>Ga0265780_10004541_pt1 | contig 17832 bp, 18 predicted proteins | sample P1T30metagenome_FD_192432 | JGI IMG/M metagenome (GOLD analysis project Ga0265780, IMG submission 192432) | Plant litter microbial communities from East Loma Ridge, Irvine, California - P1 T30 | ecosystem: Environmental > Terrestrial > Plant litter > Unclassified | place: USA: California...
GCCCGGCAGCGTGTACTTGGCGGCATTGGTCAGCAGGTTGCTGACCACTTGCGCCAGGCGGTTCAGGTCGGCGTCGAGCCACAGCGGCACCGGCGAGAGTTCCACCGACAGCGTATGGCGCGCCGCATCGATCAGCGGCTGGCTGGTCTCGACGGCGCTGGCCACGACGGCCTTGACGTCGACCCGCGCGATCTTCAGGTCGACCTTTCCGCTGCTGATCCGCGCCACGTCGAGTAAATCGTCGACCAGGTGCACCATGTGGCTGACCTGCCGCTCCATCATGGCGCGGATCCGCGCGACCGCTTCCGGCTTGTCGCCACCGAGGCCCAGCACGGCCAGGCCGGTGCGGATCGGCGCCAGTGGATTGCGCAGTTCGTGCGCCAGCGTGGCCAGGAATACGCCTTTCTTGCGGTTCGATTCGGACAGTTCGGCAGCCAGCGCGCGCAGGTCTTCCTCGGTGCGCTTGCGGGCGGTGATGTCGTTGGCGGTGCCAATCATCTGCGGGCGCGTGCCTTCGGCCTGCGGCTGCAGCAGGCCGGTGAATTCGATCCAGCGGCAGGCGCCGCCATCGCCGGGCATGTAGCGTCCTTCGAAATGGAAGCGCGCCCCGGTCGACAGCGTGTGTGCCACGGCCTCGTTGAAATCGGCGCTGTCGTCCGGGTGCAGGTAATGGGTGGAGAAATGCGCCGAGCTGAATGGCGCGGCATCGTGCGGCACGCGGAAGATATCGCACATGCGCGTGTTTTCCCAGACCATCTGGTCGTCTTCGGGTTGCCAGCGCCACATGCCCAGTTCGGCCGCATCGGTGGCCAGGCGCACCCGCTCTTCGCTCGCTTTGAGTTCATGGATCAAGGGCTGGTACACACCGGCGCCGCAGGACGCCGTCCGGCTATGCAGCAGGCGCGCGCGCGCCAGGCCGTCGATCAGCGGCAGCGCCAGAAAATCGGACTTGCCGAGTGCCGCCGCCGCGTCGATCTGCGCACGCGGCGTGCCGGCATCGACCAGGAACACCAGCGCTGCGGCGGTCGTTTGCAGCGCGCGCAGGCGCTTGCCGAACGCTGCCGCATCGATGGTCGAATGCGCCAGGTCGACGATGGCCAGCGCCACGCCATGCGTACCTGCGTAGTCGAGCGCCGCGGCTTCCGTGTCCCTGTCCGCCATGCGCATGCCCAGTTCCGCTGCCGTGGCGGACAGCGCGCGCAGCACTTCCGGCCCGGCGCCGACGAGCAGAACAGGGAGCTGCGGCGCGTCTTGCGTGGAAAAAGAGGGCATGGTGGCATGGACGGGGTTTGAATTGATAAAGTGCTCCGTGTAAGTACGATAAAAGGTTAATAAAGGATAACTTATCGATTTAAATAAGGGCCGCGCATTACATTTGTTTCAAATTGACACAGCCTGGAGAGAAAGCGCGGGACGAAAAAAAGCCGCGTGGCGCACCACGCGGCGTTCGACCGAGAGCTGAAAAGCTTACTTGACGTTCATTTCACGCAGCAGGTTGTCCGCGTGGTCGACATATTGCATATTCCACAAGATGTAACGGACGTCGACCTGGATGTCGCGCGTGTTCGCCTTGTTGAAGTCCCAGTCCGAAATGATCGAATCGAGCGTGCCATCGAAGGCCAGGCCGATCAGCTCACCCTTGGCATTGAGCGCGGCGGAACCGGAATTGCCGCCGGTGATGTCGAGCGTGGCCAGATAATTCACCGGTACCGTCTTCAGTTTGGGGTCGACATATTTGCCGAATTCCCTGGCCTTGATCGCGGTCAGCTGTTTTTCCGGTGCGTTGAACTCGCCTTCGCCAGTGGCTTTTGCCACCACACCCTTGACGGTGGTGAACGCAGTCCACGAGCCCGTGCCGTCGGCGCCGTGTTCGCGTCCGGCGATCTTGCCGAAGGTCACGCGCAGCGTGCTGTTCGCATCCGGATAGACGGCCTGGCCACGGCTCTGCATGTAGGCGATTTTTGCCTTCATGTAGGTGGCGTAGGCTTTCTGGATCTTGCCGGCCAGTTCTTCCTCGGCGTTTTCACGCTGCATGTCGGAGTCGCCCAGGGCGACTGCCATCTGGATGAAACTGTCCTTGCTGGCGCGGAAATCCGCCGGCGACTTTTTCAGCCATGCGCTGCGTTCGTCCTTGCTGGCCAGTGTCGAACCGGCGTAGATCCGGTCGAGCTGGGCCTTCAGTTCGGCATCGCTCATGCCGCTGCGCACGCCCATGGCCTTGTCGAAGGCGGCGTCGTGCTCGGCTTGCGGCTGGGCCAGGTATTTTTTCAGCGCATTCAGGACCAGCGCTTTATCGACGCGATCAACGTAGGTTCGGTCCTGGCCGTTGATGACAGCGGTCAGGCGCGGCATGTCGCGTTCCTGGTAGCCCAGCTTGCGTTCCGCATCCGGCTTGGCGCGCTCGCGCGACAAACGGTACAGCGTACGGGCCGACGTGAGGAATTTCGGCGCGGAATATCCATAGTAGAAATCGCGTTTGGCTTCGGCGTCGCGCTGGGCGATCAATTGTTCGACCGCGTCGATGTCGGCGCCATATTCCGCACGGCGGGCCGGCGTTGCGTTGACCCAGGCCTTCAGGGCCGCATGTTCAGCGGTCTTGCGTGCCAGGACATCGCTTTCGGCATAGCTGGTCAGCATGCCGCGGCGGTTTTTATAGTAGTTGTTGACGCTGGCGACCTGGCCGGCGTACTTCAGCGTGGCGGCAGGGTCGCCCTTGGTTTCGCGCGCGATGATATCCAGCACCTCGCCCGATGTCTTGACGAAGGCCGGGTAGTTCCAGTCGAACGTGTAGGCCACTTCGGATGGCAGGCGATGGCGGTTGGTGCGGCCCGGATAGCCGAGTGCCATGATGAAGTCGCCTTCCTTGACGCCTTCGCTGGCCACCTTCAGGAAGTGTTTGGGTGCGTAAGGAACATTGTCCTTCGAATAGTCAGCCGCTTTGCCGTCGCGGCTGACGTACGCGCGGTAAAAGCCATAGTCGCCGGTGTGGCGCGGCCACATCCAGTTGTCGGTGTCGCCGCCGAATTTGCCCACGCCCGCCGCCGGTGCATGCACCAGGCGCACGTCGCGAATTTCCAGCTGCTTGATCAGGTAAAACTCGAGGCCGCCGTAATAGCTGGCGACGGTGCAGCGGTAGCCCGCTTCTTTTTCGCATTCGGCCAGCAAGCGCTTTTGCGCCGCTTCCATGCCTTCGATCCGGGCCTTGCCCACCAGTTTTGCCACGTCCGGCGAGATCACCTGGTCGGACACATTTTTCACGTCGACCGTGACGAACACGCGGCTGCCTGGCGCGGCCGGCAATTCATCGGCCATTGTGTTGGCCAGGAAGCCGTTGGCGAGCAAATCGCGCTCCGGCGTCGAATTAATGGCCACGCTGTTGTAGACGCAGTGGTGGTTCGTGATGACCAGGCCTTGCGGCGAGACGAAGGATGCCGAACAGCCGCCCAGGCTGACGATCGCGCCCATCGGGAATTCGGTCAGTTTGGTCAGCGTTGCCGGGTCGAGCTTGAGTCCGGCGGCTTTGAGTTGCTTGGCTACTTGTGGCAGCTGCTGCGGCATCCACATGCCTTCGTCCGCGTGGGCGAAGCCTGAAAGGATGGCGAGCGAAAGGAGAGTCTTTTTCATGCACGGGCCTGGTGTGGTGAATCGGATTGTATTTTTGGGAGCGGTCGAAACCGCCCCCAAAAGTATCGTCACCACGACTGTGAGAGTCAATCGGAATCGTGCGGTTGACCCTGTTATTTTGACGCGTTGTTTACAGTTGTGCACCCACCAGCGCCGCGGCTTCGCCCGCCAGTTTTTCGGTCCACGAACGGTTTTCCCACTGCGCCAGCGTCATCGGTTGCGCGCGCGACCAGTCGGCTTCGAAGACCGCTTCCTGGGAGCGGGCAAATTCCGGATCGACCACGTTCAGATTCGCTTCGTCGTTCAGGCTGAAGGAGCGGTTATCGAAGTTCGTCGAGCCGACCGATACCAGCAGCGAATCGACGACCATGGATTTGACGTGGAACATCGTGGGCTGGTATTCGGCAATCCGGATGCCGGCTTTCAGCAGATCGCCCCAGCGTTCGCGCGACGCCACGCGCACCACATCCGAGTCGATGATCTTGCCGGGCGTGATGATGCGGACCTTGACACCGCGCGCGGCAGCCGCCACCAGCGCCTTGATCGTCAGGTCGTCAGGCACGAAGTAGGCGCTCGACAGGTCGATGGTCTTGGTGGCGGCCGTGATCGCCATCAGGTACATCAAATGCATGCTTTCACTGCCGCCGGTGGGCGAGCTGCTGAACATTTGCGCGGCCAGGCCGTGGTCCTGCGGCTCCAGCTTGGGAAAATACAATGGCCCGTCAAGGACGACACCAGTGGACTTGGTCCAGTTGTCGGTGAACACCGCCTGGATCTGGCCGACCACCGGTCCTTCGACGCGGAAATGCGTGTCGCGCCAGTGGTTTTCGTCCTGGCCCTTGCCGCGCCATTTGTCAGCAATGCCCACGCCGCCGGTAAAGCCGATCTTGCCATCGACGACCAGTACCTTGCGGTGGGTGCGGTTATTCAGGCGTGTCAGTTTCCACCACACCGGCTTGTGATAGCGCTGCACCTGCACGCCGGCGGCGCGCAATTCGTCCAGCGATTTGTCGTCCATCTTCATGCTGCCGATGAAGTCGAGCATCAGGTGTACCTTGACGCCGGCACGTGCGCGTTCCATCAGCGCTTCGGTGAACTCGCGCCCGATGGTTTCCGACCAATAGATATAGGTTTCGAAGGTGATCGATTGTTTGGCGCCGCGAATCGCTTCCAGCATCGCCGGGAAAATTTCGTCGCCGTTCAACAGCACTTGCACCTTGTTCCCTTCGATAAGGGGAGGGCCCAGCAGCACCCCCAGCGAACGCCGGAATTGCGGATCGCTGGCGGCATATTGATGCGTCAGCTGGGATTCGATTTTCTTTTCTTTGGGCGCAAAATTAAGGCCAAGCAAGCCGGCGATGACGACGGCGGCTGCGGTGGTCGAAATGTAGAACAGGGGAGAGCGGCGCATATGCATGAGTTCCAGGCGAAAAAAAACCAACGCAGCGAATGGCGTTGGTTTTTTTGGGGTACAGCGTGAAGAATCGACTGCGTATTAACGTGCGCGGCCGCGGCGCAGCAAGTTGACGATGGCCAGCAGGATCACAGCGCCCAGGAACGATACCAGCAGCGACGAGACGCTGAAGTCATCCGAGTTGATGGTGCCCGTGCCGAACAGCGGCGACAGCAACCAGCCACCCAGGAATGCGCCGATGATACCAACGACCACATTGAGAATCATGCCTTGCTCGGCATCCGTTTTCATGACCATGCTTGCCAGCCAACCCAAGATACCACCGACAACGATCCAGATAATAAATAACATGGTAATCCTCCAATAAGTGAAATGTACCCCAAAAAACTCCGATGAATTTCTGTGGCCTTGTTGACAACTCTACTGATGCGTTCAGGGTCGGTCGGTGCGGCAACGAACGTTAGACGAGCAAATGGTTTCCGGGTTCGATCCTGTTTCAATAAAGTGCTTTTCATGCCATTTGGAAACATGAGATGACGGTGCGTCAACGTACAGAAGAGGCGGGCTTCGAAGCCTACTGTGCAGTCCTGCTGACAGCGTTTCGCTGTCTAACGCATCTACAAAAATCGAGACTTTATAAGGACTTACGCTATGAGTAACTACGACACCACCAATCAAAATTCGCGCATGGTTACCGGCTTGTTCAACGATCGTGACAGCGCAGAACGTGCTTACAACGCCATTTCGACCCGCGGCTACAGCCGTGACGACGTCACCCTCATGATGTCGGACGACACCCGCAAAACTCACTTCTCCGATACCGATACCGAACTCGGTTCGAAAGCCGCTGAAGGCGCAGGCGTGGGCGCTGGCATCGGTGGCACCATCGGCGCCGTGCTGGCCGGTATCGCTGCCGTCGGCACCACGCTGGTGCTGCCAGGCGTCGGCCTGGTCATCGCCGGTCCAATCGCCGCCGCCCTGGCCGGCGCTGGTGCGGGTGGCCTGACCGGCGGCCTGATCGGCGCACTGATCGGCGCCGGCATCCCGGAAGACCGCGCGGCGCACTACGAAGAATCCCTGAAAAACGGCGGCATCCTGATGGGCGTGACCCCGCGTTCGGAAGAAGATGCAGCGCACATCGAGCGTTCGCTGACTGAAAACAATGGCCAGCACGTGATCGGTACTGGCTTGGGCGCGACTGCCGGCGCACTGACCGGCGCCAGCATCGGCGCGGTTGCCGGTCCAGTCGGCATGGCCGCTGGTGCCGCCATCGGCGGTATCGCCGGCGGCCTGGCAGGTAAGGGCGCAGGCGAAGTCGTGAACCCGAAATCGGGTGACGACCTGGGCGAACACTACCTCGCCAAAGGCGTTGGCGCAGGCGGCGGCGCAGCAGCCGGCGCAGCCATCGGTGCAGTCGGTGGCCCGATCGGCATGGCTGCCGGTGCAGCCATCGGCGGCATCGCGGGCGGCATTGCCGGCCGTGGCGCTGGCGAAGTGGCGAACCCGCACGGTGAAGACCGTCTGGGCGAACACAACCTGGCCGAGGGCGTGGGCGCGGGTGGCGGCTCCATGGCCGGTGCGGCAGTTGGCGCAGTCGGCGGCCCGATCGGGATGGCGGCAGGCGCAGCCATCGGTGCACTGGCAGGCGGCGCAGCCGGCCATGGCGTGGCCCGCGTGGTGAACCCGCAGGCGGAAGACGCTTACTGGCGCGACGCTTACACGACCTCGTCGTACTACACCCCTGGCTACACCTACGACGATTACGCACCGGCTTACAAACTGGGTTACACCGGCGCCGGCAAGTATGCAGGCAACTACGACGATTCGGAATCGCACCTGGCCAACGAGTGGGACAACGTCAAGGGCCAATCGCGCCTGACGTGGCAGCAAGCCAAATCAGCTTCGCGCGCTGCCTGGGATAAAGTCGACCGCAAGATCTGAGTCAAGACAGCAGCATTACCCATGAAAAAAGCCCCACTGCCTTGCGGCAGTGGGGCTTTTTCTCATTTCGCTTTACGTGAAACCGATCAGTTCTTGATCGCTTCCACTTCGATCAGCAGTTTGACGTCAGGCAAAAACTTCGGCAGGCCATAGGTGATGCCGAAATCGTCGCGCTTGAAATTGCCCGTCACATCGGCGCCGCAGGCTTCTTTCTTGAACATCGGATGCTCGATGCACTTGAAACGGTTGATCGTCAGCGTCAGCGGCTTGGTGACGCCGTGCAGCGTGAAATCGCCTTCGGCCGTTGCTGGCACATCGCCATTGAACGTGATTTTTTTCGATTTGAACGTCGCAGTAGGGAACTTGGCTACGTCGAACATGTCAGCGCCCTTCGCGTGTTCGTTCAGCTTGGCATTGCCGAAATCCAGGCTGCTGGTATCGACCGTTATATCGACCGACCCGGTTTTTGCGGCGCGGTCCAGCGTGATGGTGCCGCTGGTTTTCAGGAACTTGCCGCGCAGGATGGACAGCCCACCCATGTGGTCGGCTTCGAAGCTCGGGTAGGTATGGTTCGGTTCGATGTTGTAAGTCACTGGTGCAGCGACAGCGAACGAGGCGCTGGCAGCGGCCAGCAGGGCAAGGGTCAGGTTTTTCAGTTTCATTTTATTGGTCTCTCTCGAAAAGTTGATCGAACTTCGTGCTGCGTACCTGACGCGACGCTCGGTCTCTGTCAGTACGGCAATGCGAAGGTAGCACGGAATGGCCCGTGGCCGCGATCTTTGGGGACGTTCTGGGGGAGAGGGACAATGGAACCCGCGCGCCAGGACGGCGCGCGGTATAGTAAAGGGGCTTAAATCGTGGCGGCCAGCTTTGCGGCCAGGCCGATGTAATTCGCCGGCGTCATGGCCAGCAGCAAATCCTTGGCATCCTGCGGAATGGCCAGGGTGAGGATGAATTCACGCAGCGCATCTTTCGAGATGCCCTTGCCGCGCGTCAGTTCCTTGAGTTGCTCGTAAGGATTTGCGATGCCGTAGCGGCGCATCACGGTCTGCACCGGCTCGGCCAGCACTTCCCAGTTGGCATCGAGGTCTTGCGCCAGGCGCGCTTCGTTGACTTCCAGCTTGTTCAGCCCGCGCAGGCAGCTGTCGTAGGCCAGCAGCGCATAGCCGAAACCGACGCCGATATTGCGCAGCACCGTGGAATCGGTCAGGTCGCGCTGCATGCGCGACACCGGCAGCTTTTCCGCCATGTGCTTGAGCACGGCGTTGGCCAGGCCCAGGTTGCCTTCCGAGTTTTCGAAATCGATCGGATTGACCTTGTGCGGCATCGTCGACGAACCGATCTCGCCGGCTTTCAGGCGCTGCTTGAAGTAGCCCAGCGAGACGTACGTCCAGATATCGCGGTTCAGGTCGAGCAGGATCGTGTTGGCGCGCGCGAACGCATCGAACAATTCCGCCATGTAATCGTGCGGCTCGATCTGGATGGTGTACGGATTGAACACCAGGCCCAGGCGCTGCTCGATGACCGCTTGCGAGAAGGCCGGCCAGTCGACCTCCGGGTAGGCGGACAGGTGTGCGTTGTAATTGCCCACCGCGCCGTTCATCTTGGCCAGCATCTCGACGGCGGCGATGCGTCCGATCGCGCGCTGCAGGCGGGCGACGACGTTGGCGATTTCCTTGCCCAGCGTGGTCGGGCTGGCGGTCTGGCCGTGCGTGCGCGAGAGCATCGGCAGGTCGGCGTTGGCATGGGCGATTTCCGTCAGCTTGGCCACCACCGCATGCAGCGCCGGCAGCATCACGGTGTCGCGCGCGGCCTTGAGCATCATGCCGTGCGAGGTGTTGTTGATATCCTCGGAGGTGCAGCCAAAGTGGATGAATTCGCTGGCGGCAACCAGTTCCGGCACGTCCTTGACCTGTTCCTTGAGCCAGTATTCGACTGCCTTGACGTCATGGTTGGTGACCGCTTCGATCTCCTTGATGCGGCCGGCGTCAGCGTCCGAAAAATCGCTGGCCATGCGCTCGAGGTGAGCGTTCGCTTCGGCGGAGAACGGCTTGATTTCTGGCAGACCCGCTTCCGACAATGCCTGCAGCCAGGCGATTTCGACTTTGACGCGGTGGTGCATGAAGCCGGCTTCCGACAGGATCGGGCGCAGCTTGTCGGTCTTGGACGCATAGCGCCCGTCCAGTGGGGACAGGGCCGACAGGGTAAAGGAGGAGGCGGTGGCGGTCATGGCGGTCGCTTGGCAAAAGACGCGATTTTACCACCTGGTCAAGTGTTGCAGCGCCGCGCCATTCCGCAGGCATATGGCGGCCACAAGCGTCGCCAGGCGACTTTCACCGGAGGGCCGATGGTATACTGCACCTCATTCTTCCCACCTGAGCATCTATGAAACTGATCGGTTCCCTGACGAGTCCCTATGTCCGCAAAGTGCGGATCGTGATGGCGGAAAAAAAGCTCGACTATGTGTTCGAACTCGACAATGTCTGGGGCGCCGACAGCAAGGTCGGCCAGTCGAACCCGCTCGGGCAGGTGCCGTGCCTGGTCATGGAAGACGGCGGCGTCATGTACGACTCGCGCGTCATTGCCGAGTATCTGGACACGCTCACCCCCGTGTGCAAATTGCTGCCGCCAAACAGCCGCGACCGTGCCGCCGTCAAGGTGTGGGAAGCGCTGGCCGATGGCGTGCTCGACGCCGCCGTGCTGGTGCGCCTGGAAAAAACCCTGCGTCCGGAAGAGCAGCAGAGCGCCGCCTGGATTGCGCGCCAGTCGAGCAAGGTCCACGCCGGCCTGGCCGTGATGGCCGCCGACCTGGGCGAGCAGCCATTCTGCATGGGCATTCATTACACACTGGCCGATGTCGCCGTGGGCGTTGCCCTGGGCTGGCTGGCGTTCCGCTTCCCTGAAATCGACTGGCGCAGCGACTATCCCAACCTGGCCCGCCTGGCCGACAAACTGTCCGAACGCGTGTCGTTCAAGGACACCGCGCCGCGCGAAGCATGATGAAAGGGGCGGCGGTCGTCTTCGGCGAAGCGCTGGTCGACGACTTCGGCACCGAGCAGGTCGTCGGTGGCGCGCCGTTCAACGTGGCGCGCCACTTGGCCGCCTTCATGGCGCCGCAATTAATGATCACGCGCATCGGCGAGGACCGCAACGGCGCCGTCGTGCGCGGCGAATTCGAACGCTTTGCCATGTCGACCGCCGGCTTGCAGCTGGACGGCATCGAAGAAACCGGCCGTGTCGTGGTCGAGCGCACGGCGTCCGGCCACCGCTTTTCGATCCTGCCGAACCAGGCTTACGATTACATCGATGCCACCGCTGCGCTGGCGGCATTTGCCGGGGTCGAGCCCGCCATCGTCTATTTCGGCACGCTGGCGCAGCGGGCCGAGCGTACGCGCGCGGCGCTGTATGCCGTGCTGGACGCCAGCCGCGCTTCCCGCTACCTCGACCTGAACCTGCGCGACGGCCAGGTGGATCAAGTCTGCGTCTCGCACTCGCTGCGCGCGGCGGACATCCTCAAGGTCAACGAAGAAGAACTGCAAGCGCTGTTCCAGTGGTATTTCCAGATCAAGCTGACCGACCCTGCATTGACGGCCGATGAGGTGCGCTCGGCCTGCCGCGCGCTGCTGGACATGTTTTCACTGGAAGCGCTGATCGTCACGCTGGGCCACCGTGGCTCCGTCTATTTCAGCAAGGATGCCGGGGAGCCGCTCGTCCACCGCGATAACCCGGTGCCGCCGTTTGTCATCGATACCGTGGGTGCCGGTGATGCGTTCTCGGCCATCTTCCTGCTCGGACGCATGCGCGGCTGGGAACTGGCAACCACGCTCGCGCGCGCGAACGAATTCGCCGGAGCAATCTGTGCGATTCCGGGGGCGATACCGCGTGACATGGGGTTTTACGACAAGTGGATGACGCGCTGGCGCTGAGGCCAGCACGCCTTTAGAACACCCGGGAAAATCCGGGGAACTTCCGGATTACATCTGGCTTTGCAGGTAGTTCTGGATGCCGATCTTGGCGATGATGTCGAGCTGGGTTTCGAGCCAGTCGATATGCTCTTCGGTGTCTTCCAAAATCATCAGGAACAGGTCGCGCGAGACATAGTCTGCGGCGATTTCCGAGGCAGCGATGCCTTCTTTGACCGTCAGCTGGGCGGCGCGCTCGAGTTTCAGGTCGCATTCCAGCATTTCCTGCGTCGATTCACCGATCAGCAGCTTGTGCAGCGCTTGCAGGTTGGGCAAGCCATCGAGCATCAGGATGCGGTCGATCAGCTTGTCGGCGTGTTTCATTTCGCCGATGGACTCGTCGTATTCTTTCTTGCCGAGCTTGGTGAAGCCCCAGTGCTGGTACATCCGCGCGTGGAGGAAATACTGGTTGACGGCGGTCAGCTCGTTGGTCAGCTGCGCGTTCAGCAGCCGGATGATGTTCGGATCGCCTTTCATGGGTGCCTTTTTTTCTTGAGGGGGAACCGGTCCATGATAACAAACTGCACGCGGGCATTGGGAGGAATTGTCGGTTTCGCCGTAAGATGCGCATTCTCGCCTTAGGCGAATTCATCCATTCAATACCGCATTCAATCCAAGACACGCCCATGAAAACATTGAGCATTCTCGCCTTGCTGGCCATCTCCACCGGCGCCACGGCCGCCACGATCCAGGTCAAAATCGACGGTGTCGCCAGCGACAAGGGCGCCGTGCACGTCGCCGTGTGCGACAAGGAGACGTTTCTCAAGAAATGCAATATCACCGCCAGCGCACCGGCCCGTGCCGGCACGGTGGCCATCGATGTGCCGGACGTGCCGGCAGGGACGTGGGCGGTGCTGGCCTACCACGACGCGAATGGCAACAAGGAGCTCGACCGTAATTTTGTCGGCATGCCGACCGAAGGGTATGGGTTTTCGAACGGCGCGAAAGGCCGCTTCGGGCCGCCATCGTTCAAGGACGCGGCGATGACGGTGGGCGAGGGCAGCGTGGCTGCCACGGTCACCCTGAAATACTGAACGTCCCTACGCCGCCTGGCGCTGGAAGCGCAGTTCGGTGGCTTGGATGGTGGTGAGGTGCTCGTCGAGCACTTCACGGGCGTAGCTGACGCACTTGCCGCAGCAGGTGCCCACGCCGAGTTGTTCATGCAGTTCCGCCATGGAAGAAATGCCGAGCTCGACAGCCTGGCGGATTTCGCGGTCGGAGATGTTGTTGCAGACGCAGACGATCATCGTTTTTCCTTGCCATTCAATCACTATAATGAGAATCATTCTCATTCCGTTTCGTATTGTGCCTCCACTATTTGTCGATTGCAAGCGGTTTACGCAGCGAAATCCGGTTCAGGCATGACACGGTTTGCGGCATGCCAAAAACGCAAATAGAAATTATTCGCATTTAGGTTTATGATGTGGTATCCGTGTCCCAGCAGTGCTTTGTCTCCTCCAGACTCGCTGCCTCGGACTCGCTGCTCAAGAAGGCCATATGACTTTAGCTCCTACCCTCTCCACGCTCGACGCGCTGCCAGCCGGCAAAAGCGCCACCGTGATTCACCTGGCCCCTGCCGCGTCCAACGGCCAGGGGGCGGATGTGTCGCGCCGCCTGATGGAACTCGGCTTCGTCCCCGGTGAACGCATCCGCGTACTGAAGCGCGGCGTGCCTGGTGGCGAACCCATCGCTGTGAAGGTGGGCCAGTCCACCTTCGCGCTGCGCCGCTTCGAAGCAGCGCTTGTCTCCGTCAAACCGGAATAACATGGGTGCAGTAGAACAAGTACAAGCGGCGGTGACGCCGCTGGTGGCGCTTCTGGGCAACCCGAACTGCGGCAAGACAGCCTTATTCAACCGCCTGACCGGTTCGCGCCAGAAAGTGGCGAACTACGCCGGCGTGACCATCGAACGCAAGGAAGGCAGCTTCACGTCCCCTGCCGGGCGCGCCTTCCGCGTGCTCGACCTGCCCGGCGCCTACAGCCTGTCGGCCCACACCCCTGACGAAGCCATCACGCGCGACGTGGTGGCCGGCCTGCGTGCGGGCGAAACGCCGCCGAATGCCGTCGTGTGCGTCGTCAGCGCCACCAATTTGCGCCTGAACCTGCGCCTGGTGCTGGAAATCCAGCGCCTCGGCCTGCCAATGGTCATGGCGCTCAACATGGTCGACGTGGCCAAGAAACGCGGCATCGTCATCGACACCGTGCGCATGGCCCAGGAGCTGGGCATGCCGGTGGTCGAAACCGTCGCGGTGCAGGCCGGCGGCGAAAAAGAACTGCTGCGCGTGCTCGACCAGATGCCCTGGGGCGAAGTGACCACGCCGTTTCCGCTGTCCGTCATCGACGCCGTCTCGGTCGAGGAAACCCAGCGCGAAGTGCGGCGCATCCTCGACGTTTGCACGAGCCACGAATCCGATACCGGCAACCTGACGGAAAAGATCGACCATGTCGTGCTGCACCCGGTGGCCGGTCCCGCCATCCTGGCCGCCATCATGTTCCTGATTTTCCAGGCCGTATTCAGCTGGGCGGCCGCGCCGATGGACCTGATCAAGACCGGTGTCGAATCGCTCGGCACGTGGATCGGTACCGGCCTGTCGGAAGGGCCGCTGCGCAGCCTGCTGGTGGAAGGCATCATGGGGGGCGTCGGCAGCGTGCTCGTGTTCCTGCCGCAAATCCTGATTCTGTTCTTTTTCATCCTTGTGCTCGAAGACTGCGGCTACTTGCCGCGCGCAGCGTTTTTGCTGGACCGCCTGATGGGCAGGGTGGGCCTGTCCGGCCGCGCGTTCATTCCGCTGCTGTCGAGCTTTGCGTGCGCGATTCCCGGCGTGATGGCCGCGCGCACCATCCAGAACCCGCGCGACCGGCTCATCACTATCATGATCGCGCCACTGATGACCTGTTCGGCGCGCCTGCCGGTGTACGCGCTGATCATCGCCGCCTTCATTCCCGACCGCGAAGTCGGCATCTTCAACTTGCAGGGCCTGGTGCTGTTCATCCTCTACGCGGCCGGCATCCTGTCGGCGATGGCGGTGGCCTGGGTATTCCAGCGCTTCATGGGCTCGCATGGCCAGCAGCCACTGATGCTGGAGCTGCCGAGTTATCACTGGCCGCACCTGCGCAACCTGGCGCTGGGCCTGTGGGAACGCGCGCGCATCTTCATGACGCGCGTCGGCACCACCATCCTGGTCCTGATGATCCTGGTCTGGTTCCTGTCGAGTTTCCCGGGGGCGCCGGAAGGCGCCACCCAGCCGCCGATCTATTACAGCGTCGCCGGCATGATCGGCCGCGCCCTGTCCTTTATTTTTGCGCCGATCGGCTTCGGCTGGCAGATCTGCATCGCGCTGGTGCCGGGCATGGCCGCGCGCGAAGTGGCCGTCGGTGCGCTCGGCACCGTCTACGCCTTGTCGGCCAGCGGCTCGGACGTGGCCACCTCGCTGACGCCGCTGATCGCCAAATCGTGGTCGCTGGCCACCGCGCTGTCGCTGCTGGCCTGGTACGTGTTTGCGCCGCAGTGCCTGTCGACCCTCTCGGTCGTCAAGCGCGAAACCGGCACCATCCGCTATCCGCTGATCATGGCCGGCTACATGTTCGCGCTGGCGTATGCGGCGTCTTTCATCACCTATCGCGCCGCGCTGGCGGCGTTCGGAGGCTAGCATGCAGAACCTGGTTGTCGCACTGATCGTGGCCATCGCCGCCGTGTACGCGGCGGCCCACTACCTGCCGCGCGCGTGGCGTGAAAAAATCGTGTTTTTCCTCAGCCAGCGCGGCGCCAGCCAGGAGCGCATGGCCGCGTTCTTCAATACCGAAGCGAGTTGCGGGAGCGGCTGCGGCAGCTGCGGCAGCGGCGATGGCGGCTGCGCGCCGCCGCTGAACCTGGAAGAAGACGAGGCCCCTGCCTCCGGCCGGCGCGTCATCAAGATCCATTCGCGCCAATAGCCTCATTCGTCCTTCGCCAGGCCCAGCAGCGCCATCAGCCGCTGCGCGTCGTAGGGTGAGCGTACCTTGATGTCATTGTCGAAGTAGCAGTACAGGTCGCGGGTGGCGCGCTTCGGCGCCGGCTTCGTACTCACCAGCTGCGCGTCCTGCGGCTGTCCTCCCTTGGTCCATACGCGGATACGGTCGGCCCAATGCGCCAGCGCTTCATCGCTGTAGCCGCTGGCGTACAGCTCGGCGTCGCCGTGCAGGCGCACATACATGAAGTCCGCCGTCACGTCTTCCATGTACGGCCATTTGCCGGCCGTATCGGCCACCACCAGCGCCACCTTGTACTTGCGCAGCAGGGCAATGAAGGCGGGGTCCCGGAAACTGTCATGGCGCACTTCGATGGCGTGGCGCAGCTTGCGCTTGCGGTCGATCGCCAGCAGCGCGCGCGGGTCCATGCGTGGCTCGTGCTTCCGCGCGAGCGCCAGCGCAGCCTCGGTATCGTGCGGCAGCAGGCGCAAAAAGCCCTCGAGGCGCTCGGCGTCGAACTGGAAATTCGGCGGAAGCTGCCACAGGAAGGGGCCGAGCTTGGCGCGCAGCGCAAACACGCCCGAGGCCATCACGTTCGCCAGCGGTTTTTCGGGATCGCGCAGGCGCAGCGTGTGCGTGATGAAGCGGTTGCCCTTGTTCGTGAAGACGAAATCCTTCGGCGTGGCGTCGTGCCAGGCCGCGTAGCTTTCGGGGCGCTGCAGCGAATAGAAGGAGCCGTTGATTTCAATGCTGGACAGCCGGCTCGACGCGTAAGCCAGCTCGTCGTCCTGGCGCAGCCCCTTCGGATAAAACGCGCCGCGCCAGGGTGGGTAGCGCCAGCCAGAGATGCCGATCCGGATCGTCATGCAAAGCCCTTCAGAACAGTTCAGTCAGGGCGATAGTAGCCTGTTTGGCATGCTAAGCTAGCACGACTCAACACGAAGGGATTGCCCACCATGATCGTCGTTCACCACCTGAACAATTCGCGCTCCCAGCGCATCCTCTGGCTGCTCGAAGAACTGGGCCTGGATTACGAGATCAAAAAGTACCAGCGCGACCCGAAGACCATGCTGGCGCCGGCCGAACTGAAAGCCGTGCACCCGCTCGGCAAATCGCCGGTGATCACGGACGACGACATCGTGGTGGCCGAATCGGGCGCCATCATCGAGTACCTCGTCGAGCGCTATGGTCATGGAAAGCTCGTGCCGCCCGCCGGCACGCCGGAGAAGCGCCGCTATACCTACATGCTGCACTACGCCGAAGGCACGGCGATGCCCCCGCTGCTGATGAAACTGGTGTTCGACCGGATCGAGACGCAGCCCATGCCGTTCTTCGCCAAGCCCATCGCGAAAGGCATCGCGGGCAAGGTGAAACAGATGTTCATCCTGCCGAACCTGCAGAACAATCTGGCGTTCCTCGAGGCCGAGCTGGGCAAATCGACCTGGTTCGCCGGCGAGGAATTTACCGCTGCCGATGTGCAGATCAGCTTTGTGCTGGAAGCAGCGGCTTCGCGCGCCGGACTGGACGCACGTTATCCAAAACTGATGGCCTGGCTGGAGCGCATCCATGCCCGCCCGGCCTACCAGCGCGCCCTGGAGCGGGGCGGCAGATACGACTATGTAAAATAGCGGTTTTTTCGCTCCAAGCCCATGGCCAAACTGCTCGCCATCGATGGCCTGAACATCGTCAGGCGCGTCTACGAAGCCAGCCCCGAGCCGGATTCACCGATCAAGGCGGCGACGGCATTGCGCCACGCCTTGTCGTCGTTTCGCACCGTGCTCGACACGCACCAGCCCACGCACGTGCTGGCCGCCTTCGATTACGGCGGCACGACCTGGCGCCACGCGCTGTACCCGCGCTACCGCGAGCACCGCGCGCCCATGCCCGCCGATTTGCGTCAGGCGCTGCCCGAATTCCAGCAGCGCCTGACGCAGGCCGGCCTGCATCCCGTCAGCATTCCGGAAGTGGAGGCGGACGACGTGATCGGCACGGGCGTACTGCGCTGGCTGGCCGAGGGCCGCGGCGAAGCGATCGTCGCCACCACCGACAAGGACCTGCACGGCCTGGTGGCGCATGGCGCGCTGGTGTGGGACCACTTCGCCAATGCCTGGCATGACGATGCCTGGGTGCGCCAGCGGTTCGGCGTGGCGCCCGAGCAGATCGCCGATTTGCTGGCGCTGATGGGCGACGTGACCGACGGCGTGCCGGGCGTGTCGAAAATCGGCATGAAAACTGCCGCGCGCCTGCTCAATGCCTACGGCGACCTGGATGCGGTCATGGCCGGCGCCGGCATCCTCAAGACGCCGCTGGGCGAGCGCCTGCGCGCCGAGCGCGACATCCTCTACCTGTCGCGCCAGCTTGTCGAACTGAAAACGGACGTGCGCTTGGGCGTCACGTGGAATATGCTGGCCTGGAGCCACACATGATGGCCGGCGCACGTTCCCGGCAAAAGGAAGCAGCATGATCAAAGCAATCATCATCGACGCCAGCGCGGTTGCGCGCGGCCTGTTGAATACCGTTTTACTGGATGGCGGCTACGACGTCGTCGGCCAGACCCACACGATGGCCCAGGGCCTGGCGCTGGCCGTCAAGCACCATCCACAACTGATCTGCATCGCGCGCGAACAGATCGAGGACGGCAGCGGCATGGCAGAGGAACTGCGCGCCAGGCTGCCCAAGGCGCTGATTTTCATGGTCTCGGGTGCGATCGACGCGGCCACCATCCAGTCCTCGCTGGCGCTGGGCATCAACGGCTTCATCGTGAAACCGTTCAAGGCGGACGCGGTGCTGAAGTCGATCAAGGCAGCCGTGCTGGCGCTGGTGCGCAAACACCAGGCGCCGGCGGCGGAGTAGGGCAGGCCTCTACAAGTGCGCCGTCATCAAGGGCGCACTCTCCCAGTTGTCATTGCGCCCGTCGATCCAGGTGATCGGCGCTGCCGCCAGT
>Ga0265780_10004542_pt1 | contig 17830 bp, 7 predicted proteins | sample P1T30metagenome_FD_192432 | JGI IMG/M metagenome (GOLD analysis project Ga0265780, IMG submission 192432) | Plant litter microbial communities from East Loma Ridge, Irvine, California - P1 T30 | ecosystem: Environmental > Terrestrial > Plant litter > Unclassified | place: USA: California...
AGCTAGAACGAAGCCACCTGGGTATCTACTGCAGCGTGGCTGGGTATTGCAGGATATACTACTCAGCTGATGATCTGCACACTCTGGTAGGCAGATCTGGTGGGAATGTCATGAAAAACTTGCCAATGAGACTTGGCCAGCTGATGTGCTGGTCTGGCTTCGTCTTTCTAGCCAGCTGCGACACAGTGCCAAGACACTTTGCAAACATTTGGCAAACTTAACAATCTGACTGACATCGCAGTAGCAAAAAAGAGATAATTATGCCTTGAAATTTGACTAGTACAGTAAAAGCAGATAAAATGTATTAACTATCTTTAAAGTAATTCTATCGACGCGTTGCGCTGCTGCAGCGATAGGATGTACGCGAAGTGTCCCACCGGTGCTACTTTACTGCGGTACGCATGGTTTATCGAGACCTTGCACATGGACGGCCTTGGCCATAACGATGATTGGTTTGATAATGGTCATTGCGAGGATGGGTCGAGACCAATGCATGCCCAGGTTACCTAGGTATACATTCTTCCTCTTGGCTTGTCGGAGGCCTAACACCAAGACTTACCTGGAAAACACATTAGGGTTTACTCTCGAGATCGGAAATATTTACAGCTTAGTACTCGAGTCAGCTTATATGCAAATGTCTACATGTCGCAGAGCTGGGGCCTTCTAACACGCCTGGGGCGAGGAAAGGACTTGACTGGACAATACGCTTCTCGGAGACTACCTGGGTACAGTACCTTGAATTCGATCCCGAGAACGACACACGATCAATATCACACGGCACTTTCAGATGAGGGGAGGATAGCGCTTAGCGAGAATTGAATTGATAGTCGAAATCACATGCTGTCGTTCAAGACGGTGGTCAAAACTGGGCGCACGTTTTTGCTAAGGCATTCACGTGTTCAACTACCGCCCTCGCTCCTTCGACATACCTCCACTCTCTCTCTCTCTCCCTCGTGTCTGACCACATTTCACTACTTTGAAATACACGAAAAGCTACCCATGCCCCTTCTGATCCATCGTTCTCCGCATCTAGCATGAGTAGATGCTGCAGGAGGTCAGACTACAGCAGGTCTTCTTTCCGTTTTGGCACTTGTCGCAAAACGAAGACTGGGCCTCAGCAGCAGGTGCGGCCATGGCGACGGCGGCGAAAAGGGCGATGATGACTGTGGTGAACTGCATGTTGATCTGTGATGGTGATAAGTGTCGAAGTATAGGATGCAGAAAAAAGAGAAGACTTACTTACTTGTTTGTTGGTAACTTAGAGCTATGAGGGAGAGATGGCCTTTGAGTGTGTTGACCTGGATGTTTGGAAGTGATGGTGATGCTTTCTCCTGTTGAGGGCAACGAAGCTGGTCTTTTTATACACATAGTGTTCTCTGACCTTGGACAATTGTACCACCAACAGCTTGGATGCACCTTCTACATGCGGGCGACATCTATATGCTCCCGTACTCAGAGACGGGAGATGTTGGACGCCTTACGGCTCATATCCGCGTTCGAGCCCTGGTGCCGTTGACAATCTTTTGTGATTTGCGGAACGAATATTGAGCCGGGTGAAAGGTGGCCGACCTTCCTGCAGCTGGTCACCGCTGGACGACGACCCGTTGGTGGAGTTATGGCAGTAAAGATCGTCGCATTACCAATAGGTCGTTTTTATGAAGTTGGTTGTACAAAGCGCCACCATCTCGTCGTGGTGTCAGAACCAGCCAACTCTCTAGTAATGCTATACACAAATTTGAGTCATGAGGATGCGCGCTTCCCAGGGTTCACAATTACATACATTGACTGAACACACATATTTACATGATAACAAGAAATGTACGCTCAGAACATGTATCAGTGCCGTGAAAGCACGCCACATGAGAAGCCACAATGTACACTAGCGGTAGCGCCCCTAAGGCGTCCCGTCCCGTGTTGGAGAATGAGGGGTTGCGGAGAAACAAAGGCTTGTTATCTGCTACAGTCCGGTAAAATTCAACGGCTTCATCAGGGGCCGGATGACTTGCTGGTTCGAGCTAGACATACGTATGTTGGAATACATCTGAGTCGTAGAGTGCCAAGCACAGGAAGAATGCAGAGATCTTGACCTTTTATCCCCCGAAACATTTCAGAAGGGTCTCATGATACTAACAAGGCCGAGTCTCGAGGAAAAGAGCATAGAAGGCCAGGGGTAGTTGTTTTGTTCCACACGAGGTTTTCTTTGACATACATATGTATTTAGGGTGTGGAGGAAGAAGAGCAGACACAGCATATTTTGTCTCCTGGAATGTTTTAGAGACCTAGATTATCTCGGTGGCGATTATAGAAAGGAGCCAAGGAAGAAGAGAGAGGTTTTTATGTCGCGCCCCCGGCTACGGTAGCTCATTGGACTAACAGCTGTGCTCCTACTTCTCCAACCCAACTGGCGTTTCCGCAAAGTGCCTGAATGCAGTCCTACAGATAAATCTTTGTGCTTCCGACAGGTGCACATGACTGAACCATGAGTCAGGTTTTGTTCGCGACTCGGAGTAAAATTTTGCAAAGAACATTTTGCAGAGCACTGAGAGCAGACATGGTACATGGGAAAATCCCTTTGAAGGTAAACAGCCCTCGGGCAACACATGTCAAGAGTTTTTTGGCTTCAAAAATCGTTCAGGCGCACTTGTGGGGCAAGAAGGTAATAGGAACGGCAAGTGTGAAGTTAGTGATCCGGTAGAGCCTCAGCACATGAACGACCGCGTCTCTCTTTTCGTGCAGCAACAAACATGACCTTGCCCGTCCACTTCTGAGAAAACCAGGGTGATCCAGACATAAGCGATAGGTGATTAGGTTTTGAACTACCGTTGTTATAGAAGCATGATGAAGACTTCCAGGAGGAATACGTGCGGTATTTATATCCCCCAACGGCACACTAGCGTCTTCCAAAATCGACGCACCAACGGGCGCAAACGTATGCTTGCAGGGCGCAGAGGATGGCAGAACATGACTGAAGCTCGGTTGGAATCTCGTGCGATCGCCCAAGTCGTCCACAACATTGACTTGATCTTGATTCATTTTAAACCTCATCACCTTTCACAATTGGTTTTTCTTGTATACGAGGTAGCATAGATGAGATTCAGAAGATATAGCACTGTACCTGCGAACGTGGAGGTTGGATCCAGCGAAAGACACATGGTACATGCAGCATCGTTTTCGGAGAAGCTCTCAATCTCTTTGGACATAGGCGCGTATATTCTTGTTTTTGGAAGCACGGGCACCAAAAGAGTGAATTAAAGAAGTGCAGAAGGCTGGAGCGAAGGCGTTTATATATCCGCCAACGCACTGCGTCTGCAAACATAGGTGCTCAGTTCCGTGCTTTGAAAATCTGACACATGGACGTAGTCGATACTCCTCAGAACTTATGTAGTCGTTGGATGTTCTTTTGCGAGTCGCACTCTGCGTAGCCCAAAACTCCTCTCTTATGCCTTAATATTTCGCGTCCGGGCTTATCAAATGCAATTCGAAGGTTTCTAGAGTGACAAACAAAACCCATGGCCACGAGCACAGTACGTCTAGTTTTTATGTCAAAACACTCAAGAAGACTGCAGCAACCCCCTTTTGGTTGGCTGCTTCGACTTCTATACACTCATGCTGATGTCCTCCGAAGAGGTCTTGAAAGAGCTCATCACCACCTCAAGCACCGCTTTCGCGCTCACGCATAGGTCAAATGTGCACTTGATTTCGGAACCCACCGACTCTCATGCATGCTTAATTATGTCGTTTTGAGCCCAGGGCCTACTTATCAAAATGCGGACTAGGCAGCGTTCACGTGCATGTGACAACCGTGTTTCGTCAAGACATGAAATTTTGTGTCTCTCTTTTGGAACAGTGTATAGAGCGTGAAATAAGCAAAGGAGCTAGCTCTTTTACTTGCGTGGGTGCTTTTCCGACAAGATTATCCGCTAACTTGCTGTAGCTTTGGCGAATATAGAGAGGGGCTGCAGAACGGAGAAGACATAGTCAGGATCCGAAAATATATTTTGACCTTCGTCGCACAAATAAGTTTGCATGGAGAAAAAGAAGGTGCACGTCTTGAAGAGTCGATCCATTTGCCTTTGGCGCAAACCATCTCACACCATTGCCGAAATAACTGGTGTATTTGTTTCGCGAAAGAGCGGGGCAGATTCAAAGGTTGCAAAGGTTGCGGATTTTGGTCGCACATCGCCAATTCTCGTCTCGAATTCGGAAGCAAAACTTTTGAACTCATGAACTCATGGAGCTAGGTTTTCTAGAGAATCGCAGGGGAGGAAGAAAAGCCATTGAACGGCTTTCGCAAGCCTTTTTAAACCCCACGAAGAGAGATGTTGCAGAAACGTAGCTTGATGAGAGAGAGAGAATGTATTTATACTTGGTGGGAATATATGGCACGTGGACGGTCAACCGGGACCTCAGCCTCATTGTGGTGTCGTGCGTTTTTCTTGTTCGCTAAAGTTCACCACGTAGGGATTTGCGGAAAAAGATCAAACTGCCGCGAAATCCATTGTACGTGTCAGGCATGGCCGGCTAGCCATCAAGCCTGGCGTTGACAATGCAAAGTTCAGATTCAGGTATTTGTCGTGTCTCCGGCTCTTTCGTCTGAGACGCGACTGGAAGGCAAAAGGGACGAAACGTTGGCTTCATCACGCAGGCGAGAATGCATAGGAAATTGACCAGTAAAGAAACTTTGACCAAATGAAAGTTACAACCTACAGTATGTTGGTGGATGGGACATATAGTGTGCACTTTGCAAAATCTTACCTTACTTGTCCGGACGACATTCCAGGGCATGCATAATCCTCACAACCTACACATTCGCACTTGACACAATTGCTATTAATATCTTGAATTCCAAATTCTATGGAGTATGAGTAAACTTACATTTAAGGCGAAGAAGAAGCAGTCCAGGTACAGGCCGTCCATATGGTCGTCGTGGTTGTGACTGTATGGGTATATGCAGGTAATCCCAACTCGAAAATAGCCTGCTAGAAGATTAATGGTTGCATCAATGCAATGGTAAATGTCCATTTAATCCCTTCACTCCATGCTCTTCGCAAGCGCCCACAGACTGTCGAGCTTGCTCCTCGCCAACAGCTCTCGCGCCTCTCCAGCGGTCTCGCACATCTTCGATCCCCATTTGCGGAATGAGTTCTTCTTGATCTCGCCCTCAAAGACTAGAATGCACTTGTTGGAGCTGTGGTCCTTGAGGTTACCCACGTCGTCCATGGACCGCATCCATTTTGGTTCCGACGCTTGCTTCTCGGCTTGGATGTCGGTAGGTGGCGCGTTGTCTTGCCACTTGATGCGCTGAAGCATGAGCTTTTTGTATTTAGAGATGCCGTGGATACCGCCTTCCACGATAACCAGATTCTGATCGGGATTGAAGATGGTGACTCCAGTAAGAGAGTATTCCTTGGCGTTTTGATCGATCTGGTACCGGTGCTTGCCGTATGCAAGGGTGTTGATCTTGAAAACGCACATGTAGAGGCCTTTCTGCGCATCCTTCGCTTGGTTCTGAGCGAGCTTGGCGTGCTGCTGCTCCTTGGTGAGCTTCCGTTCTTGGTTCGAGGTAGTGTGGTCGTCCATTCGCTGCTTGATCTGTGCTTCGACGAGTTGTTCGACAGCGGTAGGATCTGCAATAGCCTGTTCGCCCATGACTCGCATCATGTTTCCGCGCTTGACCTTTGGTGGTGGTGGCGGCTCAAGACCGAGACGGATCTTGGCCTGATGTTCTTTCAGATCGGCTGCACGACGCATCCTGCGTAGTTTCTGCTGCTCCTTCGTAGTGAGGTACATGGGCTTGATTTCGACGAGTCGCTGGTCCTGGGGCGCCTTTAGCAGAGGAGGATGCTGTACGTAAATGGTGATGATGGAGTCCTCGCTGTCGATCTTGACCTTTTCGGGCTGGCCAATGCAATCATACGTCTTGTCGCTAAGGATTCCCTCATCCCACCATTCAATGTCCGGAGGTTGCTGTACGAGGAAGCCGCGCTCGCTGTTCTCGTCCAGTCCAGCACGCCGTGCCTCCAGGGCAAGCTTCTTCTTGATCTGCTCGAGACGGCTCTGCGCGCGTAGCTTTGAAGCTTGATCGAGGTACTTTCCTTGCTCATGAAAGACGATGGTTCTTGGCACGCGACCTCGAACCTGGCCTGCAGACTTGGGGTCATAGTATGGATTCTCAACCTCTTCGTCATCTTGCGGTTGATTCTGCTTTCCATTTGCAGCCTTGGGCTTGAGTTCGGGCTTGGGGGTCTCAGACACCCTATTTCCTTTGGTGGTGGGGAATTTGGGCGTGGTGGAATCAGGCGCGGCAGGCTTGACTTCTAGGTTGGATCCCCCTTTGAGGGCCGCCATCCTTGCCTTCATGGCTTCGAGTCTCGCCTGAGAGTCGCCCGCAGCCGACGATGCGGGTGCCGGGCTTGCGAGTTTGGGCGCACCATTGGCAGGACCCTCCGTCTTCTTCGCAGCAAACCGGGCTGCGATCTCAGCGGCTTTGGCTCTTGCTGCTGCAAGCGGATCCGCCGGCTTGACGCGCTTAGCATCGCCGTTGGGGCCCTGGCCATCGGGATGTGGGCGCTTTTCGACCATGGTGATGGTTATGTGGTGGTGATCTGACAGTCGGGTGCGGAGTTTGCGCGGGGGTTTGGGGGTGTCGCGGACGGCGGCGCCGTTGGAAATCAGAGCAGCCCGTGTAACGTGATTTCCTACAGCATTCAATACTGCGAGCGGACCCGTGATGTCGGCGGGGTAAGCAGTGAATACAAGGCGATGTGGGTGATGTGGTTGGGGCAGGGGCAGGAGTGACGCGCGACAGTAGGAAGGAGCTAGTTTTTGGGTGATTGCACCTGGGCAGCTGCGTCGCAGGACTTGGCACGCTAAAATCCCCGCCTAACTTTTCCAGACGCCAAAAAAGTTGGAGCTTCAGACGCCTGCCTTGCTGCACACTGAATGCCTTTGCGCGCAACGCACACGAAAGACAGCCGGCGCACATCCGCCGCAGAACTGTCGCCAATATGAACACCCACCAGTCGACTTCCTCTGCCATCCAGAGCGTCGAGTTCGGTTTCCTCTCGACTCAAGATGTTCGCACCCTCTCAGTGAAGCGCATCACCAACCCGACTACCTTCGATTCCCTGCTGCACCCCGTCGCTGGCGGTTTGCACGATGCTGCGCTAGGCGCCTTCCTTGACAATCCGTAAGACTAACCACAAGTCATGTGATTAATTACTGAGAATCATTGTAGCTGCTCAACATGCGGTCTCACAACCGTCATGGGCTGCCCGGGCCATTGTGGTCATATCGAGCTCCCTGTGCCCGTGTACAACCTCACCTTCCTGGACCAGCTGATGCGACTGCTTCGGGGCAAGTGCGGTTACTGCCACCAGCTCAAGCTGGCCCGTGTCACCGTCAACGAATTCATCTCAAGACTGCGGTTAATACGGTGTGGACTTGTGCAGGAAGCGAACGACCTGCACGAGCACATCAACGCTAGCAAGGGAAAGGTGAAGCGCACCGCGCCGGAGTCGGACTCGGAGGATGAGAATGATGACATCTTGTCTCAGCAGAATAACTACGTCAAGAAATGCATGAAGAAAGCCGGTATCACGAGTCGCGACGTGCGGTCCATCAAGGAGAAAAACGACGCCATCTCCGATGCGCGACGACAAGTGCTGAAGGAGTTCTACACACAGGTCGGCTACGGCAGGAAGTGCAAGAACTGCCAAGGCGTAAACCCTACTTACCGGAAAGATCGCGGTATTAAGATTTTCAGAAAGAATCTCAGCACCAAGGACAAGTTGGCGATGGCACAGGCGGAGAAGCGCATGTCAAATCCTCTCGATATTCTTGCGAGACGGGAAGCCAAGGCAAGGAAGCAGCCGGTGCACGCCGACGAGGGCGTGGCTGATCTTGACCCCGCGTCTGAGGAGGATGAGGGCATCGATTTGGATGAAATGGACGACGGCTCTCTAGTAGCTACCGAGGCACGCACTGGCAACAAGTCAAAAACAGCAGTCGATTTGACAGACCCCCCCCAAGAGTACATGACCGCGGCAGAAGTCAGGGCGGCCATGATCTTGCTATTCGAGCAGGAAGCGGACATGATGCGACTCTTGTACAGTCCCTATGCATCAAAATCACTAGTCGCCGTGACTGCGGACATGTTCTTCACAGAGGCGATTGTCGTCCCACCGAACAGATACAGACTCGAGGACAAGACCGGAGACTCAATTGCCGAATCGCCAAAGAACAGTCTCTACAAAGGCATTCTTAATGCTTGCGATGCAATGCGACAAATCAGCAATGAGATGCAGGGCCAGGAGAACGAAGCTGGGTACCGGCGACGCAATTTCGACGACTTGCAAACGCAATGGGTGAACCTACAAGGCGCAGTCAACGCGCTCATCGACAGGGACGCAAATCCTACACAGGGACGAGCCGCCATGACGAACGCCGATGGTATCAAACAAGTTCTCGAGAAGAAAGAGGGTTTGTTCCGAAAAAACATGATGGGCAAACGTGTCAACTTCGCTGCTCGCAGTGTCATTTCGCCAGACCCCAACATCGAAACCAACGAGATCGGAGTTCCGCCCGTGTTCGCAATCAAATTGACATACCCCGAACCTGTCACCAACCACAACTTTTACGACTTGAAAGAAGCTGTGCTCAACGGTCCCGATAAATGGCCCGGCGCGGTTGCAATTGAAAATGAGTCCGGTCAAGTCATCGCGTTGCGTAAGAAGAACTACGAGGAACGACTGGCTCTTGCGAACCAGCTGCTGGCGCCTTCAAATTCGTACGGAAATGGTTCGAAGAACAAAAAAGTCCATCGTCATTTGAACAACGGCGATGTGGTCATCATGAACCGACAACCGACACTACACAAACCGTCCATGATGGCGCACAGGGCGCGCGTTCTTCCAGGCGAGAAGACCATTCGCATGCACTACGCCAACTGCAACACCTACAATGCTGATTTCGATGGTGACGAGATGAACATGCATTTTCCACAGAACGAGCTCGCTCGCGCAGAAGCCATGACCGTCGCGGACACCGACCACCAATATCTCTCTGCGACTGCAGGCAAGCCTTTGCGTGGATTGATTCAGGACCATATTTCCATGGGAGTCTGGATCACGAACAAAGATACATTTTTCACACGCGAAGAGTACCACCAATTGCTATACTCGTGCTTACGCCCTGAGGATGGTCACACGACGTCTGGACGACTCGAGACCGTGGATCCTGCCATCTGGAAACCTGTGCCCCTATGGACTGGAAAACAGATCTTCACCACTGTGCTGAAGAACGTCAAACCCGCAGAATACCAAAATTTGACAATGACGTCTAAATCGACCACTGACGGCAAGCTATGGGGCGTGCATCGTGAGGAAAGCATTGTCATCATCAAAGACGGCCAACTTATTTCTGGCATCATGGACAAGAGCCAGATCGGACCTGCCGGAGGAGGTTTCATCAACGGTGTCTACGAAGCGTACGGCGAGACGATAGCAGGACGTGTCCTTAGTATCATCGGTCGACTGCTCACGAAGCTGCTTCATATGCGTGCGTTTTCTTGTGGCGTGGAAGATCTAATACTCACGGAGGAGGGTGACAGAGCCCGTATTGAGGAGTTAAGCAAGGCACAAACATCCGGATTCAAAGTAGCGACGGATTATGTGACTCTGGACGCCAGCAAGATCGACCCTACGAATCCTGAGCTTAGACGACGAATGGAGGATGTTCTACGCGACGATGAGAAGCAACGCGGTCTCGACATGCTCACCACCACCGCCAACAGTCAGATCTCTGCAGCAGTCACCACAGCCTGTCTTCCCGGACAACTCATCAAGCCCTTCCCGAAGAATCAAATGCAGGCCATGACGGGCTCCGGCGCCAAGGGTAGTTTGGTCAACGCTAATCAGATCTCATGTAACCTTGGTCAGCAGGTTCTCGAAGGTCGACGTGTACCAGTCATGGTCAGTGGCAAGACACTGCCATGTTTCAAGCCGTTCGAAACCAGCGTGCGAGCTGGAGGATACATTGTCAACCGCTTCTTGACTGGAATTCGGCCACAGGAGTACTATTTCCACATGATGGCTGGTCGTGAAGGTCTCATTGATACTGCTGTCAAGACATCGCGATCTGGGTACCTGCAGCGATGCATTATCAAGGGCATGGAGGGGCTACATGTGGAATACGACACCTCAGTGCGCGACTCAGACGGAAGTATGGTCCAGTTCCTGTACGGTGAAGATGGTCTCGATATCACGAAGCAGAAGTACCTCAACGACTTCAAGTTCCAGGCAGAGAACTTCTTATCACTGGCGCAGACATTGCAGACGCAAGCAGCGTTCGGGCGCGTCTGGAGCCCTCCGGCTACCGAGCACAACAAGAAGGCTTCGAAGAAGGCTCGCAAGGGCGACATCACATCAATGGATCCTGCTCTTGCACTCTACGAACCATCTCGACACAGCGGCAGTACTTCGGAGAAGTTCTACCAGGCGAAGAGGGAGTACACTGAGAAGAACCCGGACAAGCTTCTAAAGCACAAGAAGAAGGATCCTGAAGGCGAGATTCTCAAGAAGAGTTTCGAGCAAATGCTTGATCTTAAATACCTCCGATCTTTAGTAGAGCCTGGTGAAGCGGTCGGCGTCGTTGCCGGGCAGTCCATTGGAGAACCGTCCACGCAGATGACGTTGAACACCTTCCATTTGGCTGGTCACGCCGCAAAGAACGTTACGCTTGGTATCCCACGTCTCCGAGAAATCGTTATGACAGCTAGTGCAAAGATCTCGACACCCGGTATGCAACTCTACCCACATAAGGAGCTCTCTGAGGAGGACAACAAGAAGTTCGCAAAGAGTATTACTAGACTGCCGCTTGCCGATGTGCTGGACAAGGTGACCGTCACTGAGTCGACCGGCCAAGGCACCCAGTACAGCCAGGCCAGAATTTATAAGGTCCGACTGGACTTCTACCCAGCCAAGGAGTACACCCAAGAGTACGCTATCAAGGTTCGCGATGTAGCAGAATCGATCGAGCAAAAGTTCTGCCCACGTCTGCAGAAGGCCATCAAGAACGATCTCAAGAAGAAGGGCGAGAACACATCGCTCTCGACTGCTCATGCCTCGGGCTCTGTGCCGAACATTGGTCAGACCAACGGTAACGTTGACCAGCAGACCGCCCACGAAGTCGATGATGCAGCCGCCGCAGATAAAGAGGGTGGTCCTGAAGACGACGACAGCGACGATGGTGAGGGCGAAGGTGACGTAACACACACCAAGCAGCGCGGTCGTCGTGAAGACAGTGTAGGCTATGAGGATCCTGAGGAGGAGGAGCAAGCTATCAATGATGCCCTCGACCGTGTTGAGGCCCCTTCAGACGACGAAACGTATGGTGGCTCTCCCAAACCATCTCGCAATTCCACGCCTGAACCAGATTCTGATGACGAGGACGAGCGTCTCCTTGTTCCCACTGACGAAGCATCCGACATCCGCAAGGACCGCATTACCAATAAGAATAGCGATGTCTCCGACTTCGTCTTCGATGACAAGAAGGGCGCATTCTGCGAAATCACATTCGAATTCAAGTCATCAGCAGCGAAACTGCTTATGCTCAACCATGTCGAGGCCGCCGCGTCTTTCGCTACGATCCACGTCATCCCCGGCATCACATCAGCTATGTACACAGCAGCAGCCAAAGGCGAGGAAGCCGCCATCATCACCGCGGGATCCAATCTCCTCGCCATGCGTGAGTACAGCCACATCATCGACGTCAACCGCATCTTCACCAACGATATCGTTGGCATGCTACAATTGTACGGCGTGGAAGCGTGTCGCGCAACTATCGTCAAGGAAATGCATGCCGTCTTCTCGGGTCACGGTATTAGTGTCGACTTGCGCCATCTCAACCTGATCGCCGACACCATGACCAAGGGTGGAGGCTTCACGCCTTTCAACCGCATCGGTCTCAAGACGAACGTCTCTCCCTTCTCGAAGATGAGCTTCGAAACTACGGTGGGCTTCTTGAAGGACGCGGTTCTCGAGCGCGATTGGGATGATCTGTCCAACCCCAGTGCGCGAATCGTAGTGGGTAGGTTGGGCAAGTTGGGCACCGGCGCTTTCGACGTACTTGCGCCAGTGAACGTCATCGACCCGCTGAAGTTGGAAGCCGATGAGATGAACGATGTGATGGACGGCGTGGAAGACGATGTCGATATGGAGGATGCGGAATAGTTACATGCATAATCAGGCGTTTTGGACAATGTGTAGCTTTTGGGCAATGGCGTTTTGCGTAACGCCACGAGGTAATTTTCTTTGAGATGAATGCGAAAAGTCTTAGTTCCATGATTGTATAATTTGATTCTTGGGTGTCTTTTTTCGCGCAAATCCGTACTGAGCATGAGCATGCAGCACGCCGACTTTGGACACATCTCCCACTTGCCCTTTCCGCATGGACGAGGCCGAAAAATTTCATTCCTCTCAGAACTTCACACAAATTCAAATTCCGTCCCGTCTAGCATACTTTCCACCTCCGCCTATCCGTTACCGATCATCCCGCCCCGGTCCAACACCACCAACACCACATGCAAGCCGGCGTCAGCTGGCGTTTCAAGAAACCGCGCCACGCGCTACTTGGACCACAACACGGCTTTGTCACGCCCTTGCGGGGAATGCTGCAAAGTGGGGATCAGGCCAGCCGTTTGCACTCGCGCCCCATCGGGGGCAGTGAGAGTATTTGCGCGCGCGGAAGATGAACGGCATAACAGAGCGTTCGCCTGACAGCGAGGGCCGCATACGGCATTCAATGGGTTGGTCGGCGTCGATGACTAACATGCCTGGATGTTGGACGACGATGATCAGCAGAAGGTGAATCATGCAGGGCGTAATGCCACGCTGCTTAATCCCAGTAGCCACATGCTAGGCTGCATAGCTTCATGTACTGCGCGTAGCCCGTGGGTCGCGTATCCGTCCGTGTGCCGGATTCTGGGACGGTTCTCCAGGCGCAGGTGCACGGAAGAAGCGCGCTTGTCTGGATGGTGGCATGGCTGCCGGCGTTGGGTGCGCGACGTATAGATATTGGTGGAGGATGAGGCCTGGTCTGACTGGATGGCGAAGTCCGTTGTGGCGTCGGCATGGTGCTGTTTAGCGGAGTCCGGTCGGGAGGTTTGTGGGCATTCGCTTGCCGTAACTTTGGAAAGGTGTGCCGAGTAGCTTTCGAATAGAAGGCGCTGCGGGAGGATTGATAGTATGGTGTGGTAGTCGAGAGCTGTTTGAGGATTGCGCTGTTGCATGTGGATGGATGCACTGCGTACGCGGCGCCAGAATGTGTGGTCATCTCATTATGTACGGCTCGTGATGTGATTAGTGATGTGTATCAAGATTTGATCTAGATTTGCATCATGATGAGTAGTATGACATGCGAGCGAGTCTGGAAGAGCTCAAATCGCAGAGGAATGTTGGAAATAGCTAACAGACCGGGTAAAAAAGACGCGAGAAGAGTCTCTCTGAAACCCAATTAATCGTAAAGCGCGTAGAAAATCACTTGCTATACCAGATAAGTAGTTGAGTGTTATCAACATTGCCTTTGAGCTTTTGACCTGCCCAAACGGGCCACATGTCCGGAGATAAAGCAGATAGCTCCTCAGAGCAAAGTAAAGATCACAGATATTGGGATCGCTTGTATATAACGTGGCTGTCGTCTTGCCCGGCATTATCGTGTGAATATGGTGATATGCAACAAAGCTCGGCATACATATTTAGCATATCGTAACTGTATGGGGCTGTATAGAGGAAGTATGAAGGACGTGGAAAATCTTGGCCGAATAGCTCGTGTTGTTGTGGGTGAGAGATGAAGGTGAAGAAAAGTAGACAGCCATGATCCATAGGCTGGCCCAGAGGGCACTCTTGAGCTCTGTGAGTATCAGATTCATCAAGATCCAGCTATCTCTTGTGCTGAAGACCAACAAATTGGAGTCGAATTCTGATGATCTAGCCCTGGGTGACACTCCTCCAAGCCTTTCTTTGCTGCAGATCTAGCATTTGCCGTACCGTTTCGGTAATCGTTATCTCAGCGGAGCGCAACTGTGCGATTCCCAATATTGCGGATATAAGATACGTATCGAGGAAGTCAGGCGTGGGCTCGCGCTGAGGACGTCGTGGTGGGGAGTCGTCCATCCTGATACGACCCCGAAGTTCAGGGAAGCGGCTGATCAGAAGATGCGCCATCTGAGATTCGGTAGGCATTACACCCGCGGAGATGAAGAGGCGCTTGTTTGATGCCTTCTCGATGAAAATTGCGCGTACGGTGGCATCTGCGACATCCTGTATACTTGTCAGCTTTGTTGGGAAATCGCCACTGGAAGTCTGTCTTACCCGCACATCTGCAAATTGGTCGATCCCATAAACCCATTTATTCACCCGGCCGAGACCCTCATTTGAACAGAATTTCCATATCCGCCGGTTTGCGTCAGTCAGATCTGATGAGTTTTCCAGCGGTTGTACGGCAGGCCCAAGGAGACAAGGCGCGGTGATCAAGACAACATCAAATCGAGCACCAGATTGTTTGGTCCATGCCAAGACAGCGTCGTTGACGACGTTGCTACCAGCTTGACTAGCAGCTAAGACGTATTCTAGATCGTCGTCCGGGGGATTGATCTGTTCGCTCACTGTTCGCCCAGATGCTCTGTCGGTGTGATAGTCGCCCAGCCGCCGCGCAAAGGGTAGGAGCGAGTCCACGATTACAACCCGGGTTACGGCTCTTGCAATCTCCTGTATTGACTTCAGAAAATCAATGATAGATTCGGTCTCTGTCTTGATAAATCTTGCCAGACAGTCCGCTTCGTCGCAGAAGCTGACTCCCAGAGTGTGGACAACGGCATCGAAAGAGTCGGAAAGGTCATGAAGAGCAGCATCAAAAGTTCCAGGAACCGGATTTTCTTGGCCAGAGACTGTGTAGAAGTCTAGAGTGGGATTGTCGTTCTCGCAATGTTGACGGGGCACATACGCCGTGTCTTCGGACTTTACTACGGCGCGAACGGAGACAGTATCATGGGACAGCAGCTGGGCAAGGACATGTGAGCCCATGAAGCTGTCCGCACCCGTTAAAAGAACTCGGGTCCTGGCCATGATTCGAAAACGGTACCGTGGATGTTATCTGATGCGGACTTGGAGAGAAGTGGCTTGATGCCCAAAAGAGTGCTATCTCAAGAGAGTAAATGGTGAATTTGTGAATATCGCGTACTGCTCGGAGTGAACAAGTAACGTGACTTTTGAGCTATCCGATGCGAAGGTTTAGACGGCTGGATGCCGAGGCCGTGGACTAGTTTTTCGGATCGGCAAGTATAAGCCGCAAGCCTAGGATTGGGGCAGAAGGCGAGGCTGGAGTCTCATGCCCTTCAAGTCGATTCTGACACGTCGACGAGTTGCTTACCAATGAAGAAGAGGGTCGAAACTAACAAAATAGAAGCGGGCCTACTATGGTCTCTTCCAACCCTGCTCGTGCAATCATCACGGCTTGAGAGTCTTGTTGTCAGCCACTTCCAACACATAAAAGAGCTGAAATGGTACGTGGCGCAAAGAAGTCGGTGTGCAGAATGCCGGCACGTCCCCTTCGATGCACACTAGCCTATGAAGAAGGATGTTTGTCAGATATGTAAAAAGATGCGCTGATATCCTTGCATGTGTATTTTCTTGGCTGGTGACAAAGATCCAGATGTATGTATTTGACAGGAGTTCTGATCAGCACTCACCTGGTGTTTTCGAAAGAACTTAGGATGTGTAAGACAATAAAAAGTGTCTGGCTGAGCTCCCCTAGCATGACCATCGAGCAGATATCAACACACTCGTCAACCATGTGGCACAGATGGTACTTGCCCCTCTTTGAGCCAGCTCCACCTTTTCCAGTACACGAAACGGGAAGCGGGAAGTATATCACTTGCACTATGTCGCTGGACCGAAGCGCGCGAAAATTAAGCGAACATCCGCTTGAGCGTATTTGTTGACGATTCGAAGAGGTCCACAAAGTCAGGTTAATAGTCTTGTGATTCACTGACGTGGAGATCGTGAGGGATAGTACTATTCCTCATTCGGTCGAGCATTCTTGTGATCGTCGCTGTGATGTTACTCGACATCAGCGCTGACTTTCCATATTGCATGACTGCTTGCAACCGCCCACTCCTTTCGGACGACATCAATGCCTTGTAGTACTGCTGATGTGCACCGCTCCAATAGGAGCAAAGGCCTAGACGATCGGTCTGTGAACGACAGCGGAGTAAAACATGAGCGGCGTAGACTAATGCCCGAAGCTCGGTTGTATCGTTCGTTGGTCGGGGGCCGAAGGATCCTAGCTGCAGAAAACGGTCGTGAGATGGCCGGCATGGCGACCAAATCGATGGCCACGCAGCACGCGGGAGAGCTGACTGCGCCCGAAACGTGGGCTAGCTCGCATGCGGCGTTGGGGTCCAATAGGCTATGCAATCCGCCCGGCAAGTTGTCTAGGCGTACAGATGTGTTCAAGGTGAAGATCCGTGGTTGTGGGTGCGATGCACAAGGTACGTCCAAAAACTCCGAACACCGCATTCCTAACTTCACTACAGATGGTGCGTGGTCGAAGAATCCCGTAGACTCTCGAATAGGCTCAAAATGTATAGTTACCCGTGACAATTGTCACCTCTCTCAGCAATATACGGCCACGTCGTGACGTAAGTGGAGGGACTTCGACATGAAGGCTGCTGTTCGGAGACTTCTGTCTGGCACTAACGCAGCAAGGCCGAGCGCGCTTACCACTTCATCAAGAAGAAGGAGCGATCGGCGTTGCACTTCACGCCTATATATTTTTGAACCCCGAACTTGAGCCAAAGCACGAAGGATGAAATTATTCAACGCCTGTTACAAATGGCCGAGCCTAGGTATGCGTGGTCAGCACTTGGACAACAGAGAGCAGATCAATTACTGTTCAGGGTGAGCGGATCTCAAGCCACATTGCGGTCGTTCTGTTCATTCTCAATTATCATGTTTCGTAATGAAGCTGGCTAGGATTTGCCATGCTATCTATGCTATTATAGTACAGAGTGCTACACGAAGCTTCAAGTACCGTGAATGTAACAGCTTCGCTCTCGTGCAACCGGCTCAAGCCTACTCAAGTAGAGATGCCTGGTTGGCGTAGAGCACATCGACTACGTTGCTCAGCTTGTCGATAGTTCCAAGTGCTGCATCGTAGCCCTGGTCGCGCTCAGACTCATCGTAGACGATCAGGCAACCGGCGCCCTGGTCGAGGACTCCGATAATGACCTTGTCGAGGATCATCTGTGACAGCTTGCGCTCGACCTGGACCGTGTCCAGCCCGACCATCTTGGCCACATGGTCGATCTCCACTCTGCTGAAGGGCTCGATCACCTTGATAAGGTTTTGCTCCAACATATTGTCGTACAGCCGCCGAAGATGGCTTGTGATGAACCGATCGCTACCAAGCTGTTGGCGGTAGTCGGTCAAGGCTGTTTCGTACTCCTCGAGGCTGCGGTTCGTATGTGCTCGCGCTACGGCCTTCATAGCCTCCAGCCGCTTCCCCGCGTACTTGATTGCGTGCTTCGAGGTCATGAGCGATGACACATCATCGCCTAGGTTGAGCATGACCTTGCAAAGGAGCATGTATTGCAATGCTGACGTCGCCTTCTGCTCCTCGTCCTGCGAATGGTAGCCCTCCATAGCCTCGATGAAGTAAGAGAAGGCTGTGTTGAAGTCGCCATCCTCGGCATGTAGCATGCCACTCTGCATGTCCAGGCCGGCTTGGAGTAACGGCGGGGTATAGACTGATGCGGCCGACGTTCGTGCAGAGG
>Ga0265780_10004543_pt1 | contig 17826 bp, 15 predicted proteins | sample P1T30metagenome_FD_192432 | JGI IMG/M metagenome (GOLD analysis project Ga0265780, IMG submission 192432) | Plant litter microbial communities from East Loma Ridge, Irvine, California - P1 T30 | ecosystem: Environmental > Terrestrial > Plant litter > Unclassified | place: USA: California...
TCAGTCGGCCAACCTGGCGCCACGATGAACTTCATCCTCAAGAAGGGGGAAGACACGCCTGAGCGCACCATCCGCGTCACCACCGGCACCGGCGACCTGCGCCGCGTCGATGCTTTCCTGGGGGGCAAGCTGACCGAAGGCTGGTACGGCACCATCGGGGGCTTTTATCGCCAGAGCCACGGCGTGCGCGACCCGCAATTTCTGGCGGACGACGGCCAGCAACTGACCGGCACCCTCACCCGCAAGCTCGACGGCGGCGAAATCACGGTGTATGCGCGCCTGACCGACGACAAGAACGCCTTCTATACCGGCGTGCCGCTGATCTCCAGCGATAATGGCCGGTCGATCTCGTCCTTTCCGGGTTTCGATCCGCTTACCGGCACGCTGATGAGCAACGAGATGCGCCACTTCACCATCGACGCGGCGCCCGGCAAGACACTGCAGCGCGACCTGGCTGATGGGCGCGGCATGAAAGCCGGCCTGTTCGGTATCGACTACGACCAGAAACTCGGCGGCTGGGATGTGTCCAACAAGGCCAATTACTTCAGCGGCGACCTGAACACGATTTCCATGTTCACAGGTAATAATCCAGTCTCTGCCGCCGCTTACCTGGCGGCCGCCAACGCCAGCTACAACCCCGCAGCCAATGCCGCGTCCGGCAGCATCACCTATCTGCATGGCGGCGTGGTCGACCCCAACCAGCAAGTCGTGCAGGCAGGCTTGTGGTCAGTCGAAAAGGAACTGCGTTCCTTTACCGACGAACTGCGCTTCAGCAAGGAAGTCGTCAACCATCACACGGTAACGGTGGGAGGTTACTACGCCAATTACAAATCGCACGACGAGTGGTACCTGGGCAATAGCCACTTGATGACAGCCACCCCGAACGCGCGCCTGATCGACGTCGCTTTGACGAATGGCACCATCGTCGCGCGCAACGGCGTGGACGGCAACGTGTTCGCCGCGCCGGTCGCCTCCTATAAAGGCAACAACACGGCGTTTTTTGTCGCCGACGAGTGGAAGATCAACGAGAAAATGCGTGTCGATGCCGGCGCGCGGCGCGAGACCCAGCGTTTGAAGGCATCGATCTCGAACCAGGCCACCGGCGACACCGACAACAATCCGCTGACCGTGTATAACAATGGCACCTCATACGCCATCAATACGTTCACGGCGCTGAGCCGCGACGACAGCGTCAACTCGTTCACCGCGGGCGGCATCTACAAGATCGCCAACGATGCCAGCGTGTTCGTCCGGGCCAATACGGGCCACACGTTCATCTATTTCGACGATATGCGCAATGCCGGCACCCAGGCGGCGCTGAACGACCGCAACGGCGTGCCAACGCCGAAAGTGACGCAGTATGAAGTCGGCTATAAAACCGCCGGTCCGATGGTAAGCGCCTATATCAATGCGTTCTTCACCAATTTCACCGGCATCTCTTTCCAGCAGATCACCACCAACGCCGTGCTCAATTCGGTCAGCGGTTCGCGCGGCCATGGCGTGGAATTCGAGCTCGCCGTGCGCCCGCTCACCAATTTGCAGGTAACCCTGAGCGGCGACTGGCAGCACTCCACCTACCGCGATAATCCGGCAATTGCCGGCAACGATGTGCAGCGCCAGCCCAAGCTGCAATTTCGCCTCTCGCCGAGCTACCGCATTCCTATGGGCGACACCGCCCTCGGAGAGACCGCATTGAAGCTCTACGGCACGTACACGTATATTGGCGATCGCTGGGCGGACCAGGCCAACCTGTCCTACCTGCCGTCCTATAAAACCCTGGACATCGGCGCACTGGCCAATCTGGGCAGCAATTGGGAGGTGCGCCTGTCCGCTACCAACCTGACGAATGAACTGGGTCTGACGGAAGGCAATTCACGTCTCACCGGCGCCCAGAGCAGCGGCCCCATCAACGCACGTCCGATTTTTGGACGTGCCGTGGAAGCCTCCCTGCTGTACCGCTTCTGAACGCGCGGCGGGTATTCCCCTTCGGAGCGGCCCGGCCGCTCCTTTTTATGGGGTCCGGCATAAAATGGGATATCGTCCGCCAGGAGTGCCGCCATGCCAATCCAGCCAGCCGAACTTGCCGCCCTGATGCGCGAAGTCGAACGCGAGGACCCGATCGACTTTGCCGACCTGCCATTTCCCGAAGACGACTTGCGTGAACTGGTGGCCAGCCACCTGTGCGACATGGCCGCCGCCATGGACAATTTCAGCACGGAAGACCGGTTGATGACCTTGCTCGCCGTGTCGGCCAAACTCGTGCTGGAAAACCTGGTATTGCACGTCCAGTTATTAAGGGGCCACGGCTTGCCGGTGGGCGCCAATGTCGAAGCGCTGCTCGCGCGCCTGCGCAAGGACGGCGCCTGAATTGCTTCTGCGCCAAGTGCTTCGCGCCGCATCACTTGCCAGCCTGTCATTGCCACTTTGAACCTTGTTGACAGTCAGTTGCGCTGCTTACACACTAGGCGCGGAATTCGTTTCGTGCTGCTCAAGAAATCTGTTCCTTAGGGTATTATTCTTGTTGGTCAGGAAACTTAGCCGGCCTTGTTGCGTCGGCATAGCATTGCTTCATCTAAAAGGAACTAGTATGCCGCGTAACAAAGCTCGCCGTACCCTCACCGCCGCTGTCGTCACGGGCGCCATCGTCCTGGGCAGTGGCCTGTCCGGCTGCGGCAAGACAGAAACGACTGCATCCCTGCTGGCGGACGCGAAGCAATATCAGCAAAAAGGCGACACGAAAGCAGCCCTGATTCAGCTGAAGAACGCGGTGGCAAAATCGCCGGAAGATGGCGAAGCACGTCTGGCGCTGGGCACGTTTTACCTGGATAACGGTGACATCGTGTCGGCCGAAAAAGAATTGCGTAAAGCACATGAACTGAAGGTGGCCGACGAGCGCGTCCTCCCAGGCCTGGGCCGCGCGACGCTGGGCCTGGGACAGCCGAAAAAAGTGCTTGAAGATATCACCCCGGAAGCGGCCAAGGCGTCGGCGGACCTGTCCACCCTGCGCGGTGACGCGTACCTGGCCTTGAGCGACGCACCCCATGCCAAGGAAGCATTCGACCAGGCCCTGGCACTCAAGCCCGGTTTCGGCGATGCATTGATCGGCCAGGCCCGTTATGCCGCAAGCCAGAGAGACCTCGACGGCGCCAGTCGCCTGATCGAAGAAGCGGTGGCTAAAAACCCGAACAGCCCGGACGTGTTCATGGCGCGCGGCGCCATGCTCAACGGCCAAGGCAAGCGCGAGGAGGCGCTGGCGGCGTTCGCGCAGGCGCTGAAGCTGAATCCGAACCACCGCAGCGCCCACATCGAGCGCGCGTCGATCGAAATCGGCATGAAAAAGTTCGCCTAAGCGAAAGCCGATATCGATGCGGCCAACAAGCAAACGCCCGGCAGCCTGATCGTCCTCTACACGCAGGCCCTGCTCGACTTCACCCAGGGCAAGCCCGCCGCCGCGCGCGATTCCCTGCTCAAGGTTCTGCGTGTCGCGCCGGACCACCTGCCCAGTACCCTGCTCGCGGGCGCCGTGGAACTGAACCTGAACTCGAATCAGCAAGCCGAGCAGTACCTGCGCAAGTACATCGAGTCGGTCCCCACCAATGTGTACGCACGCAAGCTGCTGGCGCAAGCGCAGCTGAAACTGGGACACCCCGATGACGCGGCGTCCACGCTCGGTCCGGCGCTCAAGGACGGCGCCAAGGATGCCCAGCTCCTCTCGCTGGCGGGCGAAGCGAACTTGCAGCAATCCAATTTTGCCAAGGCAGTCGAATACCTGCAGCAAGCCGCCGACCTGGAACCGGCTGCGCCCCAGGTTCGCGCCGCGCTGGGTACCGCGCGCATTGGCCAGGGCGAGCCCGCCAAGGGGATAGCCGACCTCCAGCAGGCGATTACGATGGACCCGAAGGCGCCTGGGCCGGCCACCTCCCTGATACAGGCGTATGTCGGGATGCGGCAGCCTGAAAAGGCGCTGGTGGCGGCGCAGAACATGGCCAAACAACAGCCTGACAACGCGCAGGCATTCAATCTGATGGGCGCCGTTTATCTCAGCATGGGCGATGCCGCGAATGCCCGCCCGGCTTTCGAGAAAGCTGTGGCGCTGAAACCCAACCTGTTTGCCGCCGTAAACAACCTGGCGCAGCTCGACATGCGTGAGAAGAAGAGCGATGCGGCACGCAAGCGTTTCGAGACCATGCTGGCGGCCGACCCGAAAAATTACGGCGCCCTGGCATCGCTGGCGGAAATTTCGATGGTCGAGAACAAGCCTGACGATGCCACCAAGCTGCTCGAAAAAGCCGTGGCCGAAAACGGCGATGCGCTGGCGCCGGCGCTGACCCTGTCCGGCCACTACCTGCGTATCAAGCAGCCGGCCAAGGCAGTGGCGCTGCTGCGCAAATACCAGACCGCCAACGCGGCGAATCCTGACCTGCTCGACTTGCTGGGCCAGGCCCAGGTGGGCGCCAAGGACTTGCCTGGCGCGCTGGAGACTTTCAGCAAGCTCGTCAGCGTAATGCCGAAGTCGGCGCTGGCGCAAGTGCACCTGTCGGTCGTGCACGTCGCCATGAAAAACGACACGGAAGCTGCGAACGACCTGCGCCGTGCCGTCGAATTGCAGCCGAGTTTTGCGCCAGCGCGCATCGCCCAGGCAGAATTGGCCATGCGCACCGGCAAACCCGACGAGGCCATCGCCATGGCGCGCCAGGTGCAAAAGCTGAACGACAAGAACCCGCTGGGTTTTGTGCTCGAAGGCGATATGCAGATGTTCCTCAAGAAGCCTGCGCTTGCGCAGCCGGCTTATGAGAAGGCCTTTGCCATTGCCAAAACCGCGCCGCTGATGGTGAAGGTTTCCGAGTCCATGAAGCAAAACGGCAAGGCCGCTGCCAGCATGGCGCTGGCGGCACAGTGGAACAAGGACCATCCGGCCGACAACGTCGGCGCCATGTATTACTCTGAGCAACTGATGGCAGCCAAGCAATACAAGCCGGCTGCGGCGCTGTTCGAGGAATTGCTCAAGCGTGAACCGAATAATGTGGCCGCGTTGAACAACCTGGCCTGGACCTATCAGCAGGAAAAAGATCCACGCGCCCTGTCCACTGCCCAGCTAGCCTTGAAAGCAAGCCCGGACAGCCCGGCGGTGATGGATACGGCAGGCTGGCTCATGGTGGACCAAGGCGATGCCAAAGGCGGGCTTCCCCTGCTGAAAAAAGCCGTGGCGCTGGCGCCGAATGCGCCGGAAATTCGCTATCACTTCGCAGTCGCCCTGGATAAAACCGGGGACAAAGCCGGTGCGCGCAAAGAGTTGACAGAGCTTCTGTCGCAAAACAAGCCTTTTGGCCAAATTGACGATGCACGCGCGTTGCTAAAGACTCTTTAAGCTACTAGTATAGTTCCACACGGCAATTATCTTGATCGCCGGTCCGCGTCCCGGACCGGCCCGCGCGCTGCCAAAGCATCATCATTTCGGTCACCGCGCTCACGGCAAATATAACGAGGGATCCCATCATGAGCAATTCGGTCGAATTGGCAGAACCCGAGATAAACGGCGATGAGTCGCTATCGAACGCACATAAAATTGATGAACGCGATAATATTACGGCCTCGGAAATAGAGGATGTTATCGTGAACCAAGATTCATTTGGAATCAGGCTGACCGATACGGCGGAAGGCCGCAATTCGGCCAGTATGCTGATTAACAAGATGTATGCGTGGCGTGGGTACGCGGGAACGCATCATTTTTCCGACGATCCGAACCGCATCACCCTGACTGCCACCGACAAGGGAGAGGTGGTCGGCACGCTCACGCTCGGCATGGATTCCGAAATCGGCCTGATGGCGGACCAGGTATTCAAGGAAGAACTGGACGAAAACCGGCGCAATGGCGCACGGCTGTGCGAGTTCACCAAACTCGCGTTCGACCCCGCGGTGCGGTCGAAAACCGCACTGGCCAACCTCTTCCATCTCGCCGTGATCTACGCACGCGACATCCACCAATGCACCGACATCGTCATCGAGGTCAATCCGCGCCATCGCCGGTTTTATGAATACATGCTCGGCTTCAAGCGCGAAGGCGAGATGAAGATGAACCCGCGCGTGAATGCCCCGGCCTACCTGCTGCGCGTCAACCTGGCCTTCGTCAGCGAACAAATCCTCAAGCACGGCGGCACCTTCAGCACGGCCGGCAACGAACGCTCGTTTTATCCGTATTTCTTCTCCCCACGCGAGGAGCAGGGTATTATTCATCGTCTGCTGTCGATCGACGAACAACAGGCGCACTGACGCGCGGCTTGTCATTCCCCTGTATGCAGCGCCGGCCCCGTGCCGGCGCTGGCGTTTGGCGGGTCCGATTACGTGTCTCCCTTCTTTCTATTTACCGGCATCTCCCATGACGACTTCATTTCGCTACGAGCAGGCGTTTTCCCGCAATATCGGCTGGGTCACGCCTGAAGAACAAGCCATATTGCGCAACAAACGCGTGGCCATTGCCGGCGGCGGCGGTGTCGGCGGCGTCCATTTATTGACGCTGGCGCGCCTGGGGATCAGCAAATTCCACATTGCAGATTTCGATACCTTCGACCTGGTGAATCTGAACCGCCAGGTCGGCGCAAATATGTCGACCATGGGGCAACCAAAAGCCGAAGTGCTGGCGCGGATGGCACGCGATATCAACCCCGAAATCGACATCCAGGTGTTCCCGGATGGGATCAACCAGGGCAACCTGGCCGAATTTTTCAAAGGTGTCGATTTATACGTCGACAGCCTCGATTTCTTCGCCTTCGCCATTCGTCAGCAAACCTTTGCCATGTGCGCGGCCCTGGGTATTCCCGCCACCACCGCCGCGCCACTGGGAATGGGCACGGCCGTGCTGAATTTCATGCCGGGTAAGATGACTTTCGAAGAATATTTTCAATGGGGCGATCTGCCCGATCTGGACAAGGCGATCCGCTTCGTCGTCGGCCTGGCGCCTGCGGGCCTGCATCGCCCTTACCTGGTGGTGCCGGAAGCGGTCAATTTTGCCGAGCGCCGCGGTCCTTCCACCTTCATGGCCTGCCAGCTGTGCGCCGGCGTGGCCGCCACGGAAGCATTGAAAATCCTGCTCGGACGAGGCGAAGTGCGCGCGGCGCCGCACGGTATGCAGTTCGATGCCTACCGTAACAAATTGACGCGCACCTGGCGTCCGGGCGGCAACAAGCATCCCTTGCACCGGCTGATGATTGGCATCGCCTCGCGCCAGATGCGCAAGCAGCTCGGCAACGCCCAGCCGGCCAGCGTGGTGCAGCAATGAGTCCGGCCGGCGAACTGCGCCAGATCCTCGAGCTCGCGCGCTGGGCTCCCAGCGGCGACAACACGCAATGCTGGCGCTTCGAGATCGTCAGCGACGACTATTTTGTCGTCCATGGCTTCGATACGCGCGAGCATTGCGTATATGACCTGGACGGCCATCCCAGCCAGATCTCGTTCGGCGCCCTGCTGGAAACCGTTGCCATCGCAGCGAGTGCGCATGGCTTGCGCGCGGACGTCACGCGCCGCCCCGCCAGCGCTGAAACGCGTCCGGAATTCGACGTGCGCCTGGTTGCCGATGCAACTATTTCTCCCAGTCCCCTGCTCGGCGCCATCAAGACGCGCACCGTGCAGCGCCGCCCCATGAGCACACGGGCACTGACCGCGGACGACAAGACAGCCCTGGAGGAGAGTGTCGGCCCCGGCTACGCAGTCACCTGGATGGAAGGTTTTGGCCCCAAGTTCGCCGCGGCGAGATTGATGTTCAATAACGCGCGGCTGCGCCTGACCATGCCCGAAGCGTTTGAAACGCATCGCAAGATCATTCACTGGGGCGTCGACAGGAGTCCCGACCGGGTGCCGGACAAGGCGCTGGGCGTCGATGCCGCCACGCTCAAGCTGATGAAATGGGCCATGGTCAGCTGGAAACGCATGTCGACCATGAATGCGCTCACCGGCACCTGGGCGCCGCGCCTGCAGATGGATCTGATTCCTGGACTGGCATGCGCCGCGCACTTTGTGCTGAAGGCACACCAGCAGCCGGTCACGATCGACGATTATGTGGCGGCCGGGCGGGCCGTGCAGCGCTTCTGGCTGACCTTGACGGCGCGCGGCCTCTACATGCAGCCGGAAATGACGCCTTTGATCTTTTCCAAATACGTGCGCGAACAAACCGCGTTTACGACCACGAGCAAGCTGCACGGCCAGGCGGCTGCCTTGCGCGAACAGGCCGACAAGCTGATTTTCACCGACGCGCTGTTTCCGGTGTATATGGGCCGGCTTGGCGCCGGACCCGCGCCGCAGGCGCGCTCGGAACGACGAAGCGTGGAAGAGCTGCTCCAGCGCTGAGAAAGGCAGCGGTCGGGCGTAAAGAATTTCGACAGCGCAAAAGATCGTGCGTAAACGAAAAAAGAGCGGCTGAGCCGCTCTTTTTTGCTTGCTGCGATCCGAAAGACTTAGGCTTTCTTGGCGCGCTTGCGGCTGACGACGCCGGCGCCCAGCATGGCGATACCAAACAGTGCCAGCGAACCTGGCTCTGGTGCTTCAGCCAGTTTGAACTGACCGTTGTTGCCAACGAAGATGTACTGGCCTGGAACATTGTTGTAGGTGGTGCCGGGAGCGCAGCCTGGACCGGTGTAGCCGGAGAATTCGCAGGCGATTTCGCGCACTGCGGTTGGGCTAGGGGTACCGGTACCGTTGGCGTTGGTGAACGCGAACGACAGGATGTCCTGGGTCGACAGATCCTTGCCGTCGCTGTTGAAGAAGTAACCAGCGTCCAGACCGCCTGGGGTCAGTGCCTGGGCAAACACGGACACGTTGCCGTTGCCGACAGGGTTGCCCGAACCGTCAACCTGGCCGCCGCCGCCAGCCATCACGGTGAACGATGCGATCAGCTCGCCAGTATTCGCGCCGTACACGCCTGCGGTGCTGCCGTACTGGTCAACGCCCGAGTAGATTTTGATGGTGCCGCCGGTGAAGGTGAAGGCGCCGTTGAAGGTGCCCGTGCCGGTTGCTTCGAACGTTGCGGTCACTTTATTGGTGCCGTAGTTGCCGAGCGACAGGCCGCCGTCTTTACCGGTGATGGCAAAAGCTGCGTGTTCGGAGAACGAAAAGGTGTTGGCGCCGGTCGCGGTCAATGCGATGAAGGCGTTACCGTTCACATCGAGCGATTCGTTGACGACGGTGCCGCCAGCAAAGCCGGTGCCCAGTGGGTTGAACGACCAGTCGTTGATGACGGTAGCAGCATTCGCCGATGCAGCGAAAGCCAGGGTGACAGCAGCGGCGCTAGCCAGTTTTTTGAGCAATTTCATTTGGTGGTCCTTGAATTAGTTTGAGGTCGGGTTTTTCGCCAACACGTATCAGCTATAAAGCAATTGGTGTGCCAGCTATTCCGTTTCCTTTTAAATCAATGACTTGCGCTCAAGCCCTCAAGCAACCTGGACGTTGGTGTAAAAAACGTCGACAACTAAGTTTCCCATAATCAAATTATTAAGCAAATTTTCCATGCCTACGCTTTGCTTGTGTTTTTTGTAATAAATGCTTTATGGAATAAATGCCTTGCAAGCAACACTGGCGGCATGCGCAACCAGTTCCCCCGGATGTACAGCATTGTCCTGGCAATGGTGCTCCGGGAATCGTTACAGCTGGCGTGAGCGGGTTGCAGCCCACGCAACAGCAGGGCATCCATCAGCGCCATCAGCACGCGGTTCGGCGCGGCGGATCCCAACGCTGCTACCGTAGTCTCCGGTACAGGTGTGCCGAACAGGCGCGCGCTGTAACGCAGGGCGTACAGCAACGGCCGCGCCAGCTCCATCTCGACCGCACGCACCGGCAAGTGATCCCAGAATCCAGGCAAGGCGCCGAACTGGCCGAGCAGGCGGTGCAGGTCGAACAGGTCGCGCAGTCCATTGTCAAACTCGCCGTCATAAAACAGGTGCACGGCGCTGTGCAGCACCATGTCGGCCGGCGCCAGCGTCTGCACGCCAGGCAGGCCGGGGAGAGCGACTGCCGCCGCGCGCAGCCTGGCAGGATCGGGCCGCACGCGCGCCGTTTCGGGCAGGATGGCGTGGTGGACGTCGATGACGCTCTGGCGCCGCATGTGCTGCATCGGCGGGATCTCGTGCATCCACTGGCGATAGTAGCGTTCGTCATATTCATCCTGGGCGCTGCCTACCCAGCCGTGCACCAGCAAGGCGGACTCCGCGTCGGGCAGCCGGTCCTTCGGCACCATGATGTCGATATCGCTGAACAGGCGTCCCCGTGCCGGCGCCAGCCCGGCGGCGCAGTACGCGGCGCCCTTGAGCAGGATGACGGGCACGCCCAAGCCGGCGAGTGCCGCCTGGATACGCTTGACTTCAAAGTGCACGGCATCCGTATGGCGCCGCATCGCGACCCGCGCCCACTCCAGGCGAGCGTCAACAGGCGCCGGCAGCGCCGAGGACACGCCGGCGTCGTCGAACAGGCACGCCAGGCAGGCGGTGAGTTTGGCGCGGTCGGCCTGGCGCAGGAGCAAGTCCCATTGCACCAGGCCCAGGCCGCGTACCGAGCCAGGATCGCGCAGCGCGCCCAACAAGAGCGAAGGCTTCACGGACGGTCCTCGCTCATCCCATCGAACAGGGCGATCGCTTCATCGAGGGCGCTGTACGTGAAATCGAAACTGGCGCCCCCGTCCATCATCTTGCCGAGCGCCTGGAAGCCGCGCGCGCCCGTCAGGCTGTAATTAAAGGCATTTTCGGCGACACGCATGAACGCGCGTGCTTGCGGAATGGGGGTCAGCGACAAGGCAGCGCCGGCCTGATAGCGGGGAAACACCACCCAGGCCAGCCTGGCCGGTTCGGCCGCGCGCGCAACGCTGGCGTCCGGCACCTTCATGTGCGCCACCGTTCCCTTCGTGGTATCCATGGCGGCACGGGTAAATTGGGCATCCGGCGCATATGCCTTCATGACGGAAATCGACGCGTTCTTCAGGCTGACCGGGCGCGCCAGCGGGCGCACCAGTTGATCGTCGAGCCCGACCAGCGCCAGTTCGTCGCTCAGCAGGCGCCAGCCACGGCTGACCAGCGCCGCGCACAACGTGCTTTTGCCGGAACCCGGCGGCGCCGGCAGCATCAGCGCATGGCCGTTTTTCTCGACCACGGCCGCGTGCACGATCAGGTAAGCGTGCGCACTGCCCGAGACGCACCAGTTGAGCATCCACTCGAGCATGGCGAAACCGTGGCTCGCTGGCATGGGTTCGAACGGTGCCTCGCCGTCATGGTAGAAATGGACTTGGGGACGAAACCAGCGGCGCCAGCCGGTCGACTGGCGCAAGTGCAAGTGAAAATCGGCGTAGCCGGTGTCGTCCACCGGGTAGGCGCTGTACATCTGCATGAGACCATCGGCAACGACGGCGCTGTTGCTGCGGATGCAGCTGACGAACGGGCCGGTACGCAAGAACAGGCCGGCACCGCCCAGCCGCGCCCCGACTTCCTTGCGCGTCAATGCCCCGACAGTCAGCACGGCTCCGCCAGGCCAGCGGTGCGCGAGTCGACCAGGAACAAGTTCTGCAGGTTCAACAGCAGCGCCGTGATGGTGTCGGGGAGTTCGGCGGCGTCGTCGGGATCGACGCCGCCGGAAAATGCGGCAACCAGGCCGGCCAGTGTGGCAGGCGCCTGCTGCAACCGGGTGAGGATGGCGTGCGAATCGCCGCTGAGAAGGTGGGTGTCGCCGGACAGATCGTTGTACAGCACAAATTCATCGTCCCAGCCCCACATGGCCAGTTGCTGGCCCGGGGCGATACACCACACGCGGGACACGATTAATCCATGGTCCCGGACAAATAAAGAATAATGTCCGCGTAAGTCCAGGGCGTGACGCCGGCGGTCGGGGTATAGGTCTTCTTGCTCTGGAATTCACTCCAGATAGCGACCAGCATCGGGGTCTTCAGGAACGAGCTTTTACCGAATTCGGCGTTCAGATAGGCTGCCACGAGCCACATGGCAAGCGTGGAGGACTGGTTGATCGTGACGCCATTGGACCCATATCCGCGGCACAAAGAGAGCAGCGTCTCGGCACTGGCATATCTGATGGTGCTATCCGAACACGGAAAAGCCGAGCCGAACTGGACTGATCGCCACGACGGGTAGCTCTTGTTGTATTTGTCCAGACTGTTATACCACCTCGTCGGCGTCCATCCTTCGCAGACAACCGCGGCGTTCGGCTTGGCCGACACGACCGCATTGGCATTGGTCTTGCTGGCGCCCTTGACCACCGACTGGTAGCCGGACGGCGTACGGCAGACCTCGCAAGCCATGCCGGGCTGGCTGGCAAGGGTCATCAGGACGCCGGTTGCGCCAGCGCCAGCACGGGCAAAACGCCGGCGCGATGCGCCGCGCGCGCCGAGCATCACAGCGTCGGCGGAAGCCGCCGACTGCTGGTCAAGCGCATTTTTTTGATTCTCGTTAGCCACAATGTGGTTTTCCTAAAAGTGTGCGATGGCGCCAAAACTGCCAAACATGCAATAAAATTTCCTACCGACATGAAAGCGATTTCCGTGCCACATCGACCGTCAACTTACCACACTCTTAAAAATCAAACACTTAGCGTGGTCAAGGGAGCAAACATTCTTGCCTCATAGAAAAATATGATGGCATTGTAAAATTTTCCGACAGCGCCCCTGATGCATCCCGTTTAAAAGAAGCTTTCCGGAATGATCAATACGTCGCCTGGCAACATCGGCACATTGGCGCTGATGTCCCCATTGCGGATCAGGTCGTTCAGGCGCACATTATACGTTTGCTGCTTGCCGTCGACCACGCGCACCAGATTCGCACGATTGCCTGAAGCGAATTCGGTCACGCCACCGACCGCGATCATCACGTCCATTAAGGACATGTCGCGGCGGTACGACAACGCCTGCGGCCGCGCGGCCGCGCCAATCACGCGGATCTGCTCGCCGAAGTTACCTACAAAGCCGGTCACCACAACCGTCACAACCGGCTGCTGAATGAATTTGGCCAGAGCCTTTTCGATGTCGCGTGCAAGTTCTGTGGAGGTTTTGCCCGCTGCCGGCAGGTCTTCGACCAGCGGTGTGGTGATTTTGCCGTCAGGGCGGACCGGCACCGACATCGACACTTCAGGATTGCGCCAGACGATAATGTTGATATTGTCGCCAGGACCGACCAGATAGTCCTTCGCCGGCGCCACGACCGCGGAGCTGGCCAGCGGGTTCTTGGTGGCGCAGCCGCTCAATATCATTGCCGAGGCGGCAACGCATGCCCAGATTACCGGCTTCATCCATGTTTTTGTCATCGTTTTCACTGCTGATCCCCTTGCCGGCCTCGAACGGGCTGCATCTAAAAGTTGTTATAAAGCCATTGATCAAGATTCTATTTTAACTCATCCCTGCAACGCCGATTCACGCCGCACAAGAATCTTTCACACCAATCATTTTTGTTGCAACAGTGCCTCGACGTAGCGCGCAGGCACGGCGTAGGTGATGCCGCTGGGCGCGGAAATTGCCGTTTCCTTCAATCCCTTGACGAACACCATATTGATCACGCCGAGTACCGCACCGGTGTCCGGGTCATAGACCGGACTGCCGCTGTTGCCCGGATAGGCAGTGCCGTCGAGCTGGAAAATCTTGAAGGCGTCACGCTGCAAGGCCGTGATGGCGCGCGCGTCGAGCTTGCCCGAGTTCAGGGAAGGCATGACGATCGGCGTAATCGCGGACAAGGTGGCGCGGTGCGTCGCGTGGTGCAAGCCCAGCACCATTCCTAGCGGAAATCCCGTAAATGCCAGGTCGCGGCCTTCTGCGACGCTGGCCGAGTCGCCCAACTTCATGGCCGGCAACGGCGGGCCGTCGAGCAAGCGCAGGTGCGCCAGGTCGTGTACAGTATCGCGCCCTGCCAGTTTGGCGGGGCGGAAAGTGACGCCGTCGCCCTGGGCCACGACGATGCCGAGCTGTTCAATATTGACGCCGTCCGGCAAATCGGCCACCACGTGCGCATTGGTGATGACGCTCAGGCCATCGCCAGTCACCCAACCGGTGCCGACGAAGCGGATTGGCGGACTGCGGGTCTTCTGGTAACTGCCCACGCCGACAATGGACGGTTTCACCAAGGCGATAGTTTTTTCCAGTGGTGAAGCGTGCGCGCCCTGCTGCAATGCTATGCTGCACAGCAATAATAAACCCATGCACGCACGGATTGCCGAAATGCACGAGATGCGCCAGTTGACGGGGTTATTTGATCGATCAGTCAGCGGTCCGGGCATGGGATATGTAATAAAGTATGAGAATGGTGCGTTTTATATTAGGCAACCCTAGAATAGCTGTATTGTTTGCGCCGACGCAGCTCGCCGTTAGCTATTCGTGTTACCGCCATGTAGATTCTGCAACAGCCTGCGCTATTCCCGCTAGTACACACTGCAATAATCTCTGCCCAGACTAGCGTTCAGGACAAGAAATTGTTGCATAGAAGCACAATTCGTTGTAAAAACATCACTTTCGAGTCAAGACAGCGCGGGTTTTTTGATGCGCAATTGCAATTGCTCGAGGTAAAAGGGATGATGCAGCGTGTTGACATGTTTTTTTGATTTTCCTTCATTTTTTACGAGACAGACGCGATGGCAGAAATAACGGCCCTAATCCTCACTTTCCTGAAAGCAATCGGCAAGTACCGTTGGCATGCAGTCGTGATCGCGTGGATCGTCGCGCTGGTCGGCTGGACCGTTGTGTACAAATTGCCAAATCAATACGAGGCTTCAGCACGGGTATATGTCGATACGCAAAGTATCCTCAAGCCTCTGCTGTCGAGCATGACGACGCTGCCCAACCTGGACCAGCAAGTGACCTTCATGCGCCGCACCCTGATCAGCCGTCCGAACGTCGAAAAGATGATGCGCATGGTGGACCTGGATGTCAAAGCGAAGGACACCAAGGAACACGAGAAGATGGTCGACGATTTGATGGCCTCGATCCGGATCGGCGGTACCGAGCGTGACGACATCTACACCATTTCCTATACTGCTTCCAATCCGAAACTGGGCAAGGACGTCGTGCAGTCGCTGCTGACCATGTTTGTCGAAGGCAGCTTCGGCGGCAAGAAGCAGGATTCCGACAAGGCCGTGCAGTTCATCGACGACCAGATCAAGAATTACGAAGAAAAGCTGGCCGCGGCTGAAAATCGCCTGAAGGAATTCAAGCTCAAGAACATGGGCGTCCTGCCGAATGGCGCCGCCACCGGTGCCACCGACTACAGCGGCAAGGTGCAGGACGCCAGCGACCAGCTGAGCCAGGCGAAGCTGCAGCTGGCCGAAGCCGAGCAATCGCGCAACGCCCTGCGCGCCCAGATCAACGGCGACGCCAAATCGCCTTCGGGACAGCCAATCGGTTTCGTCGATCCGGAAGTCGAAGCGCGCATCGCAGCCACGCAAAAGAACCTGGATGCGCTGCGCATGCAATATACGGAAGTGCATCCTGACATCGTCGCCAACAAGCGCCTGCTCGAGCAGTTGATGGCGCGCAAGGCCGACGACGCCAAGAACAAGAAGCGCAGTGCCGATCCTGGCGCCAGCTACAGCCCGATGCTGCAGCAGATGAACGTGTCGCTGTCGACCGCCGAAGCGCAGGTCGCCGCACTGCGCGCCCGCGTCAACGAATACACGGCGCGTTACAACCGCCTGAAATCGCAAAGCCTGGAAAGCCCGGAAATCGAAGCGCAATTTGCCCAGCTCAACCGCGACTACGCGATCAACCGCGACAACTACACGAAACTGGTGGAGCGACGCGAATCGGCGAAGCTGTCGGGTGAACTGTCGTCGGCCACCGACATGCTGACGTTCCGCGTCATCGATCCGCCGACCGCCCCCCTGATTCCGTCGGGACCGAACCGCGTGCGCCTGTTCTCGATGGTGTTTGCCGGCGCCCTGCTGTCCGGCCTGGCGGCAGCCTTCCTGATGAGCCAGTTCCGTCCGACCTTCCTGAGCCAGACTTCCCTGCGCGATGTCACCGGCATTCCGATCCTGGGCGCCATCAGCATGAACTGGACCCCGGAACAAACCATTCGCCGCCGCCGGCGCCTGTATGCGCTGGGCGCGTCGGTGCTGATGCTGTTCGGCACGTACGGCGCTGTCATGGCCGCCATCATCATTCGGCCAGCGCTGTAAGCGCAAGGAGATACTGTGAGCATTATCGAAAAAGCGGCGCGCCGCATCGACCAGAAACGCACACCGGACAGCGATGTACCGCATCCGGACATGATCGTCGAGGCAATGGCGCGCAATGCCGCCGCCAAGGCGGAACAGGCTGCGCTGGAACCCGCCGCGCCGGCCGTTCCGTCCATGACGCAGGCCGAGATGGTGCAGGCCGCGATGGCCCAGTCGCACGGCCTGCAAGTGCCCGCTCCCGTACCTGCTGCGGTTCCAGCAGCAATGCCTGCTGCGGTAGAGGTCCCTCTTGCAGCAGCTCCCGCAGCAGGTCCAGCGGCAGCCCCCGCCGCCCTCAGCCCTGCGCCTGCAGCGCCATCGCGCCCGGCCACCCGCAAGGTCGACCTGGACCTGGCCCACATGCGCGACCTGGGCATGGTCACCGCCGCCGGCGGCCGTACCGCCCTGGTGGAAGACTTCCGCATCATCAAGCGGCCCCTGATCAAGCGCGCCTTCGCCGACCGCGCGCCGGGTGACCTGCCCGGCAACCTGATCATGGTCACCAGCTCGCTTCCGGGCGAAGGCAAGACCTACTGTGCCATCAACCTGGCCATGAGCATTGCCATGGAACTGGACCACACCGTGTTGCTGATCGACGCCGACGTGGCGCGCCCGTCGGTCCTGCGCACGCTGGGGCTGCCAGCCCAGCGCGGGCTGATGGATATCCTGGTCGACGACTCGCTCGACCTGTCGGACGTCATGCTGCGCACCAATGTCCCGACGCTTGCTATTCTGCCTGCCGGCACCGGCACCCCGCGCGCCACCGAGTTGCTGGCCAGTGCGGCCATGACCAAGCTGGTGATGGAAATTGCCCTCCGCTATCCGGACCGGATCGTCATTTTCGATTCGCCGCCGCTGCTCTTGACCAGTGAAGCACGGGTGCTGGCAAGCCACATGGGCCAGATCGCCGTCGTGGTGGAATCGGAAACGACCACCCAGCATGCAGTCAAGGAATCACTCAGCCAGCTCGAGGGCTGCGCTAACGTCAATCTCATCTATAACAAGACGCGTGAATTCCCCGGTATCGAAGAAAGCTATGACTACCACTATGGCTAAACGCGTGCGCGCCCCGGCGGCGCTGCTGGCGCTGCTGGTTGCGCCACCAGCGTTTGCCGATGTGAAATTTACTCCGGCTGTTTCCGGCACGGAAACCTATAGCGACAACGTCGGCCAGCAACCCGCGGACCGGGCGGAAAGTTCCTTCATCACCGAGGTGACGCCCTCGTTTTCGCTGATATCGAACGGGCCGCGGCTCAAGCTGTCGGCCGCGGCACAGTTGCATTTGTATTCCTACAGCCAAAAAACGGCGAACACGAACAACACCAACGGCCAGTACCAGATGAATATGCAGGCCAAGCTGATCGATGAATTGCTCGATCTCAATGCCAGCGCGACGCGTCAGACCAGCAGCCTGAGCCCATTCGGTCCGCAGGGCAACGACAGCCTGTATTCGGACAGCAACCGCACCAATGTCAGCACCTACAGCATCTCGCCAACGCTGCGCCACCGCTTTGGCGGCACTGCCGACGCCTATCTGCGGTACACCCGCAACCGGGTAGAGGGCGACCGTGTACTGGGCACGACGAACGGCGAAAACATCAACGCCAACATCTCCAGCGGCAGCAATTTCATAACCGTCGGCTGGGGCTT
>Ga0265780_10004544_pt1 | contig 17825 bp, 6 predicted proteins | sample P1T30metagenome_FD_192432 | JGI IMG/M metagenome (GOLD analysis project Ga0265780, IMG submission 192432) | Plant litter microbial communities from East Loma Ridge, Irvine, California - P1 T30 | ecosystem: Environmental > Terrestrial > Plant litter > Unclassified | place: USA: California...
TAACCTAACTTCTAACTACCCTACCTTTCCTTCTCTCCTCTCCTCTCCTCTACCTCTACCTCTACCTCTACCTCTACCTCTACCTCTACCTCTACCTCTACCTCTTATACATCTATCCCTCCATTCTATCACCATTTAATCCTCACCTAACATCAACAAACTCTTTCCTTTCCCAACAACCCTTCCCATCTTACCACCTCTATCCAACATCAAACAAATCCCTTATTCTTCATCCCAACTTCTACACACTACTACAACCCTTCACTTCACCTTCACTTCACCTTCACTTCACCTTCACTTCACTTTCACTTCACCTTCACTTCACCTTCACTTCACCTTCACTTCACTTTCACTTCACCTTCACTTCACCTTCACTTCACCTTCACTTCACCTTCACTTCACCTTCACTTCACCTTCACTTCACCTTCACTTCACCTTCACATCTCTCTCACCATCCAACACTCACCCCCAATCTCTTCCCATCCCATCCTTCACTTCACCACTTACTCCCAATCTCTCTCACCATCCAACACTCACCCCCAATCTCTTCCCATCCCATCCTTCACTTCACCACTTACTCCCAATCTCTACACACCCTAACCCTCTCCACCCTCCACTATTCAATCCCATCCCAATTCACCCACTCTTCCTTCATCACCTCCCCCTTCACAATACCACATTCCACCTATCCTTCTACCTTCCACACATCTATACTCCCAAATCTCTCCACCACAACAATCCCCTCACCCTTCTTTCTTTTCCAACCACATCCACTCCCTAAATCTATCAACCAATCCTTTCTTCCCACCTTTTTTTACACACTCAACCTATCACACTCCTTTACTTATCCTCCAAATCTCCATATACCCTTCCCTTCCCCTCACACTCCATTCCTTACATATCCCTCTTTTCAATTCCTTTTAACAACAACCCATACCTTACAACAACAACTACTTCCTCCTCCTCTCTTCATCCTACCCCCTTATTACCTTCTCTACTCTACCCTCACTCTACTCTTCTCCTTCATCCACCACATACCTCCTTTCTTTCTCCTCTTCCTCTATCTCATCTCCCATTTCACCCCCAAATCCAACCTCTTACTCTTCCTCCTCTCAAAACTCCCCCCTCTTTTAAACCCTCCATTCTTCCTATCTCACTCTCTAACCCAATCTCCTAACCTCTATACACCCTAACCCTTACAATCTACTTCTTACATATCCTTCTTTTCAATCTCTTTTAATCTTTCATTCCCTACAATAACTACTTCCTCTTCTTCTTCTTCACCCTACCACCTCCATCATCTTCTCTACCCTACTCTTCTTTCCCTCCCTCACATACATTCCCCACACTCCATTCTTCAATCCAACCCCCAATTTCTATACACCCTACTCTCAATCATTTTTCCCCATTCCACCAACTATACATTTCCCTCTTCCTTCCCTTTTAACTTCTCTCCTCCTCCCTATTCTTTCATATTTCTATCAATTATCCACTCCACTATTATAATCCCATCTTACTCAACCCCTTTCTTTCTTTCTTTCCTCCCTCACTCTTTTCATTTCTCTCACTTTTTTACTACAACCTACAATCATCTCCATCTTCCCTGTCCCTGTTCCTGTTCATGTTCATGTTCCCGTTCATGCTCATTTGAACCTCTCTCCTTCTTCTTCCTGTTGATGTTCATGTTCATGTTCATTGAAAATCCCCTTCTTCCTCCTATCAATGTTCATCTAAACACCCCCCCTTTTTTTTCCTGTTTATGATCATGTTCACCTTCATTGAAAATCCCCCCCTCTTCTACTTGTCCAAATCTATCTTCATCTTTTATTCTTATCTTCTTCTACTTCTTCTACCCCTTTTTTCTTCTCTTTTGTTGTTGTTGTTGTTGTTGTCTTCCTTCTATTTTACCATCCTCCTCCTCTTCACACCCTGTCTATCCCTGTTTTCTTTTCTCCTCCTTTTTCTTATAATTCCTGTCCATGTATTCATACTTCTGTCTCTGCTCCCTTGTTCATTTCTCTTTGCCTATTCATTGTCTTGTATTATCTTATTGTTGACCTTTACTCCTCCTTCGTCCTCTCGTGCCCGCTCGTCTTCTTGCTTCCCTCTACACCTCCTCTGTGCCTTCTTGCCCTCTTCTAACTTCCTTTACCGTTTTCTTCTGCTACCCTCTATCCCTATTTTCCTTCCTCTCCTTCCTTTCTTTTCCTGCCGGCTCATCCCCTGTGTACATTGTGATCATGATTTTCCGCCATCTTCCTCCATTGAAATTGTAACCCTACACCGATGTCCTCGCCCTCACTCTACTCACTTGCTCGATGACTACTGCGCTTTCTGCGTTGCTGATTCCCTCCGCCCCGTCTACGAACATGTTGCATTCACCTCGTACCTTCGCCCGACCCGGAAACTCTAACTTTCCTCCACTACGTTTTGATATCGTTTTCGATCATACTTATGCTTCTCACTTCCCTACCCTCCGCCCCGACCTTCCTGCCCTGTCCCTTCGACCCGGTCGTCCGGCACCGCCGTTGCACTAACGCACCCGCATCCTACGCTTGTATTCACCACCTGTCCACGCCGCTCCCCAACCGCCACGCTAACGGCTGTCTGCTTCCACCCTACCGATCACATCTGCCTTGTTATCTGATTCGTCTCTTTGTGTGCTTGCTTCAAACTTAAATGCCACCCTCTCGTTCGTCTAACGGGAAATCCTATCAACCCTAACCCTGTACTGACATCCTGGTCCTCGCCTTGCTCTCATTCATTCACTTACTGCTGCTCTTTTTTGATTGCTGATATTGCGCATGCTTTTTCTTGCCACTTTTCTTTGTTCCGATCTTCATCCTACTTCCTGTCCTTGTACCTGCCCGGTTTGTGATCTCCACGCTTGTCTTGCTGACTCATCCCCGCGTTCACGCTCTGCTGACATAATACACTCTCTCATCCTATGGACTGTATCTTCGGAACGTGACACGGAAATCCATGCTCTGTCATTGATCAAATACCTTCTGTGCAATACATGAACGCCCGTCCCACTTGACAACCCAAACCCTCGTCGCCTTCCATCGACGATCCCAAAAATTCCACCATGTTTCCTCTCCACTGCGCGTCCCCCTTTGCTTTGTCGGACCACCTCTTCCACACCTCGGGATATGCGTGTTTGACTCCGTATGTCACGCCTAACAAAACGCCGTAAAACTGACATCCGACTCCTTTCCCATCCTCATCGTGAACCCTTGCCCGCCCGTCGCTGCTCCATCTTTCGCACATCAAACGCGGCACGCCGCATTTGAAACATACGTGTGATTGCGGGAACTTGATCGTCCTTTGCACATGCGCCCGCTCTCTCTCGGCCTTCATGCTGTCTTCCAACCGGCAACGGTTGATCGTGTGCGCGCTGTTCTTGCCTCTGCTGTGACACATCACGCAAACGTTCTTCCACCGGTTCAATCGCTCACGCAAATCTTCGTGCCATATTCTGCGGTCTTGCGACTGTTGCAATCGTCGCTCGTCCGCTTGCATCCTACCTCTCTCCGTTCTCTCGAACTGCCGATATGCGCTTGACGTCGACGACAACGATTGCGGTTCTGATTGTGACTGTGACCGTGAATGCGGGCTCGACGGGCATACGAACGACCTTTGCGTCTCTGGCGGCGTCGCGTATGCCATTTGCGCTGATGCTGATGCTGATGCTGGCACCATCACTGCCGTTGGGGCGAACCCGGGCGGCGGTGCTCTGTTCTGGAAACCCTGTGCCTGACACCAATCGCACTCGGCCTCGCCTTCGCGGCATCGTGTGCGCGTCGTGTCTCCATCCAAATATTCGTCCAACTTGACTCTGCGGCACCCTCCCTCGTCCGTGTATGCTCTCATCCGCGCGTCTCTGGGCCGGCTCTGTCTGACGATCACGGCTCGACTGCGCTTTCCGTCTCGCCCGCACCGCCCGCTCTCTTGCCCGTACTCTCGCATGTTGTCCGGTTCGGTGATGTGCATGATCAACCGGACGTCTGGGATGTCGATACCCGTGCCGAACACGCTGGTCGCCACTAACACGGGCGTTCTTCCTGCGCGGAACGCCTCGAATGTTTCGTTGCGCATATGCTCGTCCATCTGCTTGTGGAACGGCTTGCACGGGAACGGCGCGGCCTCGACGATCGATTTTATCCGCTCGATGTCGTTGCATATAACCACCGCTTTCCCGTCCGCCTCGACGATCGGCTGGATGAACTCGACCAACTGGCCCATCTGCTGCTGGAACTCGCGGCTCCCTTGCACGACGCTGTATTCGATGTTGGGCCGTACCGTCGATGCTCGGATCATTCTCACCTCGTCGGGCCGCCAAAAAATGCGACTGATCAACTGGGACTCGTCACATGGCGGTAACGTCGCCGTCAACAACAACATCTGCGTGTGTGCTGAAACCAACGAACCCAACCGCGTCATTCCTTCGCGGAATCCGCCCTGATCTCCCAACATTGTGTGGCATTCGTCGATCACGATCCGGTCCAACCTCTCTGTCTGTCTCAACCGGTGCAAAAACGTCTGGAACCCCTCGCGCATGGCGGCCTCGGGTGTGACGAAAACGATCGACTTGCCGTCCATCGACCTCTTGCCGTCCCACTCGCCCACGGACACGCCCAATTTCTCGCCGCGCCCTCTCATGTCGTGGCGCAACGTGACGAATGGTACGACAACTACGGTCACGCCGCCCGTGCCGACGGACGCCGGCAACATGAACAACACACTTTTGCCGGCGCCCGTGGGCATCACCACGACGATCTTTCCTTCTCCCTCCTTGATGGCCGACAACGCTTCGCCCTGCGCGCTCCGCAACGACACGTCCTCCCCCAACATCCACGCCACTTCTTCGGCGATGTTCATTTGCCGCACGCGCTGCTCTCGCTCTATCCGCGCGCGTTTGCTGTGCGCTTCGAACGGGTCCGCCGTACGCTTGATGCCTCTTCGCACTTCGTCCTTGATGCTGGACCCGAATCCCAAAAAACGGTGCCAATCCACGCTCGCCGTCCGAAATTGTCGTCGACGGCTTGCCGTGGATCCTGGCAATTCCTGCATTTCGCGCGCGTAAACTGCCCCGGCTGTGAACGGGCTGTGCGTTGCCTGGTCGTCGGCTATTTCGTCCCCGTCCTCGATCGTCTCCTCGTCTGTGAATGCGCTGCTGGATCGTACCCACCTGCGGCTGATCGCGATGGCGATGTGTCGGTACGCGGCGACGTTGATCCTGTGGCCCAACCCTGTCTCCGTGGCTCGCTGCAAATGTCTCTTCATCCGCTCCGTCGTCCACTGTCTCCCGTCGATGCCTGGGGCCCACATGTGGTCTGAAACGGGTGAATCGGACCATAACCACGACTTCATGCGCTGCACGAACGGTACGACCAACCATCGGTACCACACCACCAACTCGCCCACCTCGCGCGGCAAATAACGATGGATGATCTTCACGTCCGCCTTGTACTGCTCGCCTTTGTGGTATTGCGTCACGAACACGACCATGCCATCCTCGATGAACAAATTCCGAAACCGTCCTTGCATGGTGTTGCTGTGCCTCACGCTCAATATTTCGGGGCCTCGTGCGGGCTGACCGCCGGTGATGTGCATCAACGCCAACAACTGACCACGGAAATCGTCGATCGCCTTCATCCAATCCCTTAACTTGGCTTCGTTGACTCCGTTTGCCGTCTGCTCGCTGACGAATCGCTGTCGGCATTCGGGGCGCTTCTGGATGCGCTCGAACAACCATCGTCGTCCGTCCACGGGCCACGGTGTGCGGGTGTCGTCGACGAAACTCCACCCGTCGCTGTCGTTGCTGGGGTCGTCGAACAAATCGTTCCACGGCACGGCGGGCATATCTTGCTCGTCTGTTGCGAACATGATCTCCATCAATTGCTTCCGCGTCGTCCTCTGCAACTGGTCGACCATGCCGCGAAATTGTGCCATGCTGAAATGGATGTCTTTGTATTGCAAAACGTCGCCATTCCGCCAACCGACGTGTCCTTCGCTGGTCGTGCTGAACGCTATCTTCATGCCGTACGCTCTCAAATCCAACATCCACTGCATCGGACTGGCGGTTCCGCGAACCATGAACGAATCCATCATCTTTATCACCCACCGGAAACTGCTTCGGGTACCCTTACTGCGCGCGGGTCGCCGTGGCTGTTCGCTCTCGTATCCGCTGTCGTCGAATGTGCATGGGCTGTCCATCGCCGCCCATTCCTCTTCGCCGATGTGGCCTGTCAGTCTTTCGGCCTGTAAAATGACCATGAAATGTGCCACCTTGATGATGGACGACAAAATCGACGGGAACGTTTGCTCGTCTCTGAACCCTTTCCCGGTCGGGCGCACCCCCAATACTGCCAACGCGCAAACCAATGCCATCTCGGTTTCGCGTTGCTGCATCGTCTGATTCAACAACTCGATGCAAAATTCCAATGCCGCCAACTGAACTGTTTTCATCCCTCCGGGTACGGTGTCGCGCCTTCTCCCGTCATTCATCGCGGTTTCGTGATCTGTGCCTGACTCCTCTTCGCTGCTGTCGCTGTCGCTGTCGCTGTCGCTGTCATCACTGCCGCTGCCGCCGTCCATTTCCCGACTTGCAACCTCTCGCTGTGCGGCCGACATCAATCGCTCGAATGCTTTGATCTGACGATTGTTGAAACGGTATGGCGGCGTCTGCCGTGTGTGCCCTTGTTGCGTGCGGACGAAGAATGTGACCATCTGCTGCCACGGCTGACACTGTTCGCGCACCCGGTCTTGCTCGCGGTATGGCTCCAATGGCGTGTGCCTGACCTGATCAACCTCCGTGCGGACGGCTTCGAAACGCAACGTGACACCACTGCGACGGACGGCGCCCTCGGCCATGACGGCCATGTCGCCCACGGCATCCCAAATGACGCCGGCGATAACCTCGCCTTGCTCCTCGGCCTGCCCCTCTGGTCTTCGCATCGTCGCCAACAAATCGCTTTGCGGGCACCCTGTCAAATATGGGATCCAACCGGTGCGGCGTAACCACGGGTTCACCTCGTCGCTTTCGCCCGGTCGGATAATGTCACATCTTTTCTTCTGCTCATAATCTGCTGACGCCGCTTCCCACGCCATCTCCCAAATGTCGGCACCATCTCTGCAATTTTTCGTCGTGTCTGCTTCGCCATCTGCACCTCTGACCTCGAAATACTGCGAATGTGCTCGGCTGCGGAAAAACCGTTGACAATTCACCCGCTTGCTGGCTTCCTCGAAACGTCTCTGCGCGGCTTGCTGTTTGGCTGGCCCTGATCCCCCGCGACCTTGTTGTACTACCCATCCATGCTCTTCGCGCCAATGTTTTTTCAATCCTTTTGTTTCGCGGGTTATGTATTTGCAATTCTCCAATCGGCACTGCCAACCATCGTCAAATAACGGCAACTCTTCGATCGGCTCGGTGACGAACGGCGGGGCGTCAAATCCACTCGGGTACATTACGACCCCTTGCCATCTCTCTACTTCCTCCATGATGGCATTTGCGATTTTTCGGGGACGGCCGTGTTGTTTGCTGGTCAAATGTGCGGCCACTTCGGACGGCCATACTGCACACCGACACTTTCTGCAAACGACCACTTGCCATTTCGGCAAATGCTCAAAAAAATTATCTGCGCGCTCCATCGCTGCTGGGCTTTTGCTGTAATTTTTCTGTGTTGTGTTTCCACTGTTCTTGCATATATTATCACTTGATACGATGTCACTGCCTCTGCTTTCTGTTCCCCCTGAACGCGGCTTGGCGGCTTCTAATCCTTGTCAATTTTCTGCTGATGGCTTTCTACTGTTATTGCCTTCCATCGCACGTAATTCCACGAATACTGCTCACATTTTGTTGGAACCAATACTAATAATTTTGCATTTCATCGGGGCTATATAACGGCTCTACTATTGCCCAACTTTGGGATTATTTTCTGAATCCAGTCTACCCTGAATCCAGTCTACCTACTCTGGACCCCCGCAAAACCTTATTTGTATGGGCGTCTGAATGCAGTCAACCAACACTGGATTGAACACTTTTGGATCGTGTTCCTGCTCTTATCCCCGCTGTCATTCCTGCGCCTGTGAATCATCTCCATGATTGATGTTCGTCTTCCTATGCCCGTATTTGTTTTTTACCTTTCCACAAACCTTGTTTTCGATCGGAAAACGTTATTTTCAAACCCCCTCTTTCGACCTCGCCTTTCATTCTGCTCGTCCTCGTCATCTTGTTCTCCCTTACCTCTGTACCCTGCATGTCGTTCTGCCTGCTTTGCGCCTCCGACCCGACCGTTCGGCGCCGCCGTTGCACTAATGCATCCGCACCTTTCGCTTGCACTCACCACCTGTCCCTACCGCCCCCTAACCGCCACGCTAACGGCTGTCTGCTTCCACCCTACGGATCACATCTCCTCTGCCATTCCATTCGTCTCTTTGGTTGCCGGCCTCAAACTTTGATGCCATTCTCTCGTCTATCCCAAAAATTGAATCGACCCTAACCCTGTGCCACTGTCCTTCCCTCCATACCTTCCCTTCACACTACTCACCCACCACCTACCAACCACCCTGTTCCCCACCATCTCCTTCTCTTGTCGTGTCCTTTCCAACGTGAACGTTCCCCCGCCCTACGCCCTACCCCCTTCTCCACATCGCTTCACCCCCGCGATAACGTCGCCGCTGCATACGCTTCCCTTCGCCTTTGCCCCTCCCTGCTTGCTTTCAACTCTCTGAACCTGTTGTAATACTCTTCCTTGAAATTGTCCACCTTCACCTCCGTGATGTCCCACACCCCTAACCACCCAAACGTCCGCCAAACACGCCCCGCCTCGGCGAAACCATACCGCGGTTCCTTGATCCGTTGCTTCCCCCACAACCCTCCCCTGCCACGTCCTTCCTGCTCTTCCCACTCTTGAACAAACCACGCCCCCGTCCCCAAAATTGCTGCCACGCTGTTCGCCACCACTCCCGCGAACCGGCAATCTTGTACGTCGCCGTCGACCCAACAACGATCCCTGCTGCGCTTACAACCTACGTAACGTCGGCCAACAAACCCTACTTCCCGACTCCTCGTTGTCCACAACTCCGAATACTCGACCACGCCGTCGTGCGCTCTTCGCACCGCTTCGACGTCGTCCTGGTGTCTCCCGCACATCTGCCACTCGTGATCCGCCCACGTGCCCTCGCGGATGCGACATATTGCGCACGCTTCCGCCCATAACTCGGCCTGCATTGTCCATATCTCATCCGGCCCCTCCCATTCGTCCAACATCCTCTGTTTGTGGTGCGTCAAAACGTCAAACATCACCTCTTCCTTCTCGTCCAACCTCGTCAATTTTTGCTTGTCGAAATCTCGCAAAATCCTCTGCAAATCGCTCCGTTGTGCGTCGACCAATGCTTCGTGCTCCTCGACTTGTCGCATCATCTCCGCCCCCGAACTTTGCAACATCCTACGCCACCCCTCGCCCTCTTCGCGCTGGTTCTCCGCCCACCTGCGGTATGCGGCTGACACCGTCTCGAACCCTACCCCTTCTTCTCCAACTCGGATCTTTTTGCTGGGTTGCGATGCCATCTTCCTGCCGTCCGCGGATGCCTGTGATGTGCGACGTGCGATGCGTGTTTTTTTTTTTTTGGTGTGTTTTCAATCGACTGTCCTTTTCCTTTTTGTTGGCTGGGCGGGTCATGTCCACGGGAAAAAAAAAAACTGGCGGCCGCGCGCTTCATCTACATATGCATGCCCTCCCCTCACCGCTTGCCCCTGCATGCTGCCGCAACCCCTCGTCGCTCATCTTGCGCGTGGGGGCCGGGTCTGCTTACTCATCCCCGCGTTCACGCCCTGCTGACATAATACACCCATTCTCCCTCCGTCCCGGGCTTTCACGTCCTGCCACAATGTTGCTACCTTTGTCTTCTGCCTCCATCCTGGTGGCCGTGGCACTCCATCCCCAAACGGGTTGGGGTGTCGTGGCTTTGGGTCTCGATTGCATCGTCTGCGGGCCCTCTCTTCTTGCTCGCCTCGCACCCGCCCTGCTTGCCTGCAATTCCTCCACCCTCCGAATCGTGTTGTTGAAAACGACGCACCACCGGCACATCCTCTCGTCGTTCAATCTCACCTCCCCACCCATATACCTGGCCACCGGCCCGTCCGACCTCCCGTCCCATGCCTCCGGCTTCATCACCTGTGTCTCGATGTCCTCGATGCACAATCCATCCGCGCTCGCCTCACCCGCGAACTGCCGACGATGGTATGGTCCTTCGCTGCTGTGAATCGCGCACGCGAACGCCATCACCACCATGCCGTTGGACGGACAAACTCGCCCCCCGCCCCTTCTCGCCGGGACGTACCAACCCGCCTTGCTCGGGTGGGGGGCGAACCAATGACACATCGACTGCGGCGTGAAACACATCGTGCACGAAAACTTGCCTTCCAACCTCGTTGACTTCTGCGCCAACCGCGCCGTCGTACACGCACCGCAACTCTGCACGTGCTCGCAACGCCACGCGCTGTGGTCGAACGGCCGCCCATCGATCGCGCACAACACACACTTGCCTCGCCATTCCTCCAACCGCGACTTCATCTGTCTCGTCTGTGTCTGCTCGTTCCTGGTCCTTTCGACCTCTGCCTCTTTCGCCCTTCCACGATCGCGCTGCGACTCCCGGAATGCTTGCACGTCAACCTCGTCGACGCTCACCTCCTCTGTGCCTCGGAACGATACCACCCCGGTCGTGAATACCGTCGCTGATTCTCTGTCGTCTCTCGCATCGTCCTGCACGGCTCGCTCCGATGCCGCTTCGGTGACGCCGGCTATTGCTCGCTGTAAATCCGCCGATGGACTGCAAACGTCGCACGCCGCTTCGCCCTGTTGGCACGCCTGTCTGTCCTCGCCATCGAAATATTCATTCAAAACGATCCTTCGGCACGATTGTTCCCTGGCTGGCACACCGATCTGCATGAATCGCTCGATGAACGCCGTGTTCTCGACCGCACCGTGGCGCTTGCCGCCAAACCGCTCTTTCCGGTCGCTTGCTGCGTCTTGCCTCATGATCACGATGTTCTCGCTGGCTTGTCTGTCTCTGCCGGCACGTCCGCCTTCTTGACTGAACTCGATCATCCCGAACGGCCAATCCACGTGTATCACGGCACGTATGTCGGGGATGTCGATGCCCAACCCCAACGCGCTGGTCGCCACGATCAATTGCGTACGTCCGCTGCGGAAATCTCTAAATTTTTCCGCTTTCAAATCGGCGTCGCTGAAATATGCGTCGACACCCAACATGTCTGCGTACTTGCTGACGCCGGTCGTGCTGTTGCAATAAACGATCATCTTGCCTGGTTGGTATTGCCGGAACTTGGCTTCAACCACTCTCACCACCGCTTCGTCGTGCTCTCTCTCACTGCCGTCGATCGTGCAAACGCTGTAACGGATGTTGGTCCGGGCCGTACGCATGCGGAACTCCCGCACGTCCAACCCGCTCCAAAACATGTTTCTCTTCAACGTCTCGGTCTTGCTGACCGGCAATGTCGCCGTCACCATGATCATCTGGGACGCCATCTTCACCAACCCGCCCAATCGTTGCAAATGCCGCCTGAATGTCGTGCTTTCGTTCAACACCACGTGACATTCGTCGATGACTATCCGATCCAACCGTCGTCGATTCCTCTGCGCGAATGATCTGAATGATGCGTTCTGCGCTGCCGTCTCGGGCGTGACGAACACGATGCTGGCGTCGTCCACTTGTCGGTCCGCTTCCCACTCCCGCGCCCTCACGCCGATCTCCGCACATCTGACCATCATGTCGTATCGCAACGCCACCAATGGCACCACCACGATCGTCAAACCGTGCGGCGATATGTATGCCGGCAATTGGAACAATAAACTCTTGCCCTCCCCCGTCGGCATGACCGCGATGATCCTCGGCGCCCCCTCGACGATCGCTTGGATGGCCTCTCTCTGCACGCCTCGGAATCTCGCCGCCCCCGATCTCATCATCTGCTGCAAACCGGTCTGGATGTCCGCTGCTCGCAAATGCTTCCACCTGGCTGCCTGCTTCGCCTCCATCACCGCTTCCCATGGCATCTCGCTCGACTTCCTCTTGCCCATCGTCTGTCCTCCATCCCTACCTTCGTGGTCGAACGCCGTGTCGAATCCCAACCACAAATGCCACATGCAACTGACCGTCCGGAACCTGGCTCGTGTGCTCGCCACCGTTCCATCTCGCTCGCTGATCAACCGCGCGTATATCATTCCTGCAACGCTGGACGTGTGGCTGGCTTGCTTGTCCATGATTGCCTGTAACCGCCGGCCCACGCCCTGCTCTCCCTCTCCCTCGTCCAATCCGCCTTCGTCGATCCCGTCGAAATCGTTCATGAACGCATCTTGCTCGCCGATGAACCTGCGACTGATGGCGATCGCGACCTCGCGGTACGACTGTATCGTCAATGTCTGTCCCAAATGCTCCCTGCTGTATCTCTTCATCGCCTCTCGCATCTGCGTGCTGGTCGTCTTCCGCCCTTCATGGTCTACCGGCCACAAATGTGACGACACCGGTTTGGGTGCCTCTCCTTCTTCCGGCGTGCTCCAAAAATGCTCTCTCTCCATGGCGAAATGGAACGGCAATACCAACCACAAATAACGGACGACCAACTCCGACACCTCTCTCGGCAAATATCGGTGTATGATCTTGACGTCGCCGCTCATCGCGTACCCTTTGTGGTATTGTGTGACAAAAACCACCAATCCGTCCTCCACGAACAAATTTCGGTGGTTCCCTTTGACTGTGTTCTCGTGTCGGACGCTCAAAATCTCCGGCGCCCTGGCTGGCTGCCCGCCTGTGATGTGCATCAAAATCAATAATTGCATGCGAAACTCTTTCGCGGCTGCCATGTACTTGTCCAACTGCGCCATGTCGACACGCTTTGCCCCTGGCTTGTACCACCGTTTCAACTTCTCAATGTCGTCCCCCATCTGCCGGCGCAACCACATCTCCCCGTCCGCCGGCATCCTGCTGTGCTCGTCTCGCAAAAAATTGAACCGTGGGCTGCTATTGCTGGCGTCGTCGCGGATGTTGGACCATGGGATTGCCGGCGTCTCGTAACCCATCAACAACGTTTCGTTCATCAACTTCTGCGCTTGTTGTAATAATGTTCCGACGAACCCGCGGAACGCATCCATTCTGATGTGGATCCCCTTGTACTTCAACACCTCGTTGTCCTCCCAATCCACATGCCCGGGACTGGTTGTGTTGTAATGGATCTTCAACCCATACGTCCGTAAATCCAACATCCACTGCATCGGTCCGTTGGTGCCGCGAACCATGAATCGGTCCATCCTCTGTGCCACTGCTTCAATCACGCCGTGTCCACTTTCTGGGGGCTCGATGACGTCCACGCTCTCGGTATCGCCGTATCTCGTCCCGACCGCTCGTACGCCGTGTTCTTCATCTCGTGTGGCTTGGTGCGCTTGGTCTCCACTTTCGGCGTCATTCTCTCCGTTGACGACCAACCAATCTCCAATGTCGCCAACATTGCCAACCTCTGTCCATCCTGCTTCTTCGCCATTGCCGTCCTCCTCCTCCTCCTCCTCTTCGCTTCCATAATTCTTTCCGTCGTCTTCGAACTCTGCGAACTCGTCCGCTGGTTGTACTTCATCGAACGCCTGTTGTACAACCATGAATCGCGCGATTTTGATCAACTTCGACAATATTGGCGGGTATGCGTCTACCCCTTTCCACCCCGTCTCTCCGACACCCAATACCGCCAATGCACAAACCAATGCGCTGTCGTAATCGTGGTCGATGTTCCGCTGGTCCAACAATACCATGCAAAATCGCAAACACGCTCGCTGGGTCGCCGTCAACTCTTCTTGTTCGGCCTCTTCCGGATGCCCCTGTCCTTGATCTTCCTCCTCGCTTTCGGCGTCGTCTCCTGACCTGCGCTTCTTGTGCTTCTTCTTCGGGTCAATCCTCCTCGGCTCCCGTCCCTCCTCTTTTATCTCTTTCTTGGCTTCGCGGATGAATTGTACCCATGCCTCCTCTTGACGTCCGGTCAATCGATACTTCGGTGCTACTTTCCGTGCCTCCGCCTTTCTGGTCCGGGCGAAAAACATCAAAACACGTTGCCATGGTCGGGTGTACGTTCCTATCGCCTTGTAATCTTGATATGCCATCAACGGTACGTACCTCGTCTGCTGCTTTTCGCTGCGGACCGCCTCGAATCGGACAAACAACCCCGCCTTCTGTGCCACTGTTTTCTGACAAAATTTGGTCAAACCACCCATCGCCGTCCACATCACATTTTCCACCTGTTCTTCTTCCTCCGGCTTCTCTATCAAATCCAATAACGCCCCGTGTTCGTACCCCTTCAAATATCGATTCCATTTCGTCCGATCCACCCACTTGTTCACCTCGTCGGTCTCACCTTCTTCGATGATCCGATCTGCCTTCTTTCGGATGTCGGATGCTTTTCTCCATATCTCATCTAACTCATCGTTCACTCTTGCCGCCCACTGTGCTTCGTCCGACGGTTCTTCCACTCTGTGCTCTTGCTGACCACGCTGCTCGTGAACCCTGAAATAATTGGAATGTTCGCCTTGGTTGAAAAATCGTTGAAATCGCTCGATCTTGCTCCATAATCCGTTTCCCGAATTCGCGATTGCGTTCTGCTTCGCCTTGCTTGGACGTCCGCAACTCGTGTGCATTGTCTTACCATGCTCTTGCCTACAATGTTTCCTCATGCACGTCTCTTTCTGTCTGATGGCCCCGCACTCGTGGCATTGGAATCCGTCGGTAAACACCCGTAACTGGGGAATCTGTGCTTGTGTGATCGTTGGTCCGATGAACTCGTCTGGACTCTCTGCCATGTTGCCGTAATCTTTGCGTATGGCTTTGGCGGCTTCGACCCCATCCTTTCTCTGTATCTTATGCTTTTGTTTCAAATGTGTCGGGATCTGATCCGGCCACACCGCGTATCCGCATTCGTTGCATATCACCACCCTCCATTCGTTTGAATGATAAAAATACTCCATCTCTCGTGGACTGCGAACTGCGGACTGCGGACTGCGGGTTGTGGGTTGTGGGTTGTGGGTTGTGGGTTGTGGGTTGTGGGTTGTGGGTTGTGGGTTGTGGGTTGTGGGTTGTGGGTTGTGGGTCGTGGATTACGGGTCGTGGATTACGGGTCGTGGATTACGGGTCGTGGCTTATGGGCTTGTGGGCTTATGGATTATGGGTTACGGCTGGGTTTATGGGTTATGGGTTATGGGTTACGAGCTTGGGGCTTGGACACAAGCGATGGGTCATCGGCACGGGCATCAACATGGGTGGGCTGCAACGCGCTCCAATGGACACATTAGCTGGCGAATGAAAATCCGGGGGGCACCAAATTTGCTTGCGCGTACGCCACCATCACCTCTCAATCCGTAACCAATCCTTGCTCGCTTGCCTTCCGGTCATCCTTCATTTCTGCGACGGCCTCGACCGGGCATTTATTCTGTACCCCGATTGCCCCTTTCTCGTACAATTTGTTTCTTGGAAACACTGGCGAAACGTAATCGTTGCGTTCTGGCGTGCGCCCTCGGCCTGATTATGTCATCCGTGCGCGTCCGCTCTGCTGACATAATCGGCCCGTGCGACACACTTTCTTCCGGTCGCGTAAACCCTGAACTTGACACGACGTTGTCAGTCCCCATACCATGGCGCTTACCGACTCCAATACCCAACAAGCAAGCGACTTGGTCCCGTTCCCGTCGGCGCAGTCTTCTGCACCGCATCTGACACGGTCACAGCGCCAGCTTCTCAACGAGCCCTTGCACGCGGGCAATCTGAAGGCGTATCTCGACGGTATCTCTCTTGTCGACGTGCAGGCTGTTTTGTCCCGTCATTTCCTCGAACATCAACGAGACCGTTCCATCTTCTCGTATCTTGTCGACCCAGGCGATGGTGTTCTGCCACACGAAGCTGCGTCTGCGGTGCTGGCAGAATTGGCTAGCAAGACTGAAGATGTCGCCGTTCTTGCCACTCTTGCGTACCGTCTCATCGAGGCCAAAGGACTGTGGAGAGGTCATCCCGACCCGAGTGTCAAGTCTGCAGAAGACCTGATCGAAAGACTCGATTCTGGCTGCGATGTCGCGCAGGCAAACATTGTCATCGGTGCATCTGCCCTGCGGCAGCGGCAGAACTACGTACGCCTTATCGACGAGGCCTGGAGGCCGGGCTGGTTCGAGTCCATCCCACAAGCCATTCGCGCTCCTTCCTGGACCCGACCCGAAGACCTCCCTCGCGACGTGCTGGTCCAGATTACTGCCAACGCTAAGCAAGGCATCCCAATGTCTACTGCTGTCGCACGGTGGACGCAACACATAACCCGACGGACTGATCATGGCATCCGTCGTCGGGAGCGCATCAGAGGCCCAACCGTACCACACCTCATCCTTTCCGACATCAGACCTCTTAACACGCCGGTCAAAGACTCCGACAAAGGTAGACGTACCAGCGATATGTTCTTTCCCGAGGACGCCCCCATGGATCGACTGGAAGTGAAGCTGGCTGCGTTAACGTCGCCATCCAGGCCCAGGCCAGACTACTCTGCCGCCGGCCCGCTATCGGCCAGGAAACGCAAGCGAGATGGCTTGGGCGCAGTCGAGCAGTCCGACGTGGACCGGGACGCCGCCACTGTGCAGGAAGAATGGCATCGTGGCAAGGATGGCATGATGGTGAAGAGGTCCAAGAATCAACTGATCAGAAGACCACCCACTGCTGATGAGCTGGTCTCCCTGGACTCCTCACCCCGGCTGACGCAAAGTTCTGTCGACACCACTGGCGAACGCGATGTAGCCTCACATCAGCACACGGACGAATCAGGTGACGGCTCTGCGTGCGACGGCCCTGGCATCGCGTTGGTGTTTGGCAAGTTTGTCGACATGTACAAAGAACTGAGATCGACCGACACGGACACCGCTAGGATGACGGCGCGCTGCTGCGACTCTTGTCGTGTTTTCGTCCTGCGTGCCTTGGCTTCGTTAGAGGCTGATCTTGTCCCTTGCGTCCATGGGCTCGAGCAGGTGGAAAAGCACTTGTACGATGGCAAAGCTGTTCGATCCAGTCAAGGCCATGGCGTGTCCTCGAGAAAGGCGACTCCCGGCGGAAGAGGTGTTCCTCGAATGCGAGTAATTGTGGACTCATCCGATGACCAAGATTTAGACTAGCGTATATCGAACCTGTTTTTAATCATGCAGGTTGTTTGCAGTCGTGTTTTGTCGAATTTGGTTTTTCCATCGTCGAGCGATTTCGGTAAATCTCGCCTTCACGTCGCAGGCTTCAAACAATCCAGATTTATCACACAGCTCGCACGACGCTGTCTAGATTTTTCGTTCAAAGATTTCCTAGCCCCTCAATACCTACAATACCAGTATCCTCTATCAGATCTTGTCCCTCTTGTCGCCACCGCGGGATCTTTTGAGCGAACTATATGGATGGTTGTACCTCAACACTAACCCTAAACTTGGAAGCCCGGCCTGCGGCGCCTCTTACAGCGGGAGTTTGTCAGTGTCAACGGCTCGACATACAACTTTTCCCTCGATGCAATATCGCAGCTAAAATTCCAGAATAATTCGTGCCAGTGGTTATGGCACCCGTAGGTGCTCTGTGATTTTTTTCACACCACCTAGACCACTCAAGCAATGTGTAGAACATTATGACCTAGAGGTATGACCTACAGCCCAGGTATGGTGAGTACGCATGGGTGTGAATAATTCATCACTAATTCGCGAAATGACCTATAGATCTGTTTCCAATTGGGTATTCTGGATAGGGGCCTATCGTATTCGTAG
>Ga0265780_10004545_pt1 | contig 17824 bp, 12 predicted proteins | sample P1T30metagenome_FD_192432 | JGI IMG/M metagenome (GOLD analysis project Ga0265780, IMG submission 192432) | Plant litter microbial communities from East Loma Ridge, Irvine, California - P1 T30 | ecosystem: Environmental > Terrestrial > Plant litter > Unclassified | place: USA: California...
AGTGCCCTTTGTCTATCTACCTGAGTCTGTGTGATTTCCCTCCTTTCCAAGGCCAACCACCCCTGAGCTACAATAGCAGCGATGACGGCATTTTTCTACAAATCTGCCTTGGATTACAGAGTCTATAGGTATACACCTGTACACGATCGTGAGCCTCTGAAGCCTACACTGACCTCTCAATGTATTATAAACCAATCTTTGCAACGCGTCTCCTCTTGTTCGACATCGATTAAGGATAGGGCAGGATTCGACTATTCGACACCGAACCAGGAGGTAAAAACGTTCTTGCCATCTCAGTGGGCGATGACAAGGATGAGGTTGCTGCGGCTCACTTGGGTAAGCATCTTGGCGACCTGGCTTCATCTGGAGCCCGAGGCTCTATTCTCGCTGCACTAACAGCAGTGTCTGTATCAGTACTTCTTCTCCAGTTTGTACATCTTGTCTGCCCTAACAGGGCCACCGGCGCTGCCCTGTCGCGTGCTTATCTCATGAGCGATGGAGATGCTGTTAGAGTCCGATTGTATCTATCGCGCCGTCTCAAAGTCAAGGCGGGCCAGTACATTGGGCTTTGGATTGGATCCCTGCAGTGGGTTTCTGGTCGTCTTTACAAAGCCACCCCTTCTCCATGACTAGCTGGTCGAACGAGGAGCAGGAGTATCTAGATTTCTTGGTAGAGACGCGGAGCGGCTGGACACGGAAACTGCTGCAGCTGGCTAGGTAGTGCTGATGCAAAGATTGTCGGGCCAGCAGGTAACAACGTCGACATTACCCAACTGCAATCCCACCTTGCACTTTTCACGTCTTCAACATATGTTAGCAGTCGCCGTACCTACCTACAGAGTATATCATAAATTTAATTTTCTCGAAACGAAATTTAATTGTTTTTTAAAAAATCCAATTTTAAACACCAAGTTCTATACTATAACAGCTCTAAGACCCCTTCTGGCTAGCGTACATAAGCTTGACCCTTATTTGCCCGCAATGACCTGGTCAGCCACATGCCGACACAACTCCACAGTTGGCTGCTTCTTCAAAATAACAAATACAGGAACCTCGACTCCGAACTGCTTCAGGAACCAGTACCGCAGCTCGACCGCAATGAGCGAGTCAACACCTAGCACATACGCCGGCTTACCGACGTCGAGACTCTCTGCCGGCACCGACAGCGACTTGCTCAACTTCCCAAGCAACGCCAGCGTGACAATCTGCCCAGCCTCTTCAGCATCAGCCGCCGCCCTGATGAGCGCCAGGTAGTCGACCGCCGCTGCCTCACCTTCGCCGCCGGCGCCGGTGCCGTTGACCAGTTCGACCTGGCCCAAACGAAGGAGGTTCTTGAACAGCGGCTTGCCCACCCAGTGCAACACGCCATCCTGAAACATGCGATACAGCTTCGCAGGCTTATCATGAATATTCACCACCTGTGCGGCGCCACCCGCGCAGTCATAGCCCGGATCACACAACACGTCCAAAATCGCCATTAGCTGCTTCTGCGTCAACCCACCCAGCCCAGCGCGCAAACTCTTCGTCACGTCCTCGAAGTTGTCGCTTGCCCACCCAGCCTCCAGGACCAGGCCAAGATCGAACGAGACACCCTTGAGCCCGCTGGCGGCGCGGTGCCGCGCGAGCGCGTCTTCAAAGGTGTTGCCGGCTGCGTAGTTGGCTTGTGCGGGGTTACCGATGATGCCGCTCATAGAGGAGAGGAAGACCATAAAGTCCATATCCTTCGGCAGGAGCTCGTGCAGGTTCCAGGAGCCTTGGTACTTGGGCGCCAGAGCGCGGTGGAACTGTGAGACAGTCATGTTGGAGAGCATGTTATCCGACAACACCATCGCCGCCTGGATGCAGCCTTTGATCGGCGGCAGTGTCTTGCTAGCCTCCTTTAGAGTGGCTTCGAAGACAGCGCGGTTGGAGATATCCGAAGCCGGTGCGTGGATCACGACGCCTTGAGCTTCCATCTCTTTGATAAAGGCGATCACGTTGGCGCGCCCGGCTACGCCCTGCGACGAAGTGACGAGGAAATGCCGCGCGCCGCGAGAGGCCATCCAGCGCATGATCTCGCGTCCCAAGCCTCCCAACCCACCACTTATAACATAAGTAGCCTGCGCCTTGAACGCATACGCCGGCATCCGCGTCGGCTGGTACATGACCACATCACCGGTCTTCTCAAAATCAATAACCGCCTTCCCAGCAATCTTACCGCCCTGCAAAGCGCGCATCGCGTCCTCAATCGCACTTGGCGCAAACGCATGCAGCGGCTTGGGGTTATGTAGCCCAGGATTCGCTGCAAACAAGCTAAAAACGTCGTCGAGCACGAGTTGCATCAGCGGTTTGTTCTCAGCATACATGCCCGCGACGTCGACGGCCGCGAAGGTGACGTTGCGCAGGAAGTGGCCCATCTCGAGCGTGTTGTTGGCCAATATGTCGGCTTTGCCGATGTCGATGAAGCGGCCAAAGGGCGCGGTGCAGCGCCACGAGTGTTGGAGGAGTTCGCCGCCAAGGGAGTTGAGGACGACGTCGACGCCGCGGTTGGCTGTGGCATGGAAAATGTCGTCGACAAAGCTGGCCTCTCTGCTGTGGAAAATGTGGTCGTCCGTGAGGCCATAAAGCTCCTTCACCAGCTTGCGCTTCCAATCGCTTCCTACCGTGACGAAGACGTCCGCCCCGCGCAGCTGCGCGAGCTGAATAGCGGCCTGCCCCACTGCACCAGCTCCAGCGTGGATCAACACGCTCTCGCCCTTGCGCAGCCGGCCTACATAATCAAACGCATATACAACCGTAGCCCACACAGCAGGGATGGCAGCCGCATCTAAGAAGGAGATGTCGTCACGCGGGATCTTGCGCGTCGATGCCTCGTCGCAGCGCACGTAGGTTCCGCAGCAGCCACCCGTCGAGAAGATGAAGTACATGACACGGTCGCCGGGTTGCAAGCTTGTGCAGTCTGGCCCAACGCGGGTGACGGTGCCCGAGCCTTCGAGGCCGAGGCCGTCGCCAGGGACTTGGCCCAGGGAGATCATTACGTCGCGGAAGTTGAGGGAGGCGGCTGCTACTTCGATTTCGACTTGGCCAGGTTGCAGCTCGGTGCTAGGGGTGGGGATTTCGGTATAGTAGAGGGTATCGAGGAGGCCAGGCTGTTGGATGCTTAGGTTTATGCGTGGCTTGGGGGCGGCTTGGCCGAGCGTGAAGGTGAGCTTGTCGGGGAGTTTTGCGCGCTCAGCGAGGGTCTGGTTGACGCTCTTCTGCGGGACGACGCGTGGGATGTGAATGATGCCGTTTTGCACTGCATACTCGGACTCGGCATCTGCGCTCTTGCCTCCTCCTATCTTGTGGAAGTGCTCGACAAGACGGAGCACATGGCTCGCTCCCTCAGCCGGGTTGTTGGGCTCCAAGCTCAGGCTCACAAAGGCCTGGTCACCCCGTTCAGAGCAGATACTTCTCGAGAACCCGACTGCCATGTCGGCGGCGGGGTTGCTCGCAGCGGGGCTGCCGCCGCATGTGAGCCACAGGACTGTCTCAGCGTCCAAGCTGATTTTTTTGAGGGCTTCGAATTGTGGGCCGGCGATGGTGCCGAAGAGGGAGGTGTCGACCTCGAGCAAGCTGATGACCTTGGTACTACTCAGATCCAACCTGGCAGCAACCAGACCATCGAGGGTGTACGTCTCAGTCTCGCCGATCCACGGCACGGCGGTGAGCTTCGCCTTCAGCGCATCGGCGTATGCAGCCTGCGCGGGTTCCGCGAGGATGACCCAAGTCTCGCGCGCATGTTCAGCCTCAACCTCCTCTGGTCTTGTTGCAACGAGCGTTGAGACGCGGTGGCGAGGTTTGTACTCGTTATCCCTAAACACCATATCCACGCCCGAGAAGCCGGCCGTCTTCAGCGCAGCATCCCACCCATCTTCAGTGAGAATAGGCCCCAGCGCCTCGTCTTCCCCGGGCACAGCGTCGACATCCTCGCCCTCCCACCAATGGCCCTCGCGCATCCACCAGCCGGGTAGCAAGCCGAAGATGATGCCGTCGCGGATGTTGTCGACGGTGGTCTCCATCATGATGAGCTTGCCGCCGGGGCGCAAGAGGGCGTAGAGGTCGCGGAGGCACTTCATCAGATCTGATGTGGTGTGGATTACGTTGCAGGCCATGATCACGTCGTAGCTGCCGAGCTCAAAGCCTTGGAGGGAGGGGCAGATTTCAAGGTCGAGTTTGGCGAAGCGCATGTGTTGCTCGGCAAAGGCAAATTTCTCTCGCGCTTTTTCGAAGAAGCCGACTGAGACGTCGGTGTAGGCGTACTCGCCGAAGCTATGAGTGTGTCAGTTGGTTGGCAGCCCTGAAGCTTGGTATATTCTCGGGGGTAGGGGAAAGAGAGAGGAGGGAGATGCCCAAATCAACGTACCGAACCATCTGGTCCCCCTGGAGGCCCTCACTGTCAACCAAAAACGGTAGCACCTTGCTCGTGGCACTGCCCGTCCCCGAGCCAACTTCGCAAATCCTCAGCTGGGGATTCGCATGTGCTAGAATGCTCATATACGCGCCAGCCTTGCGGTAGTGGCGCGAGTAGAAGTCGCAGTGGTAGAAATCTATCCCCCAACATCCACCATGTCAGTCTTCTCGTTCCCCGGTACTCGGCGGAAGGTGTTGGACTTACCATTAGCAAGATCGCCCTCAAAGATAATCTGCAACGCATTATCCGTTCCTGCCAAAATCCCGTAAAGATGCTCGCCAGCTTTCTTCACCAGCTTCTGCGTCGGCTCCCCATCTGCCTCGCGCAAGACATCCTCAATGTTCAAATGGCCCAGTCCCCGCGATGCCAACGTGTACTTCTCCCTGTTGGCGCGGACCTTGCGCAGGAAGTCCACGTACTTGGTCAAGTGGTTGTCGAACGCTACCGGCTCGCCGTTCTCGATCTGATCCAGCGCCTGCTCAATGAAATACAGCGCGATAGCATCGGCGCGGTCGACAGCCTCGGCGTCCTTGGGGTCTGGTGAGAATTGCGGGTCGCGGTCGTAGAGCGCCTTGAGATAGGTCTCTGTCTCGGCTGTGGCTAGCAGCGAGAGGTCGGGCTTGAAGTCAATGCCGTACGAGAAGCGACTGGCACCGTCGTCGTCGCGCGTGCTGCTCCCCGCGCCGGCGATGACAGTACCGCGCTCACCCTTTGCGATGATGACAGGCTCACCTGTCTCGGCAAGCAACGTGCTAGCATCCCACTCAAACTCCCTAAACGTGCGACCCACCTCCTTGGTCGCGACGTGCAGCAACGGGTTACCGGGCAGCGTGAAGAGCCTGTGCGAGACCCAGAGCTCCTTGAGGTTGGTGAACATCAGCGTCGGGATAGCCTCCCACCCGCCCATGCTCAGCGAGACAAAGCCTACGTGGAACACCGAGTCGAACGTCGTGGGGTGAATGACGCACGGATCCTCGGCGGCGTAGGGCATGTTCTTCGCATAGTCGCGTAGCGCAAGAGTGCCCGACGCACACCCGTTGCGGGAGTACCTGATGTCCCGCAAGCCCTGGAAGTACGGCCCGTAGTCGAATCCGGATTTCTTGCTCAAGTTCTCGTACAGCTGTGCGCTCTGCACACTCAACGTACACTGTCCAGCCGCCCTTGCGTGCTCTTCGCCCACAGCGCTTGCCCATCTTGCCTTGCGCGCGACTGTCTCGGGCGAAGCCTCGCTCTCCTCGAGCTCGACGCGAATGCTGCCGAACGCGCACTCAATCCACTCGTCGCCGCCAAGCGTAAAAACCCGCCAGTCATACACGCCTTGCGAAGCGTCTTTGGCTGTGTGCCGGCGCGGCTGGAGGTAAATCTTCGCCTCGGTGCCTTTCTCCGTCTCATTCACTGGGATGGAGCGCATAAACCGCACGTTTTCGAGTTTGTAGCCGTTGATGGCCGCGTTGGGCGGGAGCAGCTGCCGCGCGGCTTCAATGGCCATCACGAGCATGCCCGTGCCGGGGTAGAGCGGCGAGCCTTCGAGCGCATGGTCGACAATCCACGGGGCTTCTGCGAGGCGGATTTTGTGGTGCCAGGTCGGTTGGCCGGGGTTGAAGTCATTTTCGCGTAGGCCGAGGAGCGCGTGCCGCCGAAAGGGTCGGTGGGAGTAGAGGGCGCTGAGACGGGGCTCGTCCCAGTAGAGCTTGGCGCGGGAGAAGGGGTAGGAGGGGAGATCAGTGAGCCGCTTTGGCTGGGCTGTAGGCTTGAGCGTGGCTTGGTTGGGGATGCTGAGGTCGATGGGCAGGCCGGCGCTCCAGAGGGCGCCGATGGTTTCGAGGAGAGAGTGCATGTCAGGTTGACGGGGATTGAGCACGGCTGCGTACGACCATCTATCCTCGCCTTCGCCGAGGTGCGTGAAGATATCTTTAACAGGCCGCCTGAGAGCAGACTGCGGGCCGATCTCGACGAGGAATTTGGTGGCATGCTTCCGCTCGCTGACCAGCGCTGTTACGGCGTCGGTGAAGAGGACCGGGGAGATCAGGTTCTTCACCCAGTAGCTCGGGCTAGCAAGACGTGCCAACGTGATGAAGCTACCCTCGGTGGACGAGAAGAAGGCGACAGTGCTCGCCTTCTTGTCCTCCATCACTGGCGGGCATATCCCAGCCAGCAAACCCTCATACTCGACCGCGCCATCGAGCAGCGCCTCGGAGTGGTACCCAATCTTCACAGGCAGCTTCCGTGCGAAGACCTCTTTGGCGTCCAGCGTCTCAGACAGGCGCATAATCGCCACCGTTGGGCCCGACAACGTCACGTTGACAGGGCTGTTCTCGCACGCAACCGTCACTGCCGGCTCAGCCTTCAGGTATGTCTGAATAGCCTCCTTGCCCAAACCCACCGACATCATCGTTGTCGCTTCCCTCGTCGGGTCAGAAGCTAGCTTGTCGGCCACAATACCGCGGAAGTAAGCCACCCGCCACGCACTCTCACGATCCAGCCCACCCACACAGTAAGCAGCCGCGACCTCACCCGATGAATGCCCGACCACCGCCCGGGGAGCAACGCCCCACGTGCGCAGTAGGTCGACGAGAGCAATCTGGATGGCGGTGCAAAGGGGCTGCGATAGCGCTGGGTTCGCGACTTTGCTGGCGTCCTTGTCCTTCCCAAGCTCTTCTAGCACAGACCAGGTGCTGCCGAGGGTGGTGAGATAGGCGTCACAGTCGGCGAGGCTTTGATGGAAGATGGGATAGTGCAGGAGGCCGGTGGCCATGCGAGCATATTGCGCGCCTTGCCCCGTGAAGACAAAGGAGAGGTCAGGGGCGGAGGAGGTGCTGCTGAAGCTGCTGGGCGAGACGAGGGTTGTGAGGTCGTCGGTAAGGGAGGAGATGACGGCGAAGGAGCGGAATTTGAGCAGGGATCGGTGGCAGGAGAGAGTGTAGGCGAGGTCTGAGAGGGAATTTGCGGCATGGGCGGCCCCGTGTGAGGAGAGGAAGGCCTGGAGGGCTTCTGCTTGGCGCTTCGTGCCGTCGCTGTCTGCGGCTGAGAAGGGCATGATAGCGTAGGGGGTTGCGGATGGGGAAGCGCCGTTGGTGTGTCCATTCGTAAGTGTGGGTTCGCCGACAGATTGGTGCAGGCCTTTCAAGCCTCGGCTGCGCAGGTAATTGTACGCGTCGTCGAGAATCACATGGGCGTTACTACCTTCTCGCTATCAGCATCTCGCTGTCTTGTATAGAAGAGGGGAACGTACCTCCGTATCCGAAGGAGCTGACGGATGCCCTACGAATGTCCACTGCCGGCCATGGGACTACTTCTTTGGGGAACTAGATCAAGTCAGTGAGAGCAGCTCTTTCAGTCTGTAGAAGAGATTCTTACCGCAAGCTGGAGACCGTCTACATCAATAGCAGGATTCGCCTTCTCGAACATGGCGATGGGCGGAATCACTGCCTTCTCCAGCGCGAGAACAGCTTTGATGACACCAGCCTAAACCACCGATCATGTCAGCGAGATCTCTGAGCACACCAGCCAGGAGGTCACCCAAACTCACCATGCCCGAAGCGCCCTCCAAGTGACCGATATTCGCCTTTACAGAACCCACATAAAGCGGTCGGTCAGATTTTCGACCGTCGCGGAAAGCTTGGCCTATAGCAGCTGCCTCGATCGGATCGCCAACCGGCGTTCCAGTGCCGTGAGCTTCGACATAGTCGGTATCAGCAACATCGAGCCCCGCAACGCGATACGTATCGCGCAACAGATCAAGTTGTGCCTGCTGGCTCGGCTGGGTGATACTTGGCGTTCTACCATCCTGATTCGCACCCGTGGCCCGGATCACCGCCCTTATAACGTCCCCATCCCTCACCGCGGCGTCGAGCGGCTTGAGCAAGACAAACCCAAACCCCTCGCCTCTCGCATACCCGTTAGCCTTTACATCAAAGCTGTAACTCTTGCCATCAACACTCAAAAACCCGCCGTTGCTGAGCGCAAGCGCCTGGCTCTCGGGCGTGATGAAGGTGTTCGCGCCACAGACAAGCGACATGGCGCTCTCGCCTGCAAGAATGCTCTGCACGCCGAGGTGCAGCGCGTACAAACCCGACGAGCAGGCTGTGTCCACGGTGAGAGAGGGGCCTGCAAGGTCGAAGAAGTGGCTGATGCGGTTGCTGAGCATGGACGAGCCGTTAGCGGTGGCATGGTAGCGGGATTGGGAAGCGAAGTCGCGGCCGGTTATAGTTTCACCGTCGCGCGAGAAGGAAGCACAGTAGACTGAGGTGGGGGAGCGGGAGAGTGTTTCCATGGGGATGCCCGCGTTCTCGAACGTGCGGTAGGCGCCCTCAAGCAGGCCACGCTGCTGTGGGTCGAGAACTGATGCTTCTGCGTATGACATGCTGAAGAAGGGCGCGTCGAAACTGCGCGGGTCTTCCTTCATGAAGTGTGCATGGCGGACGCGTAACTAGCGGAATCAGCTTAGTCGGCTCCCAAATACCAGAACTCATCATTCAGACTTACGCTGTCCAAACGGTTCGGGTCAGGATGGTAGAAAGCTGTTGGTTCAAGTTAGCACGTGACATTCGTGCACCCCTATAGAGAGTGAGTACATACCATCTATGTTGAACCGGTCGCTGGGTATCTCCTGAGATACGTTCCTCGCGCTCATTACTAGCTCCCAGAAGGCCTGCGCAGATACTGCGTCACCTGGAAACTTCATGTTCATGCCGATGATGGCTACGGGTGTCGTTTTGTCGGTAGCCATGATAACGCTCTACTATATGACAATCTGAGCTTAGGAGATACAAGTTGTCGAACGTCTTGTAATAGTCTCGCTAAATGTAAATGCTTGAAACTTTCAAGAGAAGGTTTGTAGAGAATTGTTTGAGACGGTCATAGACACAGTATGACTTTAAGTATTTAAATAGTGAGAACACTGATTCATCATGAGAACAGCAACAATGTCTGTTTGATAACTAGAAGAAGCCTAATTAGGATACTGTGCAGTATCGTGCTCGGGATAAACCACTGTTCTCACGAGTTTTCGACCGGTATTTCCTGGCCTGCGCAATTTGTTAGATTACGCTAGTACCTTAAGGGCTATACCATGCTACATGGTAGAAGTTCTAGATAGGGCACTAACGGCTATACGATACACGACGGTATACGACGGTATACGCGGATAGAATTTTAGAGCAGGAAAGTATGCCGACACTAGTCGTAGTGGTATGAGAGATAGGGCCGACGTTGTCTCTTAGGGTCACCAATCGCTTTATAAGTATTAATAAGTCTAGTGCTCACTGCTACGGAGGTAGTTTCCAAAAGTTTCCGCTAGCGCAGACCCCTGGACACTTGAGGATTGGAAGGGTGTCATCTGGTCAGATAAGACCTCTGTCCTTCTTAATCACCGCCTCGGTAGCTATCACGTGGGGAGAAAAATAGACGAGGCCTTAAATCAGTTATTCGAGAGAGGTGGAAAGGCTACCCAGAGTTCATGTTTTGGGGCTACTTTTCGTATAACTATACAGGCCCCTTACACTTTTGGAAGCCTGATACTACTGAGGACAAGAAAGAAGTAGCTATGAATATTGAGGATGTAAATAAGATCCTTAAGCCTATTATAAAGGAAGGGCGGGAGTTTTCAACAGGCACATAGAGGTTGGGCTGAAGAAATCAGCCTAAGAGTGTACCTTAATAGAGATAAACAAAAGATAGCAGAAAGATTGCTGATGGTAACAATAAAGGAGTTATTGATTGGTAGCGTTATCAAAACCAAGTCCTTATCCTAAAGCTTCTCCCCTTTGCAAAGGCGTGCTTGAAAGACGGAGACTAGATACCCTTGTGCAAGAAGATAAGGCTCCCTCCTATGGCTACTATATTAGCGTCTTATGCGTTAACAAGAAGGCGTAGAGAAGCTTATTTAGCGTGGAAATCCTCCTGATCTTAACGCTATCAAGAAAGCATAGTCATGGTTGAAGAGGACAACAACTAAGAAAGGAGTCCCTAAGAATAGAGTGGTAACAACAGTATAGGAGGATATCTATATAGCCTTACTGCAACGACAGATACAAGCTTGGATAAAGAGGATGCCTATACACATTCAAAAGATTATGGAACTTGATAGTGGCAATGAGTACAAGGAAGGTAGAGGTCTGCCAAGAGAGCGTTGAGACAGCCCTGTCTGTATTTCGGTAGTACTTCGGTAGTAAGTAATCAAGATACCCCTGTCCGCAAGAAATATTGAAACCCGCTTCCGTAGTGTCAGCGTAGTATGCGCCAAGGGTATTTTTCGATGGTTCGGCTTTGAGACGCGTATACATCTGGCATCCGGGCAGTAATCATGCAAATACGCAAAACCACCGACTTGTACAGCTTCTTGTTCCCTGCCCACTAAACAAAACTCACACGTCGTTTCGCTAAGCAAGATTTTGAGCTAGGGAGCAGACAACTACCAAGATGGGCATTCTGACATCTATAGAGGTTGACTTTTCAAAGTTGCTTCCATGTGGCGTAGTAACGATTATTGTCCTTTTTCTTATAGCGTCCAGAGTAAACAATGGCAATAAGGCGAAATCATCCATACCGCATGCTCCACGCATTCCGTACAAGATACCCTTTGGTTAGTAGTATTTCCGTTACTCTTCACGTTGCCGCTCGAGCCGAACATAGCAGCGAGACTAATCACCGCATAACACATAGGACTAGATATGGCATGGAAGCTCGTACAACGCTTACACTCGAACACGTTCGTTGAATACATCTGCGACGAAGTCCTCAACACTCCCGGTCGCACGGTCGAGATGAATCTGTTAGGTGGTGATATCTTCATCACCGACAGAGCAGAGAACATTAAGGCTATCCAAGCAGATCAGTTCGCAAACTTCGCCAAGGGACAGACGCCACATGATGTGTTTAGTAGTATCTTGGGAGACTCGGTCTTCACAAGTAAGTGTGGTGACCGGCATTGTGTAGCACAGTTGCTGATGTTAGGTTTAGCGGACGGGCCTTTGTGGAAGACGAGCAGGGAACAATTAGAGCCGCATGTAAGAAGCTCAATTGTTCACGTAGTTGTGTGATACGAGATGACTGATTTGTGTTCTACCACAGGTCTCTCGTGTTCGTCCGGATGACATTCCTACAGCTGAGAAGCATATGCAGAACTTTCTAGGTTTGATCAAAGACTCGCCTGAGAGAGTCGATGTGTACGATTTGGTCGACAGGGTAAATGCTGACTCAAAGGGCATTCCTAACATCGTTTTGTCGCTGATTGCCTTTAGTTCCAACTTGACCTTGTGAGTCAAGTATTCCTTGGAGAATCCACGAATTCACTTTCCGCGAACGAACAGCCTTTCCGTAAGGCCATGGAGGAGCTTCTGACATTCAACACCAACCGTCTACTTTTCGGGTATGTGACACTTCCGGCAAAGCTTCATCTTGCAACTTGAGAATCTTGTTAACAATATGCTCCCATAGACGCCTTGCAAACCTATTTCCCGACTGGCTCTTCGTCCCTAAAGCATATCGTGATCTAACACTCTACATCGAAAACCTCATCGCAAAGACCTTGGCACTGCCAATTAATAATCAATCGGATTCAAAGGCGAAGAAGGAATTTAATCTCGTGGAGGATCTGGTCACCACGCATCCGAATGATCGATACTTTATTAGGGGTCAGCTTATGGCAGTCTTAATGGCTTCAAAGGTAGGGTATTTTTTTCGATGTACTAATCCGTCTGAGTAAATCAGATGGTGTTAAAGTCCAAGGAACAGATGGCGGGTACAATTATCTCAGCAGCTCTGAGAGCCCCGGCACAGAGCCGCAATTTAATCACGGCTATCTTCCACCTTCTCGCCTACTGCTAAGGCGTCTCGGGTTTTAGCACCATTGAATTTGATCAGACGGGTCTGTAGCGCAAGAGTGATGAAGGGGAATACTGACGATCACGTAGGATCCGGGTGCTATTCTGGCTACTTGGACGATATATCACTTAGCCCGGCAACCAGCCCTCTACAAAAGACTTCAAGAGGAGATAGAAAAGCAGTAAGTGGAAGTCCATATGAGTGCTGAAAATAGACTTGATGCTAACGTGATTTTCTCATTAGTATTGGCATGGACGCGATTCCCACACCAGACCAACTGAGGAAACTAGAACTCCTAGCCAACACAGTCAAAGAGTCCATGAGAATGTACCACCCGCTTGGTCTCAACATTCGAGAGGCTAGGACAAATGCAATTCTGCCTGTCGGGGGCGGCCTAGATGGGAATGATCCCATCTCTGTCTCAGCAGGTCAGATCATTGGTAAGATCCCAATTAAATGCTTCACCAACATTCTGGATATCTACTATGTACAAACAACTAATCCCAACCACCCTTCTAGTGTACTCAGTCGCAGGCCTCCAGCGCAGCAAAGCCACCGTAGGCGCAAACGCCAACGTGTGGGATCCTACACGATGGGAAACATGGGCACCAAAGTACGGCGATTATCTGCCCTTCAGTATCGGGCCCCGCCAGTGTCCTGGCAGAGTTTTTGGTCGCTTCCAGATTCAGTACATCCTGGTGCGACTTCTCCAGGAGTTCGAGCGCATCGAGTGGTGTGGACTTGGTGGCAGTGGGGACAATGGTACGGAGATGAAGATCAAGGTTGAGCTTAACCTCAAGTGCGCGGAGCCGGTTATTTGTAAATTTACTGCCCGTTGCAAGAATGCTGCTTAGGCAGATACTTATGGGATGGGCGCAGCTGATACTTGAGAGACTTCAAAGGATTGGGGGTTCAGAGACCGCGGAAACATTAGACTAGCATATAGAGTACAACCCCGTAGAAATCTTGAGAGGTCCCTATATTCCAAGTTCTGGTGGCTTCAGACTATCGTGACATCTGTGGTTTAGGCTACTTTCTCGCCGTGAGTCGGCATAAAGAATCTTACACACATGCTTCACAGGCCCTGGTACATATCTTATCATCCGGAATATACAACGTCTACTTCAACCCACTTGAAAAAGCGCCTAGTGCTTTCTTGTAGTCCATCTAGCCCATCCCACTCCTCTTGATATCATGGTCTGGCATGCCACATAAACAAATTCTCGCATTGCACCAGAAAGACAGTGATATCGTCCCCACAAGCCCAAACTCCGTGTCATGTCTGCACGCAACGACGTAGAAAGAGGTCTACAGGCATCGGAAGCCTGGCCAAACAGAGAACCTCAAGCTCCCAGGCTTCGTAGCTGAAGTTGCCCCCAGCATTATTAGGGCCGATACAGAGACCCACACGCTCTAACGTTATCTAATAGCGCCAGCATCTTCGGCGCAGGGCGTGCAGCGCTAGGAGCCTCCAATCAGCTAATACATTGGCCGCCTCTTCAGATGCCTCGGAGGGCACTATGCCGAGGGGTGATCCCTTGATCTGACAAAGTGGTTCAACTTCTTCTCACTCGATGTCTTCGGCGCGTCCTTTGGAAACAAGGGGCGGAGCAACTTCCAGCCGTGGATCGCAATGAACTTCGAGTTTTTCATTGTGCAGCATGACATGGCGCACTTTCGGCGGGCGCATCGTTTTTAGTGACGATGGTGGGCCCGCTTGTTGATTTGTTTGCTACAAAGATTATTGCGGGACATAATACATTCATGTGTACTTAGGTCTCGAAGCGTACTAGTCGGCCGGACTTGATTGATGGTATGCAACGACTGCAATTGCGTATGAAGCCTTTCGTACCTCTCTTTGCGCGACTTTTTGAAAGCGGCCATTGAGGTGCCTATGATTCAACTCAGAATCGCCGGGGCAATTGACCTACTCTGCATTCACTCTGCGATACTCGTTCAGCTAAAGGAAGAGATTGATTCATGTTTTGATAGCGAAGAATAGAATAGATTACACTTCTTAGCGCGCAGCGTCTCAGGACAGCTAATCTAGACGAGACCTTGCTTATCTACCCGCCCGCCGTAGGCTCTATGCCGCGACTGGTATAGCGACATGGCAAGGCCGTCGACGGGCCTTTTCATCCTGGAGAAGTAAGTCTCACGAGTAGTTTTATGGGCCCTTCGATGAAGGTCTAGGAACCTCGCTGACTGCTGTGCCGGAATGCTTGACAAGTGTGTATATTTAGTATTGGGCGATGTACCGTAACCCAGTCAACTTTGCTTAGCCGGAAGTCTTCGCTGCCGAGCGTTGGCTTGGGGATCCTCGCTTCGAAGGTGATAAAAAGTTGCATTCCAGCCCTTCTTGACAGGGAAATGCAGCTGTATCTGCCAGAAGTAAGCTATACATTCTTTGACTATTTATCTCCGATATCAATGTAAGAGTCTTCACTGACTGCGGACGTGTTATTAGCTTAGCGCATTCTGAGATAAAGCAAATAGTGGCCCGGCCAATAGAGAAGTATGATGTTGAGCTCACGGACCGTGAATAGCTTAGGAAATCAGCCATGATCAATCTGTGCGCGCTTCTTACGTGCATCCACCTTTGAATGTTAAAATCAGTCCCAGACTGAAGACATTGAAGTCGGTCTAGAATATTCCTGTTTGTAGAACCGAGGTTGAAACTATGCGGTAACTCAGGTACCTTTCGCTTTAGAGTCGGACATGGAAATGAAGACACTCAAGCCCAAGAGGTATGTTTGCTATTTTCAGCTATTAAAAGCCTCTTCTATGGTAATTTAGTAACTTGATCGCGACCCGTTGACTAGAAATCCTGCATGAAGGTATATGAGACGTTCATAGATTTCAACATCTCTCTAGTTTCATTTAAGACTTTCTTTTCCAATCTCTCACCACGCTTTGAGTACATCACAGCCGGATATCTAGCAAAAGGTCAGTGAAAAGAGTTGGTTGAAGTACATCCACGTGGTTTGTCACTTACGGGCGTACTCCCCACTCACTCAAGAACCCTCCATGGCTTTCTCGATCTGCGACCACCACGGCATGAACGTACGTGCTGGCACCATCTGCCAAGCTTCTACCAAACAAAGTGAAGTAAACCGAGAACATGTGCCTCAGCATAGCACTTGTATTCAAGGTACGCCAAATTTCCGTATTTCCAACCAGTCCCGGACAAACTGTGTTCATAATCACCTCATCGCAGCTAACCAGCGCTGCCAGTCTTCTCACAAAAACCATTTGCAGCAATTTCTCGCGCGCATACCACTTTGTAACATCGTACTTTTCGTTAAACTGCGGTAAAATCGGTTTCCGGTAGTCGAAACCCGCAAAATATGCGGTCGTCGATGTCACCAGGGTGAGCCTAGCTGGCTTTCCTGTCAGACCTCTTTTGGCTTTCAGTATCGGCAGGAGAAGCACAGCCAGCATGACGGTCGAGAGGTAGTTGACTTGGAATGTCTGCTCTTGTCCTGTCTTGACCGAGACAATACAGTTCTTGTTCTGCACACCGGCGTTGAGAATGACCATGTCAATCCTACCCAGAGTCTGGCATTTTATAGCAAACGCAGAAACAGAGTCAGGATCTTCCAAATCTAGGATCCAAACCTCAATTTGAGCGAGCGGAAACTCCTTGCAGAGGGCTTCTGCTGCGACGCTGCCTTTGGCTTGGGATCGGACCGCTAGGATGAGCCAAGAGAGGTCTAGCTGAAGGAGCTGCCGTGCTGCTTCGAATCCTAGACCGGTGTTTGATCCTGTGATTATGGCTGTTTGGCCCTCGAGTTTGACTTCTGCTGCGATTGGAGGAGGGTGCATAAATAGTTGGCGGTATATGAAGCCTATCCCACTTTGGAAGATGAGGCGGCTGAGGATGTGGTCCCGAAAAGACATTTTGGCTGTGTTGTATTGAAATTCAGAAATCCCGTCTATAGTCTGTTATCTGATCACATTATGACTTCCGCGACTTTATTAGCACGAGACGGATTGGTACCAATAACTCCGCGACACTAAGGTGTTCGGATTTGTGGGACCGGAAAGTCCCTCAACGTATTCGTAGGCCCTAGAGCCACTAAATTGGCAGGGTATATTTGCCAAGACCGACTGTATGCCGAGCGTATACGGAGGTGGCTTTGAAAAGTTCTTGCCGACAGGGGTATGTTGATCACTACCGGAATACTAGTTTAGCGTTACTGGTTTAGCTACTATGGCCATATGAGCTGCGCTCTCCGGCTTAGCCGGTCAAGTAAGGCTCTTTTCACACTGGCACGCGCCTCACGTCGTAACACTCGAGTTTCAATTTTTTTGAGACTATCAATATTCTCATAATCATCTCTGTCACCTGTGGACTGCTAAAATATCCATGCCTCCACTTGTGGACCTCCCGCTTAGAGGGTTAGCCTTCGCTGCCAAATGCGCGTTCGAGCCAATGATTACCGGTCCTCTTCTCGGCTTGCTACTATACACCCCAGAACAGACATGGAAAAGCGACCTGGAAGCTACACCTCTCTCGAATATCATCGAAACAGGCAATATCATACGCATACTGGGGTTTCTAGCTACTGTGGGTGTGATCAGGAAGACTAACGCAGCTCTAAACGCATGGGCGACAAATAACTGGCAAATGCACGCAGGTCAGGGGTGGGACTGGCTCTCTGAAATTGCAGTCGTCACCGGAGGATGCAGCGGCATCGGCAAAGCCATTGCAGAGGCTCTCACTTCGCACGGGATCCGCGTGGCAGTGCTCGACGTGCAGGACGCACCCGAGGCGTTCACATCAAACGACCTGCTGACATACTTCCGGTGCGACATTTCAAGCTCTACAGCAATAGCAAGAACAGCCGATAGAATTCTTACCGACCTCGGGCCTCCCTCTATTCTGGTCAACAACGCCGGTATCACGGGCTCTCACACAATCCTGAAAACCCCTAGCAAGTTCCTTGGCCGCATTTTCGACACGAACATTCTCTCGCACTGGCATCTAGTCCAGCAGTTCGTCCCGGATATGGTGGCGAAGAACAAAGGCCATATCGTGACGGTGGCGAGCGTCAACTCCTTCCTAACCAACTCGGCTAATGCGGACTACGTGGCAACTAAAGCCGCGGCGCTGGCGTTCCATGAAGGTCTGACGAGTGAGTTGAAGATCTGGTATAAAGCGCCAGGTGTCAAGACTACGATTGCGCATCCAAGTTGGGTGCGCACACCGCTGATTGAGGAGGGAATATTGAAGAGTGGCCAGAATTTGGAGATTCTAGAGAGTATGTTGATGCCGGAGGAGGTAGCAAAGATTATTGTGAGGCAGATTATTGATAGGCGCGGTGCGCAGCTTTTCATTCCTAGTTCTGCGGCGCCTATCTCATGGCTAAAGGGTTTACCAAATTGGATCCAGGAGCTTGTCAGAGATATGTTTGGAAAGACGAGTGCTGTTACTAGCGGGTCGATGATTGCATACTAGAGAGGATTTGGGGCCTTACTATAGATATCAATTCCCCTTGAGGATAGGGGCTAATGTGTTTTTTGATAATCTTTTTCATTGAAATACTCCTACTGTGTAACATGAAC
>Ga0265780_10004547_pt1 | contig 17813 bp, 13 predicted proteins | sample P1T30metagenome_FD_192432 | JGI IMG/M metagenome (GOLD analysis project Ga0265780, IMG submission 192432) | Plant litter microbial communities from East Loma Ridge, Irvine, California - P1 T30 | ecosystem: Environmental > Terrestrial > Plant litter > Unclassified | place: USA: California...
AAATGACCACCTAACTACAACAGTTTACCAATAGTCTCCGCAATTTATTTTTGCATCATCGTTGCGTAAGCACTGGCTCTAGTGAAGCTTACTTCGCTATACCTTTGCAGTTCGGGGCAGCCCCGCCCGCCTTGCGTCCGTGAGGCTTATTACACCGTTACCGCTTTGCGACTCGCCCTGCGCCCCTATATCGCCCTGCTGCTGCTGCTCTGCCTCGTGCGGACGCTGCTGCCGGAGGCGTGGGTACTGGCGCTGCACACCCACGAGCACACTACCGAGGAGCCCGCTTTTACCAAGCGTCCGCTCACCTTGCTGGGCAAAAAGCTGCTAACGACCAAGCACACGCACTGCCAGACCGAGCAGTTCTACAACGTGCCTTTTCAGGCGGTTCCGCCGGTCACTATCCCCCTGCCCCGGCTGATGCGGCGCTACCAGCCACTGGCCGTGCCTACCACGCTAGCCTGCTCGGCCGCCGTGCTGCGGCGCACCGCGCTGCGCGGCCCTCCACTAAGCTAGTTTATTGCTGACTAGCTGATTAACGGCTCTTTTATTCCGGCTGGCGCACACAGGTATGCGCTGGTAAGACCGGGCTTTTCAACTTCATTTTGCGGGTTTTGGGCTTGCTGGCGCTTACTGCGCCGGCTGGCTGCTGCTTCTGCTACTGCGCTCAATGGCGCGGTGGTTTCGGCCTTTCTCTGGTTTGGTTTTAGAGAAAATGCGAACAGACTCTGGCCGTTGGCCGGGGTTTGTTTGCGCGGCCGGAGCAGCCTGCTGCCATCACCCGCTAGTTGCCTTCAACTAAAGCTTTTATGCTTCGCGCATCTTCTATTCTACTAGTTGCTAGTGTATTGCCACTGGTAGTCGCTGGCCAAACCAGCCCAGCCCCAACCGTGCGCCCGCGAGCGGCCACCGTGGTCACGGGCCGCCTCACCGATGCCCGCACCAGCGAGCCGCTGCCGGGTGTCAACGTCATTTTTCCTGACCTCAAGCAGGGCACAGCTACCGATACCGACGGCCGTTTTAGCTTCGCCAACCTGCCGCGGGGCCGGTTTACGGTGCAGATTACTTCGCTGGGCTATAATACTATAAGCCAATCGGTAGATACGGGCAACGGCCAGCCGCTCGACTTTAAGCTGAGCCCGGCCGCGACTGAAATAGGTCAAGTGGTAGTCACGGGCGTGAGCCAGGCCACAGAGCTGCGGCGCTCGCCAGTACCGACCACGGTAGTGGACCGCACGCGCTTGAACCAGACCTCGGCTACCAACGTCATAGATGCCATTGCGCACACGCCGGGCATCAGCCAGATTACGACCGGCGCGGCCATCAGTAAGCCTGTCGTGCGCGGGCTGGGCTATAACCGCGTGGTGACCCTGAACAACGGCGCCAAGCAGGAAGGCCAGCAGTGGGGCGACGAGCACGGCATTGAGCTAGACGAGTTTAGCATCGACCGGGCCGAGATTATCAAGGGGCCGGGCTCGCTGCTCTACGGTTCCGATGCCATGGCGGGCGTCATCAACTTTCTGGCGCCCGACCCCGTGGCCGAAGGCCGCATTATTGGCCAGGCAGCCGCCAACTACCAGACCAACAACCGCCAACAGGGCTACTCCTTGATGAATGCGGGCAATATCAACGGCCTCAACTGGCTGGTGCGCGGCACCCGCAAGGTGGCCGGCGACTACCAAAACCGCTACGACGGCCGCGTTTTCAACTCGGGCTTTAATGAGTGGGACGCCAACGGCTACGTGGGCCTGAACAAAAGCTGGGGCTACTCACACCTGACGTTCAGCACCTTCAACCAAAATGTGGGCCTGATAGAAGGTGGCCGCGACAGCCTGACCGGGCGCTTTTTGCGCGACGTGGCTGTGGGCGGGCAGGTCGAGTCGGCGGTAGTCGGCGACAACGGCTCGGGCTACACGTTGCAGGTGCCGCGCCAGCGCATCAACCACCTGCGGATTGGCGTTGACAACAGCTTTATTATCGGCCAACAAGGCGGCCGTTTGGCCTTGCAGGTGAACTACCAGCAGAACCTGCGCCGCGAGTTTGGCAACGTGCTGGCGCCCGACACGCCCGATTTGTACTTCCAACTGCGCACCGTGGACTACTCGCTGCGCTACTTTTTGCCCGAGTTTAGTGGCTGGAACCTAGCCGTGGGCACCAGCGGCCTGCACCAGCAAAACCGGAATTTGGGCGCCGAATTCCTGATTCCGGCCTATAAGCTGAATGAGGGCGGCTTGTTTGGGGTCGTCAAAAAGTCGTTTGGCGGGCTCGACCTCAGCGGCGGGCTGCGCTACGATGTGCGCCGCATCAGGGCCCAAAACCTGTATTTAGATGCCGACGAGCAGCCCGTGCCCGCCGGTACGGCCGGGGCCGAAACCAAGTTTCCGGGCTTTGAGAGCACCTTCCAAAACTACAGCGGCAGCCTGGGGGCGGCCTACAACTTGAGCGACCGGCTGACGGTGAAAGCCAATATTTCGCGCGGTTTCCGGGCGCCCAACATTGCCGAGCTGGGTTCGAATGGCGTGCACGAGGGCACCATCCGCTACGAGGTGGGCCAGCCGGGCCTCAAGGCCGAAACCAGCTTGCAAGTCGATGCGGGCGTAAGCTATACATCGGAGCACGTGCGGTTTAGCATCGACGCGTTTGAGAACAGCATCAGCAACTACATCTTTTCGCGGCGCGTGCTGAATGCGGCGGGCACCGACTCGCTGGTCTCGACGGGGCCCGATATTGGGCTCTTCAACTACGTGCAGGGCCAGGCGCGGCTGCTGGGCGGCGAGGTCACGCTCGATTTTCACCCCCACCCGCTCGACTGGCTGCACTTCGAAAACTCGTTTTCGATGGTGCGCGCCCGCCAGCTCGGCGTGTCGGAAGACCAGCAGTACTTGCCCTTCATCCCCGCCGACCGCCTGCAATCGGAGCTGCGCGGCAATTTCCGCCGTCAGGGCAAGCGCCTTACCAACGTGTACGCCCGCTTTCAGCTAGAGCAGACCTTCGCCCAAAACCGCTTTTTTGGGGCCTTCGATACCGAAACCGCCACGCCGGCCTACACCTTATTTAATGCCGGCGCGGGCACCGACGTGGCCGACGGCAAGGGCAAAACCCTGTTTTCGGTTTTCGTCACGGCCAATAACCTGTTCGATGTCGGCTACCAGTCGCACCTGAGCCGGCTCAAGTATGCCGATATTAACTACACTACCGGCCGACGCGGCGTATTCAACATGGGCCGCACGGTGAGCGTGAAAGTGGTGGTGCCGCTGGCGTTCAAGTAGAGAATGAGCCGGGGCTTGTGCTGCTTTTGCACCCAAGCCCCGGCTTTTACGTTCTTGGCCAACGCACGACCCTTTTTCTACCATGCCCCACGACGACCACGACCACTCGCACGCCGGCCATGTCCACGCTGCCCCGCCGGCCGGGGGCAAGTTCAGCGCCGCTTTTGCCCTGGGCATCGGGCTCAACCTGGCCTTTGTGGTGGTCGAAGCCATCGGCGGGCTGTGGGCCAATTCGGCCGCGCTGCTCTCCGATGCGGGGCACAACCTGAGCGATGTGCTGAGTCTGGCGCTGGCCTGGGGCGCGGCGTGGCTGGCGGGGCGGCCGGCCACGGGGCGCTACACGTTTGGCTACCGGGGCGCCACCATTCAGGCGGCGCTCCTCAATGCGGCGCTGCTTTACGGAGCGCTGGGCTTCATTTTATGGGAAACCATTGACCATTTTCGCCACCCCGAGCCCGTGAAGACCGGAGCGGTAATGCTGCTGGCGGGTACTGGCATTGCCATCAATGGCCTCACTGCTTGGCTGTTTCGGGCCGGGCAAAAAGGCGACGTGAACGTGCGCGGCGCCTACCTGCACATGCTCACCGACGCGCTGGTGAGCCTGGGCGTGGTCATTGGCGGAGCCATCACCTACTTCACCGGCTGGGTGTGGCTCGACCCAATTATCAGCCTGGGGCTGCTGGTGGTTATTGCGGTAGGCTCGTGGGGCTTGCTGCGCGATACCATCCGGCTGGGCCTGCAAGCCGTGCCCGATGGCATTGACCTAGAGAAAGTGCGGCAGTTTATGCTGAGCCGACCGGGCGTGCAAAGCCTGCACGACCTGCACATCTGGAGTATGAGCAGTGACGGCCACGACACCGCCCTCATGGCCCACCTTGTGCGCCCCGGCGGAGCCGATGCCACGTGGCTCGCCGACCTCTCGGCGGGGCTGCTGCGCGAGTTTCACATCCACCACAGCACCGTGCAGGTCGAGGATGTGATGCTGCCCGACGGCTGCCACAGCGGCTGCGCCGAGGCCGCGCCTGCCGTGGCCCACGCTCGCCACTAAGCGGCGCATAACGTGAATAGAGCCCCTCAGCAGCGGTTATTGCACCCGGCACAACCTTTGCAGTACTATTCTACGTTTAAATGATTGTCAGCTAATTAGCTGTTCATCCCTTCTTCATGAAAAAAAATCTGATGCTGGCGGCCTTCGCCGTAGCCAGCCTAGCCGCCACCACGGCCCACGCCCAAACCACCACGCCCGACCCTAACACCGCCGTACCCGCCCAAACTGTGCAAGGTGCCCAAGCCACCTACGACCAGCAGCGCGACGCCCGCAAAGCCACCGAGGCTTCGGTAAAAGACAGCAAGCGCGCCCTCAAAGACCAGCAAAACCAGGCCGACGACCTCAAGCACCAAATGAAGGAGCAGCGGGCCGTGGCTAAGCAGCAAAAAGAGCAGCTCAAGCAGCAGCGCAACGCCGACAAAGCCGCCAAAGCACAAGAAAAAGCCGCCAAAGAGCAGCTAAAGGCCCAAAAGCAAGCCGAAAAAGCGGCCCGCAAATCCTAAGCCTTCGCTCGCACCAAGCGCTTTTTTAGCAAAAACTCCGGCCCCGGCCGGAGTTTTTTCGTTTGGTCTCATTCCTTCTCCCTTTTTTTGCCTTTCCAGCCTTCCGCATGGCCGCCAAAAACCCCGTTCGCTACTACCCGCTGCACCATTATGTGCTGCTGCCCCTCTCGCTGGTGATGGTCGTCTACACCATTCGGCGCTACATAGGCGTGGCGGGCGATGACTCTGAAATCTCGCGCCTGTGGTTTTCACTGGCTGCCGTTACGCTGCTCTTTTTCGCCACGCTCGTAATGCTGCGCCAGCACTACGCCCTTACCCTGCAAGACCGCATAGCCCGCCTGGAAGTGCGCCAGCGCTACTTTGAGGTGAGCGGCCAGCGCTTCGCAGTGCTCGAAAAAGACCTCACGCTTGCCCAAATTCTGGCCCTGCGCCTAGCCGGCGACCAAGAGCTGCCAGCCTTGGCGCAGGCCGCTGCTAAAGAAAAGCTTTCCAGCAAAGACATTCAGGCCCGCATCAACGACTTTCAATTTGACGCCATGCGGGTGTGAGCAACTAGAGTTAAACCCATTGCCTTACTGGCTTTCACTAACGCAACGCCAGGTTGATGAACGCATTTTGTGAGCGCTTAGCGCTGGATTACCCCATTATCCAGGCCCCTATGGCCGGGGTTTCTACCCCAGCCTTGGCTTTGGCTGTGTCGCGGGCCGGTGCCTTGGGTTCGCTGGCTACGGGAGCTATGCCTGCTGCTAGCGCAGTTGCCCAGCAGTTAGCCGAGCTACAGGCCGCTACCGACAAGCCGTTTAACGTCAATGTTTTTTGCCACAAGCCAGCCCCGCTCGACACCGACCGTGATGCACAGTGGCTAGCGTATTTACGGCCTTTTTTCAAAGAGTTGGGCAGCGAGCCACCAACTAGCCTGGCGGAGGTGTATCCCAGCTTTCTGCTGAACGATGACCTGCTGAAAACGCTGATTGTTGCTCGACCCAAAGTAGTTAGCTTTCACTTCGGCTTGCCAACGGTCGCTCAGGCACTGGCACTGCGGCAAGCTGGCGTGCTGCTGCTGGCCTGTGTTACCTCGCTGGCCGAAGGCCAGGCTGCTGTTGCGCTCGGAGTCGATGCGTTGGTTGCCCAGGGCATCGAGGCCGGCGGGCATCGGGGCGTGTTCGACGCCACGATAACTGATACTCACCTGCCAGCGCTCACCCTAACGCGGCAGCTAGCGCAAGCCATCCCCCTGCCCATCGTAACGGCTGGTGGCCTGATGACCGGTGCCGACATAGCCGCCGCGCTGCGGGCGGGTGCCGCCGCCGCGCAACTGGGCACCGCTTTCATCGCCTGCCCCGAGTCTGGCGCCAATGCGGCATACCGGGCCGCGCTGCTTCAGCGGCCACCGCTCCCCACGGCCATAACGGAAGTAATTTCGGGCCGGCCAGCGCGGGGCCTCGTCAACCGCTTTATGCGAGACATAGACCAGCCGGGCCGGCCGGCCGCCGCGCCCTACTCGCGGGCCTACGTGGCGGGCAAAGCTTTGGTAGCCGCCGCGCAGCAAGCCGGCGAACCCGGTTTTGCCGTGCAGTGGGCGGGCACCGGAGTTGGGCGGGCACGGGCCTTGCCCGCCGCCGAACTGGTGCGCCTACTCGCCGACGAACTGCGGGCCGCCATGCCCGTTTCAACTAGCCTTTCGTAATAGCAGGCAGTACTACTTTTAGCCCGTTATTTTTAGCTCATGCTTCCTAATGGCTTAGCGCACACGCCAAAGCCCTGCTTTTCAATATGATTCTTTACAACATCACGACCAGCCTCGAACCCCGTATCGCCGACGAGTGGGTAGCCTATATGACTGGCCACCACATGGCGGAGGTAGTGGCTACCGGCTGCTTTATCAAAAGCTCGCTACTGCGCCTGCTCAACGAGGAAGACGACGGCATCACCTACGCCGCCCAGTATTTTGCCGTGAGCCTAGAGCAGCTAGAGGCCTACCAGGAGCACTTCGCCCCCGCCCTGATTGCGGAAATGGACAAGAAATTTGCGGGCAATTACGTCTCCTTTCGCACCGTACTAGAAGTAGTGGAATAGCCCACCCGCTGTGTTCATCTCGCTGGACGCCTCGCCCCACGCAAGTGGGCAGGCGTTCTTTTTTTACCTGATTAATTGGGCAATAACCGGCCATTTTGGCCCAGGTAAAGGCAACTTTTATTTGCTTCCTCGATGATGTATCGTCGGCTCAATATTCACCGACAAACAGCTCGGCTTAATGCGCTATATAGCACATAACCTGCACTATAAGAAGCTACTACGCACAGCCATAAGTCGGGAGATACGTATACGGGTGTCGAATAATTCAACAACCGATAAGTAGCGCAATCAACCTCATGCAAGAAGAAAACAACATCAGCCGCCGCAAGGTACTGGGCGGCATCGGAGCCAGCCTAGCTGCTGCCGCCGTAGCCCCGATTTCGGGGGCACAGGCCGCGCCCGGCCCCACCGCTGCCCCGCTGCAAGACCCCACCACTAAGTATCCCCGGCCACCTTTCAAAGGACAGTCGCAGCCCTGGCCCGGCCTGGCCAGCCAGATGGACCCCAAGCCCGACCACGGCGAAACCAGCTACAAAGGCTCGGGCCGCCTGCAAGGCCGCAAAGCCCTCATTACGGGCGGCGATTCGGGCATGGGCCGCGCGGCCGCCATCGCCTACGCCCGCGAGGGTGCCGACGTAGCCATCAACTACCTACCCGCCGAAGAGGCTGACGCCAAAGAGGTTATCGCCCTCATCAAAAAGGAAGGCCGCAAAGGCATCGCCATTCCGGGCGATTTGCGCGACGAGGCGTTCTGTAAAAAGCTGGTCGATGAAGCCGTGCGCCAGCTCGGCGGCCTCGATATCGTGGTCAGCAACGCGGGCCGCCAGCAGGCTCACGCCTCAATTTTGGACATCTCGACCGAGCAGTTCGACTGGACGATGAAGACCAATATCTACGCCCCGTTCTGGATTATTAAAGCGGCGCTGCCGCACCTGCCGCCCGGCTCGGCCATCATCGGCACTACCTCGGAGCAGGCCACCGACCCCTCCGAAGACCTCTATGACTATGCCCAGACCAAAGCCGCCACTACCAACTACGTACGCTCGCTGGCCAAGCAGCTGGCCCCAAAAGGCATTCGCGTGAACGGCGTAGCGCCCGGCCCCATCTGGACGCCCCTGCAAGTGAGCGGCGGCGCCACCCAGGAAAAGCTGAAGGAGTTTGGCGGCAGCACGCCCATGAAGCGTCCCGGCCAGCCCGTAGAGCTAGCCAGCATCTACGTGCAGCTCGCCGCCAGCGATGCCAGCTACGCCACCGGCCAGATATATGGCTCGGCCGGCGGCAAAGGAATGCCGTAATGACTGTCAAAATACGTTCGTCATGCTGCACGCGGTGAAACATGACGAGTGCTGAGCCTTACGTAAAAAGGCCCTGCCTGCTACTATAGCAGGCAGGGCCTTTTGCTTTACAAACAACAACTTACTTCAAATTCACACCCATATTATAAAAGGCGAAGCTCCAGATATCGGCCCACTCGTCGATTTGCAGCTTGGTGCTTTTGCCCGCGCCGTGGCCGGCGTTCACGTCGATGCGGATGAGCGCCGGGTTGTTACCGGCCTGCGCAGCCTGCAAGGCGGCGGCAAACTTGAAGGAGTGTGCCGGCACCACGCGGTCGTCGTGGTCGGCGGTAGTGATGAGGGTGGCCGGGTAGCTGGTGCCCGGCTTGAGGGTGTGCAGCGGCGAGAACTTATACAGATTTTCAAACTGCGCCTTGTCGTCGGAGGTACCGTATTCGGGCGCCCAGTTCCAACCGATAGTAAATTTCTGGTAACGAAGCATATCCATTACGCCCACCGCCGGAAAGGCCACTTTGCAGAGGTCAGGCCGCTGAGTCATGGTAGCGCCCACGAGCAGGCCGCCGTTTGAGCCGCCCGCAATGGCGAGGTGGTCGGTATCAGTATAATTGAGCACTTTCAGGTACTCGGCCGCCGCGATAAAGTCGTCGAACACGTTTTGCTTATTGGGCGTCATGCCGGCTTTATGCCACGCCTCGCCATACTCGCCGCCGCCCCGCAGGTTAGGGATGGCGAGCACGCCGCCATTCTCCAGCCACAGCATTCGGGCCGCCGAAAAGCCGGGCGTGAGGCTCACGTTGAAGCCGCCGTAGGCATACAAATAAGTCGGGTTCTTGCCGTTGAGCTTCACGCCTTTTTTGTGGGTGATGAACATCGGAATTTTGGTGCCGTCCTTGCTGGCGTAGAACACCTGCGTGGTCAGGTACTCAGCCGGGTTCACGTCCACCTTCGGCGCTTTAAAAACCGTGCTTTGGTTGGTAGCCGGGTCGTACTTATAAATGGTGGTCGGGTACGTGAATGACGTGAAGGCGTAATACAGGTCCTTGTCGGTGCGCCGCCCGCCAAATCCCGCCGCCGTGCCGATGGCTGGCAGCTCCACATCGTATTTATAGGCACCATCTTCGGTGTACACTTTCACCTGCGAGCTGGCGTCGTGTAGGTAAGTAGCCAGCAACATACCAGCGGCTTGGCTGATACCTTCAAGCTTCTCCTTCGCCTCCGGAATAACCGTTTTCCAACTGGCCGATTGAGGCTTTTTGGGGTCGATGCGGACTACTTTGAAGTTGGGCGCGTGGTCGTTGGTGTACACCAGCAGCTCGCCGCCCACGTTGCCGATTACGCTGGTATCAAACTCATAGCTGGTTTGCAGGGTGGTCCAGGTGGCGGCTTGCTTGGGGTCTTTGAGGTCGCGCACCAGCAGCTTGTTGCCATCGGCCTTGCTGTCGGTGAGGTTCAAAAACAGAAACCGCTCGTCGTCCGTCACGCCCGCGATGCGGAAGCCTAGCGCCTTGGTTTTATCCTCGTACACCAGTTTATCAGCGGTTTGTGGTGTGCCGAGCGCGTGGTAGTACACTTTGTGGTACTCGTTTTTGCCGGCCAGGCTGTTTTCGCCGGCCTTGGGTGCATCGTAGCCGCTGTAGTAGAAGCCTTTACCGGCCCACGACACGCCCGATACTTTCACCCAATTCAGCTCATCGGGCAGCGGCTGGCGAGTTTGCATGTCGAGCAAATGCACCTTTTGCCAGTCAGAGCCGCCACCACTGGTGGCGTAGGCCAGGTAGCGGTGGTCGTTGCTGAAGTGCATACCGGCCAGCGCAGTAGTGCCATCGGCCGAAAACTTATTGGGGTCGAGCAGTACCACCGCGTTTTCGAGCGGCTCGCCCTTCTTCACGGCGTAGATAACGGCTTGGTTTTGCAAGCCATCGTTCTTACTGAAAATCAGCAGGTCACCTTCCACGCTGGGCACGCCGTAGCGCTCGTAGTTCCAGAGCTTGGTGAGGCGCTCGCGCACCTTATCGCGAAACGGAATGCGGTTGAGGTAGTCGAAGGTCACCTTGTTTTCGGCCGTCACCCACTCCTTGGTTTCGGGCGAATCAAGCTCTTCGAGCCAACGGTAGGGGTCGGCTACGGTGGTACCGAAGTAATTGTCGGTGTGCGCGTCGCGGCGCGTTTGCGGGTAGGTCAAGGCAGTAGAAGTAGCGGTGGGGTGCAGGCGCTCGGCGGTGGCCGGCTCGGTCATGCGGTCGCGCCCGCTGTTGGATTTAGAAGGCGAAATCCCGGTTTGCGCCGGGGGCGTGGTGCGGCAGGCCGCCAGCAGCAGCACGGCCGCCACCGTGGAAATAACAGTTGTTTTCATACGGTCGAAAGGAGTTTTACTGGTAATTAAGCACAACTCAGAAGAGGAATCAAAGATTAAGAACGGTAAATTAAAAATCTGACTGCCAAATTCTTAATTTACCGTTCCAGATTCTTAATTACCTGCCTGAGTGGCGTCAGTGGGCGGCCCGGTTTCGCGCTCGCGCAAGGTCTCGGCCACGCGGCGCGCTACCAGTTCCTCCACCTGCCGCTGCTGGGTAGGGCTAAGCTCAGGGGCCAGACTGGCCAAGCGCCGCAATTGGCGCAATTCGCGACCCATGCTAGCGCGCAGCACCGCAAACAGCACCAGGCTCAAGATGCTCAATATCAACGCCAGCGGCGCAAACAGCCGGTTGAGCAGCGGCTCGGCCGGGCCGGCCGCCGCCGCCCGGCTGGCCGTAGTACCGAAGCCAGCGGCCTCCGCCGCTTCGGCAGGACCAGTGGCGGCGCTAGCACTAGTGTCGGCATCGGGCGCGGCATCGTCGCGACCGTTGCCGGGCGGCAGGCCGGTGAGCACATAGTCGGTCAGGCGCTTTTCGAGCACTTGCAGGCGGGCCAGGCGGGCGGGGTCGCGCTGCCGGGCGGGCGACGATTTCAGCTTCGTGATAATGGCCTTAACCAGCGCATTGAGCCGGGCCGGATTATCCTTCAAGCCTTTATAAATCTTACCCTTATCCTCAATCGGCTGATACAACAGCGAGTATACGCGCAGGCTGTCGGGCCGCAGGCTAGTGGCCAGCGCGGGCAGGCCCCCCTCGCAGCGCAAGGTGCGCTTGAGGTTGGGCCGGCCGGCATCTTCGTACACAAAGCGGGCCGTGGCGCACCATACCTGCACCTTCGACTCATCGAGCGAGGGCTGGCCGAGCGGCGTTTGGGCGCGGGCGGGCGCGGCGGCCGGCAGCAACAAGCAGCCCAATAAGCCGGCGCTCAGCGCCCGGCGAGTCATCTGAAAAACGGGATGCGGCATACGGCTGAGCCTAAAAATGAAATTGGGGCCGGAAGGTACAACCCCTTCCGGCCCCAAGTTAGAAGCTGCGCAATGTTATACCACTAAGCGCAGACTAGTTTACGCCCAAGTGGCGTCGGCTCACTTTAGCATCAGCATAGGCCGCAAAGTCCTTTAGCTCTCGCTTACCGATTATCGCCCGTCCCCCGTTGCTCACACCGCCCTCGTAGGAGTAGCCCAGTACCCGGCCATCGGCGGCATCAATAATCTCTGGCCCCACGCTAGCCGCCGAGGCCGCCTGCCAGCGCGCATAGTTGTAGCGGGCGTCGCCGGTGCGCACCGCTTCTTCGATAGTCGCACGGGGCACCAGCTGCAATGGGAATGGGTAGAGTTGCTTCATATCGGCTTCGGTGAGGTGCTTATCCATATCATCTTGCAGCACCAGCAAGGTTTTGGTTCGGATGGCCTCTGCGTTGGCGTCGCCTTCGGCGCGGAGCATAGCCCGCGCTTCCTGCAGTCGCTCCTTGCGGTCGCGGTTTAGCTCGGCCTTCAGCTTGGTATCCCTGCGTAGCGCTTGCTGCAATTGCCTGAAAGCAACTATTATATCGCTCGGATAAATGGCATCTAGCGGCAACGACGCGTTACTTTCCGTATGTTCGTCGCCATCGCCAGGGCTACTTAGCTGCAAGCTGGCCGACCAGGTGCCGCCTATTGGCCCCAAGCCCGAGGCCCGGCTCGTGCCTACTTTTCGTTTCTGATAGTACAGCACCACGGTGCGGCCTTTGGCTGCCTGCAAAGCGGGCAGCGCCGACTTAGTCTTAAACTCTACCGAAGGCGAAAACTTCCAGAGCTGTGGGGCCAACTGCTGCAGTTGGGTGTTGAGATAAGCTATGTAGGCCTTGTAATGGGCTAGCTCTTCGGGCTTATCGGCTAGCTGCCGCAGCTCCTTGGGGTCTTCCTCTGTCAGCAACACTACCAGCGGCTGTTGGCTGATTAATTCTACGCTTTTGTACTGATAAATCCCAAAACCGTACTGTGCCCGAGCCGTTGCTGCCTGCAGCAAGCACACCAAGAAAAGCAATAGTAAATTCCTCATAAGCAACAGAATGTATTAGGCAAAATCAACTAATTGGCCTGAAATATAATGCCGTTGGTAAGACTGGAAAAGGCCTAGCGCGGTTCTCAAGCTAGCACAGACCTTTTACGGGCACTAAAAACCTAATTGTCAGATTTTTATCGCCCATCAGCACTGAACCCGCTCTGAATATATCCACACTACCTCGCCGGCTCGGGCGCAATGCGGGTGGGCGTCTGGCGCCCCGCCACGATGCCCTCGGCGCTGCGCGCAATGGCCGAAATCACCTCCGTCATGTTCTTCACGTTCAAGCTACTCACCTCGTCATCTACGCTGTGGTAGAGCTTATCGCTCGGAATCTGGTCGGTACTGATAGTGTGGGCCGGCACGCCCAGCTTGGCTAGCGTGGCATTATCGGAGCGGTAAAACAGGTTTTGCTCGGGGTACGGGTCGGGCTCAAATTTGAACTCGGTACCCTTGAGGTTGGCTTGCAGCAGCTTGCCAAAATCCGACTTATCAAAGCCCGTAATGAAGGCCGTTTTAGGCCCAAATTTGGCTTCCTTGCCAATCATCTCGATGTTGAACATGGCCGCCACCTGCTTGGGGTCGAGCTGCTGAGAGAAGTACTTGGAGCCAAAGCCGCCAACCTCCTCCGCCGTAAAGGCGACAAAAAGCAGCGGGCGGGCATTGGTCTTTTTCTTTTTGAAGTACTCGGCCAGCGCTACCACGGCGGTGGTGCCGCTGGCATCATCGTCGGCCCCATTGGCGATAGAGTCGCCGGCCACGGGCGGCAGCACCCCCAAATGGTCATAGTGCCCCGAAAAAACCACGTATTCGGTGGCGCGCTTGGGGTCTTGGCCCGGCAGCATCCCAACAACATTGCGCAACTCGATGGTTTTTAGCGAAGTAGTGGCATTGATACGGTATTCTGCCGGCATTTTGGCGGGCTGGGCACTGAGTACCACTACTGTTGAGTACGCACTCGGCGGCTCGGCACTCGTACTGCCCTGCCTAAAATGCTCCGCTACCCGCCCAAAAAACTTGGTTTGGGCCGTATCGACTATTGCCAGCGTATTGGCGGTGGGGTTGAACAGGGCTGCCAGCTTGCGGCGCTCTTCGGGGCCGGCGCCTATCGTCACTACGGCGGGAGGCTGCGCGTCCTGGTTCGTCCAGTTCAGCGTAGGCTGCCCAGATAGCACCAACAAGTTGGCGGGCGCTACCGGCTGCCCATTCAGCACTACGCTAGCCGCTTGGGGCTTAGTCTGATAAGCGGGGAATGTCTGATTAAAATTCACTTGCCCTGGCAGCGGCTGCAAGCCGATGCGCTTGAACTCGGCCGCCAAAAACTCGGCCGCTTTCAACTGGCCGGGCTCGCCGGTGCCGCGGCCCTGCATATCATCGGCCGCAAGGGTGGTAAGCACGCGCTGCACGGTGGCGGCTGACACGGCGGCTACGGGCGGTTTAGCCACCTTTTTGGCTTGGGCAAATGCGGGTGCACTGCTACTCAGCAGACCGCATAGAAGCATCAGTTTCTTCATGGGCATCTTAGTTCAACAACTTAACTAGCAAGCCTATGCCACCGTCAGCACTAGGTCGTCGGCCTGCACGCGGGCGCCCTCGCCGAGCGTGAGGCTGCCCACCGTAAGGTCTTCGGGGGCCGTGATGGTGGTTTCCATTTTCATGGCTTCGATAACGAAGAGGGGCGCGTTTTTGGATACCTGCTGGCCAGCTTCAACCAGCATTTTGCTGAGCATACCTTGCAGCGGGGCCGCAATTTGCTTGGGGTTGGCGCGGTCGGCTTTGGCATTATGCACCGTTTTCACCTCCACGCTTTGGTCGCGCACTTCGAGGTTGCGCGTCTGGCCGTTGAGGGTGAAGAACATGGTCCGCATTCCTTCCGCATTCACCGGGCCGATGCTTTGCAGGCGGATGATAATTGACTTGCCCCGCGCAATTTCGATGATAGTTTCCTCGCCCTCTTTCAGGCCAAAAAAGAACACCGGCGTAGCGATGCGGCTTGCGTCGCCGTAGCTCTTGCGGAATTCCCAATAATCGGCGAACACCTTGGGATAGAGCAGGCTGGATAGCAGGTCGGTGAACTGCGCATACGGGTGCGCCTTCTCAAACTCGGCCCACTCCTTCTCAAAATCGATGGGCGCCAAATGCTCGCCCGGCCGCTCGGTGAAGGGCTTTTCGTCGCGCAGCACGGCGTGCTGAATATCGGCGGGCCAGCCGCCTTCGGGCTGGCCGATGTCGCCGCGCAGCAGCTCGCGCACCGACTCGGGGAAGTTCAGAGTCGGGCCTTTTTCGAGCACGTCCTGCGGCGTCAGGTTATTCGACACCATGAATAAGGATAAGTCGCCGACCACTTTGGACGAGGGCGTGACCTTAGGAATGTCGCCCAGCAGCTCGTTGGCGTCGTGGAAGCGCTGCTTCACTTCCCCAAACTTGTCGAGCAGACCCAGCGCCGCCGCCTGGGGCCGCAGGTTGGAGTATTGACCGCCCGGTATTTCGTGCTCGTAGACCTCGGCGGTGCCGGCCAAAAGGCCACTTTCGAAGGGGTAGTACTGCTCACGCAGCGCCTCGAAGTAGTCGCTGAACTGGTTGAGGCTGGCCTGGTCGAATTCGCGGTGGCGCGGTGAGTGGCGCAGCATCTCGACCACCGAGTTAAAATTGGGCTGCGAGGTGAGGCCCGAAAGGCCGCCCAGCGCCACGTCAATCACGTTTACGCCCGCTTCTACGGCTTTCAGGTACGTAGCGGGTTGCAGGCTGCTCGTGTCGTGGGTGTGCAGGTGAATCGGAATCTTCACCGTCTCGCGTAGCGCCGGAATCAGCTCGGCGGCGGCGTAGGGCTTGAGCAAGCCCGCCATATCCTTGATGCAGAGGATGTGCGCGCCAGCTTCTTCGAGCTGGCGGGCCAGCGTGAGGTAGTAATTGAGGTTGTATTTGGGCCGGCTGGGGTCCAGGATGTCGCCGGTGTAGCAGATGCTGCCTTCGGCGAGGCCGGGCGTTTGGCGGCGCACGTAGTTGATGCAGCCTTCCATACCCTTCATCCAGTTCAGCGAGTCGAAAATGCGGAATACATCCACGCCTTTTTCGCTGGCTGTGGCTACAAATTTCTCGGTCAGGTTATCCGGATACGCCTTGTAGCCCACGCCATTAGCGCCCCGAATCAGCATCTGGAGCATGATATTGGGCACGGCCTCACGCAAGCGGGCCAGCCGCGCCCAGGGGTCTTCGTGCAAGAAGCGTAGCGCCACGTCGAAGGTGGCGCCGCCCCATACTTCCATCGAAAACGTCTGGGGGTGCTGGCGGGCGTAGCGGCCGGCCACCTTCAGCATGTCGATGGTGCGCATGCGGGTAGCCAGTAGGCTTTGGTGGGCGTCGCGCAGCGTGGTATCGGTGTAGTGGATGAGCGGCTCGGCGCGCAGCCACTTTGCAAACTCCTCGGGGCCAAGCTCCAGCAGCTTCTGGCGGGTGCCGGCGGCTGGCGGGCTGCTTAGGTCGGCGGCGGGCAGCGGGGGCTTGCGAATCTGGCGGCGCTCGTCCACGCGGCCGGCCACGTCGGGGTTGCCGTTCACGGTCACCTCGCCGATGTAGTGCAGGGCGCGGGTGGCGCGGTCGAGCCGCGTCTTGAACGTCAGCAACTCAGGGTGGTCCTTGATAAAATCTACCGTGGCGTGGCCGGCCTGGAAGTCAGCATTGCGCACGATGTTTTGCAGGAACTGCATGTTCGTCTTCACCCCACGCACCCGAAACTCATCGAGGGTGCGCAGCATTTTCTGGGCTGCGCTGGCCAGCGTGGGGGCCTGGGTCGATACTTTAACCAGCAGCGAATCGAAAAACGGCGAAATCACCGCGCCCTGGTACACCGAGCCCTGGTCGAGCCGGATGCCGAAGCCACCCGCCGAGCGGTAGGCCACCACCGTGCCGTAGTCGGGCTTGAAGTCGTTGGTGGCGTCTTCGGTCGTGATGCGGCACTGCACGGCCACGCCCATGCGCGGCACCACAACATCGGGCCCGAGGCCGATTTCGGGCGATTCCAGCGGGTAGCCCGAGGCGATAAAGAGCTGCGTTTTAATTAAATCAACGCCCGTTATCATCTCGGTCACGGTGTGTTCGACCTGGATGCGGGGGTTGACTTCGATAAAGTAAATGCGGTCCAGCTCGGGGTTGACCAGGAACTCGACTGTACCCACGTTGTCGTAGCCCACGGCCTTGCCAATCTGCAAGGCGTAGCCATACAGCCGCTGCCGCAGCGACTCGGTGAGGTCTACGGCGGGCGCTATTTCGACCACTTTTTGGAAGCGGCGCTGCACCGAGCAGTCGCGCTCGTAGAGGTGCGTGAGGTGGCCGTGCTGGTCGCCCACCAGTTGCACTTCGATGTGCTTGGGCCGCTCCACAAATTTTTCGAGGAAAACGGTATCGTCGCCGAAGGCATTTAGCGCCTCATTTCGGGCCTCGAAAAAGCCTTTTTGCAGCTGCTCGTCGTCGCGAATGACGCGCATGCCGCGGCCGCCGCCGCCGCTAGCGGCTTTCAGCATCACGGGGTAGCCGATGCGGTGGGCTTCGGTGAGCGCCACGTCGATGTCCGTCAGGTCAGCTTCGCTGCTTTCGATGAGCGGCACGCCGCATTTTAGGGCCACTTCTTTGGCGGCTACTTTGTCGCCGAGGGCTTCCATCACTTCGGGGCGCGGGCCGACGAAGATGATGTTTTCTTCGCGGCAGCGGCGGGCCAGGGTGGCATTTTCGCTGAGGAAGCCGTAGCCGGGGTGAATAGCGTCGGCCCCGTTTTCCTTGGCTACCTTAATAATGCCTTCGATGTCGAGATAAGGCCGTAGCGGCTCGTCGTCGCGCCCGATTTGGTAGGCCTCATCGGCCTTGTAGCGGTGCAGCGAATAGCGGTCCTCGTAGGTGTAGAGGGCCATTGTGGGGATGCCCAACTCAGAGGCGGCGCGAAACACGCGGATGGCGATTTCGCCCCGATTGGCGACGAGCAGCTTGGTGATTTTCATGCGAATGACGAGTAACGTAGCGGCAGTTTGGCGGCTAAGCTACACCGCGCCTTGCTTGCATCCTAAAACCCGCCAAACCGGGCCGCCGGCCTTCGCGCCCGCGCCTCGGTATCTTTGAGGGCTATTTTATCTCGCTTTTATGCACATCGAAGTTCTTAAGTCTAAGATTCACCGCGTTAAGGTTACGCAGGCAGAGCTGCACTACGTGGGCAGCATCACCATTGATGAGGACCT
>Ga0265780_10004549_pt1 | contig 17808 bp, 19 predicted proteins | sample P1T30metagenome_FD_192432 | JGI IMG/M metagenome (GOLD analysis project Ga0265780, IMG submission 192432) | Plant litter microbial communities from East Loma Ridge, Irvine, California - P1 T30 | ecosystem: Environmental > Terrestrial > Plant litter > Unclassified | place: USA: California...
ATGCTCGATGGCGGGAAAGTCACTTCTGCCGATCAATTGTTTCGCCTTGCTATCGGACCCATCCATAGTCAGCGGTGACAGCGCCTTTGGCAAACCAGGTGGCACCGTGTGGCATCGGTGGAGACGCGTCCCCACCTCCGACATCAATCCGCCGACATCTTCATCAACACCAACCCACAAACGATCAACACCGCCGCCAGGATACGCGTCGCATTCGCCTGCTCGCCTAGCACCGTCATCCCGACAACAAACGCCCCCACCGCCCCGATCCCGGTCCAGATGGTGTACGCCGTCCCCAGCGGAATCGAGCGCATCGCAAACGACAGCAGGCCAAAGCTCGCCGCCATCATCACGATGGTCACCACGGAAGGCCCCAGCCGCGTGAACCCTGCCGATTGCTTCATCGAATACGCCCAGACAACTTCCAGCACCCCGGCAACGAACAACATGATCCAAGCCATACGGCTCTCCTCAAAGAGCCGGGCCGTCCCGGTTGTGTTTCCCGCTATGGGCGAGGTCGTCCTCGAAACAATCGCTCAGCCGGCCGCGCGGATCAGCATCGCCACCGCTTCGGCCGCCATGCCCTCTTCGCGGCCGAGGTAGCCCAGCTTTTCGTTGGTCTTGGCCTTGATGTTCACCTGCTGCGGCGACACGCCCAGGTCTTCGGCGATGCGCGAGACCATCTGCGGGATGTGCGGCGCCATCTTCGGTTGCTGGGCAATGATGGTGGCGTCGACGTTGCCGATGGTGTAGCCGGTGGCGATAACACGTGTCGCTGCCTCGCGCAGCAGCGTGCGCGAATCGGCGCCGGCGAACATCGGGTCCGTATCCGGAAAATGCTTGCCGATGTCGCCCAGCGCGGCGGCGCCGAGCAGCGCGTCGATGACCGCGTGCAGCAGCACGTCGGCGTCGGAATGGCCGAACAGGCCGAGGCGGTGCGGGATGGTGACGCCGCCGACGATCAGCTTGCGGCCCTCCACCAAACGGTGGCAGTCGTAGCCGGTGCCGATGCGAAACGGTGGGGTCGGGTTATAAGATGCAAGTGCCATGGTTCGCTTACAGGAATGCGGGTTGGGTCGTTGCCAGGTACATCTCGGCAATGCGGATATCGCCGGGCAGCGTGACTTTCAAATTGCGCGGGTCGCCCTCGACCAGCTTCGGCGACAGGCCGAGCGCCTCGACGGCCGAGGCATCGTCGGTGATCTGCTTCATGTCCCGGGCAGCGGACAAGGCGTCGCGCAGCAGCTTGTAGCGGAACATCTGCGGCGTCTGCGCCAGCCACATGCCTTCGCGCGAGACGGTGCCGACTTCCCCCGCGATGCAGCGCTTGACGGTATCGACCACGGGCAGCGCGAGCACGCCGCCGACCGCATGCTCGGCGGTGCTGGTAATCAGTTTTTCGATCAGCGCCTCGTCGAGGCCAGGCCGCGCCGCGTCGTGCACCAGCACCCAGTCGTTGTCGCGCAGGGTGGTGTTCAGGGCCGCCAGGCCGTTCTGCACCGATTCGGCGCGTGTTGCACCGCCGCAGCGGAGCACGGTCACGCCGTGGCTGGGCACGATGCTGTCGATGACGGGATCGTCCGGGCTGACGACGATATAGGTGTGCGCGATCAGTTCGCTGAACAGGAAGGCGTCGATGGCGTGGCGCAGCATCGGCTTGCCGGCGATGCGCATGTATTGCTTCGGTCCGCTTGCGGCCATGCGCGCCCCGACACCGGCTGCGGGGATCAAAGCGAAGTAACGTGGAGCCAAGGAATTCATGTGTTGTTTTTTCGTTTTGCCGGTCTAATAAGAGACTGTACCTCACCTGCACAAACTTTGCCGAGACGTGCGTATTCCTGCGGAGTATCAATTGCAGCCTGCAAGCGCTCGACTTTTGACATCTCGTTTTTAATGAAGACCATCCAGCTGGTATCGATTTCGCGCTGCAACAAATTGCGGGCCTGGCCGGCCGGCGCGTACAGCGGCTTGCCCTCGAAGCGCCTGGCCAGCGCGGCGCGCACGGTCTTCTCGGCGCCGGGCAGGAAGTCCGTGTAGACCTTCAGGTGGCGCATCTCGTGGGCCAGGATTTCCTTGTACGCGCAGGTACCCGGCGCAAACTCGCGGCCGACATACACGACGATGGGTTCGTAGTACAGGGTCACCTGCAGGCGCGGCGCCACGCATTCGTAGCCGGTGGCCGGGTCCGACAGCATGCGGCCCTGCACCGCGATCGAAACGCGCGACTCGGTGCGCGTGAGGCCCAGCACATAGCTGCCGGGCGCGCGGTTGCCTTTCAGGCGCGTCAGCCCATGGAAAGAATAGTTGTTATCGACGCGGTAGCCGTTCTGGCGCGAGGTCAGCACCGAGATGCTCTCCCCCAGGCTGTCTTCGCATCGCGCCTGGAATGGCGTGCGTGCGCTGGCCGGCGCCAGCGCGAACAGCAGGGCCAGCGCGAGCGCACACCGCATGTCAGGCCGGGTTCCAGGTCCCGTTGACGATTTTCTCCAGCCAGAAGGCGCCGATGATGGTCTTCACGTCGGTAATCTCGCCGCTTTTGACCATCGCCATCAGCTCGGGCACAGTGACGGTGAAGGTTTCCAGGAATTCGCCGTCGTCGAGCTTCTGCTCGCCGGCCGTGAGGCCGCGCGCCAGGAACAGTTCCAGGTGCTCGTCGGAATAGGCGATGGCGTTGTGGATGGTGCAGACGAAGCGCCAGTCGCTGGCCGTGTAGCCGGTTTCTTCTTCGAGTTCGCGCTGGGCGCAGGCCAGGTGTTCCTCGCCGAGGTCGATCTTCCCGGCGGGGAATTCGATGAAGACGCGGTCGTTCGGATAGCGGAACTGGCGTTCCAGCAGCACGCGGCCATCGTCGAGCAGGGGCAGGATGCAGACGGCGCCGGGATGGCGGATGTACTCGCGGTGGGTGACTTTGCCGTCGGGCAGCTGGATGCGGTCGCGCGAGACCTTCAAGAACTTGCCGTCATAGGCGAGTTCGCCGTCGAGGCGGATTTCCTTCAGTTGCGAATCCATTGGACTCCCGGGTTGACTCTACGTTGACGATCAGCGGCGCTTGCGCAGGTAACGTAGAACAAATCCTGGAAACGCCAGCACGACGAACAGGCAGCCCGTGATCGCAAAGAATTCCCAGCCCTGGGCAAACACGTTGCCGATGGCGGTTTCCAGTGCGTAGGCCAGTGCGCCGACGATGAAGTATAAGACAAGGAGCTCGAGCAGGCGCACGAAGAAGGGTTTCGTGCGCGCCTGCCCGGCCGGGAAGACGCCGAACACCTTCTCGTTCGCGAACGGCAGGTTGGCGGCGGCGAGTGCCACCGCCACCACCAGCCAGCCGGCCAGCGAAACGTCCAATCAGGCCGCCAGGGTGGCGCGGATCGCCTGCAGGCAGGTGCCCAGCAGTGCGCCCGGCACGATACCCAGGGCCAGCACCGCGATGCCGTTGATCGACAGCGCCACGCGCATGTCGGCCGGGGTGGCGATCGGGGTGGTGTCGGCGGCTTCGTCGAACCACATGGTCTTCACCACGCGCAGGTAGTAGAAGGCGCCGATCAGCGAGAACAGCACGGCGACGACGGCCAGCCAGATCATGCCGGTGTTGGCAACGGCCTGCAGCACGGCCCACTTGGCCATGAAGCCCATCATCGGCGGCACGCCGGCCAGCGAGAACATCAGCACGGTCATGACGATCGCGAACCATGGGCTGCGGCGGCCCAGGCCCTTGAAGTCGGCGATCTGCTCGGCTTCGAAGCCGGCGCGCGCCAGCATCATGATCACGCCGAAGCTGCCCAGCGTGGTGAGCACATAGGTGATCGACGAGTACATGGCGGCGCTGTAGGCGGCCGGCATGTTGCTGGTGTCGGTGCCGACCACGCCGGCCATCATCGCCAGCAGCACGAAGCCCATCTGCGCGATCGACGAATAGGCCAGCAGGCGCTTGATGTTGGTCTGGGCGATCGCGGTCAGGTTACCGATGGCCAGCGACAGCACGGCCAGCACCATCAGCATCTGCTGCCAGTCGACGGCCATGCTCGGCAGGCCTTCGACCAGCACGCGCATCAGCATGGCGAACGCGGCCAGCTTCGGCGCGCCGCCCAGCAGCAGGGTCACCGCGGTCGGCGCGCCCTGGTAGACGTCCGGCGCCCACATGTGGAACGGCACGGCGCCCAGCTTGAAGGCCATGCCGGCCACCACGAACACGAGGCCGAAGGTCAGGATGGTGCGGTCGGCGTTGATGGCGCGGGCGGCGATCTCGTTGATGTCCAGGGTGCCGGTGGCGCCGTAGATCATCGAGATACCGTAGAGCATGAAGCCCGAGGCCAGCGCGCCCAGGATGAAGTACTTCATCGAGGCTTCGGTCGAGGTCGCGTGGTCGCGGCGCAGCGCCACCAGGGCGTACAGCGACAGCGACATCAGTTCCAGGCCCAGGTAGATCGACAGCATGCTATTGCCCGAGATCATGATCATCTGGCCCAGCATGGCGAACAGCGCGAGCACGTAGAACTCGCCGCCCAGGTTACCCGAGAGCATGCCGCGCTCGGTGGCGTACTGGCGCGAGTAGATCAGCGTGACGCCGACGGCCAGGTAGGTGAACAGCTTGAGCAGGTTCGACATCGGGTCCGACACGTACATGTGGTTGAACGTGTAGACGGTGGCGCCGCTGTTGAAGTCGGCCCAGCTGAACACCGCGCAGCCGACCAGGGTCAGCAGCGACAGGTAATAGGTCACGTTGCGGCGCGACCCTTTCAGGTACATATCGATCAGCAGGATCGCGGAGGCCGCGATCAGCAGGAAGATTTCGGCATAGACCGGCACCAGGTTGGTGTCGACCGCCGGTAGCAAAGTGTTATTCATGGCGTCTATTTCGTTTTATTGAGGCAGCTGCGGCAGCTTGCTCACGGACACGTGTTGCAGCAGGTCGGCGACCGAGGTCTGCAGCGTGTCGGCGATCGGCGCCGGGTACAGGCCCATGTACAGGGTGGCGATTGCCAGCACCGACAGGATCGCGAACTCGCGCTTGTTGAGATCAACAAGTTTGGCCACGTGGGCGTTGCCCACGGGACCAAATACCACGCGCTTGACCATCCACAGCGAGTAGGCGGCGCCCAGGATCAGGGCGGTGCCAGCGGCCAGGCCGGTCCAGAAGTTGAACTGCACGGCGGCCAGGATCACCATGAATTCGCCGATGAAGCCCGAGGTGGCCGGCAGGCCGGCGTTCGCCATCGAGAACAGCACGGCAAAGGCGGCGAACTTCGGCATCGTGTTGACGACGCCACCGTAGTCGGCGATTTCACGCGAGTGCATGCGGTCGTACAGCACGCCGATGCAGAGGAACATCGCGCCCGACACGAAGCCGTGCGAGATCGCCTGCATGATGCCGCCCTGCACGCCCATCTCGTTGAAGATGAAGAAGCCCAGGGTCACGAAACCCATGTGCGCGATCGACGAATAGGCGACCAGTTTCTTCATGTCCTTCTGGACCATGGCCACCAGGCCGATGTAGATGACGGCGATCAGCGACAGCACGATCACGACCGGGGCCAGGTAGTGCGAGGCGTCCGGGGCGATCGGCAAGGAGAACCGCAGGAAACCGTAGGCGCCGAGTTTCAGCATGATCGCGGCCAGCACGACGGAGCCGCCGGTCGGCGCTTCCACGTGGGCATCCGGCAGCCAGGTGTGCACCGGCCACATCGGCACCTTGACGGCGAAGGCCATGAAGAAGGCGATGAAGATCAGGATCTGTTCCTTCATGCCCAGGATCTGGGTATGCCATTTCTGGATCTCGAAGGTGCCCGAGACGTTGTACAGGTAGATGATCGCGATCAGGGTCAGCAGCGAGCCGAAGAAGGTGTACAGGAAGAACTTGAAGGCTGCGTACACGCGGTTCGGGCCGCCGAAGACGCCGATGATGATGAACATCGGGATCAGGGTCGCTTCGAAGAAGAAGTAGAACAGCACGCCGTCGAGCGCCGCGAAGACGCCGATCATCAGGCCCGACAGCAGCAGGAAGGAACCCATGTACTGGGCCACGCGTTCCTCGATGACTTGCCAGGCGGCCGCCACCACGATGATGGTGATGAAGGCGGTCAGCGGGATGAACCACATCGACAGACCGTCCACGCCGAGACGGTAGAAGATGTTGAAGCGCTCGATCCACGGCGCCACTTCGGCGAACTGCATGCCGTGCGCGGCGTTGTCGAACTGCGTGATCAGCGGGATCGTCGGCAGCAGGCTGACGACGGCGCCGACCAGCGACAGCATGCGGACGAGTCCGCGGTTGCTGTCGCGGCCCACGGCGAGCACGAGCACGCCGAACAGGATCGGGAGCCAGATGGACAGGCTCAGGTAATGAGAGGTGTTCTGCATCATTTGTCTTTTTCTTTGCCTGTAATTAGCGCCAGAACGGGAAGAAGTACAGCAGGGTCGCAGCGATACCCGCAATCATCACGAACGCGTAGTGGTAGATGTAGCCGGTCTGGCCCTTGCGGGTCAGCAGCGCGAACCAGCCGACCGCCTTGGCCGAACCGTTGACGATCAGGCCGTCGATCAGCGCGCGGTCGCCCACTTGCCACAGGCCGCCGCCGATGGCGCGTGCGCCGCCGGCAAACACTGCCTGGTTGAACTTGTCCAGGTAGTACTTGTTGTCCAGCAGCGTGTGCAGCGGCTTGAACTTGGCGTAGAACCAGGCCGGGACGCGCGGGTTGATCATGTAGCAGTAGTAGGCCAGCACGACGCCGGCCAGGGCCAGCCAGAACGGTGCGGTGGTCAAGCCATGGATGGCCATGCCGACGGCGCCGTGGAATTCCTCGCGCAGGGTTTCCATCGCGGTGTGGTTCTCGCCGACGAAGATCACGCCCTTGAAGAAGTCGCCATGCAGCATCGGCTTGATCGCCAGGAAACCGATGATCACCGACGGAATCGCCAGCAGGATCAGCGGCAGGGTCACGACCAGCGGCGACTCGTGCGGCTTCTGGCCCGGGGCCAGGCCGTGGTGGCCGTGGTCACCGTGGTCTTCTTCGTGGTGCGCATCCGAATCGTGCTCGGCGTGCGGATCGGCGTGGCCGTGGCCGGCGGCGACAGCCTGCTTGTGATTGTCATGCGCATGGGCATGGTGGTCGTGGGCATGAGCCTTGCCGAAGCGCTCTTCCCCATGGAACACCAGGAAATACATGCGGAACGAGTAGAAGGCGGTCACGAACACACCGGCCAGCACCGCGAAGTAGGCGAAGCCCGCGCCAGGAATGTTCGAGGCGTGCACCGCTTCGATGATCGAGTCCTTCGAGTAGAAACCGGCGAAGAACGGGGTACCGATCAGGGCCAGCGAGCCCAGCAGCGAAGTGATCCAGGTGATCGGCATGTACTTGCGCAGGCCGCCCATGTTGCGCATGTCCTGGTCGTGGTGCATGCCGATGATGACCGAACCGGCGCCGAGGAACAGCAGGGCCTTGAAGAAGGCGTGGGTCATCAGGTGGAACACGGCGACCGAATAGGCCGAGGCGCCCAGGGCGACGGTCATGTAGCCCAGCTGCGACAGCGTCGAGTAAGCGACGACGCGCTTGATGTCGTTCTGGATGATGCCGAGGAAGCCCATGAACAGTGCGGTAATCGCGCCGATCACGATGATGAAGCTCAGCGCGCCGTCCGACAGTTCGAACAGCGGCGACATGCGCGACACCATGAAGATGCCGGCGGTAACCATGGTCGCGGCGTGGATCAGTGCCGAGATCGGGGTCGGGCCTTCCATCGAGTCGGGCAGCCAGACGTGCAGCGGGAACTGCGCCGACTTGCCCATCGCGCCGATGAACAGGCAGATGCAGGCGGCGGTCAGCAGCGGCCAGCCGATGCCCGGCACCGTTTTCAGGGCCAGCGCGTCGGCTTGCGCGAAGACGTCGGTGTACTGCATCGAGCCCGACGCGGCCAGCAGCAGGCCGATACCGAGGATGAAGCCGAAGTCGCCGACACGGTTGACCAGGAAGGCCTTCATGTTGGCGAAGATCGCGGTCGGACGGGTGTACCAGAAGCCGATCAGGAGATACGACACCAGGCCCACCGCTTCCCAGCCGAAGAACAGCTGCAGGAAGTTGTTCGACATCACCAGCATCAGCATGGCGAAGGTGAACAGCGAGATGTACGAGAAGAAGCGGTTATAGCCTTCGTCCTCGGCCATGTAGCCGATGGTGTAGATGTGGACCATCAGCGAGACCGAGGTGACCACGCACATCATCATCGCCGACAGGGTGTCGATCTGGAAGCCGACCGCCAGCTTGACGGTGCCGACCGTCATCCAGGTGTAGATATCCTGGTTGAAGACCGGTGCGCCGTCGAGGATGGCCATCAGGGTCTGGACCGAGATGATCAATGCGATCAGGACGCCCAGGATGGTTGCCGTGTGGGAGACCTTGCGGCCGACCACGTTACCGAGAAACTTGGTACCGAGCAGGCCGGCAATCGCCGAGCCTGCGAGCGGCGCCAGAGGCACCGCCAGTAACATTGAGGAAGAGAGTTGCCCCGCCATGTTGAACCTTAATCGTTATTAATTATCAGCCGAGACCGGTCAGCCCTTGAGGCTGTCGAGGTCTTCCACATTGATCGTGTCCAGGTTACGGAACAGGACCACCAGGATCGCCAGGCCGATCGCCGATTCGGCGGCCGCGACGGTCAGGATGAAGAACACGAAGATCTGCCCCGCCGCATCGCCGAGGTAGTGCGAGAAGGCGATGAAGTTCAGGTTCACCGCCAGCAGCATCAGTTCGATGGCCATCAGCAGGATGATGATGTTCTTCCGGTTCAGGAAAATACCGACGATCGAGATCGCGAACAGGATCGCGCCCAGGACCAGGTAGTGTGCAAGCGATAAAGTCACGGGTTTTGCTCCTTGTTCTGCGCTGCGGCGGCAGTCGCTGCTGCGGCGGCGGCGACATTCGCTTCGTCGATGGCGCGCTGGTTGACCGGCTCCATCTTGACGATGCGCAGGCGGTCGTTACGTTTCACGCGCACGGCGGCGCCCGGGTCGATGGCCTTGCTGTCCTTGCGCTTGCGCAGAGTCAGGGCCACGGCGGCGATGATCGCCACCAGCAGCACGACGGCGGCAATCTCGAAGCCGTAGATGTACCGGGTGTAGATCAGGCGGCCCAGTTCCTTGGTGCCGCCCAGGTTCAGGGCAGCCGCTTCAGGCGTCTGGGCAAAGTTGCTGAAGCCATTCCACAGCACCAGGCCCATTTCCAGCACGATGAAGGCGCCGATGCCGAGGGCCAGCGGGAGGTAGCCCCAGAAGCCTTCGCGCATGCGGTTGACATTAATGTCGAGCATCATCACGACGAACAGGAACAGCACCATGACGGCGCCGACATACACCAGCACCAGCACGATGGCGAGGAACTCGGCCTTCAGCAGCAGCCAGATACCGGCGGCGTTGAAGAAGGCGAGCACCAGGAACAGGGCCGAGTGGACCGGGTTCTTGGAGGTAATGACCAGCAACGAGGACACGACCATGACGGCCGCGAACACGTAGAACAGGATCGTTGGAAAAATCGTAGTAAGTTCCATGACTGACGGGGACCTTTTCTTGTTAACGGTGCATCAGCGGTACTTCGCGTCAGCCGCGCGGGCGGCAGCGATGTCGGCTTCGTAACGGTCGCCCACGGCCAGCAGCATCTCTTTGGTGTAGTAGAGATCGCCACGCTTTTCGCCGTGGTATTCCAGCACGTGGGTCTCGACGATCGAGTCGACCGGGCAAGACTCTTCGCAGAAGCCGCAGAAGATGCACTTGGTCAGGTCGATGTCGTAGCGCGTGGTGCGGCGGGTGCCGTCCTCGCGCTGCGCCGATTCGATCGTGATGGCCATGGCCGGGCAGACCGCTTCGCACAGCTTGCAGGCGATGCAGCGCTCTTCCCCGTTCGGGTAGCGGCGCAGCGCGTGCAGGCCGCGGAAGCGGTTCGACATCGGCGTCTTTTCTTCCGGGTACTGCACCGTGATCTTGCGCGACAAGGCGTAGCGGCCGGTCAGGGCCAGTCCCTTGAACAGCTCGGTCAGCATCAGGCTGCCGAGGATTTCTTTAATTCGGTTCATTGAATACGCTCTCTTACTTCCAGATATTCCAGGACGTCTGCATGATGCCGGCGATCAGCACCAGCCAGACCAGCGTGATCGGAATGAATACTTTCCAGCCCAGGCGCATGATCTGGTCATAGCGGTAGCGCGGGAAGGTGCCGCGGACCCAGACCATGGCCGAGACCATCAGGAACATCTTCAGGAACAGCCAGAAGAAGCCGCCGAAGGCGCCGCCGAATTCCAGGAAGGCAAACGGTGCATGCCAGCCGCCCAGGAACATGATCGATGCCAGGGTGCCGATCAGGATCATGTTGGCGTACTCGGCCAGCATGAACATGGCATACGACATGCCCGAGTACTCCACCATGTGGCCGGCCACGATTTCCGATTCGCCTTCGACGACGTCGAACGGGTGGCGGTTGCACTCGGCCAGGCCCGAGATGAAGTAGATGAAGAACAGCGGCAGCAGCGGCAGCCAGTTCCACGACAGGATGTTGATGCCGTGCGAAGCGGCCATGCCGACCGCTTGCGAAGCGACGATGTCGGTGAAGTTCAGCGAACCCGAGATCATCAGGACCACGACCATCACGAAGCCCATCGGGATTTCATAGGAAATCATCTGGGCCGAGGCGCGCATCGCGCCCATGAAGGCATACTTCGAGTTCGACGACCAGCCGGCGATGATGATGCCGTAGACTTCGATCGAGGTGATCGCCAGCAGCAGCAGCAAACCGGCGTTGACGTTGGCCAGCGCCGCATCCGGGCCGAACGGCACGACCGACCAGGCGGCCAGGGCCGGCATGATGGTCATGATCGGGCCCAGGATGAAGAGCTTGGTCGTCGCCTTGGCAGGAATGACGATTTCCTTGAGCAGCAGCTTGACCGCGTCGGCGATCGGCTGCAGCAGGCCGGCCGGACCCACGCGGTTCGGGCCGAGGCGGATCTGGATCCAGCCGATCAGCTTGCGTTCCCACAGGGTGGCGTAGGCAACCAGGCCCATCAGCGGCAGCAAGACGCACAGGATCTTGATCAGGGTCCAGAGTACTGGCCAGACCGGTGCGATCGGGCTGGTGGCGCCGAGCTCGTAAAAACTATCGATAAAACCGGGCGTTGCCATTACTTGCCCTCCCCTGCTTTTTCAATGTTGATGGTGCCGAACATGGCGCCGAGGGTGGCGACGGCCGGGTGAGCGGCGGCAACGCGCACGACGTTGGCCGGCAGGCGCTTGTCGATGTCGGCCACCAGGATGGCGGAGCCATTGCCCTGGGTGACTTTTACGAAGTCGCCAGCCTTCACGCCCAGCTGTTCCGCCAGCTGCGACGGCAGACGCACCAGCGGTGCATTCGCATCGGCCGTGCGCAGCAGCGGTTCCGAACGGCGCGCAATGGCGTCGGCGAAATAAATCGGCACGTCGGTCAGGCGTTGTAGTGCGCCCGAACCTTGCGAACCGGATTCTTCCGAACGGGCAGCTGCCATCGGCGCCAGCTTGGCGATGTTGTTCAGCTTGGCCGAATGATCGCTTACACCTTTGCCCAGCGCTTCGTCGCGAATCGATTCGGCGGTCTCGTACTCGAAGCCTTGCAGGCCCAGCAGATTGCCAATGACGCGCAGCACTTTCCACGCAGGACGGGTTTCGCCCAGCGGTTTCACGGTGCCGTTGAAGCTCTGTGCACGGCCTTCGCAATTGACGAAGGTGCCGGCGGTTTCGCTGAATGGCGCGATCGGCAGCAGCACGTCGGCGTAGTCCATGCCGTGCTTGAACGGCGACATGGCCACGACCATCTCGGCGCCGTGCAGGGCGGCCAGGGCTTGCTGCGGATTCGCGGCGTCGAGCTGCGGTTCCGCGTTAAGCAAGACATAAGCTTTCTTCGGTACGCTGAACAAATCGGCACGCGAGGTCGCGCCCACCAGGTGGCCGCCGACGGTGTTCGCCGCTTCGACGAAGTAACCGAACTTGGCGCCCGTGGCATCGGCGATCCACTGCGCGGCGGCGTGGATCTTCGAGGCGTCCGGATGGTGCAGGACCGAGTTACCCAGCAGCACGGCGCCCGGCAGCTCGCCGTCGATCGCGCCCAGCGAGGCGGCAATCGCCTTGGCTGCGTCACCGGCTTGCACGCTCTCGAAACCGGCAGGTGCGGCGGTTTCTTTCGACGCAGCCACGGCCGACACGATTTCGCTCAGTGCAGCCAGCCAGTCGGTCGGCGCGGCGATGATCTTGTTCGCGGTAGGAATGAGGTTGTCCTCGTCCGAACCGTGCAGGATCGACAGCTTGGCGCCGCCCTTCACCGCCTGGCGCAGGCGGGTCGCGACCAGCGGATGGTCCTTGCGCAGGAAGGAACCGATGACGAAGGCGCGCTTCAGGTTCGACAGTTCCGCGATCGGCATGCCCAGCCATGGCGTGACGGCGCCGTCCAGGGCGAAGTCGCTCTGGCGCAGGCGGAAGTCGATGGCGTTCACGCCGAAGCCGCGCATCGCCTTGTTCAGCAGGTACAGCTCTTCCACCGTCGAGTGGGCAGTCGCGACAGCGGCGATGCTGTCGGCGCCGTGCTCGTGGCGGATGTTACGGATGCCGTGGGCCACGTATTCGAGCGCGGTCTTCCAGTCGGTTTCGATCCATTCGCCGCCCTGCTTGATCATCGGGTTGATCAGGCGGTCGGCATTGTCCAGCGCTTCGTACGAGAAGCGGTCCTTGTCCGACAGCCAGCATTCGTTGATGTTTTCGTTTTCCAGCGGCAGCACGCGCATCACCTTGCCGCCCTTGACCTGGACGATCAGGTTGGTGCCGAGCGAGTCGTGCGGCGACACCGACTTGCGGCGTTGCAGTTCCCACGGACGGGCCGAGTAGCGGAAAGGCTTCGAGGTCAGCGCGCCGACCGGGCACAGGTCGATCATGTTGCCCGACACTTCGGAGTCGACGGTCTTGCCGACAAAGGTCGTGATTTCCGAGTGCTCGCCGCGGCCCAGCATGCCGAATTCCATGACGCCGGCCACTTCCTGGCCGAAACGCACGCAACGGGTGCACTGGATGCAGCGCGCCATCTCTTCCATCGAGATCAGCGGACCGGCTTCCTTCGGCGCCACGACGCGTTTTTCTTCGTTGTAGCGCGATTCGCCCTTGCCGTAGCCGACCGCCAAGTCCTGCAGCTGGCATTCGCCGCCCTGGTCGCAGATCGGGCAATCCAGCGGATGGTTAATGAGCAGGAATTCCATCACCGACTTCTGCGCGGCCACGGCCTTGTCGCTGTGCGAGCGCACCACCATGCCAGGCGAAACGGGGGTGGCGCAAGCCGGCATCGGCTTCGGCGCTTTCTCCACTTCGACCAGGCACATGCGGCAGTTCGCTGCGATCGACAATTTCTTGTGATAGCAGAAGTGCGGGATATAGGTCCCGAGTTTGTTTGCGGCGTCCATCACCATGGAACCTGGTGCGACTTCGACTTTTTTGCCGTCTAATTCAATTTCAACCATTTGATCGTTACCTGACCTGGTTTAAAGGTACTCGGGCACGCAGCATTGCTTGTGCTCGATGTGATGAATGAATTCCTCACGGAAGTTCTTGATCATGGCTTCCACCGGCATGGCTGCCGCTTCGCCCAGGGCGCAAATCGTGCGGCCCTTGATGTTGAACGCCACGTTGTTCAGGAGCTCGATGTCTTCCGGACGGCCCTGGCCGTGCTCGATACGGTGCACCATGCGGTACAGCCAGCCGGTGCCTTCGCGGCAAGGCGTGCACTGGCCGCAGGACTCTTCGTAGTAGAAGTACGACAGGCGCAGCAGCGACTTGACCATGCAGCGCGTTTCGTCCATGACGATGACCGCGCCCGAACCCAGCATCGAACCGGCTTTCGCGATCGAGTCGTAGTCCATGTTCGTTTCCATCATGACTTCGCCGCGGATCACGGGAGCCGAGGAACCGCCAGGAATCACGGCCTTGATCTTCTTGCCACCGCGCATACCGCCGGCCAGCTCGAGCAGCGTGGCGAACGGCGTGCCCAGCGGAATCTCGTAGTTGCCCGGACGCTCGACGTCGCCCGAGATCGAGAAGATCTTGGTGCCGCCGTTGTTCGGCTTGCCCATGCCCATGTAGGCTTCCGGGCCGACGTTGAAGATGAACGGCACCGCGGCAAAGGTCTCGGTGTTGTTGATCGTGGTCGGCTTGCCGTACAGGCCAAACGAGGCCGGGAACGGCGGCTTGAAGCGCGGCTGGCCCTTCTTGCCTTCCAGCGACTCAAGCAGCGCGGTTTCTTCGCCGCAGATGTAGGCGCCGTAACCGTGGGCTGCGTGCAACTGGAAGTTGAACGTGCTGCCCATGATGCCATCACCGAGGAAACCGGCGGCGCGCGCTTCTTCCAGCGCTTCTTCGAAGCGCAGGTATTCCTGGAAGATCTCGCCGTGGATGTAGTTGTAGCCCACGGTGATGCCCATCGCGTAGGCGCCGATGGCCATGCCTTCGATCAGCGCGTGCGGGTTGTAGCGAATGATGTCGCGGTCCTTGAACGTGCCCGGCTCGCCTTCGTCCGTATTGCAGACGAGGTATTTCTGGCCAGGGAACTGGCGCGGCATGAAGCTCCACTTCAGGCCGGTCGGGAAACCGGCGCCGCCGCGGCCGCGCAGGCCGGATGCCTTCAGGTCGGCGATCACCTGTTCCTGCGTGATGCCGCCTTCGAGGATCTTGCGCAGGGCCGAGTAGCCGCCGCGCTTGACGTAGTCTTCCAGGTGCCAGTTCTCGCCGTCCAGGTCCTTCAGGATCAGCGGGTTGATGTGACGGTCGTGCAGGCTGGTCATCGCTTCTGTTCCTTCAGTTCATCCACCAGGGCGTCGATCTTGTCGTTGCTCATGAACGAGCACATGCGGTGGTTATTCACCAGCATCACCGGCGCGTCGCCGCAGGCGCCCATGCACTCGCCTTCGAGCAGGGTGAACTGGCCGTCGTCGGTGGTGCTGCGGAAATCGACACCCAGCTTTTGCTTCAGGTGGTGAGCTGCGCGCTCGCCGCCCGACAGGGCGCACGGCAGGTTGGTGCACACGGTGATCTTGTGCGTGCCGACCGGGCGCGTGTTGTACATGTTGTAGAAGGTCGCGACTTCTTGCACGGCAATCGCCGGCATGCCGATGTAATCGGCGATTTCCTGCATGGTTTCTGGCGACAGCCAGCCCAGTTCGACCTGGGCGTGGGCCAGCGCGGCCATCACGGCCGATTGACGCTGGTCGGCCGGGTACTTGCCCAGCTCGCGGTCGATCTTTTTATAGCACTGCTCGGATAACAACATAATATTCTTTCCCTTCGGACTGATCGGACGCGCGCGTTACCTGTCAATAGAGCCGAAAACGATGTCTTGGGTACCGATGATCGTGACGGCGTCGGCGATCATGTGGCCACGGGCCATCTCATCCAGGCTCTGCAGGTGGGCATAGTCGGGCGTACGGATCTTCAGGCGGTACGGCTTGTTGGCGCCGTCGGAGACGATGTAGATGCCGAACTCGCCCTTCGGATGCTCGACCGCGGCATAGGCCTCGCCCGGCGGGACGTGGAAGCCTTCGGTGAACAGCTTGAAGTGGTGGATCAGGGACTCCATGTTCGACTTCATTTCTTCGCGCGCCGGCGGCACCACCTTGTGGTTGTCGACCATGACCGGACCGTGGTTCACGCGCAGCCAGGCGATGCACTGCTTGATGATGCGGTTAGCCTGGCGCATTTCTTCCACGCGCACCAGGTAGCGGTCGTAGGAGTCGCCATTCGTGCCGACCGGGATGTCGAAGTCGAGCTTGTCGTAGACGGCGTACGGCTGGGTCTTGCGCAGGTCCCAGGCGATGCCCGAGCCGCGCAGCATGGCGCCGGTGAAGCCCATGGCCTTCGCCGCTTCCGGCGACACCACGCCGATGCCGACGGTCCTTTGCTTCCAAATCCTGTTGTCGGTCAGCAGGGTCTCGTATTCGTCGACGTAACCGTCGAAGCGCTTGGTGAAGGCTTCGATGAAGTCGAGCACACTGCCCTGGCGGTCTTCGTTGAGCTGGGCGATCGCCTTCTTGCTGCGGATGATCGATTCGCGGTGCTGCGGCATGGTGTCCGGCAGGTCGCGGTACACGCCGCCAGGACGGTAGTAGGCCGCGTGCATGCGCGCGCCCGACACCGCTTCGTACACGTCGAACAAATCTTCGCGGTCGCGGAAAGCGTACAGGAACGGGCCCATGGCGCCGATGTCGAGCGCGTGCGCGCCGAGCCACATCAGGTGGTTCAGCAGGCGGGTGATTTCGTCGAACATCACGCGGATGTACTGGGCGCGGACCGGCACTTCGATGCCGAGCAGCTTTTCGATGGCCAGCACGTAGCCGTGTTCGTTGCACATCATCGACACGTAGTCGAGGCGGTCCATGTAGGGCACGGACTGCAGGTAGGTGCGGGTCTCGGCCAGCTTCTCGGTGCCGCGGTGCAGCAGGCCGATGTGCGGGTCGGCGCGCTGGATCACTTCGCCGTCGAGTTCGAGCACCAGGCGCAGCACGCCGTGCGCTGCCGGGTGCTGCGGACCAAAGTTCAGGGTGTAGTTCTTAAGCTCAGCCATTATTTCATCCCGTAGGTTTCTTCGCGGATCACGCGCGGGATGTTCTCACGCGGCTCGATCGTCACGGGTTGGTAGATCACGCGCTTCTGCTCGGGGTCGTAGCGCATTTCGACGTAGCCCGAGATCGGGAAGTCCTTGCGGAACGGGTGGCCGATGAAGCCATAGTCGGTCAGGATGCGGCGCAGGTCGCCGTGACCGTCGAACAGGATGCCGTACAGGTCGAACGCTTCGCGCTCGTACCAGTTGGCGCCGCGCCAGATGCCGGTGACGGATTCGACCAGCGGCATCTCGTCGTCCGGGCAGAACACGCGCACGCGCACGCGCCAGTTGTGCTCGAGCGACAGCAGGTGCGAGGTGACCGCGAAGCGCAGGCCATCCCAGGTGCCTTCGCCGTATTCGGAATAATCGACGCCGCACAGGTCGATCAGTTCTTCGAAACGGAGCGACGGATCGTCGCGCAGGGTCTGCATCGCGGCCAGGTAGTTGGCGGCCTTGACCACCACGGTCACTTCGCCGAGCGCCGAGGAAATAGCGGCGCCCTCGCCCAGGGCTTTTTCCAGGGCGAGTTGGAGGACTTCGAGTTTTGTCGTCATGGTGAATCCGGCTGGTTTAACGCGCGATGGTGTTGGTGCGCTTGATCTTGTTCTGCAGCTGCATGATGCCGTACAGCAGGGCCTCGGCCGTCGGCGGGCAGCCCGGCACGTAGACGTCCACCGGCACGATGCGGTCGCAGCCGCGCACCACCGAGTACGAGTAGTGGTAGTAGCCGCCGCCGTTGGCGCAGGAACCCATCGAGATCACCCAGCGCGGCTCGGCCATCTGGTCGTAGACCTTGCGCAGCGCCGGCGCCATCTTGTTGCACAGCGTGCCGGCCACGATCATCACGTCGGACTGACGCGGCGACGGACGGAACACGATGCCGAAACGGTCGAGGTCGTAGCGGGCCGCGCCCACGTGCATCATCTCGACCGCGCAGCAAGCCAGGCCGAACGTCATCGGGAACATCGATCCCGTGCGTGCCCAGTTGATCAGCTTGTCGGCTGTGGTGGTAATGAAACCTTCGTTTAGAACGCCTTCATGAATAGCCATGGCTTATTCCCAATCAAGGGCACCTTTCTTCCAGATGTACCAGAAACCGACCACGAATTCGGCGATGAACACCATCATCGTGATGAAACCGGTCCAACCCAGCTCGCGCATCGAGACG
>Ga0265780_10004550_pt1 | contig 17803 bp, 11 predicted proteins | sample P1T30metagenome_FD_192432 | JGI IMG/M metagenome (GOLD analysis project Ga0265780, IMG submission 192432) | Plant litter microbial communities from East Loma Ridge, Irvine, California - P1 T30 | ecosystem: Environmental > Terrestrial > Plant litter > Unclassified | place: USA: California...
ATTCCTGCTCGAGCTCGGCCAGGTGGTCCCATTCATTGGCGCCCGCCGCGTCGAGCATGCGGTCGGTGATGCCGACCATGGTTTCATATACCGATACAACTTCCTGTCCGCTCATCGTCATCGTCATCGTCTGGTCTCGCTGTTCTGCTGGTGCTTGTGGTCTGGTGCCTGGTCCGGATCAGGCGCTCATCAGGGAGGGGGCGCGCTGCATCGCCGATGGCGGCGCTGCCTGGTCGGTCTTCTCGCCGATCTGCACCCATGCTTCGCGCAAGTCGGCGATCAGGGCGTGCACTTCTTCCACGATCGCGATGTCGTTCCGGATGTTGGCCTGCAGCAGGCGGCGACCCATGTAATCGTACAGCGCATCGAGGTTCTCGGCGATTTCGCCACCGGCTTTCTTGTCGAGCGCGGCGCGCAACCCGTTGTCGATGATCGTGATCGCCTTCGACAGGGCGGCGCCCTTGGCGGCGATGTTCGACGCCTTGATGTTGTTGATCGCGCTGAGCAGGGCAACGATCACGCCGTCGTACAGCATCACCACCAGCTTGTGCGGCGAGGCGGCGGCAACGCCGGTTTCGAGACCAACGGTAGCATAAGCGCCGACGCCGCGTTTCGGGGTTCCAAACATATGTTTCTCCGGTAATTCTTAAATGAAACGTTTATTAACCCCAGTTGGCGGACAGGGTCGCCAACTGCTGGGTAAGATAATTCTGGGTGTTTTGCATCGACGATAATGCGGTGTCGAGCGCGACGAACTGGGCGCGGTAGCGTTTCTCGATGCCCTCCAGGCGCGATTCGAAACGCGAGCGCTGGTCGGCGATCGACTTGATCGACGCACTGATGCCGTCCGTCTTGCCCTTGAGGATGCTGTCCTTGCCGGTGAACGTGGCGGCCAGGTTGGTCAACTGATAGGCAAAGCCTTGCGAGAACGTGACGTTGCCACGTTCGCCGATCGCGCCGCCGGTGATCGACACCTGGATGCCGGCTGCCCCCGAACCGTTGGCGGCGGTGAGCGCCTGGCCGTTGCCGGTGGCGGCCACACCGCCGATGGTGCCGACCACGTCGCTCCCCTTGGTGGCGCTGGCGCCGCCGAAGACGCCCACACCGCTGCCGCTGACGCCTTCGATGGCAATGCTCGACGCCGCGCCGTACTTGCTTGAGGAGACCGACAGGCTGCCGTCGTCGCCGATCGCCGTCTCGACCGTGTCGCCGGCGCCGGCAAAGGTGGCGTTGCCATTGATCGCCGAACGCAACATCGCCGCCAGGTCGGCCTTGCTGTAGGTGCCGGCGGTCAGCTTGATTTCCTGGGTCTTGCTTTCGGTGACCGGATCGGTCTGGTTCAGGGTGACGCGCCAGGTGGTATTTGGTGCAATCGTGGTCGAGCCGGCCAGGGGCGCGCTGCTCGCCAGCGTGCCGCGGGTGGCCAGGCTGGTGATATTGACCGCATAGGTGCCCGGTTTGGTATCCGGCCCCGACTTGTCGAACTTTACCAGACCATCGGTGGTCGCACCCATCGCTGCGAACAGGCTGCCGATGTCGCCGGCGTTTTCGGTAATTGCCTTGTTCAGCTTGGTTGAATCGAGTTTCAGGCTGCCGTCCTGCTGGAACGAGATGCCGACCTGGCTGAGCGAATTGAGCTTGCCGCCGGTGTCTTCCATGACGCTGCCCAACTGGCGCCGCAGCTGGCTCTGGATCGAGCGCACGCTGGCGTCGCCCTGCAGCACGCCGCCGGTCTTGGTTTCGGCGTTGTAGCCGGCCAGGCTGCTGATCGTCTTGTTCAGGTCGTTGTAGGCCTTGACGAAGTCGTTGACCGCGGTCGAGATCGCGCTGGTGTTCTTGGCGACCGTCACCGTGCTGCTGCCAAGTGCGGTGACGTCGAGCGACACGCCTTCGATCGCGCCGTCGACGGTGGTGCTGTCGCTCTTGATCTCGATGCCGTTCATGTTCAGCAGCGTGCTCTGGGCGCCGGCGGTCTGGGTCAGTTTCTGCACGCCCGCCGGGTCGTAGCCGAGCAGCGCGGCGATGGCCGGGTTGCCAGGCTGGCCATCGGCACCATCGACGCCGATCTTCATGGTGGTCGCTTCGCCGGTCTTGTTCGAGGTCAGCACCAGGTGGTAGGGCTTGGCGCTGCCGTCCGACACGATGGTGGCGGTCACGCCCATGTCGGCCTTGTTGATGGCGTCACGAATACCCTGCAGCGACTGGTCGCCGGCGCCGAGGGTGACGGTCTTGCTGGCCATGGCGCCGTTGAGCGAGAAGCCGGAACCCATATGGGTGCCGACATTGCCAGCGGTGAAGCCGGCGGCGGCCGGATTGGTGCCGCCGACCTGGATCTGGTCGCCGTCGTTCGAGCGCAGCGTGACGCCTGCAGTGGCGGTGTTGCTGGAGCCGGTGGTGGCGGTATCTTTATCGTGGCCGATGCCGCCGCGCACGCTGCCGGTGACGGTTTCCTTGACTGCGATGCTGGAGCCATCGGCGGCCGTGAACTTCAGCGTGCCGTCAGCGGCGCTGCCTTCGAAGCTGATGTTGGCGGCGGCCAGGGCATTGCTGGCGCTGGCCAGCGCCGTGTCGAGACCCTCGCCGCTCAAGTTGGCGCCTCCAGCCAGCGCGGCGATCTGCACGCCGCCGACCGATATCGTATAGCTGGCGCCGGTGCCGGTGCTGACCGTGCCGAAGTCCTTGAACAGGTCGCTGGAGGTGGCGGTGCTGCCGGCCGTGGCGACTACGCCGGTTTTTTCGCTTTGGGCGTTGATCGCTTCGGCCAGAGCACGGGCGCTGGTGGTGGTCGATCCGGTGGCAATCGCGGTGCCATTGATGCTGAGCGCGCCATTGGCGATGCCGGTGGCGGCCTGCGCCGGGCCCAGGGCAGTGCCGCTGGCGCCGAAGGTGCCGCCGGTGACAGTGCCGAACTGGAAGGTGAGGGTGGTCGGCGCGCCCGCGCCAATGATCGCGGTGTTGCTGGCCATGCCGCTGGTTTTCAGGCTCTGCGCCTGGGCCAGCTGGGTGACGTTGACCTTGTACTTGCCCGCTGCGGCGCTTGCGCTGGCGGTGCTGCTCAGGACATCCTTGTTCGATGCGGTGGCGCTCAGGCCCTGGAAAGTGGACGTCGAGTTCAGCGACGTCAGCGCGCCCTGGAAGGTGGCGACAGCAGCACTGACCTTGCCCAGCGCGGCATTGCGCGACTGCAGCGCCGCCGACTTCTTGTCGAAGTTGGCGAGCGGAGCAGCTTCTGCCTGCATCAGCTGGCTAACGATGCTGTTAATGTCGAGTGCGGCCACTTTTTTCTCCCGGGAAAGCTATATCGTAAGTGGTTATCGACAGAAACAAACCGTACTTAAGAGCGGTAAAGGCAGCTTTATTTTCCTTTTACTGCTCAGCCAAGAGAAAAATCGCGTTTTTTATGGAAAAAGGCGCCGCACCCTCGCGGGTGCAGCGCCTTGTGTGCCTCACGTACTGCTGTCAGGCGGTCTGCCGGATCAGCAAACCCTGCAGCTTGTCGATCGATTTGGCCATGTGCAAGGCTTCTTCGGTCGGCATCTGGCGCAGGATTTCCTGGGTGCTCTGATCGATGATCTTGACCACCACCTGCCTGGTGTCGTCATCGATTTCGAACTTCAGGCTCTGGGACGAAGACAGCATCGCCTCGTTGAGTTTGTTGACTGCTGCCGACACATCGTCCCTGCTCGGCGGCGAGGTGGCGGCGTCGGCGCGCACGGGGCGTGCCGCGAGCGCGCCGCTCTCGGCCACGGCGGCGGGACGTTCGTCCAGGCGCGCGCTGAGCGGCAAACCGGTGGAATGGATTTGCATGTCGATTTTCCTAGTAAAAATTCCCCGGCTAAATTTCTTTAGCCGAGGAATCGCTTTACAGCATGTTGTTACTGCGGGCTAGATTAGCCACGCAGCAGCGACAGGACGCCGTTTGGCAGCGAGTTGGCCTGGGCCAGCATCGAGGTGCCAGCCTGTTGCAGGATCTGGCCACGTGTCATTTTTGCAGTTTCAGCAGCGAAGTCGGTGTCGACAATGCGGCTACGCGATGCCGACAGGTTCTCGGTGGTCGATGCCAGGTTCGAGATCGCCGATTCGAAACGCGACTGCAGTGCGCCGTATTCAGCGCGCTGGCCGTTCACCTGGCCGAGGGCGGCGTCGGCGATCTTGATGGCCAGCTGGGCGCCATCGAAGCTGCTGATGTCGAGGTTGGCGACCGATTTCAGTTCCGACGAACCTTTGCTGGTGCCGGCGCCGAGGCCGAAACCGCTGTCTTCATCGGCGACCGAGAAGCTCTGCTCCGAATCGAGCACCAGACGGCCGACGGCGGTGGCGCCATCGTCACCTTCGGTTGCCACCGGGGTGAGCAAGGCGGCGCCGGCGGCGTCGTAGGTACCCAGCTTGGCGGTCGAGGTGTCATCGGCCGACGCGTTTTTCAGCTTGATGTCTTCGCCCGAAGCATTGGTCAGCTTGATGCCGCCGCCGGTTGCATCGTACGACGCGGTCACGCCGGTCTTCGACGACTGGGCATTGAAGGCGCTGATGGCCGACGCGTAGCCGTTGGCGCTGTTTTCGCTCACCGAGAACGACACTTTGACAGCTTCTGCATTGTCCGAGCTCAGTTCGAACGTGAACGACTTGCCTTTGGCGGCGCCAAAGTCGGCCTGGAGCAATGCTTCGCTCTTGGCGGTGGCGGTCACGCCGGTGTCGCCAGACGATTTGTTGATGGCAGCAGCGGCTTCCTTGGCCGATGCGCCTTCGGCGATGGTGACCTCTTTCGAACTGAGCGAACCGTTGATGGTCATGGTGCCACCGGCGATGCCGTTGGTGTCAGCCACGCCGGCCTGCACCGAGCTTGCGTCCAGACGATTGTTACCGTAGGTCGAGGTGGTGAAGTTCGAGCCGGTCATCGAGATCAGCTGGCCGGCGTTGGCGCCAACCTGGAAGTTCGCGGTGCCCATCGAACCGTCCATCAGCTTCTGGCCGTTGAATTCGGTGGTGTTGGCGATACGGTTCAGTTCCGAAGTCAGCTGGGTGACTTCAGTCTGCAGTGCTTTACGGTCGCTGGCCGAGTTCGACGAGTTCGACGACTGGACTGCCAGTTCGCGGACACGTTGCAGGATGTCGCCCGAGCTCGACAGAGCGCCTTCAGCGGTTTGGGCCATCGACACGCCGTCATTGGCGTTGCGGGTGGCTTGGGTCATGCCCTTGATTTGCGAATTCATGCGATCCGAAATCGCGAGACCAGCGGCGTCATCCTTCGCGCTGTTGATGCGCAGACCCGACGACAGGCGCTGGATCGAGGTGTTCAGGGAAGCTTGCGAGGTCGACAGGTTACGCTGCGAGTTCAGGGATGCGACGTTGGTATTGATTACGGATGCCATGGTGTTTCTCCAGACTAGGTCTTTCTAGGGGGGCAGCGACCGTGCTGCTGTTCACTTTGGTCTGCCACGCTATTCCGTGACAATCAAACCGCTGTTGATGCTGGTAACGTACCGCTGGCGGAAAACTTTAACGGTGGAAACGAAAAAAAATGCGCCCGAGGTACAGGCGGGCGCATATCCGGGTCTTCCTGACGACCATCAAAAACCAAACTTGAGGCCGAAAAATAATTTATTTTTTCGTGAGGCACACCCTCAAGGCGCGCTCAAGTGCATGATATTCATGCCACTTTTGGGCGCGCGGCAGCGTCCGGCGTTTCCAGAATGTCCAGATGTGCGGGCGCGAGACCGGCGCGGCTGCGCTCGACCATGGCCGTGATCGCCTGTTCGAAGTTGCGCGTGAAGCGCCGGGTATCGAACAGCGGTGCATCGAGCCGGCGCGCCGCGATATGCGTGCGTAATGCGGCCCGGTAATCGCGCTCGAGGCCGATGCGGCTTGCAATCTTGATCATGTCGGCATCGTTCTCGCCCACCAGCTCGGGCAGGTCGATCGCGCGCAGCAGGCTCTCGCTCACGCGCGAGGCGAAATGGCTGCCACGCGCAGTCACCACCGGAATCCCGGCCCACAGCATGTCCGAGGTGGTGGTGTGGCCGTTGCAGACCAGCGCGTCGAGCGCGGCGTCGGCCAGTTGCAGCCGCGCCAGGTGCTGGTCGGGCGCGGCGAACGGCGCAAACAGCAGCCGCTCGGGGGTGATGCCGTCGCGCGCGGCCTGCTGGCGCAGGTTGTGCTCGGCCGCCGGGCCCTGTGCCAGCAGCCACAGCACGCTGTCCGGCACCGCCTGCAGCACCCGCATCCAGACGTCGAAGCTGCGGCGGTCGATCTTGTAGGATTGATTGAAGGCGCAGAACACCACGGCATCGCCCGGCAAGCCATAGTCGGCGCGCGACGGCGCCTGGCCGGCCATCGGGCGCTGGTCGTCGTTGCACTGGTAGGTATGCGGCAGCCGGCACAGCTGTTCGCTGTAGTGCGCGGCGCTGCTGTCGGGCACCACGATGCGGTCGCACACCAGGTAATCGATGAAGCCGGTGGCGGTGGAGCCGGGAAAGCCCAGGTAGGCCGCCTGCAGCGCGGCCGGCCGGTGCGCCATGATGCCAAGCCGGCCCCAGCCGGTGTGGCCCTTCAGGTCGAACAAAATGTCGAGCCGGTCGGCGGCGATGCGGGCGGCGGCGGCATCGTCGTTCATGGCGGTGATGTCGACCTGGTGCTCGACGGCGTCCAGAAAGCGGCGCCGGTAGTCGGAACCGTCGACCGGGCTCGAGTCATATGCAAACACCTCGAAGCGATCCCGTGCGTGCGCCTCGAACAGGCCCGCCATCAGGTGCATGGTGGCGTGGTTGCAGAAGTCGGACGACAGGTAGCCGACCCGGATGCGCGCGCCAGCGGCCGGCGCCGGCGCGCCGACGTTGAGCGGCTCGGGACAGGGCAGCATGCGCGCCGCGTAGGCGCGCGTGACTTCCAGGTTATACGCTTCGTCGGCGCACCAGGTCACATGGGTCAGCGGGTATTCGTGGGTCAGGTCGAATTCGCCGCGCGCATAGCACTCGGCCAGGCGCGCCTGCAGCGACTCGATCCAGTCCCACTCGCAGGTAAAGCGCGCCGGCACCAGCGCCGCGCCGAGCGTGGCCGGCGCGCTGGCGGCGCTGATGAAGCGCTTGAAGACGCCGGTGGCTTCTTCGTACAGCTCGTTGCTTTGCAGTAGCAGTGCCGCATTGGCAAGGTAGGTCGGGTTCTGGCTGACCCCGATCAGGCGGCGCGCGAACAGGATGCCGTCCTTGGCGCGCTGCGCATTGAACAGCGTGGTGACCAGGGTATTGAGGATTTCGTCGTTGCCGGGGTCTTCGGCGATTGCGTAGGTGAGCGAAGCGAGTGCATCGTCGACGCGCCGCTCGGCCATCAACAGGTGGCCGGCGACGAGCCAGTTGCGCGCGCCGCCGCCGACGGCGCCGGCGCGCTGGTAGACCGCAATCGCTTCGGGGCCGCGCTGCGAAAAGCGCAGCGCTTCGGCCTTCAGGGTCAACAGGCCGGGATGGTTCGGTTGCGCTGCCAGCAACGGCTCGATCTGGTCGAGGGCGGCAGCGGCCTGGCCGTTCTGGATCTGGTGGAGCAGATGTTCGGTGAGATTGGTGGTCATGTGTGCTGTAGCGTCAGAGGCGGGCCGGCATCGCCATCGGCGTGGATGAAAGCGCATCATAGCGAAGACGCTGCGGGCGCGCCATCGTCCGATGGCGCGCCCGCAGATGGCGGCCCAGGGCCGCCGCTATTGTTGCGTGAGCTGGCGTTAAATTGCCAGATGCACCACCTGGCTGGTCGACAGCGCCGCCACCTGGTCGCCGCTGAGCGAACCGATCTGCGCATAGCTCAGCACCGCGATCTGGCTGGTGGTGAGCGCCGTCATCTGATTGGTGGTGAGCGCCGTGATCTGCGAGGTACGCAGGGCGGCCGTGTCGGTGGTCGAGAACGCACTGATCTGGGCGGTGGTCATCGACGCCAGATCGACGTTTTCGATCGCCGCCACCTGGGTGGTGCTCAGCGCATCGATCTGTTCGGCCGTGAGCGCGGTAATCTGCTCGGTCGTGAACGCCACGATCTGCGCCGTCTTGAGCGCGGTCACCTGCTCGGTCGAGATGTCGGCGATCTGGCTCGTGGTCAAGGCCGCGATCTGGTCGCCCGACAGGCCGCCGATCTGGGTCGTGGTCAGGGCGCCGATCTGGTCGCTCGTCAGTGCGGCGACCTGGTCGGTCTTGAGCGCGGCGATCTGCGCCGTCTTGAGCGCGGCAATGTTCTGGGTCGACAGGGCACCGATCTGTTCGGTGGTCATGGCGGCCAGATCGCCGGACTCGATCGCGCCGACCTGGACGCTCGACAGGGCGCCGATCTGGGCCGTGGTCAAGGCCGCCACCTGGTCGGCCGACAGCGCAGCGACCTGGCCGGTTTTCAGCGCGCCGATCTGGTCGGTGCTCAGGGACGACACCTGCTCGGTCGACAGGGCGGCGATCTGGGCGCTCTTGAGCACGCCGATACCGGCCGTCGACAGGGCGCCGATCTGGGCGCTGCTCATCGACGACAGGTCGACCGTTTCGATGGCGCCGATCTGGGTCGACGTCAAGGCGCCGACCTGGACTGTGCTCAGCGAGCCAACCTGATCTGTGGTCAGTGCCGCCACCTGCGCCGTCTTGAGCGCGCCGATATTGGTGCTCGACAGGGCGCCGACCTGTGCCGTCGAGAACGACGCCACCTGGCTGGTGGAGAGGGCGCCGACCTGGCCGGTCGACAGGATGCCGATTTGCTCGGTGGTCAGGGCGCCGATCTGGATGGTGGTCAAGGCGCCGACCTGCTTCAGGTTCAGCACGCCAACCTGTTCGGTCGACAGCGCGCCGATCTGGTCGCTACTCATGCCGGCCAGGTCGGTGACTTCGAGCGCCGCGGCCTGGGTCGTCGACAGCGCGCCGACCTGGGTCGTGGTCAGGGCCGCCACCTGATTCGTGGTCAGCGCGGCGATATGGGCGCCCGACAAGGTGCCCAACTGATCGGTGCTGAGGCTGGCAACGGCGCCGGTGCTCAGTGACGCGATCTGGTTGGTCGACAGCGCGCCCACCTGGCCGGTCGACAGTTGTGCCACCTGGTCGGTCGTCAGGGCTGCCACCTGGACCGTCTTGAGCGCGGCGATATTGCTGGTCGACAGCGTTGCCACCTGGTCGGTGCTCAAGGCCGCGATCTGGCCGGTCGACAGCGCCGCCACCTGGGCGGTCTTGAGTGCGCCGACCTGGTCGGTCGTCAGTGCGGCCACCTGGTCGGTCGACAGGCCGGCCACTTGCGCGGTCTTGAGCAGGGCGATGCCGGCCGTGGCCAGCGCACCGATCTGGCCGCTGCTCATGATGGCCAGGTCGGCAGTCTCGATGGCGCTGACCTGGGTCGCCGACAGGGCGCCGACCTGGGTCGTGGTCAGTGCGCCGACCTGATCGGTCGACAATGCCGCCACCTGGGCCGTGCGCAGTGCGCCGATCTGGTCGGTGGTCAATGCGCCAACCTGTCCGGTCGACAGCGCCGCCAGCTGGGCGGTCTTGAGCGCGGCGATGCCGGCCGTGGCCAGCGCGCCGATCTGGGTGCTGCTCATGCCAGCCAGGTCGTCGGTTTCAATGGCGCCGATCTGGGCCGCCGACAGGGCGCCGATCTGGTCGGTCGACAACTGGCGAACGGCGCCGCTGCTCAGCGCAGCGACCTGCGCGGTCGACAGCACCGCGATCTGGTCGGTGGACAATTGGGCCACCTGGGTGGTGTTCAAGGCGCCCACCTGCGTGGTTTTCAGGGCCGCGATGTTGGCGGTCGACAGCGTGCCGATCTGGTCCGTGGTCAGCGCGCCGACCTGGTCGGCCGACAGGGCTGCTACCTGGCCGGTCTTGAGGGCTGCCACCTGGTCCGTCGACAGGGCCGCCACCTGGCCGGTGGTCAATGCGGTGATCTGCGCGCTCTTGAGCACGGCGATGCCGGCAGTCGAGAGCGCACCGATCTGGGTCGTGCTCATCGAGGCCAGGTCGGCCGTTTCGATGGCGCTGACCTGAACCGTCGACAGTGCGCCGATCTGGGTGGCGCTGAGGGCGCCAACCTGGGTCGTGGACAGGCCCGCGATCTGCGCCGTGCGCAGCGCGCCGATCTGGTCTGCCGACAAGGCGCCCACCTGTTCGGTCGACAGCGCAGCGAGCTGGGCGGTCTTGAGGGCGGCGATGCCGGCCGTGGCCAGCGCGCCGATCTGCTCGGTACTCATGATCGCCAGGTCGTCGGTTTCAATGGCGCCGACCTGGGCCGACGACAGGGCGCCGATCTGATCGGCCGACAACTGGCCGACCGCATTCGTGCTCAGCGCCGCTACCTGGGCGGTCGACAGCGCACCGATCTGGCCGGCCGACAGTTCGGCTACCTGGGTGGTGGTCAAGGCTGCCACCTGCGTCGTCTTGAAGGCGGCGATGGTGGTGTTCGAGAGCGCGCCCACCTGGGTGGCGGTCAAGGCCGCAACCTGGTCGGTCGACAGCGACGCGATCTGACCGGTTTTCATTGCGCCGATCTGGTCGGCCGTCAGGGATGCCACCTGTTCGGTCGACAGGGCGGCGATCTGGGCGCTCTTGAGCACCGCGATGCCGGTCGTGGACAGGGCGCCGATCTGGGCGCTGCTCATCGACGACAGATCAACCGTTTCGATGGCGCCGATCTGGGTCGCCGACAGCGCGCCGACCTGGGTCGTGCTCAGCGAACCGACCTGGTCGGTCGTCAGGGCCGCCACTTGCGCGGTCTTGAGTGCGCCGATATTGCTGGTCGACAGGGCGCCGACCTGGACCGTCGAGAGCGAGGCGATCTGGGTGGTGGACAGGGTCGCGACCTGGGAGCTCGACAGGGCGCCGATCTGTTCGGTGCCCAGGGCGCCGATCTGGGTGGTGTTCAGGGCGCCGACCTGTTTCAGGTTCAGCACGCCGATCTGTTCGGTCGACAGCGCGCCGATCTGTTCGGTGCTCATGCCGGCCAGATCGGTCACTTCGAGCGCGGCCGCCTGGCTGGTCGACAGGGCGCCCACCTGGGTCGTGGTCAAGGCCGCCACCTGGCTGGTGGTGAGCGCGGCGATATGCGCGCCCGACAACTGGCCCATCTGGTCGGTACTCAGGCCGGCGACGGCGCCGGTGCTGAGCGCGGCGACCTGGCTGGTCGACATGGCGGCCACCTGGCCGGTCGAGAGTTGCGCCACCTGGCCCGTGGTCAGGGCCGCGATCTGGGCCGTTTTAAGGGCGCCGACATTCGCGCTCGACAGCGTTGCCACCTGGTCGGTGCTCAGGGCAGCCACCTGGCTGGTCGAGAGCGCGCCCACTTGCGCGGTCTTGAGTGCGCCGATCTGGTCGGTGGTGAGCGATGCCACCTGCCCGGTCGACAGCGACGCGATCTGGCTGGTCTTGAGCATGGCGATGCCGGCCGTGGACAGGGCGCCGATCTGGTCGTTGCTCATCGACGACAGGTCGACCGTCTCGATGGCGCCGATCTGGGTCGCCGACAGCGCGCCGATCTGGGTCGTGGTCAAGGCGCCGACCTGGGTCGTCGACAGGCCCGCCACCTGGGCGGTGCGCAAGGCGCCGATCTGGTCGTTCGTCAAGGCGCCGATCTGGTCGGTCGACAGTGCAGCGAGCTGGGCGGTCTTGAGGGCGGCGATGCCGGCCGTGGCCAGCGCGCCGATCTGCTCGCTGCTCATGACCATCAGGTCGGCCGTTTCGATGGCGCCGACCTGGGTTGCCGACAGCGCGCCGATCTGTTCGGTCGACAACTGGCCGACGGCGGCCGTGCTCAGCGCGGCCACCTGGCCGGTCGACAGCGTGGCGACCTGGCCGGTAGAGAGGGCGCCGATCTGGGTCGTGGTCAAGGAGCCGACTTGCGTGCTCTTGAGGGCGCCGATGCTGGCGTTCGACAGCGTCCCGATCTGATTGGTGGTGAGCGAGGCGACCTGGTCGCCCGACAGCGTGCTCACCTGCGCCGTGCGCAGCGCGCCGATCTGACCGGTCGTCAGCGAAGCGACCTGGTCGGTCGTCAGGGCGGCGATCTGGGCGGTCTTGAGCGCGGCAACACCCGCGGTCGACAGCGAAGCGATCTGCGTGGTGCTCATGGCGCCAAGCTGGCTGGTCGAGAGGGCGGCGACCTGGCCGGCCGAGAGGGCGCCGACCTGGCTGGTGGTGACCGATTGAATCTGGGTGGTGGACAGCGTGCCGACCTGGTTATAGGTCAGCGAGGCCACCTGGTTGGTCGACAGCGCCTGCAGCTGATCCGATCCGAGGGCCGAGATCTGCGCGGTCTTGAGCGCCGCCATGTCGCCCGTGGAAAATGCGCTGAGCTGGTCGCTGGAGAGCGAGGCAAACGCCGTGGCGCTCAGGCTGACCTTGTCCACCGTTTCCATCGCCCCGATCTGGGTGGTGGTCAGGCCAGTAATCTGCGACGTGCTCAGTGCGGCAGCGTCGGACGTCTTGAGTGCCCGAATTTGCGTCGTCGACAGGGCGCCGATCTGGGCTGACGAAAACATGCTAATAATGGAGGTCATACTGGGTCCTGATAAGGCAGCGGTCGTTCGGAGCGCCTAGGCGGTTAGGCAATTTGTGCGCGGTCGTGGCGTAAGATGATTCCGTTCATCATTTTTCTTATCGTCATCGTTTTGGAGAACTTGAGAGAGATGGGTAAAAAAACATTGCCGGCATAGCGCCGGCAATGTTTTTCAATAATGAGAATCTTTCAGATACAGTTGACGGTGATGTTTGCAACGACGAGATATGGCATCCCAAGTAAACATCGGTTCGATTCAAACTTCTGCTGCCACCACTACCCGATTCTTGCCGCTATTCTTGGCTTGATACATGGCCCGGTCGGCGCGCGCCATCAGGCTGGCCTGCTCTTCATGCGGCAGCCGCAGCGCCACCCCGCACGAGAACGTGATCAGCATCTTCTCGTTATCGTGCAAGAAGAAGTGGCGGGTCAGTTCGCGCTGCACCCGCACCATCGCCGCCGCCGCCGCATCGACCGCGGTCTCGGGCAGCAGGATCAGGAATTCTTCGCCGCCGAAGCGCGCGATGACGTCTACCGCGCGCAAGGTTTCGCGCACCACCTTCACCAGGTGGCGCAGGGCGGCGTCGCCGGCCATGTGGCCGTAGGTGTCGTTCAGGCGCTTGAAGTTGTCGAGGTCGAGCAGCGCCACGCACAGCGGCGAGTTGCGGCGGTCGGCGCGCGCGCTTTCGCGCTCGAAGACGTCGTCCAGGCCGCGCCGGTTGAGGCTGCCGGTCAGTTGGTCTTCACGCACCAGCTCGCTCATATGCTGCAGCTCGGCTTCCAGTTCACGGATGCGCAGTTCGGCGTCCTGCACTTCCTGGTGCGCGGCCAGCATGCGGTCGCGCGAGGCCAGCGCCTCGTCCTGGGCGTTGCGGGTTTCGCGCAGCACTTCGTCGAGCACGGTATTGAGTTCGTCGATGTCGGCGGCGCCCGCGATGCGCGCCGACAGGCCGCCCAGCTTGGCGTGGTATTCGCCGCTCGAGGCGGCGGCCGAGCCGAGGCGGTCGATGAAGGTCATCATCATGGTCTTCATCGTCGCGCGCACGTCGGCGATGCCATGCTTCAGGTGACCCTGCTTGATGATCACGTCCTTGAGCGCGCGCGTGGCGTCTTCGAGCGCGTGCGTGTCGAGCGGGCCGGCGATCAGATCCTGCACCGCCAGCACCTGGCCACGCACCCAGTTGTCGTCCTCCAGCAAGCCTTCGACATTGTCGAGCAGCAGGCGGAACAGGCGCAGCAGAATTTCCTGGCGCTCGGCATCTTCGTCCTTGCGCAGCTCGATCTTGAAGCACAGCTGCTTCAGGCGCGTTTCGATCTCGTGCAGCTCGGCTTCGCCGACCGCGTTCTTGACCAGGGCGCCCAGCGCCTCGGCCTCTTGCGCCATTTCCGGGTTGCCGCTCAGGAGCGAGGCGCAGGCAAAGGTCAGGGTGCGCACCAGCATCTCGCGCAGCAGGCGGGTATCGGGTTCTTCGGCGCCGAGCGCCATTACCGGTGTGTTGCGCCGCAGGTGACGTTCGGACAATTGTCCCAGCGCCTGGGTGTAGCCGTTCCAGTCGGCAGTTTTCGCGGCGCGCGCCATGCGCCGGCCATAATCGGAGAGTTCGCCCGGTGTGTCCAGCAAGCGCCGCGCGAAATTGGCCAGCACCTCGCTGGCGCCATGATCCGGGGCCGGGGCCGGCGCCATTGCCGGCTTGACCGGCTCGGGCGCAATGCCTGCGATCTCGTCATAAATGGCGCGATAGGCATCCGGCGTCGGTGCGATACGGCGCGTGGCGAGGTGGCGGAAGGCTTCGCGCGCGATGTCGGCCGGATTCAACGGGGGCGCGGCGGTGGGAGGAGTGGGGGTGGCCATGGGATGCTGCGCATTACTAGATTTGCTGGATTGACGACATGATAGACAGCTTTCTTGCCAATTATCAATCAAAAAAAATCAGAAGCATCAGCTTGTCGCCGTCCGTACACAGAATTTCCCAACCGGGCGTCTGATTCAGTCGACCAGGCCGTTACGAATCGCATACGTGGTCAGTTCGGCACTGGTCTTGAGTTTCATCTTGACCAGCAGGCGCGCGCGGTATTCGCTGATCGTCTTGGCCGACAGCGACAGCTCTTCGGCGATTTCGCTCACGGTGCGGCCCGAGGCAATCATGGTCAGGGTCTGGTACTCGCGGTCCGATAGCGTTTCGTGCGCAGCTGCCTCGTGATCGGCGCCAATCTGGCTGGCCAGGGTCTGGGCCAGTGCCGGACTGACATATTTCTGGCCGCCCGCCACCTGCCGGATCGCCGTCACCAGCTCGCGCGGCGCCGATTGCTTGGTCAGGTAGCCGGCGGCGCCGGCCTTCAGCGCCCGGATCGCGTACTGGTCTTCGCGGTGCATCGACAGCATCAGCACCGCCAGCTCGGGCTTGTCTTTCTTGATCTGCTTGAGCACGTCGATGCCGTTGCGGTCGGGCAGCGAGATATCGAGCAGCATCACGTGTGCACGCGCCTTGCTCACCAGCCGGGTAGCGTCGACGCCGTTCTCGGCTTCGCCGGTGACGACGATATCGCCTTCCTCGGCCAGGATCTGCTTCAGGCCCGCGCGCACGATGGCGTGGTCGTCGGCGATGAAAACACGGATGGTTGCTTTGTCGTTCATTCTTGCTCTTGTGCGCCGGCGGGCGGGGCCAGCCTGATCTTGATGGTCACCATCGTGCCACCTCCGGGCGCCGCCGACAAGGCCAGCGTCCCTTTCATTGCCGCAGCGCGCTCGCTCATGCCGCGCAGGCCGAACGATTGCGGCTTGAGGCGGTCGCCCGGCTGCAGGCCGCGGCCGTTGTCGCACACGCTCAGGGTCAGGTGGCTGGGCGCTCGCTGCAGCGACACCGTGACCCGGGTGGCGCCGGCGTGCTTGGCGATATTCGTCAGCGCCTCCTGGTACACGCGGAACAGGGCGGTGGCATGGTCGGGATCGAGTTCGACGTCGCCGTCCGGGCAGCGCATCACGACCGTGATGCCGGTCTGCTTTTCGAATTCCCGGGCCTGCCATTCGAGCGCCGCCACCAGCCCCAGGTCAAGCGTGCTCGGGCGCAGAGCGAGCGAGATGCGGTGCACCGCCTCGATGCTGCGGTCGACCAGGTCGTCGACGTAGGCCGCTTTCTCCAGCAAGGCAGGCTGGTCGCCGGGCAGGCGCGCGGCCAGCATGGCCAGCGCCATCTTGATCGCCGTGAGGTTGCCGCCCAGGTCGTCGTGCAGCTCGCGCGCAATACGGGCGCGCTCGTCTTCCTTGGCTTGTTCGATATGGGCGGTCAGTTCCAGCAGGCGCTCGTGCGAGAGGTGCGCGGCTTCCTGCTCGTGGCGGCTGGTGCTGATGTTGGTCATGATCCCGTCCCACTGTATCAGCCCCCCGGGCAGCGCATGCGGCGTGGCGCGCAGGTTGATCCACTTGACGTCGTTCCAGGCGGCGATGCGGATGCGGCCTTCCCAGTTCCAGGCCGACAGCGTCGTGGCCGACGCATCCATGGCGTCGCGGTAGCCGTGCAGGTCGTCAGGCAGGATCAGGGCGTCGAACAGCGTCGGGTCGTGCTGGAGTTCGTCTGGTGACAGGCCGAGCAGGGCGCTGCAGCCGTCGCTCAGGCTGGGGAAGGCGGTGGCGCCGTCCGGACGCAGCACGAACTGATAGACCAGTCCGGGCAGCTGGTTGGCGCTTGGCGCCGCTTCGGCAGGCGGGGAAGGGGGCGTGCTCATCGGGTTTGTCTCGTGATGGTGTCGTCGCAGGCGACGCCGTTGTTGACAGCATCATACGGCAAACGGCAGCGGCCAAACGCGGCGCGGTCTTGCCCAACTCTCGTTACAATGGCGTCATGAACAAGGCATTCGTAAAAGAGTCCGACAACGACGACGATGACGGCGAAGCACTGGCGTTGGCGCAAGCCATTCCCGACGGCGCCAAGAACTACATCACACCGGCTGGCTACCAGCGCATCAAGGACGAGCTGCTGCAGCTGATCGACGTCGACCGGCCCGAGGTGGTGCGCATCGTGCACTGGGCCGCGTCCAATGGCGACCGCTCCGAAAACGGCGACTATATCTACGGCAAACGGCGCCTGCGCGAGATCGATCGCCGCATCCGCTTTCTCACCAAGCGCATGGATTCGGCGTTCGTGGTCGACCCCACCGTCCACCACGGCAACGACCAGGTGTTCTTCGGCGCCACCGTTACCTATATCAACAAGGCTGGCGAAGAGCACACCGTGAACATCGTCGGCATCGACGAGCTCGACCCCTTGAAGGGCAAGATCAGCTGGGTCTCGCCGGTCGCCCGTGCGCTCACCAAATGCCGCGAAGGCGACGTCGCCCAGCTGCAGACGCCGCTCGGCATGGACGAGCTCGAAATCATCGCGGTCGATTATCCCGAGCCGATCGCCGACTGAAAACAGGCACGGCTGGTAAGATGGCGGATGCGTTGCGCGACTCCATCCCCATCTGCGTCTATTCCGGCATGAACCAACTTCACCACCCTGCGCCCGCCACCGATGCGCTGAGCGCCCTGCGCGCCAGCACCGGCACCCGCCATGAACTGCTCGACAGCGGCATGCCGCTGGCGCGTCCCGCTCCCGACCTGAGCGACTACGCCGCGCACCTGACCATGGTGCGTGACTGGCTGTTGCCGCTCAAGGCATGGCTCGACGGTTTTCATGACGGACCGCAGGCGGCGCTGGCGCCGATCGAGCGCATGCCGGTGATCGAGGCCGATTTGATTGAACCAGGCATGCCGCCGCGCCGTGCAGTGCGCAGCGCGACCGCGCCGGCCGGCGGCTGGCCGGCCAACGCCAGCGCTGCTTACCGCTGGGGCGTCTGCTATGTGATCGAGGGCTCGCAACTGGGCGGCAAGGTGCTCTACGGGCGCCTGGCCGAACGGCTGGCGCCGCATCCGCTGTGTTATCTGCGCGGCGAAGATGCCGGCCCGGGACCGCGCTGGCGCGCCTTCATGGTGGCGCTCAAGGCCGAAGTGACGACACCAGAAGAGGTTGCCGACGCCTGCGCTGGGGCGTGTGACGCTTTTGACAGCATTCTCGCGCTGGGGGCGGATACAGCAAACGGCTGATACCGTTGATGGCACGGGCCAGGTGGCCAGAGGGTTGGCAGATCCCGGCTTACGTCCGCTCGCGCTCGACCCGATTCACCCCCGCCACCCGGCGCAGATTACGAATCAGTTGCGCCAGGTGCACCCGGTCCTGCACCTGGATCGTGAAGCGCAGCTGGGTCATGGTGCCTTCTTCATCCTCGTCCATGCCGACATAGGCGATATTCGCATCCGACTCGCCAATCTCGGCCG
>Ga0265780_10004551_pt1 | contig 17803 bp, 30 predicted proteins | sample P1T30metagenome_FD_192432 | JGI IMG/M metagenome (GOLD analysis project Ga0265780, IMG submission 192432) | Plant litter microbial communities from East Loma Ridge, Irvine, California - P1 T30 | ecosystem: Environmental > Terrestrial > Plant litter > Unclassified | place: USA: California...
TGGTACCTACTTCCCAATTCGCCTACTACCGCCAAGTTCCTCCGAAAGGGCGACGACAGGCTGATCGCGCTTGAACGATTGAGGGAAAACAACACCGGGACAAAGTCTTCTGAGTGGAAATGTAGTCAAGTGAGGGAGACTTACCGAGATCCCAAGACTTACATGTGGGCCGCTATGTACTTGTGAGTCGCTTCCAAGCTTGACTCCGAAGCAAGGCTGATTCTCAGCTGCTGTGCTACACCATCAGGTGGAATTGGCGCCTTCGGAGGTATCATCACCAAAGGTTTCGGCTTCGTAAGTATATGCGATCCTATACCCAGACGTGTGCTAATGCTCAGACCTCTCTCAACGCGATCCTCATGCAGATCCCCACTGGTGTCTTGGGTATCTGTATCCTCCTCGTGTCCATCTGGCTCACCAACAAATACAAGCTCCGATTCCCTGTCATCGCCGGAATCTGTCTCTTCCCTATCGCTGGAGCAGCGGCCCTCACCCACGTCAGCCGAAAGAACACTGGTGGTCTTCTCGCATCCTACTATGTCGCATACTTCTTTGCTGGTCTTCAGCCTCTCTTGTTCTCGTGGGCCAACTTGAATGCCGCAGGATCGACCAAGCGAGTGGTCACAACCGCTACAATGTTTGTCTTCCAATGCGCCGGAAACATCGCTGGACCTCAATTCTACTTTGCAAGGGAAGCACCAGTCTACCGAACCGGACTATATGTCGATATCGGATGTTGGTCTGTCCTATGTGTCCTTGCACTCAGCATGGGAGCATACCTAAAGTACCTGAACAAGAAACAGGCCGAACGACGAATCGCTCTTGGCCTCCCCGGAGATCTCAAGGATATGAGTATCATGACCACAGTCGAGGCAGAGGAGTACAAGAGACAGTTGACAGCTACCATGCTTGCTCAGGGACTGGACGAGGCGAAGTTGTACGAGAATGCCTTTGACGATATGACGGATTTCGAGAATCCAGCTTTCATTTATGTTTTGTAGATATATAGGAAATTAAGACTAGGCGGCAGTGTCGAAGTATGGAATCCTTCGCTATCACATGTTTGATATCCGCTGTTTGGACCAGATGCGACAATGGAACGAACGTCGCAAAAGTATCAACACCTGGATCTTTAAAATGGCCAGTCACTTTCATATGATGGCTCTCGACACGTGCTTCTCTCCGTACGAAGCGGCGGATAATGCTTGGCGCCGGTTTGACCGTCAAAGTCAGCATCACCCGGTGATGCTCGATGGCGCAATCCGTGAATCAAGATCAAGACGTTTTATCACTGCAATTGTCGCCATTTCTGCCACATCTTTGCATCTGGCCAAGACATAAACCTCTCTAGGAGATTGCCAGATACTCGCCCAGGCTTCTGGCGTAGAATCATTCCCCTGAACTTTTCCAACGCCAAGGTCAAGATCTAGTCGCACACCCTGCTCTTGCGGGGTGTTCAGCGGTGGACGGGTAATCTAAAGTATGGTGAAATCGCTACAGATCTCGTGATCAATCGCAATCGCCAGCATAAGACGGTTCATAAGATGCACTGAATTACATATAAGGATTTACAGTCCAGCGAGCACCCCGCTTATTGACTCTCATAACCATGTCTGACACTGTGATATCTAAAGACGTACGCCCGGAAGACGTCCATCCTGAGGACGTGCCAGACGATGCTAGCGAGAAAGAAGCCGGTAGTGTTACCCATACCCCCGGTAGTAAAGCACCACTAGCTAGTCGACAGACAGCGTACAACGTTGTTACAGGTCCAGTGACTGACGCATTGTACCATTTTCTGGGTATTCGGAAAAGGAATGGTCAGGACTTGGATGAAGTCGCGACACAGCCTTCGGTTTACGATACTGCACAAGCCGAGTTCTACCAGCCAAGAGCAGACTGGGAGGTAAGTCTCTACCGCTGCATGATCGATGATGCTGACCAAGGAGAACATCGAGCAATTCGATCCTGATTTTCGTTGGACTTGGAAGGAAGAGAATAAGGCTATCTGGAAAGTGGACCGAAAGGTTTTCGCATGGGTACTGGTCATGTTCTTCTGTTTGAGTCAGTCTTCCTTCAAAACCTCAGTCATGGATGACTTACTATTGCAGATGTTCAGCGGTCCAATCTAACTACCGCCCAAGCCGACAACTTCCTGAACGACCTTGGACTCTCACAGGTTGACTATAACATCGGGAATACCATTTTCCGCGTCTTCTTCCTCGCTGCTGAATTACCATCTCAACTCATCTCCAAAAGGCTCGGGCCAGACGTCTGGATCCCTACCCAGCTCGTAATCTACTCCATCGTTGCCGCTTGTCAATTTTGGCTGAGTGGGAGAAGTTCCTTCTTTGCCCTTCGAGCGCTGTTGTAAGTCTTCCGACCAGTAGAAGTAATCTCAAGCGCTAATCGGATTTAGAGCTGTATTCCAGGGAGGTTTCATTCCCGATGCCATTCTTTACCTTTCTTACTGGTACAACCAGCACGATTTGCCTGTTCGGATGGCATTCTTCTTCACCATGAATTACCTCGCTAGTATGATCACCAACTTCCTCGCCGTGGGACTACTCGAGATGCGTGGAGTCGCAGGACTAGCAGGGTGGAGGTGGATGTTCATGATCGAGTGAGCCATGGCCATCGGCCAGGATGTTGACCTGACAATCAGGGGTATCTTAACACTCGGAGTCGGTGTCGCTTCATTCTGGCTTATGCCGCCTTCTCCATCTCAGACCAAATCTAAACACACACCAAACGGATACCTGACCGATCGAGAGGTCAAGATCATTGTCAACCGGACTTTGCGTGACGATCCCGGAAAAGTAAGTTATCGGGTGGTCCCCTTGGCTCTGTTCGCTGACATACTCAGGGCGGAATGCACAATCGACAAGCACTCAGCCCGAAACTCATATGGGAGGCGATGAAATCGTACCACATTTGGCCTCTCTACTTCATTTCGCTCACTTTCAACCTTCCCACCGTACCCGTTTCGAATTATCTCCAGATTTCGTTTCGAAGTTTTGGGTTCTCTCGGCCGATGGCAAACCTGTTGGCAGTGCCAAGCACAATCTTCTCCATAATCAACTTGATTATCATAACTTTGGTCTCGGAAGCCGTAAATAATCGAAGTTTCGTGTGTATGACCCAGACTGTCGTAAGTTTGGCGACGAGATTTTAGATCACCAAGAGCTGATCAGTAAAGTGGCTCTTCCCCTGTCTAGTCGCTTTAGTCACTGTCAGCAATTTTGGAGATTGGGAGTACTTTGGTATAGCGACGGCATTCCTCAGTTATCCCTGGGTTCATGCCATCCAAGTTTCTTGGGTATCCACCATATCTGGCACGGTCGGAACAAGGACAGTCGCCTCGGCGTGAGTCCTACTATCATCTTCCAATTATCCCATACTGATCCATTCCAGGCTATACAATATGTCCATCCAGCTATCTTCCATAATCGGTGCCAATGTCTACCAGCCGAGTGACGCGCCGAGGTACTATACCGCCAATCAAGCTATGCTCGCTGTTGTCGTGTTCAATCTGGTGATTGTCTATCCTGGTACCTACTTCTTCTTTGGTCATGTGAATAAGAAGCGTGAAGGAATATGGAGTGGGATGACTGATGACGAGAAATCAGAATACTTGAGAACTACCACGGACGAGGGCAACAAGCGATTGGATTTCCGTTTCGCTCGATAGAGGTAAGAATGACCTAATCGGAGACAAAACATACATACAGTCGAGATAAGGTAGAGACAACAGTACTACGCAGCAACTTGGTAGCTGTTGACCGTGAATGAACGACATTGAATGCATAGAACGTAGACTCATAGGCAGGATTGGCGATGAAGGCGGGATCAAATAGAAACCCATATCTTAAGCTAACTCCGTGATTCTCCGTTCGTCAGTATGTTCTCGTTCTCTTGCTACCCTTCATTGAGCTGCTCCTGCGACTCTAGGCGCTCAAGACATCGATAGCGGACCATGGATTTCCCACTACCCTAGAGGGTGTGACGATACTATTGGCCGGAATACCCCGGAACGCTCACTTTGACTGACATCTTGGCGATCTTGGCTATGTGTTCGGTCCCTGACACAGGCCCTTACTCGCAATGATTCTTTCGAGCTGGAAAGTCGACGATGTGAGTAGCTTACTTACCCTCCATACGTCAATTATCTGGTTTGATCGCATCGAAGGCGGAAGGATATCACTTTCATACCAGCTCGCGTCATAGAGAGCAGGCCTCTTAGACCGACACCGGTATCGGCGCGACTCGACATGGCTTTTGGACCAAAAGTCAGCGAGGTCTCCAAGACTACATCAGTAGTAGGCGGATACCTCGTGCTGGCCGGTCTCATCTCTTATTACTCTAAAGAGAACTTGTACATCCGTATGCCTCTTTGTCCAAGTCTTTGAGGCGTGGCTGACACCACTATAGCCGATGCTGTATTCTCGACGATCGCTGGGATTTTGTTCGGACCACTTTGCGCCAATCTAATAAACCCATATGAGTGGTTCAACCACGATACGCATACCCTCCTGAACTTCACCCTCCACCTCTCACGGATCATCATTGGAATTCAGGTATTCTTCAATGGTGCCAATCTGCCCAAAAGGTATATCAAGACCGAATGGCTCTCCCTCTTCATGGTATTGTTTCCGATCATGACTTTTGGCTGGCTCCTAATCGGGCTTCTCATATGGGGGATCATTCCGGACTTGAGTTACCTCGAAGCACTGGTCATTGCCGCCTGTATAGTCCCAACGGATCCCGTTCTGGCCAACTCTATATGTAAAGGTGAGCCCTCGTCAGTAGGGTTCGGAATAGGGCCTGATGCATAGGCCGGTTCGCCGAGACGTATGTCCCTCTCAGCGTCCGAGCATTACTTATAGCGGAGTCGGGAGCGAACGATGGACTAGCATTACCTTACCTGATGCTCGCAATCTACCTCGTGAGACGGGCGGACTCAAGTAACACCTGGTCTTCTCTAGGCTCTGCTATCGGGCACTGGTAAGACTGTCAAGACCCTCTGCCCAGATTAATCGCTGAGTATGCAGGATGTACGAAGTCGTAGTTTACCAGGTAGTGCTTGGCGCGGTGATGGGCGTCTTGATCGGATACTCGGCCAGGAAAGCACTGAGATGGGCACATGACAGGCAGTACGTATGGTACTTTGTCCCCTCCGTCTGACCTAACCAAAAAGTCTAATCGACCACGAGTCTTTCCTCGCGTACGGTGTCGCTATTTCGCTATTCATTCTGGGAGTGGTGCACATGACTGGGGCATCCGACTTTATCGCTTGTTTCTTAGCTGGGTGTATGGTCAATTGGGATGGATGGTACCAAGAGGAGACGGCTGGACAGGCGTTCGCCGAGATTGTCGATATGTATCTCGCCACGGTAGGTTATGTTCTCTCGATAGCCCGTTGCTTGAGCTGATTAGCTAGTTTATATTTCTGTTTATCGGTGCATTGCTGCCTTTCGACTACTGGCATGCTGACACCAACATCGTCGATGGTTGGCGTTTATTCGTGCTAGGTGCTGTGATCTTGATACTGAGGCGACTGCCGTTCGTCATCCCTATGGTGAGCCTCTATATTCGACGCATTTGGGCATCAGACTGACTGGCAAGACTCGATTGATGCCTGCTCTTGACGGATGGAAAGAGGCCGCCTTTGTTGGTTACTTCGGTCCAATCGGTAAATAGGCATCGCGATTCTGCTGGCTGGATCTGATATTTAGGTGTCGGCACGCTTTACTGGACCTCGGAGGCTATGGAGTATCTGCCCGATACGCCCAATCGCCAACACCTGCGAGAGGTCCTTCTTCCTATCAACTACTTTCTCATCGTCTTCAGTGTTCTCGTTCACGGGACTTCGATCGGGATATTTCAAGCCACCAGATCAGTTGTCGGCAAGGGCCATCCTGCGCCGAAAGACGATCCACCCATTCCCATTCGCCCTGGAGCCGACATATACATCAGTGCTTCGAACCTACATAGTCGAGGCGATTTGTCGCTCTCGAGGACGAGTACAAGACGCCAGTCTGCGCGGGAATACTTATCAAGGCATATCTCCATTCCGAACCAGGGAGACGCTCGCCCCAATGCTTATCGGTCACAACTAGATCTGGCATTGGAAAGGAGCAACACACGCCGAGCTAGTGCTCGCGATTACCTCGATCGAACCGTCACAATAGATCCCGAGGCGATAGGTGCCGACCGATGCGATAGTGATGACGATCCCAAATCGCTCAAGTCTCCGGTCCGTTCCAGAACCCGCTCTCCGCCTCCCCCGAGACGCACAACCTCGAACCTGTCCATCCCACGGACAGACACTATAAACAGTGTGCATAGCGGGTCTAGTAATCGGACACCGAGACTCGACTGGATCAGGCGGGGTAAGATGGCAAGAGGGGAACCTGTTAGCGATGATGAGGGGTACAGTCCGAAGGGAGAGCAGAAGCGCGGGGATCCGTGGAACGAGGTATAAGGTACATGTGTGCAATCATAATTATGATCTGACCAGTCCGGTTAGCAGGTGGCGTGCGTATTCAACGAAGATTGTGAGCGTGGATGTACCGGCTACATGGTCTTTATGTTTGAGTCACTCAACAGACAAGTCAATATTGGCATGGTCTTGTCACATACGAAGGAACCAAGTTTTCGGTGTGTAAGTGCAATTGGCTAGGCCGTGGTCCTTCGATGCCTCGCATTGAGGACCAGGAAGAGCTGCCGGGGTAGTGTCTGTGCCATACCCCGATGCGAACGACAAGCAAGTACCAGAGGTATTCGGCACCTTGCCGGCTGTTCACTAGGGTCGGTCAGCCATGAATCTCCCCCTCTCACCCTGACCGAGAAGGTGTTACGCGATACTTGGGCGAATACTCCTGTCGCGGAGTTTATGTCTCGGCGCGATCCCCGGTGGTCAACTGACGGCCATGAGGCTGCCTGTCGGTCAAACAGGCATCGATCTAGTGGTAAATAGCCGGCTGTTGCGGGGCAGACATCTAAAAGAGCCGTATTCGAGTGAGAATAGCTTGATCAGTAAGCGTAAGCGAAATTGAAGGTCTAGCCACCTCCGTAAAAGACGATAAAGTTTGTGGTATCGCCAATCCTCGGCAGATAGAGCACAGGCACCACGCGGCCCCGGGAGATTAAGATTCCAACAAACAACTTTCTTTCTCTTCTTTTCCCCGAATCGCTTCTGGCTGTTCTGTATGCGTCTATTTTGGGTTGAATATGCCCTTCAATGCTCCGTGCTTGTCCCAAATAGAGATCAAGTTCCGGCAATGTCGGATAAGCAGAAGGAAGATCAGATGATCGACGCGACGCGCTAATATAACATCAGAGGGCAGATCTCTTTTCGCCCAATCCCTATCTCGTCGCGATCATGCTATCCTCTGCCTCTCGACACAATGCGGTCCTACACACCAAGCCAGCACCTATCAATTATATCGCTGCAATTTTTGCGTGAGTTGCACAGGCCGTGTAAACTATCCCACCTGACATCAACAGTGCTATCGGATCTTTCTTGTTTGGATACGATTCTGGGATCATTGGTTCGGTAATTTCCGACAGCTACGATGAGTTTCACACCTATTTCAAGAACCCAGATCCCAGTATCACGGGGGCCGTGGTATCTGTGTTTGCCGGAGGAGCATTCTGTACGTGTGAACTTTCGGGACTCCACTGACAAGACCAGTCGGCGCCCTGATCGCTGGACAGACGGCTGATCGAATCGGTCGAAAGCGGACCATCCAACTGGGTGCCCTGATTGCTGTGATCGGTGAGTCATCTTTGAAAGACGCAGCTCATGTCAAGGTTGTGCTATTCAGACGGGAGCGGTACATATCGCTATGCTGATTGTCGGCCGTTTCATCGCCGGTCTATCCATCGGAGTCTTATCCATGATTGTACCTGTCTATCAGGCCGAGATTTCCCCTCCAGTGAGTCGTCATTGTCCTCATTCGAGTAATTATCAGCTGACATTCAGCATGCCCGAGGGCTACTTTCCGGCTGGACTCAACTTATGATCGTCTGGGGGTTCGTCAGATCTTCAAATCTATAAGAGCCAGTATGTATGCTGATTGTTAGTTTCTTCTTTGCCAATTGGATCGGCTACGGCTGTCAATTCCTTCGAAACAGCGGGCAATGGAGAATCCCCCTTGCCATTCAGATCATTCCCGCAATCTTCCTTCTTGGAGGTATGAGTCTACTTCCCTACTCGCCGCGATGGCTCGCTACCCAGGGACGACTCGAAGAATCCAAATCTACTCTGCTCAGACTACACGGAGGTGTGGCCAATGCCAACACCGAGACAGTAGAGGCTGAGTTCAACGAAATGCTTTTGCAGATCGAGTGGGAAAGGGAGAATCTCTCCACAAGCTACAGAGAGCTGTTTGCGACCAAAGCAAGTCGACACAGGACTTTGTGCGGTATGCTTGTGCAATCAATGTGTCAATGGACTGGAGTCAATGTCAAGTAGGTCCACCATGACCCGATTTCTGACTGGCACTAATGACCAGCAACTACTTTGGACCTACCATCTACAAGAACCTTGGCTTTGGCGGTAATACAACTCTGATGATCAACGGGATTTCGGGTGCTTGGCAGGTCGTGGTTGTTTGGGTGTTTATCCAATTCATCGGTCAGTGGCATTACTCGGTGTGGCTCAATCAACTGATTATTAGTCGATCGAGTAGGACGAAGAAAGCCATTGATCATCGGCCCAATACTCATGTGTGTCTTCCTAGCCTGGCAAGCCGGAATCGCATCTCAGTTTGTGAACCCCGAGTACAAGAATCAAGGAGTCGGTATCGCCGGACTCGTATCCATCTTCCTTTTCTCTGGCGCCTTCTCGGCTTCGTTTGGTCCTGTCTCCTGGATTTATCAGTCAGAGATCTTCCCCATGAATCAGCGAGCGCTCGGCACAGCAGTATCGACCGCCGCGAATTGGCTGAACAACGTCATCATTGGCCAGATCACCCCGTATGGTTTCGACAAGCTCGGTTGGAAGTACTTCTTCGTCTATGTTGCGACAAATGCCAGTAACGCGGTGGTCTCCTACTTCCTGTTCCCCGAGACTAAAGGTGATTATTTCCTTCAGCTACATTGTTCATGGGCTGACGAGACAGGCAAAACTCTGGAGGAGATTGGCTTACTCTTTGGCGATGAGAACGTCCGTGTGCGCGAGGGTGTCGAGCACGAGGTGTATCAGGAAGATGGTCTCAAAGACCGGGAAACCCACATCGAGAGCGGGTTGAAGCACTAGGACGCAGGACCGTATCCGAGGGGATATGAAGATTCAAATGCATTTCCAGTCTTTGCCGAATTCACGTAGCCGGCTTTTGCGATTATATGTATCTCCCCTATTTGCAGCTCAGCGTTCCGATCTGTCCTACTCGGCTCAAGCATCAAGCCCTTTCTGGCACCTCGATCAATTTGACTCCTCCAGCTAGATAATACCACTCGTTAAATTGAGAAGGCTTGGGCTGAGCAGGCAGCTCGTTCGACACAGCAGGGATATCGAATGACGTGGTGGCCTCGCTGGAAGCAATGTATGAGCCCTGAATATCCGACTGGTAAGTTTGATTGTAGTTGATCGAGTTCGAGTCGACTTTGCCGTTGACTAAGTCTGACCAGTATCCATGGGACTCCTCAACGGTACGTTCGGTGAAGGAAGCGTTCTGGTACCAGTGACCGACAATCGGGATGGGTTCGTCTCCTCTGGCGGTCTTGTAGTACTGTATGTTAGCGAGATCTTACGGTATGTGCGTTGGAGTCGGCTCACGGTCCACCAATCCCTATAGGCCTTCAAGACTCCAGGGCGATACCGCTCGATATCTTCGAAATCTGGATCATTAATCACTAAATCTCGACCGAGACCTACCGTCGACCAGAGGAGCCAAAGGGTCATTGATATCAATGGCCAGGACCTTCCAGTCAGTCTCCCCTCCCTGAATGATCAGCCTTGACTCTGAGACGGGAATAGGTCACATACATCGTTGACAGCCAGGGCCCCCAGAATTTTGACAGTCTTGACTTGTCCGATATACCCTAGCTCGCTTCCGATGTCAAACAGATCCATAGGATCGTTGTCACCCTCCTCCTCGGTAAAGGGATGGGGAAAGTTTGGAGATTCCCAAGTTTGAGGAATGGAGCCGTAAAGGAATGGGTAGGTCTTGTGAGGCCATACACTTTCCACAAATCTGGGAGCGTCATTCCTGTCGTCGTGGAAGATTGGGTCTGGTGTCAGCCTGCTCCTTGTAATTTATAGGATTAGGCTCACTTAATGGCTCTTGACGCCTGATCTCAATCTTGGCATCTTCCCACCTCGGAACCTCTACAACGAAATTGACAATTCGCTTATTACTCTCGTCGGGGTAAAGGGGTACATCGTGCCAGAACGAGATGGGATTTCCGGCCTTTTCCAGCCAGACTCTCCAGTCCTAGTATCAGTACGGATCTGCTGAGCTTCGATAATATGATGTCACTCACCAGGGTGTTCCGGGCACCAACTGTCCTGAGGCTCAAGTCCGAATGGAAATTGTCATTTTCCCTTTTGGTTATGGAAACAGCATGAGTCAAGCTGGCAAGTATGGCGGATGTGAGAATGGTGGAGAGCATTTTGTGGAAGAAAGTATGGCTCCCATCCTGCGGAACTGTGAGGTCCTTTAATACGGCTGATCACACGAGGTAAGTGATCGAAATGTCGAACGTCGAATGCCAAGCACAACTCCGGAGCGATAAGTGTTGGTTTGACGCACGTTTTGCCCACCATTGACAAAAGACTCGTCTTCCGCTGAACAACGTGCATGACAAGTGGATATAGGGTATTCATATGACATGCATGGGCCAATCAGTGACTGCTGATGCTCGCAGTATCCTAGTACCAGGGTGCTCTACTCTGTTCTAATCTCTGCCCTTTTCTCTATGTAGCAAATCTGAAGTCTAGACGCTTATTACCCTCATCCTTAGTTGTCCTGAGATACTCGCTTTTCTCCTTGGGATCCATCGCGTCCCACTTCTTGTCCCGGCTCGTGTTGGTGTTTCGGTAGAACAGATATGTCAATGGGTAAAGGACAAGGCAGACTCCGCAAATAACCAGTAAAGCCGTATTTCCTTTCACGTAGCGTGGTGCATCGCTTGCCTGGTAGACATTGGCACCGATGATTTGCGACAACTGGACGGCCATGTTGTACAAAGAGGCGGCGACCGTACGCGTACGAATCGATCCGGCATTACGCGAGCACCACGCGACCTGTACCGCGTGTACGTATGGGTACCCGAGCAAAACGGTGAGGATAGCGAAGTACTGCCAGCCGGAGATATTTTTGAGAGCGACCAAGGCTATCAAACAAGGTGTGATCCACTAATTTGATTAGTGTAGATCCGGCTGAAAGTCAAATTGACCTACCACGAATTGGATCATACCGGTGAAAGAGCGATTGTCGAATAGCTCGGATATCATTGCGATGAGGATAACGTTGATGATCGAGAGCACACCATAGGGGACGGCAAGTAGATTGGCTTCTATTTTCGAAAATCCAAGCTGCCTGAACGAGAGTTGAAGGTAGTAAGATACGGGCGTGATGGGGATCCACATGAGAACACCGATAATGTACACCGGCCATAGGTGCCAGTCCATACAACTCTTGGCAATCATCTTCAAGGTGAGCGCTTGTCGGTTGTGCATGTTTCCCTGACATCAGCCTCAACCGAAGTAGTTTCATTTATGGACCCACCTTGGTTGGTTCATCACGGATGACTCTATTAACGATGATCTTGGCTTCATTGTCGGTGATGTATCCGTTCGGGCGGAAGTTGGTTTTGGTCTTTGAAGGCGCAGTCGGCATCATCCAGAAAGAAGCGATACCGATCAAGAGAGTGAATAGTCCTTCAAGTAAGAACATCCATCGCCATCCAGCGTAGCCCAAGACCCCTCGCATTTGAAGAAGGCCAGCTCCTAGGAAAGAAGTGACAATGTCGGTGAAAGGGTTGATGGTGTAGAATATCGCGAGACGGATTGGCAGATCATACTTGTTGTACCAGTATGATAGGTACAGTACGTTGTCGGGGATGAAGCCGCCTTGGAATGCGGCACTGACATCAGCTATTGTCAGACCATGGGTGACTTACATGAGGAAACGGGTAGCGAAGAAGAATGAGCGACCATTTAACCAGAATTGAGCAGCAGATAGTACACTGAAGATACAGACCTGCATGGGAATCCAGACGTCCGGACCCAGTCGTTTTGAAACCAGCTGAGAAGGAAGCTCGGCAAGCAGGAACCCCAGCTTCGACAGAGTGTTTCCCAAGTTGTAATCCGATTGAGTCAGACCCAAGTCTTTCAAAAAGTCATCGGCGGTGGCAGCCTTGATGTTGGCTCGGTCGATATCTGTTCCCGATCAGCTTCTCCCCAAATGGTAGCAAGTCAGGAGAAAACGTACCTAGGGCAAAGAACATGACACACACCCAACTGAGAACCTTCCAATCGACTTTTCTCAACGCCTTTGCCTCTTCCCTCCAAGTCCATCTGAAAGACGGGTCAAAGGCTTCGATGTTCTCCCAATCAGCTCTTGGCTGATAATGTTCTGCTTGCTCCGTATCGTAGACTGATGGCTGCGTTGCGATATCGTCGAGCAATTCGGTATCACGGTATCTCTTCTTGATCGAAAAGAAGTTGACGACAGCATCGGTAACCGGCCCACGTTTGGTAGGGTAGGCATGAGGTCGCGAAGCAAGAGTTGAGTTATGTGATATCTCTGATGCCGCCTTCTCGGAGATGGGATCGGAAGGTGTGTGTTGACCGAAGGACAATCCTTCCTCCGGAGTCGCTGGATTTCGATCAGGATGAGCGGACATGACGAGCGGTAAGATGATGCATGCAAAAATTTCAGAGCCGACCATATATATCTTTGATGATAAGCCATGACGGTAATGATCAGAAGGTGAGTACAACTGATGCCATTCCATCAACATATCACGACACTAGGAATTGGCAAGAGCACGTTCAGCATATGGTCAGCCTGTACGACGCTAGTGCACTGATGGCGTGCGAGTTGAAAGTTGCTTAACCGAAAATAGGATTTCCGCCGGAGATTCAGCCGGCGAATTTGGCTTGGCACTTCTCAAGCATCACGACATCGGTGAATATGCTTGAGATTCTCATCGATCAGTATGGCCGTCTTGCATACGAGAAAGCAATCGTGATGAACGAAAAGCTGTCCTCGACATATAGCAGGGCTCAGTACGGGAGACGACAGGCGATCGGAAGGTGCATTTTGACCTACAGTACAAAGCCAATACCCCGCCTGCAAGGGCTCGGCTTGATCGAAGCGGTCCTGCAAATCAAATCACACTATCCCCACTTCGCATTTACAAGTATCTCATCACATTGTCTAGCTAAAAGAGTTGGTATTAGGATCGGGTCCAAAGTAACCCTTGTCCGGAATCGCAAACCTCACACAGGCCTCCCCCTCGCACCCCTGATAGACGACATCATTTCCCCACCACTCGATCGACAGACCACCCTTGGGAATCTGCAAGCAGAAAAAGATAACCAAAGCAGCAAGCGCGATCCCAGCGGGAAAGGCGGCAGCGATGACATAATTGTACTTGGCCCAAAAAGCCATATATCTCTTTCGGATGAATTGGAAACTGAACCAGGCGACCATTACGTTCGGCCAATAGTAGCTGAAGTTATACGGACTTCCCCAATTAGCCGGCCCTGCACATATCATGACGGGATGTAGCTGTCGTAACCATTCCTTCTTGGGGAATCTTCGTCGAAGAAGGTAGATCACTGCATATTAGATGATTTGACTATTTTTTCGTGATGGCAGGTTTCTCACCGATAGGGATCATCACACCGACGGGAAATCCGAGCAGGAGTAGATTATATCTCTTCCCAGCGCCGAAAAGATGTTTCGGTCCCAGTGTACCCCAGAACACTGCTCCAGTGAAAAAGGTGGTTTGTCCTGGGCAGATAAATCGGAAAGCGGCGTCTTTGGTGCAAACATTCGGGAACGACATTTGGAAGTTGAAGATCGAAGCAGCCACAAAGGTATTGACCATGGTAGCTACAATCTGACAGACAAAAGTATGTCGAGGAGGGATTTTGATGTAGTGAGCGAGTTTTAGATCGTTGCAGAACGCGAGAGCCTGGTACATGGAAATGTAACCATATGACTGCCGTGGTTAGTAGATGCGCAGTATCTGGTCGATGTACCATCAAGGCAGACTTACCTTGAAGAACATCAAAGCGACACCATTTCCACCCGAAAAGGCCCCGCCAATAAATTGAGCCAAGACCTGGAGGGGAATCGCGATACCGGTGACTGCCTGGACATATCCACAAGGCAAGATTGCAATAAGCGGCATAATAATACCATAGAGCACAACCACCGGCGACGTATTTGTAGGCCAAGCGCCGACACTAGTCATGCCGATGGCCATAGCGATGATCAGAAGAATACCAAACCACCATTCGGGGACTTCGGGATATGCCCTCATGAGTCGAACGTGGATATCTTCACTGAGATCGTCCTCCTCGTCCTCGATCGCGACGTCTCGCTTGAATGCTTTTCGAAAGCCTTTCATAGCGGATCGAACACCCATAGCCATGTCGTGTCGGTGGAACATGATCACGTACGTAAGAGCTGTATGGTGAGTGTGAAGCATGTTCGATTTACGGGATGACTTACTAGCAGCGTACATGGCAAAGTACCAGATCAGATAGGTTATGAAACCAGCCGACATCCACGGCTCAGAGTACTCCTGATATTTTACCGCATCAAATAGACTGTCATCATTCAATATTCGAGAAACGTTGAAGGTCGATCCTGTATTATCGAACGTGTGGTTATCGTTGATGGGTAGATAAGAGGTATTCCAAGAGTTGCTATAGTAAAAGGCGATGGTCATGAAAGTTCCTACGACGATCCCGATAAATTGTGAAATGATCGAGAAGGTCGGTACCGTCAACGGAACAAGCCAGGGGGTTAGGTTGTTCCAATCGAATGTCGGCCATGGGTTCAAGCCAACACCATTTACAAAGCCAGTGACGTTATTGAGGGGTCCGTTGTTGGGCGCGATCCAGGACATCCAGCTGAATAGGGATAAAGCTTGGAAGATGTATCCTGGGAAGAAGTACCATCTAATCATCAGTCCGATCGCTACCAAAGATGCAGACTTACATGAACATAGCACCGCAAGCTAGCAAAAAGACTTGTTCTCGAGAACGTTTGTACACCCACCCAAATGGCCCTTTCACCGGTTCATTTCTCTCGGTATGGAACGCTTTGTTCAAAGCAACGGTAGCTAAAGACGAAGGCCATAGTGCCGAGCTTGGGTAGACAATGAATCGCCTAGCGAGTCCTGCTAGACCGTACCCGCAGAAGTTGATACCCATCGTTGCGAGCAGTTGGTATCCGAAATCTTTTGCCCATGTCTGACCAAAATACTGAGGAAGCGCTTGCGTCGGGATCAGGAAGGCGGTGTATGGGTAGGCGAAAGATACGGAAGCCATGATGGTGATGAGCATGTGTTCTTTTGGCGAGAATTTGCCGGGGTTTAGGGTGAATGATTGGCCAAAGATGGTGAAGCGTCGAGTCGGCAGAACTCGTTCGAGAAGTCGACCACAAGGGTCTGGTGTCTCAGCATCATACAGTTCCGAGGTCAGATTCAACTTACAAGCAACCATTTGAGCGACATTTGGACCGATGGATATGGCCGGCTGTCGAACAAGAAACAGAGTGTCGACAAAAGACCCGATTCCCGAGAAGACAATCCCAATTACCCAGACTCGGAATGTCAAAGAGGGAATACTGGGATCGTCGGTCGGATCGACATTCGCCCGGACTTCTTGGTAGGGTGAGTTCTCTGTCGATAGGATAGCTTCTAGCTTCATTTCCCTCACCAAATCAGGGTACTTCGCGGGATTTTGTAACACATCGGGATCGCCGAGAAATACACCGATGCGCTCTAGAGCATGTCCGGGGAAATTCTGATCGTATCGATGCATCGCTTGCACTTGTTTGATGATCTAGGCTGTCAATATAGCACGACACCTAATGATCAGACTCACCTTCACACATCTCTCCAAGCTCATTGTACCGAGTTTCCGCTCCAACTCGAGGAGCTCATCTTCGGCAAGTTGCAGTTCTCTAGCAAGTCAATATGCCATCGCGCTAGCTGACTCACGCCTTGGTCGTAATGTCTGCATTATCCTCTCCTACAGTGTCGAGAACAACCACTCCATCGTCGGCCTGATATGCGATATCCTTTTCAGCATACTTTTCGACAGGCACCTCATCAGGAGTGGGGGAGCGTCTAGCTATATCGATAGAATCGTCTCGATTCATCTTGGCAGTAAGTCCCTCGTATGAGCAGGCTGAATCAGAATGGGAGAAAGATATGAGGAATCCTGACAACCTTCTTCGAGTCGATAATATATATACATGACTCATCCCGGAATTGCCTTCCGACAGAGATAAGGCCACGAGAGCTTTGACCGGAGAGCATGCGGTACTAGCCTTGAAATAGCTTAGGCCGATTGATTACCTTACCGACTAGGAAACCTCCTGGCCCCACCCTCAAGTCAGGCCGAGGTAGATAACTTAAAATGAAGCTCTTTGGACTAGCCGACAAGACAAGGTGGGGATCATCGGCCAAATCCGAATGTTAGGTGGCGCCTAAACCAAGTAGGCCTGTCATGTCATTTCGGCCTTATCATTCGCCCGAAAAGTCGAGGGTAGGCATTGATAGCAATACAGCACAACGTTCATCAGCTGGAAGGGGAATGGGCAGAACGGAGTCTCAGCGCCATGACAGCTCGATTGGTTCGAGTCATGAACTTGATTACTCCGACGTCGACGAGCATCTTTTCGAAAAGCGGAGAGAAACGAAATTCCTGCTCAAACTAGATGTCTGCCTGATGACATGGGCATGGCTGGCGTATCTGATCAAGGTCGGTACTTTGTTGATTTCGGTGATGGCTCGGGATTGACGCTTAAGCAAATCGATTCGTCCAATTACAAGACCGCTTATGCATCCGGCATGAAGGAGGACGTAAGTACCTAGAGCTGAAGAAGCAAGAACCGGGATTGACCATGTAGATGAACTTTCAAGGGAACCAGCTCAACTATCTTGATACGCTCTTTAGAATAGGATACGCTGTCTTTTTGATAGTGGGGAATGATTTGCTTTTCCGACAATCGAAAAGCTGACAGCAGTAGCCATCGCAGCTAATATTGACGTCTGTCCGACCTAAATTTTGGCTGCCGCCTCTCGAGCTAGCATGGGGCGCACTCACAGGTGAGTAGCCGGCTTTGTGGGACGGTCGATGCTGAGGCCCCTAGGTCTCATGGCAATCAGCCGATCTATTAAGGGAATGTTCGCTTTGCGCTTCTTTATTGGCGTTTTCGAAGCTAGTTCGTATCCCGGCATCGTCACGATTCTTTGCAACTGGTAGTGAGTGTACCTCCTGTTCGAATAGATTGCGGATGCTGATATGTTCAGTACTCCATCTGAATTGGCAACGAGAGTAGCTATCTTCAGCAGCTCTTACCCAGCTGCATCGATGTTTGTGTCATTCATGCAGGTCGCAATACACGAAACTTTGGATGGGACCTATGGAATTGCTGGTTGGCGATGGCTGTAAGTCAAGGCGTCATCCTATTTATGGTGCTAATGTTCAGCTTCATCCTGAACGCTATCATGACGGTGGTCGTCGCTGCTGCAGGCTTCTTCCTGGTCAGTCACCCGGAGTAATTCCAGACTTGTGCTGACTCGACAGATCCCCGATGCT
>Ga0265780_10004552_pt1 | contig 17796 bp, 15 predicted proteins | sample P1T30metagenome_FD_192432 | JGI IMG/M metagenome (GOLD analysis project Ga0265780, IMG submission 192432) | Plant litter microbial communities from East Loma Ridge, Irvine, California - P1 T30 | ecosystem: Environmental > Terrestrial > Plant litter > Unclassified | place: USA: California...
TCACGGGCAAGGATGCGCCGGTGATCGCGTTCCTCGACGCGCAACCGAGCGCGGTCGAGATGCTGTCCGATATCCAGAACTTTGTCGCCAAGTGGCTGCCGTCGTTCAAGACCGACAACCGCAGCTATCTGACGGTGGCGGTGGGCTGCACGGGCGGGCAGCATCGCTCGGTGTACATGGCCGAGCACCTCGGCGCGCACTTCGGTGCGACCGAGCGGGTGATTGTCAGGCATCGCGAGCAGCCGAAGAACCCGGCGTCTTGATCCGATCGATCACCAGGTAGTATCGCCAGCAGCACGTCGTTCCCGCGGAGGCGGGAACCCAAGTCTTTTGCATCGTGACTGCGTCAAACGTATCGGTCTGCGAGCACCTTGGATTCCCGCCAAGGCGCCCGGCGAGGGCGGGAATGACGTTTCAGCTTACGTGTCCGGAAAACCCGGCCGCCGCTGCTAGCGCAGCACCCCCACCGCATCCACGATCTGCACATCATGCATCTGATGCAGATACGCCTCAAGATACCCCTTGTGCGACGCGCCGACGATGACCAGCATGCGCTGGCCAGGTTTCAAGCCCAGCACGTCGCGGATATTGGCCGCCATGCGCAGGTTGCGCGTTTCCCAGTAACCCAGGTACTTGCGGCCGAAACGCTGCGCTGACGGCTCGTTCATGGCCGCGCCGAAGTCGCTGTTGTAGATCAGGGCGGCCTGGCCTGGCGCATTGTCGGCACGGTACATGGCCAGCACACCTTCGGCGCTTGACAGTGTCCCCTCCTGCGCCTTGTCCACCGCCATGCGCTGCTTCGTGGCAGGGTTGTCCCAGGCCTTGGTCAGTGCGGCGCCGAACGCGGTGCGGTCTTCGGTCGCGCTGTCGGCGGTGTGGTCGTCCATCGCGTACAGGCGCTCGTGCCCGAGCCGGGCCGCCAGGCGGGCGCCGATCATGAGGCTTTCGTCGGGCTTCGTTTCCAGCTTCACGAGCACCCCGATCAGGGCGGCGTCCAGGCCGTCGCCGGCGCGGCGCTCGGCCTGTGGCAGGCGCAGCCACTGGACCAGGGCCGACGCCCGCTCGCCGCCGGCGAGGAACAGCGCCGCCAGGCGCCGGCGCTGCGCGGGAGTTGGCGCGTCGGGCCAGTCTGCCAGCAAGGCCCCGGCGGCTTCGGTCGCCGCCGCGACATCGAGACCCGTACTCGAGCGCGCCGGCGCCGGATCCCAGCAGTACGAATCGATCGAGTCCTTGTAGCGGGACCGATAGCGTCGCATGAAGTCGCACTGCGGGCCGGACACTGCCTCGATCGCGATCGCCTGCGGCTGCCACGCCGCGAGGCGCTCGTTCAGCAGCGACAGGTGTGAACCCTGGAATGTCTTCGGCAATTGGGACAGATGGGGAGAGCCCAGCACCAGGACCTCGTTCACAGTGCCGGCAGTCGGGCCCTTGAATGCGCTTGCATTGAAATCAGGCTGATACGTCTGGGCGGCGGCAGCGCCGCACAGGGTCATCGACAGCAGCATGGCGGTCACGCGCATCGGGCATCCTCATCGGTTCATGAAGCCACCATGTTTGCACCGCCTGCACGAAAAGTCACGCGCAAACGGGTATGCATGGATACGCTTACGCGAGATGCCGCAGCGGGTGCACGTGATCGGGCCACACCGGTTCAAAAAAGCGCGCCACCATCTGGTCAGTCACCAGATCGAGCGACGACGGATCCCACTGCGGCGCATTGTCCTTGTCGATCACCAGCGCGCGCACGCCTTCGAGCACCTCACCATGCTCGAAGTTGCGGCGTACGAGCGAGCGCTCCAGGCGCAGGCAGTCGGCCACATCGAGCGCCGCGCCGCGCAGCAGCAGTTCACGCGTCACGCACATCATCAGCGGCGAGCGCTGACGCATCGCGCCCAAGGCCTTCTGCGCGAATGGCGATGCGTCGCCCTCGAGCGAAGCGATGATCGCCGCCACCGAGTCCGCGCCGAAGTGCGCATCGATGCGCGCGCGATTGGCCTGCAGTTCGCTCTCGCCCACAGAGACCGCCGCGACCGCACGAATCGCCGCAGGCACCTGTACACCAGGCGTCGTTTCAATCAGTGCGTTCAAGGCCGGCAGGTCGCTACTCGCGACAAACACGTCGGCCAGGCCCACGTACAGCGCGTCGGCCGCGCCGATCGTCAGGCCGGTCAAGCCCAGGTACATCCCCAGTCGCCCCGGCGCATGCGACAGGAAATGGCTGCCGCCGACATCGGGGAACAGGCCGATATTTACCTCGGGCATGGCCATCTTCGTGCGCTCGGTCACGATGCGCAGGGCGCAACCGGGGCCGCCCTGCGCGATGCCCATGCCGCCGCCCATCACTACGCCATCCATCAGCGCGATGTACGGCTTCGGATAAAAATGGATCAGGTGATTGAGCGCGTATTCTTCGGTGAAAAAATCTTCGAGCAGTGCGCTGCCGCCTTGCGGCGAGGCGTTGCCGACCTCGTGAAAGAAGCGGATATCGCCGCCCGCGCACAATGCTTTTTCGCTGCTGCTGGTGATGACTACCGCATCGACGCCGGCGTCAAGGCGCCAGTCGAGCAGGATCGCGGTGAGTGCGCGCACCATGTCGAGCGACAGCGAATTGAGCGCCTTTGGGCGATCGAGCGTGATGATGCCGGTGCGGTTGGCAATGCGGGTCAGGACGTGGTCAGACATGGTGAAGTCCGTGGTGGAGAGACAGGTATTTTATCCGGCCCCGGACGCAAAAAGGGCGTCCCCGAAAGACGCCCTTAGCGATGGTGCCCTGCGCCGTGATCAGGCGGAGGCGGCAGCAGCGTCTGCTTCGCCAATGTCCAGGCGTTTGATCGATGCGCGCGTATGGTCTTGCAGCATCTGCTTGTGCTTCAGGATTTGTCGATCCAGTTTATCCATCAACATGTCGATCGCGGCATACAGGTCTTGCGCGACGCTCGCCACGTGCAGGGTCTTGCCCGACACCTGGACATTGATTTCAGCTTTCTGCCTTTTTTCTTTTTCAGTGAGGTTATCGACGGCCAGGAAGACGTGGGTATCTATGACTTGATCGAAATGGCGAATAATGCGCTCGAGCTTATTCTGAACGTATTCACGGATGGCGGGGGTTACTTCGAGATGGTGGCCACTGATGGTGAGGTTCATACACACTCCTTTAAAGATGTCGCACCGCTGAAGGCCACACAGGAGCTGAAGGCACAGACTGTGTGAGCGGCGCTGTTACAAGGCTTTGCGGAGACTGACGGGGGGGATCTTGAGTGCTTCACGGTATTTGGCGACCGTGCGGCGGGCAATGACCATGCCTTGTTCCCCGAGCATCTCCGCGATCTTGCTGTCGGATAATGGGTTCTTAGGGTCTTCTGCTCCTGTCAATTGTGCGATGAGCGCACGTATTGCCGTTGAGGATGCTTCTCCTCCCGCTTCGGTCGCAACATGGCTACCGAAGAAATACTTCAACTCGAACATGCCGTGCGGGGTCAGCATGTATTTCTGGGTTGTGACACGCGAAATGGTGCTCTCGTGCAGACCTAGTGTATCAGCTATCTCGCGCAAAACAAGGGGCCGCATGGCAACCGCGCCATGGCTGAAAAAGTTGCGCTGGCGCTCGACGATGGCCTCGGCCACGCGCAGGATCGTGTCGAAACGCTGGCGCATATTCTTGATGAGCCACTTCGCCTCTTGCATCTGCGCGCCCATCTGGCTCTCGTTGCGGCCCGTCTTGAGCATATTGGCGTAGAGGCTGTTCACGCGCAGACGCGGCATGACGTCCGGGTTCAGCGTGACAGCCCAGCCGTTCTTGGCGCGCCGCACGATCACGTCCGGCACCACGTAATCTGACACATTCGAAGCGAACACGGCGCCCGGATGCGGATTGCACTGGCGGACCACGGCCTGCACTTCGCGCAGGTCTTCGTCGTCGCAATCGAGCGCTTTTTTCAGCTTGCTGTATTCGCGCTGCGCGAACCAGGTCAGGTACCCTTCGACGACCGTCAGGGCCATGCGCCGCGTGACCATCGGCACGCCCGGCATGCGCCGGATCTGCAGCGCCAGGCATTCGGCCGCACTGCGCGCGCCCACGCCCACCGGATCCATGCTCTGCACCATCGCCAGCGCGCAGCGCAGTTCATCGAGGTCGACCTCGAGTTCTTCGGGCAGCCGCGCGTGGATCTCGTCGAGCGGCTCGTCCAGGTAACCGTTGTCGTCGAGCGCATCGATCACCAGTTCGGCCAGCGCGCGATCGCGTACCGAGAGCAGCGTTTCGCGCACCTGCTCCATCAGGTGCTCGCGCAGCGTGATGGCGCAAGCTTCCAGCTGCGGCCGGCCGTCCTCATCGTCGCTGCTGCCACTGCCGGACGACGCGCCGCCGCCTTCGCTCCAGTCGGACTCTGGCCGGTCGCCGTCGACCGCGCCGCTGTCACCGCCCTCGCCTTCGGCCGGCGCAGCGCCTTCGCCCTCGGCCTGCTGGCCCGGCGCCGGTGGCGCCTCGCCATTGGCCGGCGCATTGTTGATCGCGCCATCGGCCAGCAAGCGCACCGAGCGGTCGAGCGGATCGTCGAGCCGTTCGAGCAGCGGGTTATCGCCCAGTATCTGCTCGATCTCCTGGTGCAGTTCGAGCGTCGACAGCTGCAGCAACCGGATCGATTGCTGCAGTTGCGGGGTAAGCGCCAGGTGCTGCGAGGTTCGAAGCTGAAGCGACTGTTTCATTGCTTACCCTGGCTCACATGCGGAAGTGTTCACCAAGGTACACGCGGCGCACCGACTCGTCGGCGATGATATCGTCGGGACGGCCGGATGCGAGCACCGCTCCCTGGTTGATGATGTAGGCGCGGTCGCAGATACCGAGCGTCTCGCGCACATTGTGATCGGTGATCAACACGCCGATCTTGCGCTCCTTGAGGAAGCGGACGATGCGCTGGATCTCGATCACGGCGATCGGGTCGACGCCGGCGAACGGCTCGTCGAGCAGCACGAAGCGCGGATTGGTCGCCAGTGCGCGCGCGATCTCCACGCGCCGCCGCTCGCCGCCCGACAGCGACAGCGCCGGGTTCTCGCGCAACTTCTCGATCTGCAGGTCGGCCAGCAGGGTATCCAGACGATCGCTGATCTGCGTTTTGGTCAGCGGCTTGCCGTCGACCTTCTGCAGCTCGAGCACGGCGCGGATGTTTTCTTCCACCGTCAGCTTGCGAAACACCGACGCCTCTTGCGGCAGGTACGACAGGCCGAGCACCGCGCGGCGATGGATCGGCAGGCTGGTGATGTCGGTGCCGTTGATGCTGATCGAGCCGGCGTCGGACGGCACCAGGCCGACGATCATGTAGAACGAGGTGGTCTTGCCGGCGCCGTTCGGGCCCAGCAAACCGACCACTTCACCGCATTCGACCTCCAGCGCCACATCGCGCACGACCAGGCGCTTGCCATAGCTTTTTTGCAGGCCCTTGACGACCAGTGTGCTGCGATCGCTCAGGTCCGTCATTGCGTGCCTCCGGCCGGGGCGCGCTTGGGCGCCAGGATCAGCGTGCCGCGCCCGCCGCCGACCTTGCTCTCGCCGCTCACGTCATTGCGCACCGCGATCACTTCCTTGCGGTTGTCGTACGAGATGAACGGGCCCGTCATCTGGTTGGTCATGCGGTCGTTTTCGAGTTCCTTGACGACGGCGTTCGAGTACAGGCGCACGAGTTCCGTGCGCTCGTCGTATTCGATGCGCTCGGCCTGGCCCTCGACCCACAGGTTCGGGCCACCGTCGCGCTTCTGGCGGAACGTGGCCGGCTTGCCGTTGGCGGCGGTGAGCGTCACGCTCATATAGCCTTCGGGCGTCTCGCGAAGCACGGCGCGCTCGGCCCTGACCAGCAGCGTGCCGCGGGTCAGGATCACATTGCCGGTGAACGTGCGCACGCCGGCGACACCATCGGCGTCGGCGTTATCGTATTCGAGGGCCGCCTGCTTGAGCGAATCGGCCTTTTCGGCCGTAGCGGTCAACGAAAGGAGAGACAAGAAAGCGGCAGCAAATAGTTTTTTCATTGTGGTGCTGGTCCTGGGTTAGCACGCGCGCGTGGCTGGTGGCCTTCAGCGCTGGCGTGGCGGATAGACGATACGGCCGCGGCCGGACAATTGCATCTGCATGGTCGCATTGTTGGCAACCATGCCGGTGGCCGTGAGGCTGGACGCACCGAGCTGCATGTCGATCGGCTGGTCGGTCTTGACGATCTCTTCGTCGGGCAGCACGGTCATGGCCTGCGTGCGCACGCGCAGCGCCTCGCTGGCGGGCGTTTTCGGGCGTTGCAGGTCGACGTCGCCGAACAGATCGACGCGGTGTTCTTCGTGGAAGATGCGCGCATTCTTTGCCACCACCGTCATCGGCGGGCGGCCCGGTTCGATGCCGCGCATGAGCGGCTGTTCGACGTTCGACACGTCGCCCAGCGGGATGTGGGCCAGGCGCTTGCCGGACACCACATAGCTCGGCTGGCCGTTCGGCGTCATGCGCACGAACGAGAAGTTCTCGACGATGTAATCGGGCTCGTCGGGCGGGCCGCCCAGTTGCGCATCGATGTCGGTCGCCTGCATCAGCTGCAGCAGCCAGAAGCTGCCGAAGGCGAAGAACACGCCGATCACGATCATCGCCAGCAGATTCCAGCGGTGCGCGGTGCGTTTGTTGGCGGCGAGAGTGGCCATGGCGCTCAAGCGAAATACGGCGCGAGCGCCTGGTCATAGGTGCCCTGCGCGCGCATGACCAGGTCGCAGATCTCGCGCACAGCACCGCGCCCACCGCCGTTCTTCGTCACGTAGTGCGCGCGGTGCTGCACTTCGGGGTGGCCGGACGGCACGGCGACGGCAAAGCCCACGCGCGCGAACAGCGGCAGGTCGATCACGTCGTCGCCGATGTAGCCGCACTGGTCGGCCGTGAAGCCCGTGGCCTCCAGCAGTTTGGCAAAACCGACGCGCTTGTCGTGGATGCCCTGGTGGACATGCGAGATGCCCAGGTCGGCCGCGCGCCTGACGACGATCGGCGACAGGCGCGCGCTGATGATCGCGGTCTGCACGCCGGTTTTATTCAGCAGCTGGATGCCCAGGCCGTCGAGCACATTGAAGGTCTTGGTCACTTCGCCATCGGGGCCATAGGTCAGGCTGCCGTCGGTAAGCACGCCGTCGACGTCGAAGATCATGACCTTGATGCGGGCGGCGCGCTCGATGTGGGCCAATGGTGTAACGAGTGGAGCGGTCATCAGATCACCTTCGCGCGGGTCAGGTCGTGGATGTGCAGCGCGCCGACCAGGCGGCCGTCATCGATCACGAGCATCTGGTTGATGCGGAATTCTTCCATCACGGCGACCGCGTCGACCGCCAGCTGCTCGGGACGTACACTGCGCGGATTGGCGTGCATGACGTCGCGGATCAGCACATTCGAAAAATCGTGCATGCGCTCGATCACGCGGCGCAAGTCGCCGTCGGTGAACACGCCCAGCGGGCGGCCATCGGCATCGACTACGGCGGTCATGCCCATGCCCTTCTGGGTGATCTCGAGCAGCGCCTTGACCAGCGGGACATCCAGCCCCACCGACGGGATGGCGTCGCCGGTGCGCATCACGTCGCGCACGTGCGTGAGCAGGCGCCGGCCGAGCGCGCCGCCCGGATGCGACAGCGCGAAATCCTGCTCGCGAAAACCGCGCACGTCGAGCAGCGCCACGGCCAGCGCGTCGCCCATGGCCAGCGTAACGGTGGTGCTGGTCGTCGGCGCCAGGTTGAGCGTGCAGGCTTCCTTCGCCACCGCGATGTTCAGGTGGACGTCGGCCAGCCTGGCCAGGCGCGAGGCCGGCTTGCCGGTCATGGCGATCACGCGCGCGCCCAGGCGTTTCACGGCCGGCAGGATGTCGAGCAGCTCGGACGATTCGCCCGAATTCGAAATGGCGATCAGGATGTCGTTGGCGGTGACCATGCCCAGGTCGCCGTGCGCCGCTTCACCGGGGTGCATGAAGAACGCCGGCGTGCCCGTGGACGACAGCGTGGCGGCGATCTTGCGGCCGATATGGCCCGATTTGCCCATGCCCGAGACCACCACGCGGCCGGTGCCGGCGTAGATCAGCCGTGCGGCGTCGACGAAGCTGCTGTCGTCGCCCAGGCGCGCGTGCAGCGCGACGATGGCATCGGCCTCGATGGCCAGGGTTTGGCGCCCCAGGTCCAGCACGCGCTGCGCCAGGGTCTCGTCAAAACTTTTCAGCATTATTTGGTCATCAGTTACACTCATTCCAGAAGTATAAACGAATTGCGAAAGCAAAAAACTTGCCAGTCGTAACATTCGATGACAAGCCCGCCTCACGGCGCATCGGCACAACAACCGTCACCCGCTTCACCCCATGCATTCTGGTCTCGAACTCACCCTGTTGCTGCTTGGCTGCGCCGTCCTTGGCGTGGTCGCCTTTCGCAGCCTGCACCTGCCGCCGATGCTCGGCTACCTCGCCGTCGGTGTGCTGATCGGCCCCCACGCCCTGGCCCTGGCCGAAGACAGCCCCACCACCCATGCGCTGGGCGAATTCGGGATCGTCTTTTTGATGTTCTCGATCGGGCTGGAATTCTCGCTTGGCCAGTTGCGCTCGATGCGGCGCATCGTGTTCGGGCTGGGGCTCGGGCAGGTGGTGTCCACCGTCGCCGCGGCCATGGGCATCGGCCTCTTGGCTGCGTACTTCTTGCCGAACTTGCCGCTGGCGTGGCAGGCCGCGTTCGCGCTGGGCGGCGCGCTGGCCATGTCGTCGACCGCCATCGTCGTCAAGCTGCTCACCGAGAGGCTCGAACTCGAGAGCGAGCATGGGCGGCGCATCATCGGCATTTTGCTGTTCCAGGACCTGGCGGTGGTGCCGCTGCTGATCATGATCCCGGCGCTGGCGCGCGACCCGGAAGACATGGCCATTACGCTGGGCCTGGCCGCGCTCAAGGCCGGCCTGGTGCTGGCGCTGCTGCTGTTCTTCGGCCAGAAGCTCATGGGGCGGTGGTTCACGATCGTGGCCAAGCGCCGCTCGCAAGAGCTGTTCATGCTCAACCTGCTGCTGGTGACGCTGGGCTCAGCCTGGATCACCGAGCAGGCCGGCCTGTCGCTGGCCCTGGGCGCCTTTGTCGCCGGCATGCTCATTTCAGAAACACCGTACAAGCATCAGGTGGAAGAAGACATCAAGCCGTTTCGCGACGTGCTGCTTGGCCTGTTCTTCATCACGATCGGCATGCTGCTCGACCTGCGCCTGGTGATCGGGTACTGGTGGCAGGTCACGCTGCTGCTGGCGCTCGTGGTGCTGCTCAAGGCTGGCCTGATCGTGCTGATGGCGCGCGCGTTCGGCGCGCCGCTGGGCACCGCGCTGCGTACGGGCCTGGCCCTCGCGCAGGCCGGTGAATTCAGCTTCGTGCTGCTCAGTCATGCGTCCGGCTCGAAGCTGATCGACCCGTTCGTGATGCAGTTGGTGCTGGCCTCGATGGTGCTGTCGATGCTGGCCGCGCCCTTCATCATCGGCTATATGGACAAGATCGTGATGAAGGTCGCGGCCAATGAATGGATGATGCAGTCGCTGCAGCTGACGCAACTGGCCACGCGCACGATGAAGACGCAGAAGCACGTGATCATCGCCGGCTTCGGGCGCAGTGGCCAGAGCCTGGCCACGCTGCTGAAAGAAGAGGCGCTGCCATGGTATGCGCTAGACCTGGATCCGGAGCGGGTGCAAGAGGCGCAGGCGGCCGGCGCGTCGGTGTCGTACGGCGACGCGGCGCGCCGCGAAAGCCTGATCGCGGCCGGCGTCAATCGCGCCAGCGCGCTCGTGATCACGTTCGCCGACACGCGCCAGGCATTGAAAGTGCTGCACCTGGTGCACGAGCTGGCGCCAACCCTGCCGGTGATCGTGCGCAGCCACGACGACGGCGACATGGACGTGCTCAAGGCGGCCGGCGCCACCGAGGTGGTGCCGGAAGCGCTCGAGAGCAGCCTGATGCTCGCTTCGCACGCGCTGGTGACGCTGGGCGTGCCGCTGCGGCGCGTGGTGCACCGGGTGCAGGCTGCGCGCGAAGACCGCTACGCCACGCTGCGCGGCTACTTTCACGGTGCGGCCGACAGCGGGGCCGATCTCGACCATGGCCACGTGCGGCTGCATTCGGTGCGCCTGCACGCGCAGGCCGGCGCGGTCGGCATGACGCTGGGCGCGTTGCGGCTGGCCGAGGTGGCTGTCGACGTGACGACCTTGCGGCGCGGCGGCCAGGATGTCGCGCCCGGGGCTGACGTGGTGCTGGCGGCGGGCGACGTCGTGGTGCTGCGCGGCGATGGCGAGGCGATCAGCCGCGCCGAGGAGCGCCTGCTGTAACCGTCAGGCGAAGGTGACGACCTGGTTGCGGCCGGCGGCCTTGGCCTGGTACAGCGCCGTATCGGCCGACGCGATCAGCTCTTGCGCCACGCCTTCGATGGCGTGATCGCGCTCGAAATCGGTCAGCGCGGCCACGCCGATCGACACCGTCACGGCCACCTCTTCGCCCGTGCTCAGGCCTACCGGCATGCCGGCCACGCTGGCCCGGATGCGGTTGGCGACCATGCTGGCGTTTTCCAGGTCGGCGTCGATCAGCACCACGACGAATTCTTCGCCGCCGAAACGGCACAACGCATCGGACATGCGCAGTTCGGCCTTGATGCGCGTGCACACTTCACGCAGCACATCGTCCCCGCCCTGGTGGCCGACGGTGTCGTTGACGCGTTTGAAATGGTCGATATCGATGTACATGCACGACAGGCGGTAGCCCTGTCGCCGCGCGCGCGCGATCTCTTCGACCAGGCGCCGGTCCATATAGCGCCGGTTGTAGGCGCCGGTGAGCGAATCGGTCAGGCCGATATACTTGAGCATCTCGTTGCTGATCACGTTCTCGAGACAGATCGCGATGATCGAGCCCATGTGCTCGACGAAATCGGTGCCCAGCGCCGGCGTGAACCGGCTGGGGTCGGCGCTACCCAGGTTCAGGCTGCCGATCAGGCGCTTGTTGCGCAGCAGCGGCACCAACGCCACGCTGCGCAGATCGGCCGGCGGCTGCGGGAACATCGCGTGATGGCGGCCTGGTATGTAAGCGCCCAGCAGTGGCCGCGGGAGACGCTCGGGCGTCATGTCAAAGCCAAGCTCGACCGCATGCTCGCAGAACATCAGGTTGGGCAGCGTCTCGAAATCGACGCCCAGGCGGTGCATGACGGTATAAATATCGGCGTTCTGGTCGATCAGGGACAGCGTGACGATGTCGAGGTCCGAGATCACCGGCAGCGTGCTGAAGATCGTGCCGACCAGGTCAGGAAAACTGCCGGCGCCCACGATTTCCAGGTCGAACGCCTGGTGACGGCACATGATCTCGTGATTGCGCTCGGCCTGTTCGAGCAGGTACGCCATGCGCGCGCGCAAGGTCTCGTTTTCCGCCATGAGTTCTCGCGGCGATGCGCTCGGCTCGTGCATGAAGCATTCCTTTCAGCAATAACCGTAACATTACGCCATCCATCCTGGCTTGGATACGAAAAACCGCCTGTCTGTACAGGCGGTTAGGCGATTTAGCGACAGTGTCGCGCCCTAGAACGCGAGCTCGACATCGAATTGCTGCCCGACGCGCAGTCGTTGGCCGATGCCGTCCTGGACGATGACGTTCATGCCCACCGTGACGGCGCCGTCCATGCGCGGGTTGGCGCGGTACGCTTGCAGGATATCGAGCGGATCGGGGCCGGGAATGCCGGTGGCCTGGTCGACCGCCGGGATCGGGCAGCGCGCGCAGGGCTTGACCGGCTGCAGCGAAATCGCGCCATCGTGAAACGCGGCGACGAAATCTTCTTCGAAGGCGTCGATGCCGTCGATGACGACGTTCGGGCGGAAGCGGTTCATCGGCAGCGCGGCGCGGCCTGCTTTGGCGAGCCTGGCGTTGATGTCGTCGAGCGAGGCCTGGCCGATCAGCAGGATCGGGTAGCCGTCCGAAAAACGCGTGGCGGCCGCGACGCCATTCGTCCATTTGGTGCTGGTCGGGCGGTGGTAGTCAGGGCGAAAGCGTACCAGGCGGCATGGCGCGCCGATGGCGGTGCTGAACCAGGTGGCGGCCGCATCGCCGCAATCGGCGGCGGGGATGCTGTCTTCCCAGATCAGCACATCGATCGTTGGCGCGGCGGCGTCGTGCGCCAGCGGCAGGTGCAGGGGCGGCATGCCGGGGGCTTCGGCAATCAAGCCGGCGCCCTCGATGCGCGGGTTGACGACGGCCATGCGCGGCACTTCGCGCTGGGTCAGGAACAGGCCATCCAGCGTGACCAGCATCCACTCGCGGTCGTGCACGCCGAGGGCCGACAGGCCGTCCATGGCCAGGTGGGCTTCAGGCACGGACAGGCCGGCGCAGGATTTGATCGGGTAGAGGACGAGTTCGGTGAGGGTGGCCATGCTGGAGTGAAGCTGCAGTTTTCTGTTGATGAACGCATCAGGCTACCGCAACTTCAGGTGACTGCACAAGCGCCCGATCAGCTGCGCAGGAATGCCAGCAATTCGGCGTTAAGCCGTTCCTTGTGCGTCGCTGGCAGGCCGTGGCCAGCCCCTTCGTACACGGACAGGCGGCCCTGCGGCAGCATCTCGACGGCGCGGCGGGCAGTGGCGGCCAGCGGCACGATCTGGTCGTCGTCGCCATGGATGACGAGGGTCGGGATCGTCATCTGTTTCAGGTCGGCGCTGAAGTCGGTTTCGGAGAACTGCTTGATGCAGGCATAGGCGCTCTTGATGCTGCACTGCAGGCCCTGGATCAGGAAGGACTGGCGCATGCCCTCCGACACCTTGGCGCCGGGGCGATTGAAGTTGTAGAACGGTGTACTCAGGTCGAGGAAGAACTGGGCGCGGTCGTTGCGCACGCCTTCACGGATGCCGTCGAAGACCGACATCGGCACGCCATCGGGATTGGTGGGCGAGACCACCATCTGCGGCGTGACGGCCCCCACCAGCACCGCCTTGTTCACGCGCTGCGTGCCATGACGCCCGATATAGCGCGCCACTTCGCCGCCGCCGGTCGAATGGCCGACCAGCGTGGCGCCGGTGATGTCGAGCGTCTCGAGCAGGGTCGACAGGTCGTCGGCGTAGGTGTCCATGTCGTTGCCGTGCCAGGCCTTGCCCGAACGCCCGTGGCCCCGGCGGTCATGGGCGATCACCCGGAAGCCATGCTCGGCGAGGAATAGCATCTGATCTTCCCAGGCGTCGGCCGACAGCGGCCAGCCATGGCTGAACACGACCGGCGTGCCGTGGCCCCAGTCGGTGAAATGGATCGTGGTGCCGTCGCGGGCGGTGACGGTATCGATGGTGTGTGCTGTGCTCATATGGGTTCCTTGGAGTGGCGTGGCGTAGCGTGGGGTTCGTGCGGTGGTGCCACTATTATCGGCCTGAATTCGGCGCGCGCTCCCATGCGAAAGTGGTGCTGCGGGGGACCCTTTTGGGGGGTTGGGCAGCCATTGCCCGCCGGCTGGTAGAGTGACGGTTTCAACACCTGCGCCGTCCCGCTTTTCATGGTTTTGCCAATCCGCTTTCCTTCCTGGCTATTCGCTCACCTGGTTATCGCCCTGGCGCTGGCGGCGCCAGTCCCGGCATCAGCCGATGCCGAAACGGCGCCGTCGCCGATCATCGCCATGGACCACGCCAGCTGGACTGCCGCGAGCGGTGCGCCGGCCGGCGTCAAGGGCATCATGCAGACGCCGGATGGCTGGCTGTGGATCGGGGCGTCGTCGGGCCTGTTCCGCTTCGACGGCGTGCGCTTCCAGGGTGCGCAGGGGGCGCTGGCGCCGCTGTCGGCCAATATCAACGAGATCGGTGTACTGAACGACGGCAGGTTGTGGGTCACCTACAAGTTTGGCGGCGCCAGCCTGCTGCAGGACGGCGCGATGCGCCACTTCCCTGCCGGCCAGGGCGGCATGCCGGGCGGGACCAGCCACCGGATGGGGCAAGACAGCGCCGGCCGCGTCTGGCTTGGCACGTCGTCCGGGACGCGCATGCTCGGCGCGGACGGCAACTGGCACGTGCCCGACGCGTCCTTCGGCGTACCGGCTGGCGACGCCGGTGCGATGCTGCTCGACAGGCGCCAGACATTCTGGGTCCGCAGCCGCGACGGCGTGTATGCACTGCGCCGCGGCAGCACCCGCTTCGAGCGTACGCTGGCCGTCAGCGGCAGCGGCGTGCTGGCAGAGCATCCTGACGGCAGCATCTGGGCGTCAGGCATGATGACACCCGGCCTGCAACTGGTGGAAGGCCCTGCCGGCAGCGACCCCGGCGCGTGGGCAACCGACGACCGCATCAACAACTTCCGTTTCGACCGCAGCGGCACGATGTGGCTGCCCGGAAGATCCGGCGTCAGCCGCATCGGCCCAGCCGGATCAAGCCTGCGCCAGCTGACCGGCAGGGCCAATGGACTATCGGGGCAGTACGGGTTCACCGTGTTCGCAGACCGCGAGGACAATCTCTGGGTAGGCACCGAGAGCGGCATCGACCGCTTCCGCGCATACCGCCTGACGCCGCTGGCGCTGCCGCCCTACATCGCCGGTGCGCGGCCGCTGGCGGCCCATCCCCGTGCCGGGGTCTGGGTCGACCGTTCGTTTTTGGCTGGCCCGGATGCGGCGCCCGGGCAGATTGCGCCGCCATCGTCGGATGCAGACCTGACCACGGCCCTGTACGCCGCGCCGGACGGCGTGCTCTGGAGCGGCGGCATCGGCGGCTTGTGGCGCATTGCTGATGGCCGGCGCAGCGCAGTACCGCTGCCGCCCGACGTCCCGGATCCGATGCGCACCGCGATCTTCTCGCTGGTGGGCGGCGCCGATGGCGCACTGTGGGTCAGCCTGGGCCGGCGCGGGCTGTACACCTTGCAGGGTGGGCGCTGGCTGGCCAATGGCGGCGCCCCCGGCCTGGCCGGCCTGGCGCCGACGGCGATGGCGCGCGACGCCGGAGGACGCATCTGGTTCGGCTCCACCGATGACCGCGTCGCCATCCTCGAGCGCGGCGTGGTGCGCCATCTCGGACGCACCGAGGGCTTGCGCATGGGTACCGTGCTGTCGATCCTGCCGGTGGCCGGCGGCGCCTGGATCGGCGGCGAGAACGGCCTGGCCTGGTACGATGGCCAGCGCTTCACGCACCTGACAGGTCGGGGCGGCGACCAGTTTACCGGCATCACCGGCCTGGTGTTCGCCCGCGACGGCACGCTGTGGCTCAACGGCGGCGCCGGCATTTCCGCGATCGGCCCCGAGCAGCTGGCGCGCGCTGCGCGCGAACCCGGCTACCAGCCGCAGTTCACACGCCTTGACTACCGCGACGGCTTGCCCGGCACCGCCAGCGGCATCACGCCACTGCCTTCGGCGGTGCGCAGCAGCGACGGCGCGCTGTGGTTCTCGACCACGGGCGGCACGGTCGCCTTCGATCCGCTGGCGCTGACGCGCAACACCCGCGTGCCGCCGGTCGTCATCACGGCGCTCAGGGCCGACGGGCAGGACAACCCGGTCCGCGCCGGCGTGCGCCTGCCGCCCCATACCGGCACGCTGGAAATCGGGTTCAGCGCGCTGAGCTACCGCGCGCCCGAGCGCATGCGCTTTCGCTACCGGCTCGACGGCATCGACACCGACTGGCAAGAGTCGGAACAGCGCCGCACGGCCCACTACACGAACCTGCCGCCGGGACGCTACCGCTTCGCGGTGATCGCCTCGAACGACGACGGCCTCTGGAACCGCGAGGGCGCGACGCTGTCGTTCGAAGTGGCGCCAAGCCTGACCCAAACACTGGCCTTCCGGCTGGCTTGCGCCCTGCTGATCGTGGCCGGACTGTGGCTGCTGCACCGGATGCGCCTGCGCCACGTGGCGCGGCGCGTCACCGCGCGCATGAACGAGCGCTTGGCCGAGCGCGAGCGCATCGCGCGCGAATTGCACGACACGCTCCTGCAATCGGTGCAGGGCCTGATCCTGAAGATGGGCGCATCGCTGCAGCGCCTGCGCGACGACGAACGCGCGCCGATCGAGGCCGCGCTGAACCAGGCCGACGAGGTACTGGCCGAAGGCCGCGACCGCGTCGCCGGCCTGCGCGGCGCGAACCCGGCGCACGACGACCTGGCCCAGGCCATCACGGCTTTCGGCGCACCGATCGCGCACGAGGGCGCCGTGCACTTCGAGGTGCGGGTGGATGGCGATGCTGTCGCGCTGGCGCAGAGTGTCGGCGATGAAGTCTTCGCGGTCGTCAGGGAGGCGCTGCGCAATGCGTTCGCGCACGCGCACGCGGCGGCGGTGACGGTGACGCTCGATTACCGGGCGGCGGAACTGGTCGTGAGCGTGGCGGACGACGGGCGCGGCATTGCGCCGGACGTGCTTGCACGTGGCGCACGGCCGGGCCATTGGGGCATCCCCGGCATGCGCGAGCGCGCTGCGGGGATTGGGACGCTCGAGCTACGGTCGCTCACTGGCGGCGGGACCACGTGGTGTTTGCGGGTGCCGTTGGCGCGACTGTCGTTGTATGGGTGGTTGCGTTCGCGCGTGCGCGGGTGGCGTTCATAGCGGGCATGGCGGTGATGGCGCCAGTCACAACATAAAAAAAGCCCCGACGCCAAAGGCTGTCGGGGCTTTTTCAGGCTACCGGAATCCGCAGGATTCCGACCTCTTGCTTAGACGTTGAACAAGAAGTTCAATACATCCCCATCCTTGACGACATATTCCTTGCCTTCAGCGCGCATCTTGCCCGCTTCTTTCGCGCCGGCCTCGCCCTTGTAGGTCAAAAAGTCGTCATACGCGATCGTCTGCGCGCGGATGAAGCCGCGCTCGAAGTCGGTGTGGATCACGCCGGCAGCCTGCGGTGCGGTGTCGCCCACGTGGATGGTCCAGGCGCGCACTTCCTTCACGCCGGCGGTGAAATAGGTCTGCAGGCCGAGCAGCTTGTAGGCGGCGCGGATCAGGCGGTCCAGGCCCGGCTCTTCCATGCCCAGGTCGGACAGGAAATCGGCCTTGTCGGCATCGTCCATCTCGGCGATTTCGGACTCGATCGCGGCGCTGATGGCCACGATCGGCGCGTTCTGCTCTTTCGCGTACGCGGTCAGGAGGTCGAGCAGCGGGTTGTCGGTGAAGCCCGTGTCGGACACATTGGCCACGAACATCGCCGGCTTGGCCGTGATCAGGCACAGCGTCTTGATGATTTCCATCTCGTCGGCGTCCAGGCCCAGGGTGCGCACAGGTTTGCCCTGGTCCAGGTGCGGCATCAGGCGTTCGCAGATGGCGACCAGCTTGGCCGCGTCCTTGTCGCCCGAGCGCGCTTTTTTATTTTCGCGGTGGATCGCTTTTTCGACGGCGGTCATGTCCGCCAGCGCCAGCTCGGTCTGGATGACTTCGATATCGTCCAGCGGGCTGACTTTGCCGGCCACGTGGATCACGTTGTCGTCATGGAAGCAGCGCACGACGTTGATGATGGCGTCGGTTTCGCGGATGTGCGACAGGAACTGGTTGCCCAGGCCCTCGCCCTTCGACGCGCCGGCCACCAGGCCGGCGATGTCGACGAATTCGACGATCGCATTGACCATGCGTTCCGGCTTGACGATGGCGGACAGCGCATCCATGCGCGGATCCGGCACCTCGACCACGCCCACGTTCGGCTCGATGGTGCAGAACGGGTAGTTTTCAGCTGGGATGCCGGCCTTGGTCAGTGCGTTGAACAGGGTGGACTTGCCGACGTTTGGCAGGCCGACGATGCCGCATTTGAGGGTCATGAGAACTCTTTCTGATTCGATAAAAGCGAGCGATCAATGAACCGCTCTAAACCCTGCATTGTACCGTCGAAC
>Ga0265780_10004553_pt1 | contig 17794 bp, 10 predicted proteins | sample P1T30metagenome_FD_192432 | JGI IMG/M metagenome (GOLD analysis project Ga0265780, IMG submission 192432) | Plant litter microbial communities from East Loma Ridge, Irvine, California - P1 T30 | ecosystem: Environmental > Terrestrial > Plant litter > Unclassified | place: USA: California...
CTCTTCCTGAGCGATCTGCTCATCTGGGGTTTCTTCTGAGTTCGAAGCATCTGCTTCAACCGACTCGCCTTCACCATCGGCAGGTGCCTCAGGCTCGGTCTCCTCGGGGGTCGTCTCCTCAACGGGAGCGTCGTCACTGGCGGACTCGGTGTCCTCAGCGACAGGTGCCTCGGTCTCGGCTTCCGCAGCAGGGGCGTCAGCCTCTACCTCAGGAGTTACGACCTCTGGCTCGGTAACGGCCGGGGTTTCAACCGGCTCGGCTACCTGGGTGGTCTCCGCGGAAGCAACTTCCTCGGTAACCTCGTCAGCGGATACTTCTGCCTCTGGCTCGGATGTCTCGGAGACAACCGGCTCTGTGGCGACAGGTTCGATAACAGCGTCCTCCGGCGCAACGTCAGCAGATGCTGCGACAGGCTCCGGAGTAGCTTCGGCGGATGCATCTGCTGCGTCCGTGTCTGCTGCTGCTGGGGTCTCATCGCTGTCAGCACTTGCCTCAGGCTCGTCCGAACCGCCCTTGACGCGGGCCATCGCCTCGGCGGCACGTGCAGAAAGTTCTTCCTGCTGTGCGGCGCGGCGTGAAACCTCGTCCTTAACGGTGTCGAGCATGTCGGCAAGGCTGGTCATAGCCTCTACGGACTGCGGGGTAGGAGCGTCACCACTGTCGGCTACAGACTCAAACTCGCCAACAATGCTGTCCTGGAGTTCGCTGATCTGGTTGTCATCAAGCTCCGACAGCTTGTCAAGCATTTGCTTGATCTGGTCCATGGGTGTACTGCCCTCCTTAGGCCAGTAATGATAGGGGGACCCCTATCAGTTTGGGATAGTGTGGGCAAAGGGACTATAGGCACGCTCAGAAGGCGTTAGGCGCTTAGCTCAATCATGAGTATGGCATAGAAAAAAGGGCCTGATTCTATAACCAGGCCCTTCTGTCTACCCCTACTTATGCGGTAAGGAGGTGTACCAGGTGATTCAGTTGAGATGAGACATCGCTCTGAGAGAAGAAGTCTCCACCCGACATGAACCGGGTGATGTCTTCCAGCTTCTCGTTGGCGTCCGGTCCGTACTTGTCCTTGACCTTCTGTACAAGCTGGTCAGCCATAGTACGAAGCACGGGCGGAAGGTCAGAGAACCGAACCTTCTGAGCCTGGTCATCGAATGGGAGCGGTAGGTTTGCCACAGCCTTGGCAAGATCGACCGACACACGGCGAAGCGTTCCACGCGTGTTGTCCGGAAGTGCACCGGAGTCGATCTTGCTCAAACTGTTTGACAAATCTGCGTAGGCAAGTGATGCAGCCTTGTAGTCACCCTGGTGGATGCCCTCAAGAGCAGCAATCTTGTGGAGAATCTCCTGGTTGCCCTCAACTCCAACGTTATCCCGGAGGCGCGCTAGGATGAGACGGAACTTCCCGTCATCATCGCGTGGCTGCGTCTCCGGTGTGAATTTTGGGTCAGAACCACCCTCCTTCGGGGCGTTCGGAGTTTCCGTACCCTGAGCGGTCTCGGCATCCACGTCCGAAGGCGTGCCAGGAGCTACCTGACGAGCGATCTTCTCAACCGCTTCCTTCTTCTCGCGGTCCTCTGTCTTGGTGGCGAACGTAGCGAAGCGTGCACGAACTGCGTCAGCCTGTGCAGCAAGCTCTGCCTGCCGTGCAGCCTTCACAGCCGCGAACTTCTCGCGGATCGGGTCCACCTTGGCGGAGAGTTCAGTGACGCTAAACTGCTCCAACTTTTCCAGGCGTGCCTGCATCTCCATGAGCGGGTCGCTCTGGAGGCGTGCCACTGCCGCTGCACCAGCGGCTACGAGGGCCATCTGCTGTCCACCGGCAACCAAGGTGCGGGCGACCGGGAAACCTGGTACGTTGACCTGGCACACAGCCACAAGCTCAAGGCTGCGGTTGATCGGACGCCAGTCACCGGACGGGGCCGATGCACGGAAGACGCGAATCTGCTCGGGAGTGACTCCCGGACGGAGGGCTCCAGTGACGTAGATGCCGTGCTCGTCCTCACCAGCGCGTACGTCAGCGATGGCCGAAGCCGTGTCGTCGTAGTGCTTGGCTGCGGCGCGAGCGCTGTACGTCAGGTCTGCGTGGCCACCCGCGAGGGTAAGCTGGCCGACCTCAACGTCCTTGCCGGTCTCTGTGCGCAGAACACCTGTGTGGAAGTAGGCGTACTTGCTCTTCGAGCGCGGTGCGTTGGTCTTCTGGTTGGCGTAGCCGATGTGGTCCTGGCTCCAGGACGCGATGTGCCCGAAGACACGACCGTCATCCGTTACCGTGATGGGGGTCAGCTTGCTGAGCTTCGGCTCAGCGAACCAGTCCTCCGGTGGAGCTACAGGGATGTGTTCGGCCACGTATCCAGCAGCAACTAGTGCTGCTGCCTCGATTGGGTCCGGCTCATCGGTGTAGTAGCCGTCCTCGATGTCGTGGAGCATCTCATCCTCCTCTTCTGGTGTTGGTTCCTCTACGAGGAAGATTTCGCATTCCTGGAATGCAGGCTTAGCAACAAGGGTAGCCGCCATGACGCGAGTCTTCTTGACGACTACCTTGGGAGCGCTAATCATGCCTGGTTCGGCATCTGCAAACTCAACGGGGATTTCCTGCTGGGCTTCGAAGTTGTCGAAGTCCACGGATACTCCGCGCAGCATGCGCTCACGGACCATGCGCTCGGCCTCTCGACCGAAGACGCCTGTGTCGAATACACCACGCGCATTTTTCACACCCTCTGGGGTGATTTCCGCAGAGTCGATACGTCCGACGATGACCGACCCGTCGTGACCAGAGGCCGTCTGAATCTGCCAGAGCAGTGTGATCGGCATGTCGCGGAGGTCAATCTCAGCGTCCTCATCGATGGAGCGGTTGTCTCCAGAGTCAACGCCCAGCGGGACCAGGGTCGGAATGAGGAACGGGGAGCCGTTGCCAGCCGGGACGGGGATGTCCTTAGGCAGCGGACCCTCGGGTAGGACCATCTGCGGAGCAGCGGCTGTCAGGGCACGAACACGCTGGCGAGCCATCTCGGCACGAGTCTCAAGCGTGGCGCGCTCTACGAACGTCTCCTCGGAGACAATCTCGTCCGTGCTGAACGTGTGCTCGAAGCGGGACGACATCTCGCGGTTGCGCTTGTCGCCAGTCCACATGCCTGTGGTCTCCTTGTGGCGCAGTGCACAGTAGCCCTTGGCTCGGGTGCCCATGTACTTGCCCAAGTGACGAACGCAGCGCGTCCAGTCCCCTGGCGATCCCCAACCGATCTTGGCAGCACCAGCACCGTGGGTCCAGTAGTGGCGGAGCTTCTCGGCTCCACCGCGGTTCGCATCCGCCCCACCAGCAGCGGTGAGCGCGTGCTGCATGAGGTCCTCGCGGGGACCCCAGAGCAGCATCAGCGTCTCGTCCGTGCTCATGGCAGATGCAGCTACGGGTGCCGGAACAGCAGGCTGCGCCGGGCTCGGGGTTGCTGCGGGCTCAGGAGCGGCCTGCGTACCTGTGACACGGCCACCGTCAACAACGGTGTTCTGTGCGGCAGGGTCCTCTTCCTCGGCCGTCTGCTGGTTGGTCTCATCCTGCTTGTCGTCTACCTGCGAGAGGCAGTCGTTCAGGGCGTCCTCGGTGAGCGGGACCACAGGCGGCGGGGTGGCCGACTGGAGGTCTCCCATCGTGCGAGGGTCACGCTCCCAGACACCATCCTGGCGCTTGTAGACCATCGGAGAATTGGAGGTTGACGAAGCCGGGACAACCGCGATAAGCTTGGTCACAGCAGTCGGGTCGTCCTGGGCAACAACCGCGAGGTAGATCGGCTGCACGTCTGAGTTGTCAGGCGTCTGGGGGTCACCAGAGACCGGAACCAGACTGGCAGTTACAGACTCATCGGTCGAGAAGACCGGCTGGTACCAGATCGAGTTCGAGTGGGTACCGGCACGGTTCATCTTCCGCAACCAGTCAGCAATCAGCGGATTCTGGTAGGCGTCCAGTGTCGTCTTGACACCGGTCTTCTTCTCGATGCTCTCCGCCGTAGGGAGGCCAGTCTCGTTACCCCGTGTGTACGTCGGGATGTTCCCGTTGTCTACAGGCTTGTTCCGTGGCGTGAAGTTCTCACGCTAAGCCTTCACCCATGCCGGGAAGTTGTAGAGCACGTCGTGGATGGCCTTGGAGGTCATCGCCGGAAGCGTGCCCGGAATCTTCGCGGTCGGGTTGTTGATCGGAACACGTGGCTCAGCAAGGATGCCGGTCAGGTCTACCTTCGGAATAGCAACCGGGTGTACCGGAGCCTGGGCAGGAACCTCGACTGGAGCACCGACGCTCTTGGCCGGTACGGTGATCGCGCCGCCCTTTTCAAGCTGCACGTTGACGTTGCCGGAGGCCGCGTCCACCTGGGTGATGGTACCGGTCTGGTTCGGGTCTCCCGCAACCATGACGCGCTGTCCCTGGGAAGCGAAGCGACCGTTCGCGTCACGAAGCTGCGAGGAAGCGTTCTGCGAGCGCTCCTGAGGCGAGTACTGCTCGTTCGCAGCGTCAAGTTCTCCAGCAGCAGTCAGCGATGCGTCTACCAGGCCCCATTCGGTGCCGGAGACACCCGTCTTGACAAGTGCTGCTTCATCTGCATCGATGTCGTCAATAGACACGCAGGAGAAGGGCTCGCTGTTCAGGCGCGCGCCGATGACCACGGCACTGGACGGATCGATGACGATGTGGCTCTTGGCCACGTCTGCGTCCTCAGGGTCGTCCAGCGTAGCGTCGTAGGTGTAGATGTCTCCGTGGACGGTACCGAGGTTGTCCCAGTGGTTATCGTCCCAGACGTAGACCTCGCCGTCAAGGTCGATCTTGTAGAGACGGTCGATGCCCGATCCGTCCATACGCACGCGTGCGAGGAATTCGGGGCCAGCCTCCGGGTCAAGCTCGAAGGCGTCCTGGAAGGGGTCTCCGCCGTTGTCGGTAGTGGAGGGGACCATGATGGCGTCAGCGGTCAACGCCTTCTGGGCCTCGCGGTTGATGATCGATTCGGTCCACTTCTGGGCCGCATCTCCACCCCACATGTCCCAGGTGATGAACTCAGCACTGGGGGTACCGTCCGGACGCGGATCGAACCGGTCCGTGTAGCGGTCGTCAGCGTGACGCGAGAAGTAGCGCGAGATGTGGCGCAGCTTCTCGAAATCGATCTTGCCACCGGAAGCAAGCAGAGCCGCGGTGCGGCGGGACACGTCAGTGCCTCCGCGCTCGTGGCGCTCCATGTTCTTGAGTGCGCGAGCAGCCGTCACCTGGGCTCCGCGCGGGATCGTGTAGACCCGGCCCGTGGACGGAGCCACAGTCGAGTTCATCGTAGCGAAGGCAGCAGCAGCGGTCTGCTCGTCCGTCTCCGTGTACTCGCCTGCCCCCCACGTAGCGTGGGCCTTGAGCAGGTCAAGAGACCCCGATGCCGCTACCGTGCCGAAAAGCGAATCGACAATAGCTCCTCGATCACCATCGGTGAAGAGGAGCATTGTCCCGGAGCGGCCATAAAACTTCGCCATGCGTTAGTTGTCCTGATCCTCGTCCTCGGACCCGGAGACATTTGGCTGGAGTTCATACTTCGATACGTCATCGACCGAGATGTAGTTCTGGTCGTAGTCGTTGAGGAACTGGTCCGCCTTGTCCGGGTCAATCGGAATGACCTGGAAGTCGGTGTCCTCGTCGGACTCGAAGGTGGTGTCGTTAGCACCGAGGAGAACCCAGTCGCCGCCCTGCCGAGCCCAGCGTCCTGCGTTGTTTGTGTACAGCACGCCAACTACGTAGGGGGAGTCATCGGTCGCGTACGCATCAAGCGTCTCGTCCGGCGTGTTGAGGTCGTCCTCGGGGTTTGCCACGGTTTCTCCTGAACCTACGCGCCCAACCAGCGATTCTAGCGCCGAAAGGGGGAGCAGCGTCTTGTATGCAGACAGCCACGAACCATCGTCTTCGCGAAGCTCGCGAATGCCGTAGGGCGCACCATCTGTTGTGAATGCAATTCTACCAGTAGTTCCGTCAATCGAAACGTCACCGGTCTTGTACTCGACATCTCCCACAACGGGATGGGAGACACGGAGGGCACCTGGGATGCTCCACGCCTCCCGGACGGGAAGTGCGAACTCGGGATCATCGGTCCGAGTCAGCACCCCCTGTCCTGGGAAAGTCGGGAACGGCTTGATGTTGTTCTTCGCCATGTCTCTATCCTAGCCTAGTATCGGCTAATCAGGAGGTCGAACCGGGAAAGAACGAAGTTGTACCAGTCCTGGCCACCCGCGTACTCCTGGAAGTCACTCCGGAGAGCCGCGATCTGGGTCTTCATCTGGATCAACTGCTCCTTGGTGAAGGCAGGCTCTCCGCTGTGCCCGTGCTGGCCAACACCCATGGTGGTGAAGTCCCGGTCTCGTCCAAGGCGTCCCAGCGCAAGCTGAGCGAACGGAGAACGAACCCGGTGGTTGTACGTGTCGAAGTGCGTCAAACCGTGGTCAATCGGAATGACGTTTCCGGTCTCGTCGTCAATGAACCAGTTCTGGCCGTGACGGTCTGAGTTCACCACGAGGAAGTCCACCAGTCCGACAATGGCACCGTTGCGGTCCTTGCCGTTCTTGACGTTCTTAAGCGCCTGCATCTCACGAGCCCGAGTCATCATCGGGAAGGTCTCCCACGCCATGCGACCGTTGATCTTGGTCTGGACGAGCGTCTCACCGTCACCGAGTCCAACGACCTGGACATCATTCATGCCAAGGGCGTTGAGCATCTTCGAGACCACAATCTCGTTGTGGTATTCACGGTTGCGGTTGGAGGTCTTGACCTTCTTCTTGAAGTACTCGGTGCCGTTCTCGGTCTTGATGTACCAAGCACCACGGTTCATGGCACCCTCACCAATTCGCTTGGTTTCGACATAACCAGCGTTGTAGTCGTCCACGATCTTCTGGGCGCGCTGGTTATAGTCGTTACGGGTGCCCGGGACGAACTCCGCGGCCTTCGGCGCAGCCACGGTCTTGAAGTAGCCACGGTTCTTTGCGGTCGGACGCTTGACGTGCGTGATACGGCGACCCGGCTCAACGTGACGGAGCAGTACTTCGCCGTCAAGCTCAGCGAACCGCCCTTCGGGCTGGACAACCATACGTACCTCGTAGTTGCCATCGCCACGAACGGACAGGACCTGGTAGTAGCGGCGCTCCGTACCGGTGCCCCGCGGGATGAGGTCCCCCACCTGGAGGTCCCGACCGTAGACAGCCGAGATGTTCTGGAACGGCGCGTTCGCACCGTTGAACTTGATGTCCGAGTACCCGACCTGCTTGACCGCGTAGCCCTGATCCTCGCGCTCCGACATCGCACGGGACTGCTTGGCAGCGTCGGCTGCGTTCTGCATGTCCTGTCCGTTGACTGCGGCGTCCGGGTCCTTCTTGAGGTCATCCGCCACGTTCTGCACGAGCGCCTGGGCAGCATCGCCATCTGAGCCCTTGCGAGCTTCGGCATCCTTGTAGTTCTTGAGTTCATCGATCAGGCCAGATGCCTCGCCGCGAGTAAGGTCCTCGCGAGCAAGCATCTTCTCCACGTTACGGCGTGAACGGTCCGAGACCTGCTTACGGTCCATGAGCACACGGATGAAGTTGGTCTGCTTGTCCGTGACCGGCTCAGCCTTCCAAGCAGCATCGTTCTGCTTCTCCGGAGGCTGGATCGTGGCATCTGCCAGCGAGTCAGCGTTCTCCTCGGGACGGTGCAGGAACTTGCCCTCGCGCGCGTACTGCGCACCATTCTGGTCGGCCTTGACGATGAAGCGGTCTCCACGGCCGACGTTCACGATGTGGCCAGCGCCACCCGGGATATCGTCCACGAACACAGCGTCACCGTGAGCCCATGCCTTCGGCTCGCTCGGGGTGACTTCCTCCTGGTAGGCATCCGGGCGCATGCGGTTGATGCGGTAGGACTGCCATGCCTGGAGCCCCAGGAGGGTCTGCGTCTTGACCTTACCGTCGTCTCCGTAGAATGCAAGCTCAATGTCGTGCGCGCCATCTACTTCGGTGTTCGAGACAACCTTGGCCGGGACATTGCCGACCATCATGTAGTCACCCGGAGCGATGTCCGGAGACTTCACGTCCACCGGGTCAGTCTCCATGAAGTCCAGCATGAACTTCTCCTGGGTCGGACCCATGGAAAGCGGCTCGTCATCGGAACCGACATACGTGTTTCCGTTGATGTCGGCGTTGAGTTCGATGTCCTTGGCAGGCTCTGGCTGGCGCTCGCGGCGAATGGTCGGAAGGTGCTCACCCTCCAGCGCGGTGCTCGGCAGACCGAAGTCACGAACAATCGGCTCCCCGGCGTTTGCCTTCTCCTCCTTCTTGGCGAAGAACGGCGCACTCTCGGGAGCATTGGCGCTGTCTACGCGCTTGAGCTGGCTGGAGATGCGCTGACGCTGACGGCCCGCGTTCAGGCCACCCTCGCGGTTCATCTCCGGGAAGATGACGTAGGTAGAGTCGGAGTAGACGTACGCACCGTTACCATCGTTCGTCTTCTGGCGCAGCGCCGCGACCTGGCCGCGGTACACGCGTCCGAGGTTCGGGTTCGGCAGGCCATTGACAGTCTGGCGGTAGTCGGTCCAGTCCACCCAGTCGCCCTCAACCAGCGGCTCGCCACCGCCGTACGGGATGTGACTCTGCTGTGCGATGGCACGGTTGCGAAGCTGGGCACGGAGGTCGTCGTTCACCTTGCGGCGCGTCATCGAATCCAGCACCGTGTTCACGAAGTCCTGGTCGAGTCGGTTGTCAGCAGCCAGACGGTCCAGCACCTTGCGGTGCTCACCGCGAGCCGCCAGTCCGGCGATCAGACCAGCCACCGCGTTGGTGTGCGCATCCTCCCCACGCAGCAGCATCGTGTTGGCGATAAAGTCACGCGCTGGGTCCGGAGCGTAGTCGAAGTCTCCCTGTGCCTCGGCCGGGAGGTTCTGCACGCCCTTCTTCTTGCGGTCGAGAGTCTTCTTCGGGTCCCGTCCACGGATGAGCGCCTTAGCAGCGTTCATCTTAGTCTTGAGGGCCTTGTAGGAGTGGGTCTCACCGGAGACGGCGTAGACGCGGGACTCGCCCGTGTCGATGTCAGTCTCACGGACGTACGGGAAGAAGCGCTCGTTGCCGGTACGGCGAACAATGACCTCGTACTGCTTGCGGCCAACCTGGCGCGTCTCGACTACTACGTCTCCGTTCTGGAGCATCTTGTAGCCGTCGTGGTTGCGCTTCACGTCCTGGATGATGAGGTTGGGGTCAACCACCTCGTTCTTGGCAGGGCTCACCAGGCTTGGGCGGGCCGGAGTGAAGTTGGCAGGGTTGCTCTCCGGGTCGCGCGGGCGCGTTCCGGTGTTCGAGGTGTTCGGTGCCGCAGCAAGCTCGCGCTGTGCATCGCGCACCTCGCCAGCCATCGCGTCCGGGTCCTCTACGATGCTGCGGATGCGGTCTGCGTCCTCAGGCGAGAGGTCCTTACCGGCCAGGCGGTCGGAGAGGTGACTCTTGGCTACATCAGAAGCGGTCTCGGCATCCGAGCCCTCATAGACCACGGCGTCCAGGGCGTCGTTGTTGACGGCACGCTTGGTGATCGGGTTGTTCTCGGAACCGTCCTCGTGGGCCATGCGGTCCCCGAGCCAGTTCTGAGCGTCTTCACGGCTGTTGAACTTGGCACGCATCATCTGACCGTCACGGCCGAAGTGCGTTCCGATGTACTGACCATCGGTGCCGAGCATGATGTTGCCGCGGGCGAATCCACCCTGCATGTAGTCCGAGTCCGTGCCGTCATCGCTGTCGATGATCTGGAGCGGAGCCTCGTCGTTGAGCACGGGCAGGTCGATCACGTTCGGCTCAGAGGTGGCAGCCGAAGGGTCGCGAAGGTCGTTCTCATCGAAGCCGTTGAGAATCCCACGCTCCCAGTCCATGAGCCCGTCGTCCCCAACGAGGTCCTGCATCGCCTGAGCGCCGTCTACGGCCTCAGGAGCAGCCTGGTCTTCCACCGGGGCGTCTACGCTCTCCTCGGCCGTCTCCGGGGCAGCTACGGGCTCCTCCGGGGCGTTTACGGCCTCAGGGGCTGCTCCCTCCTCGGCTGGAGCCTCTGCAACGGGCTCTGCCGGGCGCTGAGCGCGGTTACGGCGCTCCTGCATCCGGCGAAGGTCGTCCAGGTCCTGCTGAGCGGATGCTGCCTCCTGGTCGTAGCGGGCAGCGCCATCCTCATCACCTCGTGCGCGGGCACGCTGAGCCAGACGCTGGGCAGCAGCAAGGTCCGCCTCGGCGTCTGAGATGTCCTGTGCGAACGGGTCGTCGGAAGGGGTTGGCTCCTGCACCGACTCAGGAGCCGGTGTGATGCCCTCGGAGGGCCTATTGGTGTCTGCGTTTCCGGTTGGTGCAGGAGATTCTGGGGCGGCAGGCTCGTCCTGGACCTTGCGCAGCGCGCTGTCCTTGACGGCAGTCTTGCCGAATGCGTCAGGGGAGTCCTTGACGTAGTGTGCGGGCTCGCCACCGACCTCGGTCACCGAGTCGATGACACCGGTCTTGGTGTTGCCGTTGCGGTCGGTCCACTGAACGCGGTCACCCTTGACGAGGGTGTCCTCGTTCGGGACGGCGTTCGGCTGGTTGAAGTCGAACGGAGCACCGTTGCGCTCGACCACCTGGTCCGGCGTGACCGGCTGGAGACCCTCGTTGAAGCGGCGGGTGTTGTCCTCAGTCACCAGCATGTTGCGCGAGGTGAAGCTGTGGATCGTACCGGTGTGCATGTTGCCCTGGGAGTCGCGCCAGGTGATCTTGTCACCGACTGCGAGTCCGTCGTTCTCCGGTACCTCAAGAGCCGAGTCGCCGTTGGCCTGTGCGTGACGCACGGCGTCCTGACGAACCGTGCGGAGGTTCGCGTGGGCAGCGTTGAGGTTCGCCTGGCGCTGGAGGTGTCCAGGCTTCCAGGTCGAGTTGCTCGGGATGTCTGCGCCGCCATAGCGCTTCTCGTAGCTGTCCAAGGCACGGCGAGCAGCCGCTACACGCGACTCAGCGTCCTTGACGCGGCTCTCCATCGTGGAGACAGGAGTCGCAGCGAGGTCGGCATCGTTGGCCGGAGCGGCAACGCTAGTGTCCTGGGGTCCGCGGTCACGGCCTAGGCGCTCGTCCTTGGCCTTCTCAACGGCAGCCGTGTCTACACGCTTCATGCCGTTGTTGTAGTTCGGGAGTGCCCCGGCTGGCTGCTTGGACTTGCTGGCCGCGATCTGGGACTTGAGCGCCTCAACACGAGCCTTCTGGGCCTCGTTGGCGAGACGGATGTACTCCTGGTCCTCGGGGGAGCCCGGGACGACCTCACCGCCGTTGACCAGCTTGACCGGCTCGGCCTGCGGGGTTGCAGGACGGTCCAGGGTTGGGGTACCTTCGTTGGCAACCGAGTCGAGCGTTGGCTCGGTATCGGTGGGCGTGGCCGGAGCTTCCTCCTCGGACTTCTCCGGAGTTGCCTCTGCCTGGGCAGGCTGTTCCGACTTCCCCCCATTGTCCGGGGCAGCCTGCTCCTTATCGTCTCCGGACGCAGGCGCATCAGGGACGCTTACGTCCGGGGACTTCGGGGCGTCGGCCTCAGGGGCACGTTCCTCGGTCTGCGGGGCGTCACCGTTCTTGATCCGGTCGAGCTTGGCGTAGACAGCCGTGAGGGTGTCGTTGATCGCGTGCGCTGCCGGGGAGTCCTGAATCTGGGCACCACGAGCCTCCAGACGCTGAGCCATGCGCTGGAGCGCCTTCTCATCGTCTGGGAGGTTGTCAGCCGGGTTGACGACCTGCGGAGCGGGCTCCGGAAGCGGGGCTAGGCCTGCGTCGGGGGCTGGGGCTTCTTCTGGGCTGCCTGCGGGCTGGACGGATTCAGACCCGCCTGCTCCGCTACGCTCTCCTGCGGGCTGGCTGGCGTTGTCACTGCTGCCTGGTCCGCTGGGCTGGGCGTCGGTGTTGTCGTCTGCTGGGGCGTTACTGGTGTCGCCTCCGGCGTTGCCGTTGCTGTCGTCTGCGACAGGGGCTGCTGGGGCTCCGCTGTCGGGTCCCCCTGTCCCTTCTGGCTGATCTGCTGTGCCAGCGGCGTCAGGTACTGTGCCACCTGTTCCGGTGTCATTTCCGACAGATTCGAGGGCATTGGGATCAGCGTTTGCGTTGCTGCCATCGTTACGGGGCCTTCCCTGCGAGGTCGTAATGACCTTGTTGTTGGCGACATCGTAAATCTCGGTGGACTGGCGCTCGGATGCAAGCTGCTGAGCAGCATTGTGATCCGGCACCTGGTCAACGATGTCGAATGAGAACTTCTGGTTGTCGTTATCGACCTTGACGGAAAGGCGCTTTCCGCCTCCGACAAGCTCGTCCTTGTGCGCATTGACGTAATCCGCCATGCTCTGCGCGAGATTTCCAATCTCGCCGAGGTCGTGCTCCTCGTAGTTGTTGTTGGTCGGTACGAGGTAGCCGTCTGCGGCAACGTCACCGGTCGCGAGGTCGAGGTTCACGCCCGAGCCCGTGTCAGCGGTGCGTACGTCCTGCTCGGAGTCCACAGCCTGGATGGCAGCCATCTGCTGCTCCATGTGGTCCCAGCGGGCCTTGTCCTGGTCATTCGGGAGTTCAACCGCGCCACGGTTCATGTAGTCGTCGTAGTCGCGCTTGAAGTCCGGGTTCGCGGTCAGGGCATCGAGGATGTCCTTGCTGTCCGCGCCCTGGTCGATCAGGCCAGCGACCTTGTTGTCCGGGTCGTACGGCGCAACGGCAGCCTTGGCACGATCCTTCGCGCTCTTGGCACCGTTGGCGTCCGGAGCCATGGCCTGCTGCTGGGCGACCTTCTTGCCGTCCAGGTTCGCCTGTACCTCGCGGTTGTCCGCGAGTGCCTGGTCGTTGTTCGGGACACCTGCCGGGTCCTGTGCGTCAATCTCGTTGACCTTGGCCAGGACGGTCGGCCAGTCCTTGAAGTTGCCGACGCTCTTCGGCTGGTTGTTCTGGAAGAGGATGAACTGGTTGCCGGTCTTCTGCTTGACCGGGTACGATGTCGGGACGATCTTGAACTCGCCGTCATCGGTCACCCACCCGTTGTCCTGACGACGCCATCCGTATGGGCTGTCGGAGAAGGGAAGCTGGTTCTCGGCTGGGATGTCCGCATCCATGCGGTCACCGATGTCCGTGCCATCGGTGTGCTTGCCCAGCGCTACGCCACGCTGCTGGAGGTAGCTCGGGTCCAGGGACGCGAGAATCTCCTGCGCATTGGCGGAGTTGATGTTGTAGAAACCGTCCTTGAGCCCGTTCGGGTCACGCTGGACGAAAAGCTGACCTACGTTGGGGTCGTCCGTGTTTCCGACCGCAACACCGCGGGCGGAGACAACCGTGCCATCGGCACGCTTGAACTTGAACTTGACACCCTTACCCATCTCGATCCAGCGGCCGTAGCGGTCACGCCACTGCATCTTGGCGCGCGCAGAACGCGCGGCGTGGCTGTTACCGCCGAAGGCTACAAGCGGAGAAAGAGAATCAGACACAAAACGTCCTCTGATACGCGAAAATGACTTGTTTAGCGTATCAGAGGACGGTTCTGTTGATCGGGAGGCTAAAGCTGGTCTGGCCAGTCTTCCTTGGTCTTCGGGTACTCGCTCTCGTCGTCGTCCGACGAGTCGATCAGCGCGAAGTTGAGGTGGCCGTTGGAGTGGCTGGAGTCCGAGTAGTAGGTCATGAACTCCTGGGGAGTCCAGTCCTCGGTCAGCGCCTCCATGCCCTTAGACGGGTGAAGCTTCTTGCCCTTGTAGTCCACGTAGCCCAGGGCCTTACCGGTCCAGTCTTCGAAGCGGATGCGTGCTGTCATGATTCTAAGATACGCCCTTCTTCTCTGCGTGTCAACCCTGGAACGGCGGAGCGTCCTGGCCAGCCTCAGTGGGCTCAACCGAGTCGGACATCTGGGTACCGTCTGTCGGAGCCGCCCCCTGGTTCGGCTCCGCCAGTCCTGCCGCAGCCGGATCGACCGCCTGCGAGTTCGGGTCCGTCTCCGGAGCGGGCTGTCCACCGTTGAGGACGCTGGTTACGTCTCCCGGAACCGGTGCCACACTCTGGCTCTGGTTGGAGGTACGAGCAGCGTTCATGATGTCCGGTGCCACAGCCGTCAGCAGCGCCTCGGTAAGCTCCGGGCTCATCGCACCGTGGCTGGTGAGAATCTTGATGACGTACTCAGTGGAGGTCGGGGCGTCAGCGTCCGTGAAGCCGTGCGCACGACGCCAGGTCTCGGCGGAGATGGCGTTCTTCTCGAAGCCCGAGTCTGCGTCAGAGGCGCGGTCGGTTCGAGTCGAGATGCTTGACGGGTCGTACCAGACTACGATACGGTTGACCTCAGCCTCGGGGTATCCCTGGGCGATGAGGTACGGACGGAGGTAGACCTGCGTGATGGCATCCGCGATGAGGATAATCATCGGCTCGATGTGGCTCTTGTAGAGCGAGTCATCGATCTGCTGGGCGTTGGAGTACTTGACGTTCGCCATGCCCGTGATGAGGTCCTTCGGGACATCGAGTCCCTGGAGGATGCGGTCGAGTACACGGTCAGCACGCGCTACGAGTGCGTCGTCAAACGAGCGCTCGAACTTGAACTGCTTGATCGAGTCAGCAAGGTCAGCAGGGCCACGGATGATGAGCGGGACAACGGCAGCAGCCGAGTCCTCCTCCTTGATCGGCGTGGTCATCGCCTCCATGAACTCTTCTTCGAACTGGTCTTCCAGTTCCTCCTGAGTTGCGGAGTTCGGGTCCTCGTCATCATCGAACGGGCTCGACGGGTCAGCGTTGCTGGCAGTGGCAAGACCATCCGGCAGGTACATGGCACCCGCGTTGAGGCGTGAGCGTGCCGTGGCGCGGAAGGTGCGGTTCAGCAGCAGTAGCTCGGAGCATAGGTCAAGCAGGCCACGAAGGCTGGCGTCCGGCTCCTCGGAGAAGCGAGGGTGTGCGCGCCAGATGCGGCCCACGTACGCGTCCTTGGGAAGCGTGATGACACCGTTGTTGCCGCCACCCTGTCCGCCGAAGCCGTTCGCAAGCAGGTCCCGGCGCGGGATGATCTTGTAGTTGCCGTTGCGGTCAACCTGGAGTTCGTCTACACTACGGATGTCCCAGGTCTCGGGTAGTCCCGAGCCCGGACGTGCAGGAATCTGCACGAGGTAGCACTCACCAGCCACGTTGAGGTTCAGCGCGGCGTCACGAAGGAGACCAGCCTGACCACCGTACGCACTGTCCAGACGGGCCAGGGCACGCTCAGCCATCTCGGCCAAGTCGGGATCGACAGTGCTGGACTGGCGAAGCGGGGCGGGAGCCTCACTGACATCTTCGACTACCGCGGTGAAGAGGCGGATACGCGAGACAACCTGGCTGGCCAGGTTGAACGCGTACTTCACCTCTCCGATGGCGTCGTAGTACTCCCACGCCTCCGCCTGCCAGACGGCTGCGGAGGACGCACGGCGCTTCCGGAACGCCTCGGCTTCGCCCTGGTCCCCCACCTTGACCTGCGTTGCAGCAGCGGTCAGGGCGCGAGGGGATGAGAAGGGCACGGCAGTAGCCGTTTCGGTCGCAAGTGTGCGCCGGAAGGGGTTCGCCACGGTGATCCTAACGTTCGAGAAGCTCGAAGATGATGCCTGTCAGAGCGCTAAACGCCAGAATAGACACGAATACTAGGCCAATGGTACCACCCAAAGCAAGAATGATAGCGAGAACAGCCCCGATCCAGATGCTCAAACACCATGGGCAAGTGAGCAAGTAGCCCCGTTTTGTGCTCTCTGGAGGGTACTTAGCCCACCACCAATCCCTAAAACCGGCCAAAATCTCGTCTTGGAGGACCATTCTGGTGCCTCGAAAGGTCCCGAGAGCCCCTACAACTAGCATCAACCACGTCATGAGAGGTCCTTTCCCTCGTACAGGGCCAAGAACTCACGGCACCAGGCCAACTTGTCCTCGACTCGCTGGCCAGCAGGCTGTGCAGTACTCCATAGTTCGAGGTTCTTCGGATGGTTGTCGTGCTTCACGCCGTTGATGTGGTGGACGTTCTCGTGGGGGAGAAGGGGACGGCCCAGCTTCTCGGCCATGATTAGCCGATGCTCTCGGATGTGACCACTCTTTGATGCCATGGAGTCGTAGAAAGGGTGGTCCGAAGGAACAAGAAGAAGAACATATCCTCTTTCGTTGGTCCTTCGGCCACCCCTCCAGTTGCCATGTTGCTCATTGTCGAGAGTTCCACGCTTCCACCTGCGGTAGTGTCGGCCACACATGCTTCTGGCATATAGGTCCGAGCGTGTGCACCCGTCTGCTACGCACGTTGTAGGCCTGCTCGGAAGCTCTGTAGTTCCGTACTTGCGCCACCTGGAGTAGTGCGTTCCGCACATGCCACGCTGCAAGTACGTCCCTGGACCCTTAGAACAACCACTTACCGAGCACGTTCTGTCTGTATTCACTCTAAGCCCTCCTATTAGGAGAGAATAGCACCAAATTCAGGCAGAACGGGGGAGGTCAGCGTCCAATTCCTCGTCATCGGTGTCCGATTCCGGGTAGTAGTAGTTCTCCCGGGGGTCATATCCCTTCGCTTCGGGCTCCTCAACCATGAACCAGGGCAGTTCCGGCATCGGAACCCACTTCTGAGCGAGGTTGTGGGTGGAATCGGGCAGGAAATACAGCTTGCCGTGCCGAATCTGGCTGTGACACACGTTCTTGGTGTCCCAATCGTAGATAGATTGGGAGAACGTGGGGGAATCCGGGGAGGCATAGGCCGTTCCCGGGCTCTCAAACACGTGGTTGTCCTGGCACGCAGGGCACCAGAAGCAGAATCGGCCGTCTTCTAGCTGCTTGAGGACCATTCTCGCCCTACTTCTGTACGCAACCGCAGTCTGTGCCGCTTGGGCAGCCGCCTGAGTGGTAGATGGGGCACTCTTCGCACATGATTTACTCCGTTGGGTTCTTGTTCGACATCACGATCCCCCTAAATGGGTTCCATGACCTGAGACGGGACCCGCAACCGCAGGCTTCGTCCTTCGAGAAGGCGATTCGCTTGCCGGAGAGGGTCGTGACGTACGAATCGTCCGACTTCTTGGCTGCCTTCTGGAAGCTTGAGGGGTCATACCCTTCGGAGAACACCGCTTGAGGCCCATTCACGGAGTCGATGGCGACCAGAACGCGTGATTCGGTGACGATGATGCGCGCGGTGTTGATCTGGCGGCTACCCGGGAGTGGAGAATGCGTCCGTACGGTGTCTTCAAAGCCCGCTGGCGCAATGGTGACCAATGCGGGGAACGTGTCAGCACGTACTTGCGGCATTAGGAGGTCTTCCCCAGTCTGCGGGCCATGGCGCGGTAGGTCACTCCTGCCGCTGTAGCCAATTCTTGCACACTCACGCCGGATTCATGCAGGCGGGTGACAAGCTCGGTCAGGTCCTGATTCGCGGTAGAAGCGCGGTGCAGCGGGTGCATCCCGGCACGGTACTTCCGAGCAACTGGTGCAAGATCGTCAATCAGGCGGGCATCCGAGGCCGAGATGCCAGGGGAGGCTGCCTTCTTGGGGATATAGAACTCCGGAGTCTTGAGTGTGGGGGTCTCAACCTGCGTGGGGTCTACTGCTGGGGCTGAGCCCAGCTTCTGAATCCAGGATCGGATGGTGGATCGGCTTCGCGGGGGGTCAAAGACCTCTCCGATGGCCCTGAGCGTCCAGCCTGCGGCGTAGAGGTTGGCGATGTACTGGTAGAGGGCGGTACCCGAGAGGCTCTTAAGCGTCTCGGCTTCGGAATCGGGCAGGGCCTGCTCGCGTGCAGCCCTCCGGGTGGTTGTGGGACTGGTCATATACTGAAAGTAA
>Ga0265780_10004555_pt1 | contig 17793 bp, 13 predicted proteins | sample P1T30metagenome_FD_192432 | JGI IMG/M metagenome (GOLD analysis project Ga0265780, IMG submission 192432) | Plant litter microbial communities from East Loma Ridge, Irvine, California - P1 T30 | ecosystem: Environmental > Terrestrial > Plant litter > Unclassified | place: USA: California...
TGTGCCTACGTGATTTCGCAGTAGCAATTTTCAGCGGATATCGATTACCGAGTCTTGATCGAACTGGTGATGTGTCCAGGCTGCCGCATGACCGCTAAGCTAAGCTAAGCTAAGCTAAGCTAAACTAAGCTAAGTTTAGTATAGTTTAGTCAGACATTTTTCCCATAATGTCGAAATAAGCAGGCTGAAGCTGGGGCAAACTATTACGAGCAGCTGACCAGTCAAGCCGTCCCGGCCTGACTCACACTAACCAGCCTCAAGAAGAGCCGGGGCGGTTCAGACAAGCTCTTACCTCATCCTCTGTCATCTGAATGAGCCGAGCGGCGGAGACGTGCATAGCGACAGCGATTTTGAAAAGCACTCGCACGGTCGGCTGTCGTTCCCCTCGTTCGATCAAGCTCACGAATGTGCGGTCGATGTCCGCAGCGAGGGCGAGTTGCTCTTGGGTAAGTCCCGATTCTTTTCGAACCTCACGCAGCACTTTCCCGAACGCCAAACCTGGATCCAAAAGATTTCTCCCAATATTCGGGGAAATCATGGCTGTGCGTTATCATTGCGTCTTCGGACTATAGTCATCATTTATAGAAATGTGGCCTGGTGATGCACCGTCCCAAGAACCGATGGTGAGGCTACGTAGTCCATACTTGCTCAGGACCCGTCTCTTAAAATGCTTCGAAATCGAACGCCTTACATATGCCTGCTGACCGACAACGAGATAGCAAACAGTTTTTGTTTGAGGTACTGGGCAAGATCGTCTACCGGAAAGTGGAGTGAGTCTTTCCAGTCCTTGTTGGGTGACTCCGGACTCAGCAAGGGCGAAATGGTCGACATATTGAAATCCGCTTGTCGTTTGCACTTCCCTCATGTTCGTTGTGGCAGCTGCGGAGGCCATATATCCGTGGCTACGCGTAGCGAGTACTCATCAATAATCGGGACGATTCGAAGGCTTCGTAACGGTAAGCCTTCAGCGATATGCCCCGCCTGTACACGAGCTGCGCCTGCGCCAGAGAATAAGCCCGCTATCTTCGCCTTAAAGCACCGACGGGATCATGTTGCAAGCGCACTGATGGGCTTGCATGAAAAAGCCAAGCTAGTTGACTACGCAAACTTGCCTTTTGTGCAGTCATTTCTGCTGTATGCTGCCTTGCTCGCTGCAAACTTAGCACCGGGGGAGACCGTTGTTCCACCACTCGAAACGCAACTGGACGAACTCGCTCCGACTCCAGAGCTTGCTGAAGAGATCTACGCTCGGCTTTGCACTGAGGGTATCCTCCTTCCTGCCCAGTCTTCTAACGTTAATGCATTTAGTCTGGAAAAGGACACTGGTGCGCTGACATGCAGCATCCATGCGGCGGCATGGACGCTTGCTGGTGACGCATGCGGCAGATCAATCGATGAAATTCTTACAATGCTGTTTCGGAGGCTAGATCAACCTGAGCCTGCGGCGGTAGAGGCACTTTGGTATTTAGTAGCAGCGGGTGAATGCAGGAGATACTTCGTCAGTCAGTGGGAACGCTACAGATTCGCTCATCCTGGTATTAATTCCGCCAAAGTCTCTGTCGCCTTACAACCATACCTAGATGAATGCTCAGTTGGCCAGTTATGGAACGTCATCTACTACGCGGTCAAGAACCTCGCAGCCTTGACACAGGAGGGTAAGCATACCCCACAGCACATCTGCAACATGCTTCCTGGAGGCATTCGGCGCTATGCAGACTATCGACTGGCGAATGGCCAAACAATTCGACCTTGGCATCGGCCATCTCCCTCAAAACAGTCATGGATAACAAACATTCTTCTTGATAAGGTTCTGAAAGCTGGTGACTTTGCTTTCGAAATGTTGAAGGGACAAGATGTGTTTGAATACGTTGATTACTTAACTACGAAGCCAAGTGACCATGGCCCTGCAACGTGGTTGTCAAGACCATCAGCTTAAATCAAGCTGTCCGAACAGGCGTGCAAAGCCAACACGGGTCGGTATTATCAGTCTCGATACCCTCACGTAGACCCAAGAAAGAATTGATCCTGCTTTTTTCAAAAAAAAGATTGCCCCTCTGCAGATCGTTCCATCAGCCGCTTTGGATTCGGGGTTCAAGACTATATGAAAAGTGAACTATAGAACGGACAGCGGTTGCGCCTCAGCAAGGCAATTGGCTTTGCTTGCACTCGCTCCGCGCAGAATCTACTGAACATACGCAATGTACGCTCTGCGACTTCGGAGAATACTTGGGTTGCTTTTCCATAGCTTCATTCTCGCAATAATGAAGCACCTAAAAAACTGGGATGGTTCACCTATCACTTAAGTATCACAAAGGTAAATCAAAAGCTATTGATCTTGTGAGAATGGGAAATTGAATACATTTGATGCCTCAACAAGACGAAAACGTTCCTGTAACTGTAGATGGTTCTGCCTCTCCATCTCTAGTGCCGCTTCAGCTACCTCTAGTTTTTTCAGCATTTTGTCGCGGTCGGCTTCAGCTTGCTGTAACTCTAGTTCCACGAACTGAAAGCTCTTCAGCAAGCGGTCGTACAAATCCTTCGCATCGTTAAGCCGTTCGGCAACCGTGCGACGCTCATTTTCCCGAGAAGGTTTCCTCTCGTTGAGCCTCGCCTTCCATTCCTTAACCTCGGCAAGCAGTCCGCCGTAAGTTTCCGGATTCTTGCTCAAAGTGGTCCAGTGTACGCCTGCACGTTCGTAAAGCAGCGCTTCAGTTACAGACTGACCAGTTCGAGGGTTACCATCCTCGCTCTCGGTCATCTCCACCAGAATATCTTTCATCGCCTGCCGAACCTTTGTGGCCACAGCTTCCGCCCTCAGGATACCGCGCTGCTTGGCCTTCTCCTTCATCCGCGCTCGAGCATCGGCAGAGAATATTCGCTTCTTAGCGAAAGTGTCAGTAGGCGCGGACGACTTGCTTTTCATCATGTTGGCACTTGTTCAGCGGCGGCGACTATCGCACGTACTGTGGTGTGGTGCATCCATTTTTCGCGAATATCCTCAAACGGTAGGAGGGCTTCCCGGATTTTTTTTTCTAACCCAGCCGCTAAGAGCCCATGCCTCTCCTCCACCGCCTCCTCGTAGAGCGCTACTAACCTAGCCAAGGAAGTGTCCAACTGGGAGCGGCGTGAAGCGAGCTCTAAACGATGTCCGCAATCAGCTTGGCAATTGCTTGGATCCGTCTTGCCTCTCTTACCGGTGCAGGCAGCCGGCTGGGTAAAGCCCTTGGTGCAAAAAACTCCGTCCCGCGGCATCGTAAAAGTAATCCCTGCTTCAGTCAGGAAGTATGCAGTCTCATAAGAATCGCTTGCGCCCCACTCCCTACCAGTACGATGCATGTTCATCACTCGCTCCTTGACTGCTTCGAAGAGCTTGGGCGCAGCTGGGCCGCCATAGCCGCCGTACGGAAGCCTTACGGCACTGCCCCGTGCCGGGCTCGCGCTAGGCTCGCCACTGGCTTTAGCAATGACTTCCCGTGTCTCTTGAGCCGCCCCTGTCATCGCAGCCGCAGCCGCAGCCGCAGCCGCAGCCGCAACCAAGCTATCGACTACCGTGACGCCTCGCATGATTTTCAGTTCCCGCCTCACTGTTTCAACCTCGATCTGCAGATCCTTGTCACTGAGGATGTAATACAAAGTCATCTCGACCGACTTGTGACCGAACACCTGCATAAGGATCATAGGAGCGTCCGTAAGTGCAAGCGCTGCAAGGCGCGCGACTGTTTTTCTGAAACGGTGCGAGCGCATTTTCTGGCCGCCTGGCCTAGTGCTCATGCCAAGCGTGCTGGCATACGTTATAAGCGAATGATTTACGTTCGTTAGTGGTTTTGTGCGATCACCTCGACCGAGACCGTTTTGCACCCACAAGTGCGCTCCGCCTTCAGGCGGAGGTACAGGCCGATTATCTGATGTCCGCTCTGGTTCCTGCGGACCGATAAGCTCCGCTAAGTTCGCGAGTCTGGTCTGCTGCTCGATGGCATCGACTGCGATCTCTGGCAAGATCCAATCACGCAGGACTCCTTCGTGGCGCTCAACTAGTTTAAAGGTGCGGCCCCGCGCGAATGTCGTTCCGTCACGAGCCCGAACAACGCAATCTCGCTCAAACGATACCAGCTCCATTCTGCGCGATGCTGTCGACATCGCCGCTACGAAAAGGTGTGCACACTGCAACGTAGCCATTAACCCTACAATGTGCCGGAAGTTGCGCGGCGGCCATTCCAATAATTCCACGGGTTCGACATCGATCTCGCTCGAGTGCATGCTTACGTGATCATTCTGTTGCCCCACTGACGTTAAGCCAGGCTCAAGTGCGGGTTCTAGCGAAGATTCTCGGTCTATATGGGACGTATTTGTCCATAGATGTATTCCAAAAGGCGGGCACGCGATTTGAGAACCAGTTGAGTCGCGCCAAGCGTAGCATTGCAGATACTTTACGACCTCGGAATTTCTCCGCTGCTCCACACCGCCAGGTGAGATTGCCAAGTCGTCGGTACTCTCCCAGATTTGTAGGATCTGCTCGGCAATCACAAGGAGGTTCGGCCCGAGCTCACGGATGATCCAAAGACTCTTGCTACCCATTTCCGCAACGTACGAGTCAGGCAGGGGTAAATGCTTGTCTACTGGTTTCGGAAGTTCTTGCCGACGCCTTGGCTCACCTCGGACTATAGTCACTGGTGCAAGCGGAGTTTCCCAGAAAGGAACATCTGTCCACATATCTATCTCAGCGAGCATTCGCGCCCGCTCAATTTCAAGCTTCATCTGTTTCTGCTGACGCTTACTGAAGCGTTCTAAATCTTCTGGACATACGAGCCCAAGATAGCTTATCGCTGTCGGTGCGACGGAGCTTGGCCGCAACAGGCATGTTTGATTGTCGATCCTCTTACCTACGCCAATAGCAAACAAGGGCGCAAGGTATTGGTAAGCGATATTCGCGATCGTTGTAGTGTCGAGAGTCCGCCCCTTGTAACGCCCCAGCGCGGAAGGCCCCATGCGGCATAGCAACAAGTAGCGCGTAGCGACTATAACAGCGCCGTCGAGGATGGCATCGATGCGCGGAGAATTAACGGCATCTAATCCAATAGTAGTATCGTGCACAACGCTCTCTACGCAAGAACGCACACTACCATCGTCCTGAAGAGAAACTTTGTGCCGCTCCTCTAAGTGATCTACGATCCTTTGACGTAAGCTAATGTCTTGCATACTGGGTTGTAATCCACCAGCCCATTTCAGAGGAGTTTGCCAACGACCGAGCGTCTTTCCGTGTTCAAGGATTGCTTGCAACGTTTCAAGTTCGCGCGCGCCCATATTTTGAACACGGTGTAGACTTAAGTCAGGAATGGCTGCAGCTTCAATCTCGGCATCAACTGACGAGCTTTGATCGTTTTTATGTCTGAGGGGTGACTGCGAAAAATTGAAAGCTGTGCGAACGTTTTGCTGGATCTCGCCCGATACGGTCCGCGTTGCTTTTTGCTTCAGAGGCGTCACTTTATTATTCATCTATTCGCTCTCTAGTATTAAATAAACTCAGGCGGAACATGTTCGCCGTCGGCGATCCGTTGCACCCAGAGCTCGATGTGTTTTTCTACTGGCTGATCGGGGAAAGCAAGAAGGGCCCGTTCCGTATTTTGCAGTTCGATGCCAAAGCTACCTACAGTCGAAAAAACCTCCATGGGAAGCTTTTCCTGAAGGTGCCGCAACTCAGCAATGCGCATGCATAGACCTGGCCAACTATCAGGAGCAAGTACCGCGTTGGATTGGCATAGTGTGCAACGCTGCGCCACGCATTTGCTTTCACCATCAGGCACAAACGTAGGGTCAAGATCTCGCGGCGGGTTGTGTGGATCCAAGCACGGCACTCCAATTCGGCTTCGTTCTAGTGCACGATAGTCTACCAGCAGGCCTAACTCCCCCGCACTCATATTCCCATCGTTGCATAATTTGGCAAGGACTGTTGGATCGACACTTCCTGTTTCAACGGCTTCCCAGAAGTGCTGCAGGAACGTGCTCCAGTTTTTATTATTCTGATTTTGCACTACGTTATTTTGCAAATAACCTTGAGTCGTCCGGACCGCCGCGTGTCCAAGTGCCTTCTGGACGTGGAGTATATTTCCGTGCGACATTCGATACCAGTAATTTCCGAATATCTTACGAAAGTCTGTGGCAACGATATACGGAACTTGGCGGTCAATGGGCCGTACAGCATTAATCGAAGTGATCAAGTGACGCAACCAACGGCCTTTCGAACTAGCATCAAAATTTTCCTCATTAAGCGATTGAACACTGCCAAGCGCAAAATATAGCCATGGGGACCGAAGGCGCTTTTGCAGCTGAACGATTTCCTTATGCGCTTTTTGTAGTTCTTTTAAACCTCCCCCCTGGGACTTACGCTCCTGATAATGTGCTGTCAAAACGGTCAGATCACCGCGCAGTTTCTCACGTAGCGCGGCCGTTCGCTCGATCAGGGTCAATACGATTACTGGGGCTGAAGCACGGGACTTCTTTAGCCCTTCCGTGTAGACCTCGTGCTTTGCCCGCTCCTTCCAACCTCCCATCGAGTACACGGTGTCCTCTTCATCAACCTCTGCGAATGAGTCATCCTCGTTTTCCGACTGCGCCTTCATAAGGTATTGATGCCCCTTCTTGTCGTTCGGGTCGTTTCTAGGATGTTCGACTATAAATTCCTCGGATTTCGTGGCGTCAAGATCAAGTAATGTCTGCGGATTCCAGCCAGTTGCTGCTAAGCAGAGCATAAACGCCATGCGAATATCATCGCCATCAGGGTAGAAACCCCGCTGCATTTCCATCAGGTTATATCCGGCTTTTACATACTCATTTTCAGTCAAACCTGCCTTGGCTTCCAACTTACTGCATGGAACGCGGCCATTTATCCGCTGCGACGCTCGAGAATACTGCTCGTATTGCTTTAAGAGCCGCGCCTCCTCTTCACGTCGGCTTTCGTCACGAGAGCGACCGACCTCATCGAGCCGCGCTTCTTCGCTAAATCCTGCTTCTAATGATGTGCGGGGACGCCCAAGCAACATCAGCGCCTCTGTCCTCTCCCACCGATGCAACGCGGCAAACCAGCCGTGCTTAAGCGCCATGCGGATTGGATCGACGACCTCAACTTCCGGAAGCGCATTCTTCACCATACGTCCGGTTTCGCGCTCCGGTCCTATCCAATGCAGGTGTTTTATCTCGGTATTCCCGAGCGCACGCAAAGCAGCGCGCGTCGGATTTATCAAGCGATTAATAAACCAAGTGAACAGACCTGATGGCATCCCGGTGTCGAATGCCCGCTGGCGATGAAGGTCTGTGAAATCACGTGCAGACCGAATCGTTGCCGCACCTTCTTTTTCGACACTGTCTAGCAATCGCCACCACGACCGCAGCGCAGTCTGCGCACTTCTAACTGTTTTTAATGATTTCCCCGCCAATTCGCTCGTTAGAATTGGGAGAAGCTCTGCAATTAATTCTGGACGGCCAGTAAAAGGACCCGCCCACCTTTCGGCTGAAACCGAAAGCGGTGGCTCGTGCTCGCCGTCCCTAAAAACGGTAAACTTCGTAGGCTCGATCTCATTTAGGTGGTGAGTCCATATCTCGAATTCTGCAAGCGGCGGCTTGCTTAGTTGCCTAGATACGGTTGGCACTGCCACCTTCACTGACCCATTTTCCTTGGCGTGTTGCCGCAGTCTATCTTTTGTATTTTTGGCAGGTAATCGAGTTTTCATCTGGCTATGTTGGGTAGTGCTACTCCGATCATTCCAGCGACTTATTTCCTGCTACCGGATTTCTCTCGTCATATGCTCTCTCGTACTGAATCGCCATACCAGAAGTTATACGATCAACTGCCCAGTGCAAATAAATCATGCTGGTTTGCGAATTCGCGTGGCGCAGCTGCGGCCTGATCTGCAGCTCAATAACATCCATTACTGCAGTCTTCACCGTATTCATTGGTAGATGGAGTCCTGGCTCCTTTAAATAACTGATTTCCCGCATGAGTACCGAACATGCCCACCAGTCCCGCCCACGATGAGGTGACCAACCTTTGGCGGGTAGCGTTACACCCGTCCATGCGGCATAGAGCTGCCTATCATCGATTCGCTCTCCGGTTTCCGGATCTAGGAAAAGGTGCAGGGTATCGGCAACTTGATCCAAAACCGCTTTGCGGCTCAATCCCTTTTCCCTGAGTCGCTGCTTTAAACTCTCCAACGCGGCTGGCCGAAGCTTTGGTTCTGTCAGGTATCTATACAAATTATCAGCTAGCGGTAAAGGAACGTGAATAGTTCCGCGTGGCCCGATCTTGTCACCGTGGTCGAGCTTAACGATATTCCCGTCACGTCCTTTTCCTTCATAAGATTTGCCTTTGGCGCCGTATATGATTGCAGCCTTAATAGTTTGGTGCTCGTAAGCAGTATCTGGGTTAGCAATTAAAGACGACCATTCCGACTTGTCACGAGGTAGAGTATCAGCGCGCCAACCCACTACTTCAGCCCGTCGCACTGCGGTAAGGCAGACTGTCTCGCACATTAAACGGTACACATATCCAAACCGAGCCTCGACTCGCTCTAACCACTCTCCGACTGCTTCGTGGCTTGGATACTGCATGCGGTGCTTTTTGCCATCGCCTTTAGGCATCATGCCTTCTCGCGCGCTGATCTGCTTGCTTCTGTAACCATAACTGTCCGTCGCCTTCCCGATCTGAATCCGTTTGAGCTCGGTTGGAACCTCAAAGAAGGCTTCTCTGTAACCCTTGTCACAGAGCCAAGTAAGGAAGTCACCGGCCTGGAGAAGGCGTGGGTTAATCGTCGCAGCGCCGAGCGACCTGCCATCGTTTGACCAAAGGCCAGCCACCATCTCCGTTTTATATTGTCCGGATACGTGCTCGTGGTAGCTGCAGGTGTATATATCGACACCGCGAACATCGGCCCACTCCAAGAAGTTTGCGAGCCAGTGGGCATAGTTATGGATAGTTTGGGGCGCAGGTGGTTCTAGTTCGCGGGTTCCGCGAGTGTATGGGTGCCACCTCCCAAGCCCCCGGTCAATGAGGTAACGGGAGCCTAGCCGATGATAGGCCGGTCGGGCATCGAGAATGAATGGCAGGTCAGCGACAAGACCGTACCCCCGCGCAGCCAAGAGTTGTGGATCTCCGTAACAGACGGAAAACTGAAGCCTTTCGTTCTCCATCTAAGCCGCCTGTTCATCGCAACAATGAATTATTGTTCAGAAGTAACTTGGCAGTCAACTTCTATCTAAGCGATTTTGATCGATGCGATAACGCTGGCGATATTGATCTGTTCCTGGCGCCGCCCTTCCGAGGCCGCGATCAGGGCCCGCTTCTCGCGCTCGGCCGTGATCTGCGCCTGCATCGCGTGCAGGATCTCGGCCGGCGGCGTCAAATCCTTGATCTCGTAGCGCAGCACCTTGACGCCCCAGTTGGCGGCCGACTCGTCGATCGCGTTGACGATGTGGGTGTTGATGTGGTCGCGCTCTTCGAAGGTCTTGTCGAGCTCCATGCGGCCGATCACCGAACGCAAGGTGGTCTGGGCCAGCTGGGTGATGGCCTGGATGTAGTTCGACGAACCGTAAGAGGCGCGCATGGCGTCGGTCACCTGGAAGTACAGGATGCCGTCGACCTGCAACTGCGTGTTGTCGCGCGTGATGCAGACCTGCGGCGGGACGTCGAGCGGGATCTCCTTCAGGCTGTGCTTGTAGGCGACGCGGTCGACGAAGGGCACCACGATGTTCAGGCCCGGGGCCAGGGTTGCGTGGTATTTGCCGAGGCGCTCGACCACCCAGGCATTCTGCTGCGGCACCACATTGATGGTCTTGAACACGAAGACCAGGGCGATGGCGAAGATCACGATCGCGACCAGGCTGAAAGACAGTTCCATGTGCGTCCCTTTTTACAGTGAGTTGTCGGTTAGCGTCGGGCCACGATCAGGCGGTTGCCCTGGACCTCGACGATCTCGAAATCGCCAGGCTGCGGCTCGATCCCGGCACGTAGCTCGACGTCCCACAGGGCGCCGCGGTACATCACGCGGGCGCGCCGGTCCTGCCATTGCGGCACTGTCACGCGCTGGCCGATATCGAGGTTGATGCTGGGGTCGTTCGCGGCCTGGCCGCGCCCGGGGCGCGCGTAGCGGGTGCGGCGCAGGACCATCGTGGCGCCGGCGCCGACGATGGCGGCCACCAGCGTCTGCAGGGGACCGCCCGCGCCGAAGTAGGCGGCGATCGCGCCGAACAGCAGGCCGATCGCGATCATCAACAGGTAGAACGTGCCGATGAACAGCTCGGCCACGATCAGGATGCCGGCGCCGATGAGCCAGTACGTCCAGTCTGACATCGCAGGGTCTCCTTCTTCGTTATGGGATAAAAAAACCCTCGCTACCCGGAGTGGGTAGAGAGGGTTTGTCGGACCGCGCGGCGCTCTGCGTCGGTCGTGGTCGAGGGCTCGGAAATCGGGTCATCCTCGCCAGTGTAGCACCGCCCGCGCCGCTTGGGGCAAGGCGGCGCCCCGGATCAGGACTGGGCCAGTTTCTGCCAGGTCTCGATCACCGAGTCGGGGTTGAGCGACATCGACTCGATGCCCTCGTCCACCAGCCACTGGGCGAAGTCCGGATTGTCCGACGGCCCCTGGCCGCAGATGCCGATGTACTTGCCCTGCGCGCGGCAGGCCTTGATCGCCAGCGACAGCAGCGCCTTGACGGCCGGGTCGCGTTCGTCGAAATCCTTGGCCAGCAATTCCATGCCGGAGTCGCGGTCCAGGCCCAGGGTGAGCTGGGTCAGGTCGTTCGAGCCGATCGAGAAGCCGTCGAAGTACTGAAGGAACTGCTCGGCCAGGATCGCGTTGGACGGCACTTCACACATCATGATCAGGCGCAGGCCGTTTTCGCCGCGCTTGAGGCCATTCTGCGCCAGCAGGTCCACGACCTTTTCGGCCTGGCCCAGGGTGCGCACGAACGGCACCATCAGCTCGACGTTACTCAAGCCCATGTCGTTGCGCACCCGCTTCATGGCCGCGCATTCCATTGCGAACGACTCGGCGAAGTCTTCCGCCAGGTAGCGCGCCGCGCCGCGGAAGCCCAGCATTGGATTCTCTTCGTCCGGCTCGTAGCGCGAACCACCGATCAGCTTCTTGTACTCGTTCGACTTGAAGTCGGACAGGCGCACGATGACCGGTTTCGGCCAGAAGGCGGCGGCGATGGTGGCGACGCCCTCAACCAGCTTGTCGACATAGAAGGCGCGCGGCGACGCGTGGCCGCGGGCGACCGATTCCACCGCCTTTTTAAGGTCGGCGTCGATGTTCGGATACTCGAGGATGGCCTTCGGGTGCACGCCGATATTGTTGTTGATGATGAACTCGAGGCGCGCCAGGCCGACGCCGTTGTTGGGTACCGACTGGAAGTCGAAGGCCAGTTGCGGGTTGCCGACGTTGAGCATGATCTTGGTTTTGATCGGCGGCAGTTCGCCGCGCGCCACCTCGGTGACCTCGGTTTCGAGCAGGCCGTCGTAGATCATGCCTTCGTCGCCTTCGGCGCACGAGACCGTGACCAGCGTGCCGTCCTTGAGCACATCGGTCGCGTCGCCGCAGCCGACCACCGCCGGCACGCCCAGCTCACGCGCGATGATCGCCGCGTGGCAGGTGCGGCCACCGCGGTTGGTGACGATCGCCGCGGCGCGCTTCATGACCGGCTCCCAGTTCGGGTCGGTCATGTCGGCCACCAGCACGTCGCCCGGCTGCACGCGTTCCATCTCGCTCGGGTCGGTGATGACGCGCACCGGGCCGGCGCCGATCTTCTGGCCGATCGCGCGGCCGTGGGTCAGCACGGTGCCGGTGCCCTTCAGGTGGAAGCGCTGCTGGGCGTCGGTGGCTTTCTGCTGCGATTTGACGGTTTCCGGACGCGCCTGGAGGATGTACAGCTTGCCGTCGCGGCCATCCTTGCCCCACTCGATGTCCATTGGACGGCCGTAGTGGTTCTCGATGATCATCGCGTACTTGGCCAGTTCGATGACTTCTTCCTCGACCAGCGAATAGCGGTTGCGCAGCTCGATCGGCACGTCGACGGTCTTGACCGAGCGGCCGGCCTTGGCCTCGCTGGTGAATTCCATCTTGATCAGCTTGGAGCCGATATTGCGGCGGATGACGGCCGATTTACCTTGGGCCAGCATCGGCTTGTGGACGTAGAACTCATCCGGATTGACTGCGCCCTGCACCACGGTCTCGCCCAGGCCGTAGCTCGAGGTGATGAACACCACGTCCTTGAAGCCCGATTCGGTATCGATCGTGAACATCACGCCCGCGGCGCCGGTATCGGAACGCACCATGCGCTGCACGCCAGCCGACAGCGCCACCTCGGCGTGGGTGAAGCCCTTGTGCACGCGGTACGAGATCGCGCGGTCGTTGTAGAGCGAGGCGAAGACGTGCTTCATGGCCTCAAGCACGTTGTCGATGCCGACGACATTCAGGAACGATTCCTGCTGGCCGGCGAAGGACGCATCCGGCAAGTCTTCGGCGGTGGCCGAGGAACGCACGGCGAACGAGACTTCGGTTTCCGAGCCGGCGAACAGGCGCTCGTAGAACTCGCGAATGTCCTGTTCCAGGCGTGGCTGGAACGGGGTTTCGACGATCCAGCCGCGGATCTCGGCGCCGGCAGCGGCCAGCGAGCGCACGTCGTCGACGTCGAGATTGTCGAGGCGGCGCGCGATGCGTTCGCCGAGCGAAGCGCCGCCATCGACGCTATGGTCGAGGAAGTCGCGGAAGGCATCGGCGGTGGTGGCGAAGCCGGTCGGCACGCGCACGCCGGCGCCTGCCAGCTGGCTGATCATCTCGCCGAGCGAGGCGTTCTTGCCGCCGACCGACTCGACGTCGGTCATGCGCAGATCCTCGAACGAGGCCACGTACACCCGTGTGGCGTCATCGGGCTTGAATGCTGGAGTAGCTAGGTTAGTCATGGTAAAACACCCTTACTTGATGATGGAAAGCTGTTGGCGCAATGGGCGCACAAGCGGGGGCGTACATGACGTGTTCTTGTTATTCTGGCCCGCGTGCAGCACAATGCAAAACCCGTTGCCGAGCATTCTACCCTGCACCACGGTGATGTGCAGCGCACTTTTGATGCATCTTTGTCAGCAAAGCATTCCGATCCAGACACCATGACCGACGATTCCCTGCCCCCTCCAGTCACCGCTTCCCGCACCGTGTTCTTCGTCTCGGACGGCACCGGCATCACGGCCGAGACCTTCGGCCACGCGGTGCTGAGCCAGTTCGACCTGCGCTTCCGCCAGATCCGCCTGCCGTTTGTTGACTCGATCGAAAAAGCACACGACGCCGCGCGCCGTATCAACGAGAGTTTCGCGCTGCATGGCCAGCGTCCGATCGTGTTCTCGACCCTGGTCAAGAACGACCTGTCGAGCGTGATCCGATCGGCGAATGGCATGCACATGGATCTGTTCCAGACCTTCGTCGCCCCGCTCGAGCAAGAACTGGATGTCAAATCGACGCACACGATCGGCCGCATCCACAACGCGGTCGACACCGAGGAATACAAGAACCGCATTGAAGCCATCAACTTCTCGCTGGCCCACGACGACGGCCAATCGCACAAGAACCTGGCCGAGGCCGACGTGATCCTGGTCGGCGTCTCGCGCTCCGGAAAAACGCCGACGAGCCTGTACCTGGCGATGCAATACGGCCTGAAAGCCGCAAATTATCCTTTGATCCCCGACGACTTCGAACGCGGCAAGCTTCCGAGCTCCCTCCCCCCGTTCAAGGCAAAACTGTTCGGCCTGACGATCACCCCCGAGCGCCTCTCCCAAATCCGCAACGAGCGCCGCGCCGGCAGCAAATACGCCTCCCTCGAAAACTGCCGCTACGAAGTCAACGAAGCCGAGCACCTGATGCGCCGCGAAGGCATCCGCTGGCTCTCCTCGACCACAAAATCCATCGAAGAAATCGCCACCACGATCCTCCAAGAAATCAAACCCGACCGCCGCGAATACTAATCCTCAATTAGGGTCAGAGTAGAATTAATTAGTAAGATTTCTTGCGGATCATTACCCAAGCATCAGCCAATTTCGACTTTCTCGAAAGCCCGTGCAAACTAATTAGGGTCAGAGTCGAATTGTTTGACAACTTTGAGGAATTGCTCGGCAATTCTACTCTGACCCTCATTATTTTTCGCCCTTCGCGCACCATTACCCAAGCGTCCAGGAAATAGACTGACCCAGAGAAATAATTCTCTGTGTTTGTTAGCGCTATACCCACCAACTTTAAATAGGGTCAGAGTCGAATTGTTTGATAACTTTTATGGATGAGTGCTCAATTCGACTCCGTCCCTAATTATCCTGAAGGAAATTGGCCGATAATTCTACTCTGACCCTAATTATCCACGACCCCAATTTGGGAAATTGCTCAATAATTCTACTCTGACCCTAATTGAGGGGTTAGAAGAATTGGCGCCAGTCGGCGAGCCAGGTGGGGAAGGCGGGGGCGGACATGGGGTTGGCGATGTGGTAGCCCTGGGCGTAGGTGCAGCCGAGACTTTGGAGGAAATCCCAGTCCTGGCGGGTTTCGACGCCGACGGCGACGGACATGCGATCAAGGCTGTGCGCGAGATTCAGGCAGCTGCGTAATACCGTGCCGAGGGGGCGGCGTTTGGAGGCGCCGTCGACGAAGCTGCGGTCGATTTTCAATTCGGTGAAGGGGATGCGCGCGAGTAGCTGCAGGTTCGATCTGCCGGTGCCGTAGTCGTCGATCGCCAGGCCAAAGCCCATCATGCGCAGGCGGATCAGGCGTTCGATGAAGTCGGGGTTGGTGTTCAAAACCGAGGATTCAGGGATTTCGAAGGTGATGTAGGTGGGGGGGACCTTGTGGCGCTCCAGCGAAGCCACGATCTGGCGCACGAAGGCTGGGTGGGCAAGCGTTTCGGGGGCGATGTTCAGGGAGATCGGGACCGGGATGCCTTGTTCCTGGAACCAGCGGCAGTGCTCAACCGATAGCTCGATCATGCTCCAGTCGAGGAAGTCGATGCGGCCGCTTTCTTCCAACGCTTCCATGAAGGATGCCGGGCCCAGCACGCCGTGCTCGGGGTGGCGCCAGCGGGCGAAGGCTTCCAGGCCTTTTACCTGGCCGGTTGCGAGCTCGATCTTCGGTTGGAAGAAGGGTTCGAATTGGCGCTTTTGCAGGCCGATGCCGATTTGCTGGAACGAGAAACGCGGGCCGCCCGGCTTCTTGGGCGGGCGCGCCAGGGGCGTGTAGTTGTCGAGCAGGGGCTTCAAACTGGCGGCGCTGACGGGGCTGGGGATCGCGCCCAGCAGGGCGATGCCGAAGGACTGGGCCAGGGACTCGATCGAGAACAGCAGATCAGGCGGATGGGCGCCGGTGATCACCAGGCGCGCGGGGCTTTTGACCTCGCCGAGCTTGCGGATCAGCGCCAGGCCGTCCACGCCGGGCAGGTCGAGATCGATGATCGCGATGTTGATCGGCGGCGCCAGCCCGGCTTCCAGCGCCTGCAGCGCGAGATGCCCGTCGGCGACGTCGGTGACGCGGCTGGCGCCCATGTGGCTCAGCATGTCGACCAGCGCCCTGCGCTGGGCCGTGTCGGCTTGCGCCACCAAGATATGCAAATGCGGCAAATGCGCGATGTCCATCGTTGCTCCAGTCTCCCAGCCGCAAGCCTACGCGATGCGCCGGAAGCCGTCCATATATGTCTACGCCTGCTGCTGGCGCAGGCCCTCGAAGAAGCACACCGCCGCGCAGGCCGCGACGTTGAGCGACTCCACCTGGCCCGCATGCGGCACTGCGACCCGGTGCGTGGCCAACGATAACAATTCATCGGATACGCCCTGCCCTTCGTGACCCAGCACCCAGGCCACCGGCTGGCGCAGGTCCATCGCGTACAGGCGCTCGGCCGCGTAGCCGCTGGTGGCCAGCACCGGCACCGTTGCCGCGCGCACCAGCGGAGCCAATTCGACTTGTTCAAAGATGTCGAGCACGAAGTGCGCGCCCATCGCTGCGCGCAGCACTTTCGGAGACCAGCAGAAGGCGGTGCCGGGGCTGCAGTACACTTGCTTGATGCCGGACGCCGCCGCGCTGCGCAGGATCGAGCCAACGTTGCCGGGGTCCTGCACGCCGTCGAGCAGCACGCTTGATCCGACAAGACCCGGTACGCTGGAAGGCTGCGGCGAATCGATCACGAACAGCAGGTGCACCCCGTGCTCAACCTGGCTGATGGCGTTGAACAGCGCGTCCGGCAACGCCGTCACGGGCGCGTGCAGGCCGTCGCAAAGGGCGACGATCGCCTGCACTTCGGGATTGCCGAGCGCCCCTTCGGATACCACGCAGTGGCGTGGGGCGCCGCGCAGCTCGAGCCAGGTCTGGCACAGGTGCACGCCGTCGAGCAGGCTCTGGCCGGCCTTGCGCCGCGCCTGCGAACTGGTGGCCAGGCTTTTCAGGTCTTTATAGAACGCATTGTCGCGCGAGGTGATGGTTTTCATGCTGCTTCAAAAAAGACTATTACCAGGCTGCGCAAACAGGTCGACCTGCAGCAGGTTGCGCACCGGCGCGAACGAACGGCGGTGCGCCGGCGACGGGCCGTGGGTGCGCAGGCGCTCCAGGTGCAATGGCGTGCCATAGCCCTTGTGCTGGTCGAAGCCGTACTGCGGGTACAGGCCATGCAGCTGCACCAGCGCCGCGTCGCGCGCTGTCTTGGCCAGGATCGAGGCGGCCGAGATGGCGTTGACCTTGTCATCGCCCTCCACGATCGCATGCGCCCGCACATCCATCTGCGGGCAGCGGTTGCCGTCGATCAGGGCCAGGGTCGGCACCGTATGCAGCGCCTCCACCGCGCGCCGCATCGCCAGCATGGTCGCCTGCAGGATGTTGATGCTGTCGATCTCCGCGCACGAGCATTCGGCGATGGCCCAGGCCAGCGCATGCTCGCGAATCAAGGGCGCCAGCTCGTCGCGCCGCGCCTCGGTCAGCTTCTTCGAATCGCGCAGGCCCTCGATCGGGCGGCGCGGGTCGAGGATCACGGCGGCCGCATACACCGGGCCAGCCAATGGGCCGCGCCCCGCCTCGTCGACGCCGCACACGATGTCGAGATCGGTGAAGGGCCTGAGCCGCTTGGGCAGGCCCGGATACAGGTTGACTCTCTTCTTGCTCATATTACGTCCCAGGCACCAGCGGTGCGCGGCCTATCACTTTCAATACCGCTTCGGCGCTTTCGCGCGCGCTGTCGCGCAGCAGGCTGTGGTGCATCTCGAGGAAGCGCGCGGCCAGGCGCTCGCGTCCCGCGCCATCTTGCAACTGGGCCCAGATGGCGTCGGCCATGGCCTCGGGCGTGGCCGCATGCTGGATCAGTTCCGGCACCAGGAATTCGCGCGCCAGGATATTCGGCAGGCCAATCCAGGGCTGGTAACCCATATGGCGCATGATCGCGTACGAGGCGGCCATCACTTTATAAGCGATCACCATCGGCTTCTTGAACAGCGCCACTTCCAGGGTTGCGGTACCGGAAGCGACCAGTACCGCGTCGGCAGCGGCGATCGCCGTGTGCGAACCGGCGTCGGTCACGATCAGCTCGACATCCTGCAGGCCGGCCTTGACGATGATCTCGTCGAAATAGGCGCGCTGGCGCTCGCCCACCATCGGCACCACGAAACGCAGGCCAGGATCGCGCGCGGCGAGCAGCTTGACCGCGCGCACATAGGGCTCGGCCAGGTATTTCAGCTCGCCCATGCGGCTGCCGGGCATCACCGTCACCACGCGGTCGTCGACAGCCAGGCCGAGGGAACGGC
>Ga0265780_10004557_pt1 | contig 17789 bp, 13 predicted proteins | sample P1T30metagenome_FD_192432 | JGI IMG/M metagenome (GOLD analysis project Ga0265780, IMG submission 192432) | Plant litter microbial communities from East Loma Ridge, Irvine, California - P1 T30 | ecosystem: Environmental > Terrestrial > Plant litter > Unclassified | place: USA: California...
TTTATCAAGCAGCAACTCGTCCTCAAGCGCAGCGTCATCGCTGTCGCCGTGGCCCTGGCATCGTCCAGCGCCGCTCACGCGCAAGCCCAGTCGGCACAACCGACCGCCGCCCCGGCGCAAAAGGTCTACGTGACCGGTTCCAACATCAAGCGCGCCGACAAAGAAGGCTCGTCGCCGGTCTCGACCCTGAACGCCAAGCAGATCGCCGCCACCGGCGCCAACACCGTGGCCGAACTGCTGTCGACCATTCCCGCCTTCGGCTCGGGCACCTCGACCGACATCGTCGACGGCAGCTTCTCGAAAGGCGCCTCGACCGCCTCGCTGCGCGGCCTCGGTTCGTCCTCGACCCTGATCCTGCTCAACGGCCGCCGCATCACCGCGTCCGCCTACGCCGATCCGAACCAGGGCAAATCGGCCGTGTACGACCTGAACACGATCCCGGTGTCGGCGATCGAACGGGTCGAGATCTTCAAGGATGGCGCGTCGGCCGTGTACGGCTCGGACGCGATCGCCGGCGTGATCAACTTCATCACCAAGACCAACTACCAGGGCACCGAGCTGACCGCCTCGACCAGCGCCAACGATGACGGCGAATTCGCACGCCGCAACATCAGCGGCGTGACCGGCTTCGGCGACCTGGTGGAAGACGGCTACAACGCCTTCCTCAGCTTCGACATCTCCTCGCGCGACCACACCAGCATCCGCGATGCGCGCGACGTCAAGCAGGACGTCTACGCCGACGTCAACCAGCGCCTGAGCGAGTACGGCAGCTACGTCTCGAACCAGCCGTTCTTCTTCCGCGAACGCACCGCCGGCGCGCGCAACTTCGCCACCACCCTGGCCAACGGCGCCGACATCATCAACCGCACCGGCTGCGATTCGTCGCAACTGGTCACCGGCAACCGCGACAAGCACAACCTGACCGCGACCTCGATGCTGAACGGCCGCACGTTCTGCAACTACGACATCTGGAACAACTACGAAGCGCAGAGCAAGGGCAACGACGCCAACCTGCTGGGCAAGCTGACGTACCAGCTGACCCCGGAAATCACCGCGTTCACCGAGCTGGGCTATACCCGCACCGAGCGCGAGTACCGCGGCAATTCGTCGAGCATCGTGTCGACCTCGCCGACCACCGTGTTCCGCACCAACGGCCTGCCAAGCGACTACCAGCTGATCCTGCCGGCCGGTCACCCGGACAATCCGTTCCCGACCTCGCGCTCGGCCGTCGCCTACCGCTTCACCGACATCGATGGCGGCTCCAAGAACGTCAACCAGTCCGCGCGCTTCCTGGCCGGCCTGAAAGGCACGACCGGCCAGTTCGACTGGGAAACCGGCCTGTTGCTCAACCGCAGCGAGCGTGACGAAACCATGCGCGGCATGCTGTACCGCCCGACCGTCGACCGCATCGTCAGCGAAGGCCGCACCCTGGCCCAGACCGCCGCCGACCCGAGCGTGTCGCGCAATGTCGTCAACAAGGGCTACGCGCAAGTGTCGCAACTCGACGCCAAGGCGTCGACCACGCTCGGCGCGCTGGCCGGCGGCGACATCGGCCTGGCCTTCGGCGGCGAAATCCGCCAGGAGAAGCTGTCGATGAACCCGGACCAGGAAACCCAGACCGGCAACATCATCGGCCTGGCCAACTCGCTGGTCGAAGGCAGCCGCATGGTCAAATCGGCGTTCGTCGAACTGCGCACGCCGTTCACCAGGAACTTCGAGATGGACTTCGCCGGTCGCTGGGACAAGTACCCGACCGAAACGAGCTTCGTGCCGAAAGTCGGCGCCAAGTTCATCGCCAACGACAAGCTGACTTTCCGCGCCTCGTACGCCGAAGGCTTCCGCGCCCCGGCCCTGTCGCAGATCGCCGAAGGCGGCGTCCAGTCGTTCTCGACCGTCACCGACACCGTGCGCTGCCCTGACGGCAAGAACCCGCTGGCTGGCGGCGATTCGTCGGACTGCTCGCGCCGCATCTCGTCGATGTCGGCCGCCAATCCTGACCTGAAGCCGGAAACCTCGAAGAGCTACTCGTTCGGCGCGATCTTCGCCCCGACCAAGAACCTCGACATCCTGGTCGACTACTACCGCATCCGCAAGGAAGACGAAACCGCGCTGCTGTCGGCCGGCTACGTGATTTCGCACCCGGAACTGTACGGTGACCTGGCGATCCGCGACAGCAACCTGCTCAACGCCCTGATCGACGCCAACGGCAATCGCATCCCGGGCACCGGTCCACTGAACGCGGTCAACCGCTACTACGTGAACCAGGGCGCGACCGAAGTGTCGGGCATCGACGTCGAAGTGGCGCACCGCCTGTCGCTGGGCGACATGGGCCGCTTGAACACCAAGTTCGACTGGAGCTACCAGCTGCGCTACAAGCGTTCCGAGCGTCCAGGCGAGCGTGAAGCCAACCTGGTCGGCAGCAACGGCGGCCTGTCGGACTGGGCAACGTCGGTGGGCGACATCCCGCGCCACCGCGCCACCCTGTCGACCAACTGGTCGCGCGACGTGCACTCGGTGACGCTGAGCGGCGAATTCGTCTCGCGCATCTCGATGCTGCGCCGCTCGGACGACTTCGATGTCTATCCTGAAGCGTACTGCTACTACGGCAAGGGCCAGCCTTCGAGCGCCTACAGCCTGGGCGGCCTGGAAAAGTTCAGCAACTGGGTGAGCGACTGCTCGGTGCCGTACTGGGCCACCATGCACGTGGCGTACTCGTACACCGGCTTCAAGAACTGGACCCTGTCGGCCAACATCCGCAACCTGCTGGACAAGGCCGCGCCGTACGATCCACGTTATCCGAACGAAGGCTTCAACACCCAGCTGCACAACGGCCAGGGTCGTTACTTCCGCCTGACCGCCAACTACAAGTTCTAAACGACTTCGTAGTGTGAAAAAAAAGCCGCCAGGTGTGAACCGGGCGGCTTTTTTGTTTTGGTATGTCGCCTGCTGCTTAGCTGGCGTCGGTGAACGCCAGGTACAGCTCGCGCGCCTGGCGCGCCACCGGGCCGGCTTCGAGCGTGCGCTCTTCGTAGCGCGTGCACGGCGTGACCTTGCCGTAGTTGCCGGTGCTGAAGATCTCGCGCGCCGTGTTCAGCTCAGTGGCTTTGACAGTACGCTCTTCCACCGTCACGCCGGCCGCGCCCAGCAGCGCCATCACGCGCGCCCGCGTAATGCCAGCCAGGAACGTGCCGTTCAAAGCCGGCGTCACCACCTTGCCCTCGTCGGTGACGATGAACAGGTTCGAGGCCGCGAACTCGGCCACGTGGCCTTCGGCGTCGAGCATGATCGCCTGCTCGAAACCGCGCTCTTTTACCTCGCGCATGGCGCGCGTCGAATTGGCGTACAAGGCCGAGGCCTTGGCGTCGGTCGGGGCCATGTTCGGCTGCGGACGGCGCATGGTCGACAGGCCGGCCGAGAAACCGGTGAATGGCGGCAGCGGCGCGTCGAACAGGGTCAGGGCGAACTGGCTTTTTTCGGCCACCGGGATCAGGAAACCTTCCGACCCGAACACCAGTGGGCGGATGTACAGCTCGGCATCGGCCGGGAACCTGGCCACGCCTTCGCGCACCAGTGCTTCCATCTGGTCCACGCTCAAGGGGCAGCGCAGGCCCAGCTTCTCGGCGGACGCGATGACACGCTCGAGGTGCGGACGCAGGTCGGGCAGCTTGCCGCCCAGGGCGCGCGCGCCGTCGAACACGGACGAACCGAGCCACAGGCTGTGGTCCATCGCGCCATACAGTGGAGTATTGCCTTCGGCCCATTGGCCGTTGAAATAAGTCAGGTACATGATTGCTCTAATGATGAAGAAAATGATGCCGTAAATAATGTTTAGAGCGCCTAACAAAACCTTCAGGGCAAGGCGCATGGGCGAAGACAGTACGGCTGTACGGCGAGCCCATGCAACGCAGCCGTGGAGGTTTTGTTGGGCGCTTAGCCGGTCCAGTGTATCGGCTCATCTACCCCAGCGTCCAGTGGCTTACTGTTCGTTGCTTAACCATGGCTACCGACCCCATCGCGTACACTAGCGCTTTCAGACTGAAGTTGTATTCATGCTAGCTACTCTCGAACGGATCGATCCCCACAGCGACAACATCGACGTATTGGTCGAGTTGGTCTGCCATCTGCGCCCGCGCCAGCGCTGGGTGTGGCAGTCGCAGGACGATCCGGCCCAGACCGTGCGTACCCTGTCGCAGCTGCTCAAGGGTAATCCCGAGCAAGCCTGGGCGCTGCGCCGCTACATCACCACGCTGCTCGAGAAACGCCGCCATACCAGCCTGTACAGCGACATCGGCATCCTGTCCAACGACGGCTTCGTCACTGAACTGAAAAACCGCATCACCTACCGCTTCCTGCCGCCGGCGCTGGACGATCTGTATTTGTCCGACGCGCTCGACCAGGTGCTGTACCGCGAAGACGACTTCGCCTGGATCCGCGCCGTGCCCGACGCCGACTGGATGGCGCTGTTCGACATCATCGCCAACGCCCCGCCGCCCGAAGACGGCGCCGTGGGCCGCGCGCGCGTGGTCACGCTGGAAGGCTTGCTGGACGCGATCCGCACCTTGAGCTGCCGCGTGTGCGCGCTGGGCCTGGAGCCGCGCCTGGTGCACAGCTACAGCCAGATCGAGAATTTCGATTCGCCGTTCCTGATGCAGAACATCGAGACCAATGCCTACCTCGACCAGTACGCGCGCTACCTGGCCGGCGACATCGAGCGTCCCGAGGACGCGCGCCATTTGCTGGTGATGCTCGACCAGTGCGAAGACGTGGTGCTCAAGATCCGCCGCGGCGCGCTCTCGACCGGCACCAGCGTGGCGCTGACCTACCTGCTGGTGGCGCTGCAGCAGAGTATCGACCGCCTGCAAAAGCTGTTGTTCCTGGTCGACGTGCATGACGAAGAAGCGGCCACCACGCCGGCCCCGGTGCCGGCTGCCACCCTGGCGCCGGACGCCGACGGCGTGCTGCAACCGGAAACGACGGTGCTGTCGCCGCAGCGCCTGGCTGCGATCGCGCTGGCCGAAGAACTGATCGAAGCGCACAACACCAAGTACCAGGTCAGCGGCCTGGTGCGCAACAACGTCGACCTGCTGGCGAGGAACGTCACCGAAAACGCCAGCCGCACGGGTGAGCACTACATCGCCGAAAGCCGCAAGGAACTGCGTGCGATGTTCGGCGCCGCCTCCGGCGCCGGCTTCATCGTCGGCTTCATGGCCCTGTTCAAGATCCTGTTGGGGTATCTGCGGACGCCGCCGCTGGTCGAGGCTTTCCTGTTCAGCATGAACTACTCGCTCGGCTTCGTCGTGATCCACCTGCTGCACTTCACGGTGGCGACCAAGCAGCCGGCCATGACGGCGCAGCGCATCGCCGCCTCGCTGCACCGCGCCGACAACGGGCGCGGGCTGGATGTCGATCGCTTGGCCGAGCTGGTCAATAAAGTGTTCCGCACCCAGATGGTCGCGGTGCTGGGCAATGTGCTGGTGGCGTTCCCGGTGGCGTGGGCGATCGCCGCCGGCGTCGAGGCGATCACCGACAAGCACCTGGTCGACCCGATCAAGGCGCTGCACCTGCTCAACGACATCGACCCGATCCACAGCCCGGCCCTGTTCTACGCGGCCGTGGCCGGCGTGTGGCTGTTCGTGGCCGGCCTGATCTCGGGCTACTACGACAACAAGGCGCTGTACACGCGCATGGGCCAGCGCATCGAGCAATTGCGCGGCCTGCGCCGCCTGCTCGGCAAGGAGCGTCTTGCGCGCCTCGGCCAATATATCGAAGACAACCTGGGCGGCCTGGCCGGTAACTTCTTCTTCGGCATCCTGCTCGGCACCACCGGCACCGTCGGCTTTTTGCTGGGCCTGCCGATCGACATCCGCCACATCACGTTCTCGGCCGCCAACTTCGCCACCGCGCTGGTCGCGCTCGACTACCAGATGAGCTGGGCCCAGATCGCCAACGCCACTGCCGGCGTGTTCCTGATCGGCACCGTCAACCTCCTGGTCAGCTTCGGGCTGGCGCTGTGGGTGGCGCTGCGCGCACGCAAGATCCGCTTCAAGCGCGGCATCCTGCTGTTCCAGGCGCTGGGGCGGCGCTTCATCGGCGCGCCGATCGAGTTTTTCCTTGGTCCCAAGTACCGGCAATTGCCACCACCTGACCCTGCTACCTTGAAGAGCACAAAATGAACAAGAAACGCGTTGCCGCCTGGATCGCCGTCCTTGCCCTGGTGGGCGTGGTGGCATCGTGTAAAAGTCTGCCCGGCGCGGACACCATGACGGGCGGCGCGCCGCAAGCGGTGCCGACGGTGGCCACCCAGAAAGGCGAGCTCAAGGAGCAGCAAGCATCGGCCCTGCTCAAGCGGCGCTGGGCGCGCGCCTCGCCCGACCTGAAGGCGCTGGCGGTGCTGGAAGAGCAAGCCACCAGCGTGCCGCTGATCGCCGGTAATAAAGTGTCGCTGCTGTTCGATGGGCCGGCCACCATGCGCGCCATGATGGAAGCGGCGCGCGGCGCCACCAGCTCGATCAACCTGGAAACCTATATTTTCGACCATGACGAGATCGGCGCCCAGTTCGCCGAGATCCTGATCAATCGGCGCAAGGAAGGCGTGGTGGTGAACGTGATGGTCGACGGCGTCGGCACCCTGGCCACGCCGCGCGAATTCTTCGACAAGCTGCGCGCCGGCGGCGTCAATGTGCTGGTGTTCAATCCGGTCGACCCGACCAAGCGCCCCGGCAAATGGGCGCTCAACAACCGCGACCACCGCAAGATCATGGTGGTCGACGGCAAGGTGGCGTTCACCGGCGGCATCAACATCAGCAGCACCTATGCCAACAGCTCGCTGTTCCGCTCCAACAAGAAGCCCAGCAAGGTCAACCAGGAAGACGTCGGCTGGCGCGACACCCACATCAAGATCGAGGGACCGGCCGTGGCTGCCCTGCAATGGTCGTTCATCGACAACTGGGTGCACCAGGACGCCGGCGAACTGCCGCAGATCGATTACTTCCCGCGCCTGGCCCCGGTCGGCGACAAGGTGGTGCGGGTGCTGGCCACCTCGCCCGACCGCGATTCGGAAATCTACAAGTCGCTGGTGGTGGCGATCAACGAGGCCAAGAAGTCGATTCACCTGACCGCGGCCTATTTCGTGCCCGACCGCCAGATCGTCGAGAGCCTGACCGCCGCCGCCAGGCGCGGGGTCGATGTGCAGCTGGTGCTGCCGGGCGTGTCGGACCACAGCTTCATCAAGTCGGCCGGCGAATCGTTTTACAAGGAACTGCTGGAGGGCGGTGTGCGCATCTTCCAGTTGCAGGTGGCGGTGCTGCATGCCAAGACCACGGTGATCGACGGCATGTGGTCGTCGATCGGCTCGGCGAACATCGACCGCCGCAGTTTTATCCACAACTACGAAGTCAACGTGGTGGTGCTCGATCCGGCCTTCGGGCGCGATATGGAAGCGGCGTTCCGTGAGGACATCCGCCACTCGAAAGAGGTTACGCTCGACCAGTGGAAGAAGCGGCCGTGGATGGACCGGGCGCGCGAGGCGATGTCGCGCTTGACCGAGTATTGGATCTGAAAGCGGGATCTGAAACTGCCTTACAGTCCCGCCGCCATCAGGCCGTCGTCATGCGGCGACCAGATGCTGCCGGCGCGGATGAACTTTTCGGTCGAGACCAGCGAGAACTGGCCGTGCACCGCATCCCAGCCATAGCGGTCGATCTCGACCCGCAGCGACTCGACCCGCACCACATTGAATGAATTGACTTCGCCCCGGCCGCGGGTCGAGGTGGCGGTGCCGGCCTGGATCACCAGCGCCGCGTACTGGTCGATCTGGTAGCGCGCCGCCGTGCTGCCGGCATGGCTGGCGTGCATGTGCCCGGCCATCAGGATATCGACGCCGGTCTCGGCAAACACCTCCATCGCCAGCGGCGCGCGCACCACCAGGTCGCGTTTCTCGAAACTGTCCGGCAAGTCGAACGGGTGATGGGTGACCACGATGCGCGTGACATCAGGCCCGACGCCCGCCAGGCGTTCGCGGATGGCGGTGATCTGTTCGTGGCTGACGCGGCCGTCCTTGATGGTCAGCGAGCGCGCCGTGTTGACGCCGACCACTGCGATCTCGTCGTCGATATAGACCGGATCGAGGTCGTCGGTGATGTAGCGTTTATAACGCGACAGCGGCTTGATGAAGCGGCGGAACACGTTGTACAGCGAAATATCGTGGTTGCCCGGCACGATGATCTGCGGCCCCGGCAGGCTGTCGAGGAAGGCGCGCGCCGCTTCGAACTCTTCCTCTTTTGCGCGCTGGGTCAGGTCGCCCGAAATCACCACCACGTCGGCGGCGATGCGCTCGACCAGTTCGCGCAGCGGCCCCAACAAGGCGTCGTCGACGCGGCCGAAGTGCAGGTCAGAAAGATGAACGAGGGTGCGCATCGATGGTCTCCTTTAGATTTCCTGGGGTGGCGCACTGCCCTGCGCGCGCCGCTGGCGCGCCGCGCGGCGCCGGTTGAGGGTGGCCGCGCCGCTGACGCAGATCGCGAGCCAGCCGCAGCCTTCGACGAGCGCGGCCAGAATGTCCGACAAATAGTGGGCGCCGAGGTACATGCGCGAAAACGCGATCGCCCCTACCATCAGCGCCGCCAGCACGAACGGCAGCACCCGCCCCGGCCATGAACGCGCGTGGCGCGCCGCGTAGCAGGCCAGCAGGCCGTACAGCACGGTGGCGGCCATGGTGTGCCCGCTGGGGAAACTGTAGGTGGTCAAGGTCAGGATCGGCTCGTCGAAGTGCGGCCGGGCGCGCTCGAAGGTGTGCTTCAGCGCCACGTTGAGCAGCATGCCACCGGGGACGGCGGCGACCAGCGCCATCGGCCAGTAGCGGTGACCGCGTTTCACCAGCCACAGCCCGACAAAGAAGGCGATGGTCAGCACGCCCGGCGTGCTGTGCAGGTGCGTCAGCAGCAGCAACGTGTCGCGCAGCAAGCCGCCTTCGCGCGCGTGCAGGTGCAGCCACATGGCGATCTCGGCGTCGAGCCGGGTGATCGGCGCGCCGGCCACGACGGCCCCGGCCAGGCGCGCAAACACGGCCATCGCGCCCAGCAGCAGGATGACGCCGACAGTCAGGTGCAGGCCGAACTGCCCCTCGGGCGAGAAGCGGGCGGCAGCGAATCGGTGCAGGCGAGGCAAGACATTGTTCATGGTGAAGCGATTATGACCGACTTGGCGAAAAAACCACACACAGCAAAAATTACTGTATATCCGCACAGTACCTGTAGATTTATACAGTAGTTGTGTTATTCTTTCCTCACTGCACAACTACTCGTTAAAAGGTAACGCACATGACCACTCTGAACAGCTCTTTCGGCCTCAAATACGCCCTGATCCCTTTCATGGTGCGCATCGGCCGCCGCGAAATCCTCGTCACCCGTGATTTCCGCAAGCGCTTCTACGCCGTCAACCCGATCATCGAGTGCGATACCGGCGTCGAGCCCGGCCACCTTGAAGTGCTGATCTTCCGTCGCTGGCTGCTGATCCTGTCGAAGGCACACTGATCGTTGATGCGGCAAAAAGGGCAGCGCGTGGCGCAGCTTGTAAAAACCGCATAACCATCTGCGAAACTATTCGTTTTCTGTTGCAGGGCCGGGCCCGTACGCTAGCGTTTCCCACCCTAAAGAAAGAGAAGAAATGCTTCGCAAAACCATCTTCCGCTCGCTGGCGGCGCTGACCCTGCTGGTTCACTCGGCCGCGTTCTCGGTCGCGTCAGCTGCAGACGTCAGCCTGCTGAATGTCTCGTACGACCCGACCCGCGAACTGTACCAGGACTACGACGCCGCCTTCGCCAAGCACTGGAAGGCCAAGACCGGCGACACCGTCACGGTCAAGCAGTCGCACGGCGGCTCGGGCAAGCAGGCGCGTTCGGTGATCGACGGCCTGCCGGCCGACGTCGTCACCCTGGCGCTGGCCTACGACATCGATGCGATCCGCGACCGTGGCCTGATCAGCGCGGGATGGGAGAAGCGCCTGCAATACCACAGCGCGCCGTACACCTCGACCATCGTGTTCCTGGTGCGCAAGGGCAACCCGAAAGCGATCCGCGACTGGGCCGACCTGGTCAAGCCGGGCGTGTCGGTGATCACCCCGAATCCGAAAACCTCGGGCGGCGCGCGCTGGAACCACCTGGCCGCCTACGGCTACGCGCTGCGCCAGCCGGGCGGCAACGACAAGACCGCACGCGAATTCCTGGGCCGCCTGTACAAGAACGTCCCGGTGCTCGATTCGGGTGCGCGCGGTGCGACCACCACCTTCGTCGAACGCGGCATCGGCGACGTGCTGCTGGCCTGGGAAAACGAAGCGCTGCTGGCGCTGCGTGAACTCGGTCCCGACAAATTCGAGATCGTGGCGCCGTCGATCAGCATCCTGGCCGAACCGCCAGTGGCCGTGGTCGACAAGAACGTCGATAAAAAGGGCACGCGCAAGGTGGCCCAGGCTTACCTCGAATACCTGTACAGCGACGAGGGCCAGGACATCATCGCCAAGAACTACTACCGCCCTGCGGTGGACAAGTTCGCCAAGAAATACGCATCGCAATTCCCGCAGATCAAGCTGTTCCAGATCGGCGAGCTGGGCGGCTGGACGCAGGCACAGAAAGCGCACTTTGCCGATGGCGGTGTGTTTGATCAGATCTATACCAGGAAGTAAGCAAGCTGCGGGGCGGCATTCTGCCCGCCTCATCGTAGGGTGGACGGCAGAGCCGTCCACGCTGCTCGCCTGGTTCGGCTACCCCAAATTAATCCTTGAAATATCGCCAACGGCCACGAAGTGAACAATTCACTAACTCGTGGCCTGCCCGGCAAGCATTCGCGCGGCAGTCCTGATCCCGACCCACCCAGCACGGAAAGGAACACGCAATGTCAGTCAAACTCCGAAAAATCAACGAGCAAGTCATGGTCATTACCGGCGCCACCAGCGGCATCGGCCTGTCCACTGCGCGCATGGCCGCGCGTGAAGGCGCGGCACTGGTATTGGCGGCGCGCGCCGACGATGCGCTTGAGGAACTGGCCAGCGAACTCAAGCGTGCCCATGGCACCGAGGTCATCACCGTCACCGCCGACGTCGGCAAGATCGACGATGTCGAGCGCATCGGCGACGCGGCGATTGCCCGCTTCGGCCGCATCGACACCTGGGTCAACAATGCCGGCATCTCGATCTATGGCCGCCTGGAAGACGTCGCGCCGGAAGACCACCACCGCCTGTTCCAGACCAATTTCTGGGGCGTGGTGAATGGCTCGCTGGAAGCGGTCAAGCGCATGAAGCGGCGTGGCGGTGGCGCATTGATCAATGTTGGCAGCGAACTGTCGGACCACGGCATCCCGCTGCAGGGCATGTATGCGGCCTCGAAGCACGCGGTGAAGGGCTTCACCGATTCGCTGCGCCTGGAACTGGAAAAAGAAGAAGCACCGATGTCGGTGACACTGGTGAAACCGTCCGGCATCGACACCATGTTCGCGGTGCATGCCAAGAATTATATGGACAAGGAACCGAAGCTGCCGTCGCCGGTCTACGCGCCCGAGCTGGTGGCCGACGCCATCCTCTACGCGGCCCAGTATCCGAAGCGCGACGTCTTCGTCGGCGGCGCGGCCAAGTTGAATTCGTCGGGCTCGCGCCTGCTGCCACGCGCCTTCGACAAGTTCGCCAAAGCGACCATGTTCACCAACCAGAAGCAGGAGCGCTCGACCGACCCGAGCCGTCGCGACGCCCTGCACAAGCCTGACCACACGCGCGAACTGCGCGAGCGCCAGGGCATCTACAACACGCAAGAGCGCAGCCCGTACACCGCGGCCAGCCTGCGCTCGAGCGCGACCACCACCGCCCTGCTGGGCGGCGGCGCCCTGTTAGCGGCCTTCGCCCTCTCGCGGCGGTTGGCTCGATAAGAACTCGGTGTCTTCCTCGGTCAGCGGCAGATCGGGGATCGACTCGATGCGATCCGTATCGATGTCGGCGCCATCCCTGGCGACGGCATCACGCCCCGCGGCGGCGCGTTCACCGGTGCCGCCCATGTCGCTGTCCCCCGAAAAATCGGCGTCGCCGACGTCGGGACCGGCGGTGTCGCCCGCATGGCCCGCTTCCAGGTCGGACGTCGTGCCTTCATCGAAATGCAAGACCTGATCGTCGTCCAGGTTGGCCGCAAAACCAGGGCCGCCCACGACGTCGCTGCCGGTGTCGGAAATATCGCTCGGTCCGAGCGCGTCGATGCCATGGCCTTTGCCCAGGCTGCGGTCCGGGCTCTCCGGGAAGTTGTCCGGATCAAGTGTGCTGGTACCAGTCATAAAGCCTCCTCAAGTGTTGATTGACTATGGAGACAGCGTACTGGATGTTGGCTTTCAATGTCGCAACGCAGGCTGTGTGCGTGTCCGCACAAAGGCCCATGTCGAACGCGCTTCAGAAGGCGCGCCGCATGCCGACATTCACCGCCGAGCCGCTGCCCCGATTGACGCCGAGGTGGGCGCCATTGAGGTGCTGGATGCGCGAATAGGCGGCGTAGAAATCCATGCGCCGCGACACGGTGTAGGTGGCGCCCAGCGCCAGCTGGCGCGCGTCGTTGTTGGCGGCGTCGCGGTCGTTCTTGCGGATGTACGAAGCCAGCAGCGTGGTCGAGCGCGTCATCGGCACGGCGACCCCGGCCAGCACGTCGCGGCTGTTGGTCGAGCGCGTGGTGGCGATGCCGGCGCCATACGGATTGTCCGGATTGAACAGCGGCGAGCTGTTCCAGCCGCGGCTGGCGCTGTAGGCGGCGTAGGCGGTGCCCCAGCCGAAGCGCATGTTGGCGGCCACGATCGAATTCTTGGCCGCCATCGTGATGCCGACCTGGTCATAGCGGGTGATCTTGGCCACGTTGCGGTTCTGGTGCGCGGCGCGGATGGTGAGCGGGCCGGCGCTCAAACCGAGCGACATGCCCCAGGCGCGGCCCGAGGGCGAACCGTCGATGTCGCCCTTGCCCCACTTGGCGCCGGTGTCGAAGCCGGCCACCCGGCCCTGGTAGGCCACGCTGTCGTCGGCACGCTCGCCGCGCGGCTCGGCCTGGCTGGCGAGGCCGCCGTGGAACGGGTCGCCGACGTCGGTCAAGGTGGTGTAGTCGAGCGTGTATTGGCGGCCGACGGTGAGCGCATCCTTGCGTGCGCGTTCGCGCTTCTGCTCGCTTTCATGGGCTGTTTCGAGAGAGAAGATGGCCGGCGTATCGGCGCCCGGCACGCCGCCGGCGCGCGCCGTCAGCTGCAGCTCGGCCAGGCAGGCGTCGGCACAGACGGCTTCCTGGATCGCTCCGGCATGGGCTGCAGGAGCCATATCTGGTTGCGCATCTTGCGCCGCAGCGGTGGCCGCGCTTGCACCAAGCACGGCGAATGCAACGATAGACATTCTCATGGCGTCCTTCCTCTCTGACGCCTACTATCCCCCTGTCGGGACAGCCTGATCTGTCTAATACCTCACATAACTCACGGTTTCTTTACATTACTGATCCAGCGCAAACGGCAGAACAGAACTTGTGAGGCGACGCAAGGTTCTCGCAAAGCACCGGGAACCATCACGACGTGGAACGGCGCAGCGCTGCGAACGCAGCCGGCTCCCACTCGCGCACCGCCAGCAGCAAGCCGCTGCCGCGCCGCTGCGCCAGGGGCGCGGCCAGGCTTTGCTCGTGCAGCTGGGCGAAGCGCCCGCGCAGCTGGCGCAATTCGTCCTGCAGCGTGGCGCGCGCGCTTTCGGTGAGCATGCCATGGGCGAAGTCGAGCGACTCGCCGGCGCCGTCGAAACCGCCCTTGATGAATTCCGGCATGCCTTGCTCGCGGAAGTAAGACCGGATCGGCCCGTCGGACAACCAGTCGAAGTCGCGCGCCACGTTCAGGCGGATGCGGTTGCCCGGCAGCAGCGTAATCAAGCCGAGGCGATCGAGTCGCAGCAGGTGGCGCAGGCACTCGGCCTCGTCCAGCAGGTAGGCGGCCAGCATGTCGGCCAGGCGCCACTGGTTCAGCGCGCAGACCGCCACCAGCAGCAAGCGCGCATCCGACACCAGTTCGCCTTCCTGCGCCGGGGTCAAGGTGCGCAGGTGGCGCTGGCCGTCCTGCGCCTCGTGCGCGATCTCGGCCAGCGTGAAGCCGAGCAGGCTGCACACCTGCACCAGGCGCTCGAGCGTGAAATCCTCGTTGGCGAACAGGCGCTTGACGCTCGGCTCGGACAACGCGAGCGCGGCGGCGACGTCGCGGTAGGTCAGGCCCTGCAGCTTGAGCTGGCGCTTGACGGCGGCGATGATCTGCCTGATTTCAGAGCGGGATGCGAGGTTCATGGGACAAATATCGGCGCTGCACCGGCTGGCGCGTCGGACCTCAGAGCGGCACCGCCGCCAGCGCCACCGCATTCTTGCCGCTGCGCTTGGCCGCATACATGGCGTGGTCGGCACGCGCCAGCCAACCGTCCAGGTCGTGGCGATCGTCGGGCGCGAACACGGCCACGCCGATGCTGGCGCCGACATTGACCGTGGTGGTGCGCAGCTTGAACGGTTCGCGCGCCCGCTCGAGCAGTTTGCGCGCCGTGCCTTCGGCGTGGCCGGCATCGGTCAGCATTTCCAGCACCACCACGAATTCGTCGCCCGCCAGGCGCGCCACCAGGTCGGTCTTGCGCAGCGTGCCGGACAGGCGCGCGCCGAACTGGCGCAGCAACTCGTCGCCCTCTTCGTGGCCGTGATTGTCGTTGACCGCCTTGAAGCCGTCCATATCGATGAACAGCAAGGCCGCCGGCCGCGCCACCCGCTGCGCACGCGCCATCGCTTCCGGCAAGGTCTCCAGCAGCGCACGCCGGTTCGGCAGCCCGGTCAGCACATCGCGCAGCAGCAGCGCCTGCAGCTCGGCGGTGCGCTCGGCAACCGCCGCTTCCAGGCTTTCGTTCATTGCCAGCAACGCGCCGCGGTACTGTTCTTCGCTGCGCACCAGCTCGCGCATGGTGCGGGTCAGCATGCTCGCTTCGTGGAAACCCTTGATTTGCGGGATGGCCGGTAATTCGTGACCGGCCGCGGTGGCCTGGGTGACGCGTTCGATCGCCTCACCCAGCTCGTTCATCGGCTGGGTCAGGCGGCGCGCCAGCAGCGCCGCGATCCCGGCCAGCATCACGCCCAGCCAGATACTCCACATCAGCATTCGGCGCTTCAGTTCGCTCGCGCCCTGCAGCGCCATGTCTTCATCCTGGCGCACCAGCACCGACCAGCGCAACGTGCTGTCGTTGCCGATCTGCCCGGTCTGGCTGAAGCCGGTCAGATAAGTCTGTCCGTCCGGCCATTGCTCGCGCATGGAGCCGGTGTCGCCCATGCGCGCCTTGCGCAGACTCAGGGTTTCAATTTTGGTTTCGACCAGCTCTTGCGGGCCGAGCATGACGGTGCCGTCGTCGCGCACCACCAGGATCTCGGCGCCGTATTCGCGCAGTGCCGGCGTCAGCAGTTTGCGGGCCTGGCGCCGCGCCCAGTCCCAGCTGAGGTGCATGCCGAGCACGGCGAACAGTTCGCCGTCGTTGCTGAACACGGGCGTGGAGACGTCGACGAAGCGCCACGGATCGGGCGCGTGCGGCAGCAATTTATCGAGCAACTTGGCCGGATGGTAATCGGTGGCGCGCACGCCTTGCTGGCCGCTCTGGAACCAGGGGCGCGCGCTGACGTTGGCGCCTTCCAGCAAACCCTTGGTCGAGGCGATCACCTTGCCGTCGGTGCCGGCCAGACCGATCCAGGCGTAGTCGGGGAAGGTGTATTGCAGCGACTCGAGCGCGGTCCGCGCGGCGGCTGCATCGCGCGCCTGGCGCACTTGCGGCAAGGCGGCCAGGATGCGCGCGTCGCCGGTGGCCTGCTCGACCACGCGGTTAAGCGAATCGCGCATCTGCCATGACAATTGCTGCAGCCGCAGCTCGGCTTCGGCGCCCGCCTGGCGCACGGCAAAATGGTTCACCACTGCCAGCTGCAACGCCACGGTCAACGCCACCGCGGCAACCACGGCCAGGGTGATCAGACTGGAGAGCCTAAATTTGCAGAGCAGACCATTCATGGGAGGCAGTGGGGTTGGCGTGAAACCACGTCATGATACCGAAGGAACCGGGAGTTGTTATCAAACAAGTTGGTGCAAAGAAGTCTTTTCTTGTTTCCACATGGATATTTTGGTTCAAATGCAACACTTTCACACATTCTCACGGCGCCCGTCAAGACGTTGGCATTTCGGCACGGAGCCAAGCGTCACGTTATGATGGCCGCACCAATTTTAATGACACCATGTCAAAGGAGACTTCGATGCACCGTCCGTCCTTCGCTCCCACCTTGATCCTGACCATGGCCGCCCTGGCGGCGCCGCTGGCCGGGGCGGCGCCATCCGGCCCGGTCGTCGCCGTCGACAGCGGCAAGCTTGAAGGCAAAGTGGACGACGGCATCGCGAGCTGGAAAGGCATCCCTTTTGCCGCCGCGCCGACCGGCAGCTTGCGCTGGCGCGCGCCACAGCCGGTGGCGCCGTGGCCCGGCGTGCGTCAGGCAACGCGCTACGCGGCCGATTGCATGCAACTGCCCTTCCCCAGCGACGCCGCCCCGCTCGGCACGGCGCCATCCGAAGACTGCCTGTACATGAACGTGTGGAAGCCGGCCGATGCGTCCGGCAAGGGCAAGCTGCCGGTGATCGTCTGGATCTACGGCGGCGGATTCGTCAACGGCGGCTCGTCGCCACCGACCTATTCCGGCGCCGAATTGTCGAAACAAGGTGCGCTGGTGGTCAGCTTCAATTACCGCATCGGCCGCTTCGGCTTCTTCGCCCATCCGCAATTGACGCGCGCGGATGGCGACCAGGGACTGCTGGGCAATTACGGCTTCATGGACCAGATTGCCGCGCTGCATTGGGTCAAGCGCAATATCGCAGCGTTCGGCGGCGACGCATCGAACGTGACGATCACCGGCGAATCGGCCGGCGGCATGTCGGTCAATGCGCTGCTGACGTCACCGATGAGCGCGGGCTTGTTTGCCAAGGCGGTGGTGATGTCGGGTGGCGATGGCGCGACCCAGACCACGCCGCTGGCGGCAGTCGAGAAGATCGGGGTTAATTTCGCCAGCGGCAAAGGGATCGCGGCCGACGATCCGAAGGCGCTCGACAAACTGCGCGCGCTGCCGGCGGAACAGGTGGTGGATGGACTCAATCTGGCAACCTTCATGCGGCAAGGGATGCCGACCTATCACGGGCCGTTCGCCGACGGCAAGGTGGCGATCGATTCACGCGACGCGTTTGCGCGCGGGCGCATGCACAAGGTGCCGGTAATGATCGGCGCCACCAGTGCCGACATCGGCGGCAAGACCGGCTTCATGGTGGCGGGTGCGCGCAGCCTGGCGGCGACCCTGGCCGACCATGGCGTGCCGGTGTATGCGTATCGCTTTTCGTATGTGGCCGAGTCGATCGGCAAGCCGGGCGCCGGGCATGCAACCGATATCCCTTATTTCTTCGATACGGTGAAGATCAAGTACGCCGACGGGGCCACGGCCAAGGACATCGGCGTCGGCAAGGCGATGAGCACGTATATGGTCAACTTCGCGAAGACGGGCAATCCGAATGGCAGCGGCTTGCCGGCATGGCCGCGCTATGCGCGCTCAAGCGACGGGTTGATGGATTTCGCCGAGAGCGGAAAACCGGTGGCGCTGAAAGATCCATGGGCTGCCGAGATCGATGCCGCCAGCCAGGCTGCGGCCGACAAAAAATAAGTCGACCGCCAAGGAAGACGCGATGCTCACTGCCCTGCGCGACCTGATGCAACCG
>Ga0265780_10004558_pt1 | contig 17788 bp, 19 predicted proteins | sample P1T30metagenome_FD_192432 | JGI IMG/M metagenome (GOLD analysis project Ga0265780, IMG submission 192432) | Plant litter microbial communities from East Loma Ridge, Irvine, California - P1 T30 | ecosystem: Environmental > Terrestrial > Plant litter > Unclassified | place: USA: California...
CTCCTAGTGGAGGATTTTGTCGGCGAACGGGCGCGAGGTTGGGAAGACGAGATTTTGAGAGGTGGGTCTGCATAACAGATGATGCATTCACAATAAGCATTAATCACTTGGTCATGTAGGAGATATCATTTTGTGGTGGGCTTCATGCATGCATTTCGGTCTACACTACTGCCCATCCTTCCTTGTCATTCCGTGAGATCATCAGTCGTAGTGAGCCGTCTTTCGACAGCACACACCTCATAAACCCAGCAGACACCTTCGACAACTCTCTAGTAGAGACGCTTGGGGGGGCTCATGGTGGCCTTGATGGTCAATGAGCCCACGTTCTGCCAGCCCTTCTTCAGCAGCGAGACGAGGTAGTTGATGGCCAACATGATGTTACCAATCAACTCGTCCTCAGTCATGCCAACGTTGCCGATGGCGACACCCATGCAGAGCACCTTCTTCAACTGGAACTTGATGGTGGACTTGACCTCGGTCATCTTGTTGGCGAGGTCCTCGTTGTGGGAGACGGGGGTGGGGAACTTTCCAGCCTTGGAGAGACCGGGTCCGAGGAGACGGGGGATCTGCTTGATCAAGGCGTCGGAGGAGATGAAGGCGTCGTACTTGCGCGCAAGCTTCTTGATCAGCTTCTTGTTCTTGTTAAGCTTCTTCAAGTCCTGTGAATAGTCAGTACGCCGTTGCGTAAATATTGCCAGAAGTGAGACTCACGTCAGTGCTCATGGCGTCGACACCGTGGTGCTTCGCACGATCGATGTCGTGCTGGTCACCGAGGACGCAAAGAGCCATGCCTATGGTTTGCTGTCAGCCTTTGCCCTGTCATGAATCTGGCTCTGATGTCGACTTACGGGGCCTGGGGACGGTGGGCAGCTTGACGGTTCCGCTGAAACGCTTGTCACGCTGAGGGTCATAGTTCTTGAGGCCGATCTGGAGCTCGACGGTCTCGAGGAAGTTGCGCTTCTTGGTCTCGTTGGAGTACTCAAGGAGCTCCTTGACGTTTCCACGAACGCCGGCAACAGAGATTTTCGACATTTTGGCTGGTGTCTCCCAAGGGATTGATTGATTCCTTTGGTGGCTCTGGTGCGAGGATGGTTGAGGAGAGGAAGTTCGCAGGTGGCGGCGGATATTTTGCTGGTGCGGCTGTCGCTTATCTTATCTTAGCGCCTGTCCCAACTAGGCCGACAACTGAAACACTGCAGGCATCAAACATGGTCAGACTCCAGTCGTCGAGTATGGCAATCAATAATTTGTGTTTGTTAGAAATATCGCCATCTTCCAATAATTACAGAGTAGTCAGACACGACAGCATCACGATGATAGAAAGACGAACAAATTTCTGAAGAATGCATATTCATACAGTGCCTGCGGCCACACCAAAGCAATAATGTACAATCCACTTTTCGTCCCAAGCCTGGACCGCTCAGATGCCATGCAGTGTCCCAAACTCCGTGCCAATTCCGGCCATAGATATGAAATAGATGCACTATAGAAGGTAGAACAGCCAGAACACTGTTGCTACGGGTATCGCATCCGAAGGAGACCCTAACGCCCATGCCGCACCAGTTTCGTAATGCAATCCGAGTCAGAAGAAGTCGAAGGGGTATGTAACTGAGCCAAGCCATGAAGTACCCCACGCCAAATGTAGTAGAAGCCAAGCCGTTAAGGTTCAGGTGGCCGAAGCCGAAATGTCCAGGAAGAAAGTCTAGTGCATGAGTTGCTGGTTGTTCGCAGCATCGACATTGTCAGAGAGGTTGATCAGAAGTTGGGCGAGACAGCGCTTGGTGGCCGCGTCGTCCCGCAGCACCGAGGAAAAGGTAGCATCGCGAAGAGGCTCGGGCAGACACTGGCGCAACGCTTCACGAGCGCGAGCATTATCACTCAAGCTGGGAATGTTAGTACATACTCAAAGGGCTTGGGAAGCAGAGCTTACCGAAGGAAGCACCGAACGACATGCTTGAGCAGGCGAACAGTCTGTTGTTCCACGAGCTGGTTGACCATGTTGCTCAGGACGGTACCGACAGCATAGAAGCGCTCGTAGGTCTGGCAAATGTACGCAAGGCCAATGTCGTCAAGGAGTATCTTTTGTACGATGAAAATGGCGACGGTCTTGCTGAGCTCGGAGCCAGTCTCCATGATGCGCAAACAAAGCGGGATGATCTCGGTTGTCAGGAGGAAGTTGATGACCTCGGACGAATCATTCTTGACAAGGGCGCCGATGACACCAAGCGAAGTAAGACGAAGATACTCGAATGGTCGCGATTTGGATGTCGTGTTGAGGAACGGGTAGAGGAAAAGCGGAATGTGCGCTAGGGAAGGTTAGCCAGCATTTGCGCCATGTCTCGGGTGCAAATTACCACTCAGAAATAGTCCACGAGTCTCGGTGTGGGAAGCGACACACTGGAGTAGCGCGAGAGCATTGCAGACGCGATTCGAAGCGGCAGCAGTCAACTGTGAGGGGTTGAGCAGAGGGTAGACGGAGATGATCTCTTGAAGGAGAGAAGCCATGACACCTGCAGTCATTAGTCGTTGTTCCATACGACCGCGTTAAAAGAACCAATACCGAAAGAATGCCACAGTATCAAAGCCAGCTCAGGCACTTGTTCCCTCTTCTTGCTCAACTCCAACAAGGCTGATTCGCGCGTCCCTGGCTTCATGAGCTGCGCGATCCAGTCAAGAACGCGCTTGTTCTCGTCCGTCATGCCAATGTCCGTGTTCGCTTGTATGTCGTTGGCAGGGCCACGCGGGGGGATCATGTTGTTGCCTGGTATAGAGGTGCCGTTGTTGCCCGCGATGCGATTGTAGTGCTGTTGTTGCGCCGCGGCGGCTGCAGCGGCGGCCGCTTGTGCCTGAGCTTGCGCTTGCGCCTGTGCCTGGAGCTGCCCGTGTTGGCCTACATGGTGATGCGGTTGCTGGTGATGACCCTGGGCCCACTCGCCAGGGTACTGCTGCTGGTGCGTGAAGATATGTTGCATTGGTCGCTAATGATTGTTGGTCGTGATGAGGTTCGTGTTGTTGTAGGTGGAGAGAGGGACGATCGCGGTAGGCAATTAAGTAGTCGGATCGAGAAGGCGCTAGCGGTGAGTGTGGACGTTGGGTGAAGGCGCGCTGTATTGTGCTACGTTTCGGCCGCATTTCAGAGGTGAGGTTCGTGAATACATACCCCACTGGCGCGCTCGAGCGGCTTGGCGCTGCCTCCCGGGAGCTCGAGCTTTCATCTTCATGGGGTGAACGGCAATTGCTCACACAATAGTACCGGCAGTTGCTTACTCAGTATCACTAGCAAGAACGATAGTAACTAATTCAGTTGTGAATCACGAGGCCAACAAATTAGTCCCTCAGTGCAGATGTGGTAGCTGCAATAAAATTATTAACTATACCCTAACTTCACAGCATCGCAGGCGCCTAGAAAAGCCCAGGAAGAATGAACAAATAGAATTCAGTGGCTGCTAGCCGATCGTTTATAATATCGACCTTCCCTATGTGGATTGTACCAGCTTCCCAATTACATACGAAACCATTGAGACACCAGCCCGATAAAGCGTTCAGCGCCCCGCACTTTCAAACTGCAGGTCTCGTAGACGCCATGCTTGAAGTGACTACCCTACAGCCGAAGTTCCTGCAGGATAGCCTGGGCCATGTTCTTGTATTGCCATGTCCCTCCGTCCACCTTCTTGAACTGGATACCGTGAAGCGAGAACAACGGTACTTTGACAATCAAAATGTCAAAGTCCAGGTACATGTTTCCACCCATGTCGTTTTGAACGTGTGTTGTTGTCTCGCCAGCCGCTACTGGACGGCCAGACCGTGGCCGCCGGTCGTCCCGATCGTCGCTTGCATCTGACTCGTCGGTATTTGTGTAGCTGCGGTCGGCAGCAGACGGACGCTGCCGTGATTTTGGAGTGTGGGGAACGCGGTTTTGATCTCGGAATTCTTCACGATCTTTTTCAGCTCCTCGGAAACCACCGAAGCTGATTCTCCTTCGACTCCCGCTCGGTGGAGAGGCTGGCGAATCGACACTCTGGTGGAGGTCGATACTTGGAGTGTGTCGACAGCTGAATCCGCCTTTGGTCTCTTCCCACTGAATTCCGAGCCGGTCCAATACTCGGATGATATCGCTCTGGATGTAGGGTAAGGGTTTGCTGCTTGTCGTCGAAACGCTGAACAGTCCTTTCAGGAAGACAGGCTTCACCTCCGGGCTGCGATTGGCCTCTACCTGTGCCTGTGCAAGCTCTGCATCGGTCTCCTCGGGAACGTTGGCTTCCTTGGCATGCTCTCTGCGAGCTCTGCGAGCTTGGATGCTCTCTCTCCGTGCATGTCCTAGCGACTTTGCGCGAGAGGCTGTCATTGGCCGCGAACTTGCGGACAGATCGTCCGACGCAGCATCGTTTAGGGTCCTGCCTTTCTGGGCACTGAGATCGGACCTGTCGGATCCACTTGTGGGTGGTGGATTTCCTGGGTCCTCCGAAGAACGCCCTCGTCGACTGAGACGCCTCCTCAGATCTGCAGAGTTGACACTCGTGGAGCGACCGAGGGATTTAAACTTGCGAGCAGCGCTATTACTGCTGTGTGGTGGCGAGAGAAGCTCTGGCTGATTGGTAGCGCCTGTTTGCAAATGCGGAGACGATCCGGTATCCTTCTCGCGTGGCCTCCGAATACTGAAGCTTTTCCTGGGGATGGTAGCGGGCTCTGGCGGCCCAGACACTGCCACGGCTGGTGGCGGTGGGTGTTCGGATCGGTCATGACCCCGGTGTTTTCGAGTGCTGAAACGTCGCAGCAAGCCAGCAGCTGCGCCTTCCTTCTTCGCATGCTCAACTTGCGGCGAAAGAACTGCTGGAGATACGGAGCCTGGAGGCTTATTGAGGTCGATCTTCTTCAGGCTATCAGTCACCTCGTCTTCGCCGTGTGTCCGCGCTCGAGGTCGCGATCGTCCACCAGTGGGTTTCTCGCCCGCCATTTCGAAAGTCGACGTGTTGGTGTACGCCGCTGGTGGGGCTGGCAGATCCGGCATCTTCAGCGGCTTTTCGCCTGGGCTCACCGGCATGGCGACAGCTCCTGGATTTGCTTCTTGCAATTCGCGGTCTCGCTTTTCTTTGACGAGAAAGTAGACAGAGAGAAGAGGGCTGTATGCGTTGACTGGGTCAAGACCACGCTGGATGTCCTCTGATGAAGACGCTGTCAACTGTTCTCTGCTAGAAATTGAGTTGCGTCTCTTATAGAAATCAAACATGCCCCGCTTCTTTTCAGTGTCAGGTGTGTGTGCGGTGGTTCTCCGAGCTGCTAATCGTACAGCTCGTTGATACTCGTCAGACTGGATAACATTGGTCAGCTGGGCAGAGATGTACTCTACTGTGCCAAAATCGAAGCCGTTCATCTTCTCGACAATCTCCATGTCCAGGGGCAGCTGGACAGGTTCGCGCTGAGGCAGGTAATTTTCGGGTGGGCTATTGAAGCCCTTCGTTATCCAGGGATGGTTCATGATCTCGGTCAAAGTCAAGCGCTGAGTAGGGTCGGTCTGTAACATCCTATGGATCAAATTCCGGCATTCTAGCAGGATTAGCAAGCGTCAATCTCTATGGTTTAGCGCAACATACCGGCGGACAGCCACGGCGGATAATCGACATGCCCTTTCTTGATCTTCGCGTGCAATTGAGGCATGCTCTGGTCATCGAAGGGCACCTTTCCACAGACCAATACGTAAAGCACAATGCCGAAACTCCAGACATCGACCTCGGGCCCTGTGTATTGCTTTGCCTGTAGCAGTTCAGGCGCAGCGAAGTACAGGCTTCCGCAGAAAGTCTTCAGCTGGCTTCTAGGCGAGAACAGGTTGCTCAAACCGAAGTCGATGATCTTGATGTCGCCAGTCTTGCTGATCAGGATGTTCTCGATCTTTAGATCGCGATGGACAATGCTGTTGCGATGGCAGTAGTCGAGAGCGCTCGCGATTTGGCGTGCAAACTTGCGGGCCTGCTTCTCCTTCAGCCGGCCGTGGGAAATGATGTAGTCCAGCATCTGGCCGCCATTCACAAATTCGAACAGCATGTACCAGTGGTAGTTGGTTCGCACCACGTCCCTCATACCGCAGATGTAGGGATGGTTGAGCAGACTGACAATGGCAGCCTCTCGGGCGGTGCGCACTTCTTTGGAGTGGTCTGCTCGTTCACGGTCGGCGGCGCTCTGGTGCTGGTCCTGCGAGAACCGGGGTATGATCTTGACGGCCACCTGCGTCGGGTTAGCATTGTTGTTGTGGTGCAGCTTCTGATTCTCTTCCGCTTTGAGGGTGGCATGCAGCCTCTACTACGCGGCGTACGTACCTGCTCGCCAGTCTCCAGGTGCTTCGCCAGCTTGACCTTGCCCATGCTGCCGGCGCCAATTGTCTTTCCCAGCGTCCATGTTCCTGTGCTCGGCGCGGTGATGGTGGTCCTCCGCTTTGTGTTGGCGGGCTGTGCCGCGGCTACTCCATTGGCAGGCATGGCGGACACTGTGGACGCGTCCGATGCATACCGCGCGTGGCTCCTCCTGCTGGACTCGGTGCGGGCGGGTGCAGGGGCAGGGCGGTCTCTGGACTCGCTGCGACGGACGCCCTCGTTTGCGACGTTGGTCTGCTCCCAGTCTCGGGCGGCGACGTTGTTGAGGCCCTGCTGCTGGCGGGCGTGCGAGTGGGTGCTGGGGCGGGATGTGGTGCTCTGCGAGCGATGGGGGCGATCAGCAGGACTGGCATGAGGGGGCGCTCTCCGGGTCGACTGGTTGCGAACGACCGAGGGTGATGCTGGCGTGGCCGTCGACATGGCGTCGGTGAGGTCGGGCGCAGGGTGCAGATGCGGGCCTACTGCTCTGCTCACGGGCACTCAGCCTGTCTGGCGCCGGGTGCGCTCAAATTGCGACGTGGCCAGGCAACGCGCTGAAGATTTGCAGTGGGCGTGGATAGCGATGTCGAGCCTGTTGTGCTGGTAGGGGTCGCCAGTTGAGCTGCACCCTTGGCGAGATGAGATGACGGGCGCGTTGGCAGCAGTCAGCGGCTTTGCACCACCGCAGGAACAGGGCACATGCAGCGCGCAGGGAGCAATGCCGTGGTCGGACACAGCAGGCTGGGCGGGCAGGCGGGCAGGCGGGCAGGCTTCACTCTTCACTTGCGGCGACAGAGCGTCTCCAGGGCAGGTTGCAGTGAGTTGTTTATGGCTGGTGCAAGCGGCGCCCGCGAACTAATAGAGAGCTAGCTGTGTCCACCAATGCGGTCCGAACAGGGCATACACAAATGGTGGCATTGGTGGGGTTAGACAAGACGACGTGTTGGGCCTTTGGTGTGATTCTGCCGTCTATTCGCCTTGCTTGTATTGCCCTTCTCGACGGCACCCAAAACTCTCGCTGTGTCTGAGCAGGGAACTACCCTTGGGCGCCTCAGGGTCTCTGAACGAACACCGGCCGGGCTGCTGTCGGAAACGCTGCCGTTGCTGGCATACATCATAGGGCCCACAATGGCCCAGCCACTCGCACTGGCGCCGTTGACTATCGCAACCTCGGCGGCACGTCTTCATGCTGCTGCACAGAGGGACATCAATCTCGAGTGAAGTATCAGATTGGACGTTTAATCTGTTCCGGGTAACAGTCCAAGATCAATTGTAGACCAACCACCGCATCTGGCTGCCCGTATTCAATACGGCATTCCTGCTTAGTCACCCAGATCGCGCTTCCCCAACCTTCTCAACTCCATGCCTCGCGACTGCCCAAATTGACAACACCCTCACCACCATTGGTCTACACTCAACCCCTAAAGACCATGGCGTATAAGCGCCCACGTGCGAACTCACCTTCATCCGCCCAGAAGCGCTCCCGCCCGTCCAAATATGTCTCTCTTGGCACCGAGCTGCCAGATGAAGACGGCGACGATGGCGCCTTCGTGCCAGTATGGAAGCAGACCGTGACCGACGAGCGAGGCCGCAGGAGACTCCACGGTGCATTCACTGGAGGCTTCAGTGCAGGGTAAGTTTCTGAGCCAACCCTGACCCGAGCTCAAGACTTCTTGACTATGCTAAGATACTTTAATACAGTTGGATCTAAAGAAGGATGGGCACCCAAGACTTTCCTATCTTCCCGCGCGAACCGCAAAAAAGACCAAACCCATGGCCAGGCGCAGCGAGCCGAGGATTACATGGATGAGGAGGATTTGGCGCAAGCCGCCGAGTCTCGTCAGCTCGAGACTGCGCAGAATTTTGCTGGCATAGGCAAGGCTGGTGCAGGAAATGAGAACGATGTTTTCGGCCTCTTCTTAACTCAGGAGGAGACCATGGGCGTCAAGATTGCGCAGAAGATGGGCTGGCGTCAAGACCAGGGCATCGGTCGAAAAGTCCGTCGTAACGCTCGCATGGAGGGTGACGCTTCTGGAGACTCGGCAGCCCATATGTTCGCTCCGGATGATGCTCGAATCATGTCAGTTCCGCGAGAGGAGGTCAAGCGAAAGGGCCTTGGATACATCTCGGAAGCTCGTTTGAGCGTGGCGGCGGATAGAGAGCCAGAGCGCAGCACGATACCAGACATGCATTTTCTCGAGGACTCGAAGAAGTCGGCAGTGAAGAAGCCCACGGTCAAGAAGTCATCATTCGGTGTTGGCATTCTGAACGACACTGGCTCCGACGACGAAGACCCGTACGAGCTTGGGCCCAAGATTACGTTCAACAAGACGATTGGCAAGGACAAGAAGACGAAGAAGCCAAGCAAGTTCGCCAAAGTAGGAGTGCCAGATAAGCCGGTGTTCGTGTCCAGGAAGAAGGACATGTCCAAGTCGCTTACGCTGCTATCGAGGAATTCCATGGATGGAAAGCCACCGCTGAGGAGTTTCACTCTAGCCACGGACATCGCCGAACTCAGAACTAAACCCAAATACCCGCCGCCCAAGATACCCCCTGGCTGGAAGTCTTCAAAGAATGCTGCTGCTGCAGATCCTACTAAGTATCAGTCCGTTGCGGAAGCTGCCAAAGCCTCGACTCTGGACACCAAGGCACGTTCAGCACTCTTGGGAGAAAAAGCCCTACCCGGCAAATCAATCTTCGACTTCATCCCCAAAGATGCTCGCGACCGTCTCGCCAATATCTCTGGCAGAGCAGACCTACCTCAAGGCCTAGGCCAATCCGGACCCGAAGGCCACTTACCAGCTGCCACCGCGCAGCCCAAAGATCTCTGGAGTCTCATGCCCTCTCTCGACAAGGCCATTGCCGCAGGCGCTCTAGCAAAAGGCGCAACAGGCTGGATGCCGTATTCCGAAGACCCTGCGAAGCGCGCTCGATACGTCGGATTCCTCGAACTCCGCGCTGGCCTCAAGACTGACTTGCCGGAGCGAACGTCTGGCGCGTCCATCTCAGACTGGGTCAAGGAGTTGCAGGAGTTCGCACATGCGGCTGAGGTCTTCAAGCCGACGACGGGCATCATGGCGTCGAGGTTCACGTCTTCGAGCTCGTCTACTATACAGGGAAGTGTGGAGAGTGGGCAAGAGAATGTCCTCCGCCAACCAGCAGCTAGGCCAGAAGATCCGGCGGAACAAGCAGCGAAGCTGGGAATGTATGGTGCCATGACGCGGACTACATTCCCGTTCCACCCTTCGAGGTTGCTCTGCAAACGCTTCAATATCAGACCGCCGCCCGATATGCCGCCTGGTGGGGACGTTGGCGAAGGTGGTTTCAGAAAGGAGACGGAAGAAGTAGTGTCGAAGAACGCTATGGAGAAGATGCTGCATGAGGTGTTGACGAATGGGCCGGGGATGCAGAGGCCGGCCTGGATGGGACAGGCTGAGGCACCCAAGGAGGCGCCGCAGACGGACCATGCGGTTGTGGATGTGGAGAAGAATGAGGCTTTGGCCAGTGAGCGTGCGCCAGAGGATGTGTTTAAAGCGATTTTCGGCGATGATGATGATGAAGACGAATGAGATGTCTGGAAAAAGAACGTAACTTTAAATCATTATTCATAAATTAGAAATACACACATCCGCCTCCTGCGCTATCATCCACACTTCCTTCCCTACGGCAATCCCCTCCCCGAATTCACTGCATCAGCTAGCAAACTCGTCCCGGGACGATTCTCCGCATACCGCTCATAACTATCCAAATACAGTTCATCCGTACTCGTCGTCATCTTGACACTCTCCTCCTCCTCAAGCGCCCTCACCCACTTCCCCCAGCGACTCCCCTCATCCGCCTCCGGCCACCCCCTATACGGCCCCAAAACCCTCCTCAACCTCAGCACCCACGGCGCAATCTGCACATCCACAAATGACACGCCCGCGCCCGCGAAAAACGGCCCCGTCGCATCCGCCGCGCCAACCAACTTCCCAATCTGGCTCCTCAACTCCTTTGCATGCTCGACCTGCTCCGTCTCGACCTGTGCCTGGAGCAATTTGTAGAAGCACGGGATGACGTTGCGATTCACGTGGTCTGCCCAAAGGCGCTGGGTCGCGCGGGACTGCGGGTCGGCGGGGAGTAGAGGCGGCCCGGCGTGCAGGTCCTCGAGGTATTCCATGATGACGGTGGATTCGTGGGTGGACCAGGTGGGGCCGTGGCGCAGGGCGGGGACGAGGCCGCGGGGGTTGACGGCGAGGAGGGATTGCGGCTTCTTGTACGGGTCGACTTCGATGTATTGGTAGGGGATGCGCTTGTGTTCGAGGGAGATCCAGACGCGTTGGACAAAGGGGCTGAAAGTGTGAGTGAGGGGAGTCTTGGGGCAAAGGGAGGGAGATATACCAGAATGCGCTGCCGTAGAGCTTTAGGTCGTTTTCTTGTGAGTGGTTTTTGACGGTTGTCCAGGCGTTGCCGGTGGCTTTTTTGTGGTAGGTTTTCTTGGTGGGGTCGCCGCCCTGGTTGGTGTCAGTCATGTTGAATCGAGCGGTTTGTCTCGACAAGAAGCGCTGCGTGGATGGTGGAGAGATGGAGTTGGAAGATGAAAGAAGCGTGGTCTTGAAAGCAGACGTAGGTCTTGAAAAGCTGAACGATGATTGAGGCAGTGATCTCGAAAAGAGATACATCAAAGAGGTAAGCCTCTGGGGGAGTTGTAAGAAATAAGTTTGAGACAGGATTCTGGTGACATCTTGAGGCGCATCAAAATGACGTTATGCAAGTGATCGACACTGCACAAGACCCTGCAGTGGTTGCTGTTCGCTGAGCTAGACCACAGGTACTCTGCAGCCCTCGATGCGAGATGTAGAGAGTTTGAAGACTCCCAATGCAGCTCGTGGCATTCGCCTGAAGCAGCAAATGTTTTGAAAGCTTGTGAACTATGCAAGCAGGACTGCTAGATAAAAAAGAGTGACTAACCTGTGACTTTCTCCGATCGTCCTTCTCACGTTTGGCGAGCCATCTAACCACGCTGTTCTTCTTTACTCTGTCGCTCTCCTCGAGTGTATGCTTGTGCGGGCCTGCTACACCATCGCCTTTGCCATTACCGCCGTTCCCATTGACACGCTGGAACGTGTAGTACTTCTTTGACGAAGAGCGCGATGTCGTAGGTGATTCAGGACCTGCTGCAAACTGTGGTATTGACTGGGCCATGTTCGTGGGCATGTCCCATCCGTCCACGTCTCGCTGCTGCTGTTGCACCATCTGCGTTTGCCCAAAGAAGTCCTGATTCTGGCTTGTGGGATTTTCGCGCGCACCAGGTGGATCGTGGCCGACTTGCTCTGCATACTCTTGCTGGTCAAAGTACTCGGTGATCTTGATCTTGACATCGCACAGGTCTCTCTCCCGTGCCACGCGCTTCCTCTTCTTCTTGTCCGGGTCCGTCGACTTTTTTGTCCCAGGCGGACGGCCCTTTAGTCGACAGTCCCAGTAGTGTGAGACGAAGCGCTTGCGCTTGTGGCGTTGGGTCGAGCGGTGTGAATAGACGTTGTCGATGTGAGGAAAGTATGTCTTGAATCTGGTCGCAATTAGCATTCTTGGACAGCTGAAGAATATTGCAAAGACAACAACGTACTCGTCCTCATTCAACGTAATCACTTGGTCGACATCAAATAGCTTCTGTCGCCATGCATCGAGATCCGGGGGGTCTGGTATCAACCTCAGCCCCTGGAAATGTCCGTGGTTGGATGAGGGGGCATCGTCGGCCTCAGCGCCTTGAGCCTGAACTGCTATGTCTGCATGTGCATGCTGCTGTAATGGGAGTTGGAAGGTCAAGACTACCGGTTGTTGCGGCGCTGGGCGGATGGGCGGTGGAGGCGGTGGAGGCGGTAGGGGCTGCTGCTGGGCTAGCTGTGGTGAGCCTTGTAGCTGCTGGACAGGGCCGTATCGCGGGCTCGAGGCATGTTGGTAGCCTGGAAATGCGGCATACGGCGTCGGCGAGCCTGGCAATGCATGGTGTTGGTACTGTAACGTGTGCGGGGCAGGTTGCGGGGCTCCGCTCAAGGCATATTGGTGCTGGTGGTGGTATACTGCGCCGCTCCCATGGTGCTGGGGCAGCGCTTGGTGGTGGGCTTGTGCGTACAGCGACCCATCGGAAGAATGCTGGAGATGATGGAGTGCGTTGGGATGGAGTGCCTGCAACTGCTGAAGCGCGGGCACAGGTGACAGTCGTTCGTCGACTTGCATCGCGTCCAACATGCCGCTTTAACCTTGGTCGAAGTGCGTTATAAGGAGGAATACCACTGGCAGGAACCGTTCAGGTGCACGACGCGCGACGAGTCACTTATTGATCATGAAGGTACTGGTCACCTGGAGCACTCGGACTTTGTCGCAAAAGCGTCTTGATTCTTTGTCTGATCTGGTACTCTATGTGGCTACGCCTGCTACTTCGCTTGGGACCCCAACGTAATTCAGCCGCCAAACAGCGCCCGAACATGACGGTCCATGGAGCGCTTATTCACTTTTGATCCTCCACAGCGCACTGAGCATACGTGAAGCAGCCCGTGTCCACTTCGCGAATCATGCCAGCCCTCTTTGAAAGTCTTCATCTTCAGCCATACGGCGAAGCCGGTATTCCCCAACGCCTTGCCCATGCCAGATAAAGTGTCATGAAACGTACAAAATCCAAATATCCTTTACTCGCCGGGAAGCAAGTTGCTCTTCACCGCAAACATCTTGGAGGTGACGCCAGCAGCGAAACCGTCAACCTGCCTCGAGTACTGCTCCACCTGCCGGGAGTTGAGCAGCGTCTCCAACCGGCTAGGCTCGGCTGGCAGCTTGAACAGCCTCTGCCACTCGTCCTCCGGTAGAAGCGGCTGCTTCGAGGCTGTGCGTGCCGCGTTCTCGGCCTTGCGCTTCTGTTGCCATGCGGTAATCTTGGTCTGCTCACGGGCAAGCTGTCGCTGGTAGTACTGGTAGTTGTTGAGCTCAGTGTGGTGGTTCTCAATGCTCTCGAGGAGCAGATCGCACGTCTTCTCGAGGAAGGGGTCGATGGACAGGTCGAGCGCGTCGTAGTTGGGGAACAGCGGAGGCAGCGGGGTGTTGGGATCCTGTTGCAGGGCCGCTAGGTTGGGTGGGAAAGAGAGCTCCTCCTTGGGTGCTTCCGAAGGCAGCTGGTGGAGGAGCGAGGTGAGGAGATGTGAGTTGTGGACGGTGACGGGGAGCTCGACCAGGATGTCCTGGTACCTGAGGCTACTCTTCTGGAGGCTGCGAAAGTCAGCATACATACAAAGCCGGTATAAATGACAAGGCCTACCTCTCAGTCGTGAACTTGCCCTCCTTATAAGCTGTCACAAACGAAGGAGACAGGCGGTATGCGCGCAGGTTCAGGGTGCCCTGCGAACTCCTGCTGACGTCGTAGATCAAAGCAACTGTCCTCTCGTTGAGCTGGCTCTGGTAGTAGAACTGGTTCTCGATGGTGTTGAGGTTGACAAAGTTGCCCATGCTCGTGCTTGTGTACCAGCCGACGTTGTTCGCGTCGACGTTGACTTCCCGGAGGAACTTGATCATCTCGTTGCCATATGCGATGTTCTGTTTGGCGCGCGGGGCTGCTGCAGAGAGGTTCGCAGCAGTGTCGTTCTGACCGTCGGCCGATGCGGTGTTGATCTCGGGGTAGGGGAACGAGTTTGTGATTTCGAGGACGCCATTCTTCTCCATGCCGACCAGGCTACCTGTGGCGAGCGAGGGGAACGATTTGCCGCTCGCAGTAGCAATCTTGATCGCGACCTAGACAATCCAATCAGCCTTTGTCCTAGACACTGAACACCTACACGGCGCAAGAGGCACAATGGCGGGGCTTCCGGCGGGGTTGTGTTGCGAATTTCGTACGTACGAGAGCGTCGACTTGGACCGTCTTAAACGGCACATCCTTGAGAGCGTCCGCCATGATTGCTTCGTTCGGGAAGTCGGTACTGGCGCGGGGATGGGGCGGAAAAGGTGGTCGTCGTTGTTGTCCAAGAGCAAAATGACTCCAGTGCAGCGACGCCAAGATTCACCAACTTCCTAAGCGAACATGAGGGTCTAGGCCCGAAGTAGACTAGGCTCCTATCGCAACCTTGGAACAAACTCGCAAACTCACTCATTGCTACTTTATGGTATTTCGACGACGATGCTATATCTACAACTCATCAAGCGCGTGCACTCATCACGGGATATAGCCATGTCAGACGGAATAAACCTGATGTACCAATGTGATCTCCATGTTTGAACGCCCCTAGGAATGCTATGTTATCCAAGAACGCCAATGCTAGATGCTAATGCAACAAACGGATGGTTAACAATGCGCGCAACGCCCTCCAAAGTTGATACAGCTTACTTCAAAGCATATCCTGGTCCGGTACCGCTACTTTGACTTCCTCTACAGCCTCTACCGTCTCTGTCTGTACCTGCTGCTTTTGATCTTCAGGTGCAGTTTCGACAACCTTATCAGCGTTCTCCTCCACCTCTGCTTTGGCGGCGACAGCCTCTACTTCACCCGTGTTCTTCCGCTTGTGGTTGTATGGACCCCAGCGATGAGCTGCATGCTGTCGCTGCGGCCTGCGGTTGCCGGAGTTTGGATTCTTCGCAATCGATCCGTCGTCCATGCGTTGCCACTCGGTGTCTTGCCCATCGATGTGGTCGGAAATTTCAGCATCGCTCTCATCTTCCCAGATCATGAGATTCGTGCCGTTGATCTCGTATGACCGACCACCTGTACGTGGTACGAAGAAGACGTCCGTCCCACATCCGCTAAAGTCCTGCTCCCAAGTCGCCTTTTGTTGGAGCTTCAGGATGTAGTCCATAGGTAGAGCATACAGGATGTTGTCATCCTTGTCGTAAAGCTCTTTCAAAGGGTAATCAAGGCAGGCCAGCCCGAAGCTGCAATCGATACGGCTGGAAAGTGGATGGATGCGCCCACCGAACACTTTCAACTCAAAAGCAATGCCGCTCTCAGTCCACATGTTGTCTCCGAAGAACACCTCCGGCTCTGACAGCAACGGATGGTCGTGATGCGGTCCGGATACCTCGCAGAAATGGGAGATCTCATGTGCAAGACAAATGGCAAGAAAGAAGTTGAAACGCAACACCATCGCAGGCTCCGGGTACTGTAGTAAGCTCAGTTTCTTCGCGGTCGTGTAGAAGTCAGAGTGCAGGCAAATGCGACTTGTGTGGCACTTCTCATTAAGTTTCCGCATCAATCCGTTCTTATAGTCTTTGACCAAGCCCATCGATGCGTATGCAGTTTCTGGAGGGAGAGGGTCGTGGTGAAAGTAGAAGTGTACTGTGTCGATTTGATTCTCCAGAAAGTTCTTGAAAGTCTCTTGGCGTTCTTCGGCCCAGGTCACGGTTTCTCGAATCCGGAAACATGGCTGTCCATACAGTTTCGTTGTGTCTTCGCACGCCTCGCGCTTGCCGAACACTAGTGTCTGCCAGAAGTGCGCGGTTGCGCGAGACGTCATGAACTGAGTAGCCAGCCGCAATGCAGGTTTGAGCACTTCGTATATCGCATCGGAGCAGCCATGCCAGTTGTCAACGCGAAAGATGTTGTGAATATCGTTGTCGAGTGTGCACACTGGATCTTGTATGGTTTCTGAAAATGTGACTGCTTGTTTCTTGATAAGCTCTACAGGATCGAAACCCAGTCGGATTTGTTTTCGTTTTGATGCGTCTTTGCGGTGGCCGAGTAATCTTCGGTATTTTTCGAGAGCCTTGCGATCTGCCACTTGAGCTAGATGATGGTTGATCGAAATGCTAAGCTGAAGACCGAAATCCTTGGGGACCTCAATAGTCGATGGCGTAAAGGACAGCACGTCGTCATGGCTCATGACATCTGGTAAGTCTCGAACTAGCTTATCGATACAAGCGTCCACTATAACACCTTCCTTGAGCTTATGCAGAAGTACAGCGTTCTCACCACGATCTTCAGCCCGCAGGTCTCCCTCTCCTGCCCCGGGCAGAAACTGGCGCATCTTTTCGGACAAAGGCTTAGGTGGTCCACACTCGACTGGGGGAGTCTTCGACTCTGTAGGTTCCCAGTCCATTCCATCGGGGTCTTGCTCTTGGAAAGCCGCCTTGGGTGCGGCCTCTTGGCCCGCATTTTCGTCCTTGGTTTCAGAATCCTGATTCAAGCGCTCTTCTATCAGCTGTGTTGTATGCAGCATCGCCGCATATGCCTTGCGATATCGAGATGGATCCATGCTGGTTGCCGTCAGTTGTGGGTCGGCAAAGCTCTAATGCATGTGGGAATGATGCAGAGAGGCCAGATGGAGGTCCTTATAGCTATGGCGCAGGCACCAAGCACAGGCAGCAGAAACAAGCAGGTTTCACTGTCGCTGGTTTGCTCATGAGGCTGAGTTGTGTCTCAGAAAAAAAGAATTTGATCCTCGTGTCCGCCAGGAACAGTGTTTCATCCAGATAATTTGTACAGCTGCTTGCCGAGTAGATCTCGAGATAGTCCTGATTGCTACGCCAGCCATCTCCAGGGTGCCTGGCTAGGCTGCTTCTGGGAAGAGTGACTAGGTACGCGTTGTTGTGAAATACGCCTTACCCAGTGTCGCAATAGCGGTTAGAATCCGCGTGGAAGTCGTAAATGTCGCATCCAAAAGCTGTCTTCGTGATTAACCCCCCAGGGTACGGTGTGATGTGCAAAGTCTTTGATGTCGGTGTGAGAAGGTTTAGCTTACTAGTCACGAGTTGCGGCGGGTACGTAGGTAGCGCACGGCCGCGTGTGGCCTGCGCGATTTCTGACTTCGATCCACTTCGACCACTTTTCTGCAGCCATGAATCAGAAGCTACAATCTCTGATAAATACATGCACCACACGATTGAAGAGCTACCGTGTCATCGATGGCTCGCGCAACTAGAACGAAGCTAGCCAGCACTCTAATCTGACCCTAGTCCGGATGGGTTGTGCGGAAGTATCATTCCAGGGCACGAGTAGGCTCAGGCCGTGCCCTGAACCCTGTACGAGGACAACTGCACATTCAAAGTCCCGACCTTGAAAAGCACATCATCATTCGTTATTTATACACTAAAAAAGCAACAGTTCAACAGATCGTTGTTGTAGACTATGAAAACCACTCCAGAAGCTCCGAATTATATGTCGCCAAAGCTCCAAATTCTTCCACTCCGTTGCATCCCTCCACCTGAGTGAGCAGATCAAATATCGTCGCGAGTCGATCATTGAAATCAGGCAAAACAATAGAGGCAAACCCCTGGTTAGCGACCGCGCTTTTCATGTCGATAAAGGCAATACTGGCTTTCGCGTGGTCTACTCGTTCCATTTGCCGAAGGTGTTCCTTCCAACTATCACCAGGTCTCCCAAAGTAGCCTGTGGTGCGCTGGAACTCGGCCAGTAGGAACCGTATGTTCGTCCAATGCTCCCATATATTCTCCACCTCTTCAAAGTCATTACCCAATTCGGAGCGAATGGCTTC
>Ga0265780_10004559_pt1 | contig 17787 bp, 14 predicted proteins | sample P1T30metagenome_FD_192432 | JGI IMG/M metagenome (GOLD analysis project Ga0265780, IMG submission 192432) | Plant litter microbial communities from East Loma Ridge, Irvine, California - P1 T30 | ecosystem: Environmental > Terrestrial > Plant litter > Unclassified | place: USA: California...
TAGTGCTGATCGGGGTCACGGCGCTGGCCGAGAGCTTCGTGCTCTTCGAGGGCACGCTGATGCTCTTCGTCGCCATCGCGACCATCGCGGCGCGGAAGCGCTCGTGGCGGTCACGGCTGCCGAGGGCGACCCAGCAGTCGCTCCGGTAGCCGACGCCGCCCCCCTGGGCCCGTGTCGGCCCGCCGGGCGCGCGCCTCCTCCGGCCGTCGGCCGGGTCAGTCCTCGACGACCCAGTCGGGGCCGGGGCGACGGCCGAGCAGCGAGCCGAGGCGCCGCTGCACGGCCCAGACCGTGACGCGGCCCATCGCCTCGACCACGATGGCCCGGCTCATCTTGGACTCGCCGAGCTCCCTCTCCCGGAACTCGATGGGGTGCTCCTCGACGGAGCCTCCCCCGTCGAGGGTGCGCAGGGTCATGTCGACCTGGAAGCAGTAGCCCTTCGAGTCGATGCTCGTGAGGTCCATGGCCGCCAGGGCGGCGCGGCGGTACACGCGGAAGCCCGCGGTGACGTCCTTGATGCGCAGGCCGAGGGCGAGGCGGGCGTACAGGTTGCCCCCTCGGCTCAGCACCTGGCGCGACACGGGCCAGTCGACGACCGACCCGCCGGGCACCCACCGCGAGCCGATGACGAGGGCGGGCGCTCCCGGGCCGCCGGCGAGCACGCGGTCGATCATCGCCGGCAGAGCCTCCGGCGGGTGCGAGCCGTCGGCGTCCATCTCGACGAGGACCTCGTACCCGCGCTCGAGGCCCCAGCGGAACCCGGTGACGTAGGCGGAGCCGAGGCCGAGCTTGCCGGTGCGGTGGAGGACGTGGACGCGGTCGTCGGAGGCGGCCATGCGCTCCGCCAGGTCGCCGGTGCCGTCGGGGCTGCCGTCGTCGACCACGAGGACGTGGGCCGTCGGGACGGCGGCGTGCACCCGGGCGACGATCGACGAGAGGTTGTCGATCTCGTCGTAGGTGGGGACGATGACGAGGGCGGTCGCCGGAGCGACGGCGTCGGGGATCGAGGCGTTCACCGCTCGAGGATAGTGCACGGCCTCACGACGCCCGCCCCGAGGTGCGGGGAACGGCCGGAGGCGCTCAGGGCTGGTCGAGGGCCGGCCCGCGGCCGACCTCGACGTCGGGCAGCCCTGCTCCGCCCGAGCGCGCCGCCCGGCGGAGCGACCACCAGAGGCACGCCACGGCGGCGAGCGCCGTCGCCGCGGTGCCGGCGACCATGGCCCCCGCCACCGCCCAGCCGACGTCGCCCCAGGGCGCGACGTAGGTGACGGCGAGCACGGCGAGGCCGACGGGCCACACCGTCACGGCGAGGCGCTCGCTCCCGAGCGCGAGGAGCGCCTGGGCCGTGACCATCGTGACGATCTGGAGCACGCACGAGACCGCGAGGAGGACGAGCTGACCCCGCCGGAGCTCGAAGTCGTCGCCGAACAGCGACAGGAGCGCGGCCCCGGCCGCCCACACGATGACGACCCAGACGACGCCGAGCCCGAGGACGGCGGCGTTCCAGCTCGCGACGGCGCGGACGAGCGGCCGGAAGCGCCGGTGCTGCACCTCGACGGTGAAGCGCGTCAGCAGCAGCGACTGGACGGCGTTGAAGAGGAAGAGGGGCACGCGCGCGATCGCCAGGGCGGCGACGAGGCTGGCCGTGTAGGCCGTCGACTCGCCCGCGACCGACCCCTGCGCGAGCAGGACGCCGGCGTTCACGAAGGCCTGCAGCAGCAGCGACCCCGTGGTCAGCGCGGCGAACGCCCGCACGTCGTCGCCGAGCCCCGCCGGTCGGCGCGCGGCCCGCGGCTGCCCGGTCGCGGCGGCGGGCGGCGTCGCCGGGGCCGTCGCGCGCCGCACGAGGGCCGCGAGGGCCACGGCCCCGGCGGCCAGCGCGGGCGCGACGACGAGCGACGTGCCGAGGGCCACGGGCTCCCGGGAGCCGGCCAGGGCGACGGCGCCCAGCAGCCCCAGCTTGACGACCCCCTCGAGGGTCATCTCGAGCGCGTACGCGCCGAAGCGCCCCGTCCCCGCGAGCCAGCCGCGCACGAAGAAGAGCAGCGTCGACGCGACGAGGCCGAGCGCGAGGAGCAGGACGAAGGCACGCTCGCCCGAGAAGAGGAGGCGCGCCACCGGCCCGGCGGCCAGGCCGAGCGCCAGGAGCGCGGCCACGAGCAGGGCCCCGCCGAGCACGGCGGCCCGCGCGAGCACGCTCCGCCCCGTCCCGCCGGCGGCCCGGTCGGCGGCCATGCCCCGGGAGAGGAGCTGCTCGACGGGCTGGAAGAGGCCCACGGCCAGGCCGGCCATCATCGTCCAGAGCACCGAGACCGGCGCCCCCGCGACTCCCCCCACCAGGTTGCCGACGAGGGCCAGGTAGACGTAGTTGCAGCCCCCGAGCACGATGGTGCCGGCGGCGAGGCCGACGACCGGGTCTCGCAGCCGGGAGGAGGGGCGGGGCGGGGCGGCCTCGGCGGCGGTCACGTCAGGCGAAGGTCGAGCGGAGGGCCGCGACGCCGTCGACGGCCCCGCCGTCGAAGATGACCTCGCCGTGCGACAGCACGATGGCCCGGTCGCACAGCGACTCGACGGTGCCGAGGTCGTGGGTCACGATGACGATGGTGCGCCCCTCGCGCTGGAACTGCGCGATCTTGTCGAGGCACTTCTTCTGGAACGGCTCGTCGCCGACCGCGAGCACCTCGTCGACGAGCAGCACGTCGGGGTCGACGTGGATCGCGATGGCGAAGGCGAGCCGCACGTACATGCCCGACGAGTAGAACTTCACCTGGGTGTCGATGAACTCGCCGATCTCGCTGAAGGCGACGATGGAGTCGAAGAACCCGGCGATCTGCTGCTGGCTGAGGCCGAGGATCGACCCGTTCAGGAAGACGTTCTCGCGCCCGGTGAGGTCGGGGTGGAAGCCGGCGCCGAGCTCGAGCAGCGCCGCGAGCTGGCCGCGTCGCTTGACCTCGCCGGTGGACGGCTGGAGGATGCCGCCGATGACCTTCAGCAGCGTGCTCTTGCCGCTGCCGTTCGCGCCGATCAGGCCGACCGTCGTGCCGGCCTCGATGTCGAGGCTGATGCCGCGCAGGGCCCAGAAGTCGTCCTTGTGCTTGTTCGAGCGCGCGAGGTTGACGATGCGCTCCTTCAGGGACTTCTCCTTGCGGATCACGAAGCGCTTCGAGATGTCGGTCATGGTGACGACGGGGACGTCGTGTCTGGTGCTCACGGTTCAGATCTCCTGGGCGAAGTTGCCCTGCAGGCGGGCGAAGATGCGCTGGGCGACGATCAGCAGGACGAGGCCCACGACGCCGATGACGAGGAGGCGCTCGTCGAGGTCGGCCGGGTAGGGCTGCGGACCGACGACGGTGCCGTCGGCGAGGGTCGTCGTCTCGCTGCCCGCGCGCCAGATGCCCTTCTGGAAGGCGAGGATGATGTCGGTCATCGGGTTCAGCTGGTACACGGTGACGATCCAGTCCTGGCCCCGGGCGGCGGCGCGGCCGACGACCATGCCGAACGAGTAGACGATCGGCGAGGCCCAGAACAGGATGAGCAGGGCCACCTCGACGAGGTACTGCACGTCGCGGAGGTAGACGTTCACCGCCGACAGGAACAGGGCGAGCGCCAGCCCGTAGATCACGGTCAGCGCCACCGCCACCGGGATGTAGAGCAGGTCCCACGAGACGGGGAACTGGCCGAGCACCAGGACGGCGGCGAGCAGGACGGCGAACTGGACGACGAAGTTGAACAGCGCCGAGCCGAGCGACGCGAGCGGGAAGAGCTCCCGCGGCACGTAGACCTTCTTGATGAGCCCGGCGTTGGCGAGGATCGAGGTCGTGCCCCCGGCGATGATCTCGTTGTAGAGGCCCCAGAGGGTGAGCCCGGCGAAGACGTAGATGGCGAACTGCGGGACGGCGCGGGCGGCGCCGAGCACCTGCCCGACGGCGAAGTAGTAGATCGCCAGCATCGTCAGCGGGCGGATGAAGCTCCAGACGAACCCGAGCGCGCTGTCCTTGTAGCGGGCCTTGAGCTCGCGTCGGATGAGCAGGTCGAGGAGGGCCCGGTGGGCCCAGATGTCGCGCACGGCGGGGGCGATGCCCGAGATGAGGCCGCCGCTCGCGGCGCCGGCCTTCTCGAACGGGAGGGTCGAGATGCGCTGGATTCGCGCCTCGGATTCAGTACTCACGGATCTCCATGCCTCTCGGCGCCGCGCAGGAGGAGGCCCGCCCGGGTGGCGGGGGTCGACCTGCGGCGACTGGTCATTATCACAGGCCGTTCCCGACAGCCCGGGGCAGCCTACCCGGCGCGCCTGGCCGCCTCGCTAGACTCGGCCCCTGGTCGATCCAGAGAGTTGTTGCCATGCCTCCCCGCCTTTCCGTCGTCATCCCCGCGTTCAACAACGCCGACTTCCTCGCCGAGACGGTGCGCTCCGTGCTCGACCAGGCGTACGACGACTTCGAGCTCGTGATCGCCGACCACGGGTCGACCGACAGCACCTGGGAGATCGTGCAGCAGTGGGCCGACGACGACCGCGTGACCCTGCTCCGGACCCCGGCGGGAGGGGGCGCGCACGCCAACTGGAAGCGCGTCACCGACGCGGCGAGCGGCGAGTACCTCCGCCTCGTGCCCGGTGACGACCTGCTCTACCCCGACACGCTGCGCCGACACGTCGAGGCGCTCGACGCGCACCCGGAGGCCACGGTCGCCTCCTCTCCCCGCTCGCTCGTCGACGCGGCGTCGAAGACCGTCATCGCCCGACGGGGCCGGACCTGGTCGACGACGGTCGTCCCCGGCACCGAGGCCGTCCGCGCCTCCGTCCGGGCCGGCACGAACGTGTTCGGCGAGCCCTTCTGCGTGACGCTCCGCCGCGCCCCCTTCGTGGCGGCCGGGGGCTGGGACGCGGAGTTCCCCTACCTGATCGACCAGGCCAGCTACTGCCGCGCCCTGCTCGTCGGCGACCTCGTCGCCGTCCCCGAGCTCGCCGGCGGGTTCCGGCTCAGCACGACCCAGTGGAGCGTCGCCCTGGCCGCCGAGCAGTCGCGTCAGGCGCGCGGCTTCCACGCCCGGCTGCACGAGACCCGGCCCGACGTCGTGAGCGCCGCGGACCGGCGGCTCGGCGACCTGCGGGCGCGGGTCGTCGCCCAGACGCGACGCCTCGCGTACGTCGTCCTCAAGCGACGGATGACCGCGGCGGCGGCGGGCACCGGACGATGAGGGCCCGAGGAGCGCGCAGGGCACCGGAGCAGGACCCCACGTCGACCACCGACCCGCGGCCCGTGGTCGCGGCCTCGGCGCTGTCCGACCAGGACCGCCGCGGGCCGACCTGGCCGGCGTACCTCGCGAGCGTCGTGCTCACCGCGCTCGCCACGACCTTCGTCCTCAAGCTGTGGCGGGCCGACTGGCACGTGCCGTTCTTCTACTCGGGCGACGCCCTCGCCGTGGCCGCCCACTTCAAGACGCTCCTCGAGACGGGCTGGTACGAGTCCCAGCCCCTGCTCGGGGCCCCGGCCGGGCAGGTGTACCACGACTTCCCGACGGCGGACAACCTGAACTTCGCCGCCGGCTCGGTGCTCGGGGCGCTCCTCGGCGACTGGGCCGTCGCGATGAACGTCTACTACGTCGTCGGCTTCCTGCTCTGCGCCGTCGGCGGTCTCTTCTTCCTGCTGCGGGTCGGGGTCTCCCGGCCGGTGGGCGTCGCGCTGTCCGTCCTGTTCGCGCTGGCGCCGTACCACTTCGTGCGCAACGAGAACCACCTCTGGCTCTCGTCCTACTTCTTCCTGCCGATCGCCCTCTGGGTCGTCTGGCTCGTGGCGACGGGCCGGCCCGTGTGGCTCGCCCGGGCCGGTGCCCGGAACCGCCTCCTCGGCGCCCTGACGGGCCGGGGCGCCGGCGTGGCCGTGGGCCTCGCCCTCGCCGCGGCCAGCTCGACCTACTACGCCTTCTTCGCCGTCGTCCTCCTGGCGGTGGCCGGGGTCGCCGCGCTCTGGCGCCACCGCTCGGTGCGCCGGTTCGTCGGCGCCGTCGCGGCCGGCGGCGTCCTGGCGGCGTCGGCGGTCGCGAACATGCTGCCCGACACGCTCTACGCGTGGCAGAACGGCGAGAGCAACGGCGGCCTGACGAGGTCGCCGGTCGAGACCGAGTACTACGCGTTCAAGCTGACGCAGCTGCTGCTCCCCATCCCGGGGCACCGCGTCGACGCCTTCGCCGAGCTGCGGCAGTTCTACGACCGCTGGTACCCGTTCCCGTCCGAGACCCCCGTGCTCGGGGCCGTCGCGGCCACGGGCTTCGTCGCCCTGCTGGTGCTCGGGCTCGTCGCCCTGTTCGGCCGGCGCCGGGCCGGCGCGTCGACGGACGCCGTCGACGTCGACCGGTTCCGCACCCTCCGCGCCCTCTCGGCCCTGAGCATCCTCGCCTTCCTCTTCGGCACCCTCGGCGGCGTCTCGAGCCTCCTGTCGTTCCTCACCAGCGACCTCCGCGGCTGGAACCGGCTCTCCATCGTCATCGCGCTGTTCGGCCTCGCCGCGGTCGGCCTGCTCGTCGACCTGGTCGTGCGCCGGGCGGCGACGCGCCTCCCGACGCGGGCGCGCCTCCTTCCGGTCGCGGCCAGCGCGCTGGTCGCGGTCGTCCTGCTCGGCGGGGGCGTCTACGACCAGACGAACGGCGGCGCCGTGCCGACGTACGAGGCCAACGACGCCTCCTTCAGCTCCGACCAGGCCTTCTTCGCCTCCGTGGAGCAGACCGTGGGGGCCGGGGCCGACGTCCTGCAGCTCCCCTACGTCGACTTCCCCGAGGCCAGCACCCCGAACGGCCTCAGCTACACGGAGTTCCTCAAGCCCTACCTGCACACCCAGGACGTGCACTGGTCGGCGGGCGGCATCAAGGGCCGCGCGACGAGCGAGTGGGTCCAGTCGCTGGAGGAGTACGACGGAGCCTCCGTCGCCGACCAGCTGGCCGTCGTGGGCTTCTCGGCCGTGCTCGTCGACACCACCGGCTACGCCGACCAGGGCGACGAGGTCACGGCCTCGCTCACGCCGTCCCTCGGCGCCCCCGTGGCGGAGTCCGACGGCGGGCGCTGGGCGCTGTACACGGTGCCCACCGACCTCCGGGACGCCGCGGCCGCGCTGCCCGCCGCCGAGCGCGAGCGTCTCGTGACGCTGATCACGGACCCGCCGATCGCCCGCCCGGGCAACACCGACGTCGCCAGCGGCGGTGACGACACCGTGAACAGCGTCGTCCTGCAGAACGACCGTGAGGTCACCGTGCCCGCGACCCTCGACATCGACCTCCAGGCCCTCGTGCCCGGCGTCACGAGCGTCGTCGTCGAGGGCCCCGGCGTCCCCCGGCGGGTCGTGGCGGTCGTCGACGGCGTCGCCCGGGTCTCGATCGACCTGACGGTCCGGCCCGGGGTGACCACGCTCGACGTGGCGGGCTCCGCCGACGGCGGCTCGACGACGCTCGGCCAGGCCGGGGCCGTCGGCTACACGTCGATCGCGCTGCTCCAGCCGACCGTCGAGAGCCTGGACCTCACCCCGTGACGGGCACCGCGCCTCCCCCTCGGCGACCGGAGGGCGTGAACGCCCCTGTGGTAAAGTCCGGACCCGTGCCGAGCCTCTCTGACGACCTGGGAACACCGCACCGGATCTCGGTCGTGATCCCCGTCTACCAGGGGGAGAAGACCCTCCCCGCGCTCATCGCCGAGATCAGCGGTCTCGCCTCCGAGCGGCTCACGCCGGCGGGGCACCCGCGTGAGATCACCGAGATCCTGCTCGTGCACGACAACGGGCCCGACGGCTCCGACCGCGTGATCCGGGAGCTCGAGCAGTCGAACGACCTCGTGCGCGGGGTCTGGCTCAGCCGCAACTTCGGGCAGCACGCCGCGACTCTCGCCGGCATGGCCTCGACCGGCGGCGACTGGGTCGCCACCATCGACGAGGACGGCCAGCACGACCCGGCCTACCTCGACTCGATGCTCGACACGGCGATGGCCGAGCAGGCGGCGCTCGTCTACGCGCGGCCCACCAACGCCGCGCCGCACGGCGTGGTCCGCAACGCCGCGTCGAAGGGCGCCAAGGCCGTCCTCCGCGCGGTGTTCGGCGACGGCGACGCCTCGCTCTTCCAGAGCTACCGGCTCATCCTGGGCGACGTCGCCCGGAGCGTCTCCGCCTACGCGGGCTCCGGGGTCTACCTCGACGTGGCGATCAGCTGGGTGACCCGCCGCGTCACGACGAGCCCCGTCGAGCTGCGCGACGAGGGCGACCGCACCAGCGGCTACTCGATGCGCAAGCTCCTCTCGCACTTCTGGCGCATGGTGCTGACGGCCGGCACGCGCGGGCTCCGCGTGGTCAGCGTGCTCGGCGTCGTGCTGGCGGCCCTGGGCCTGCTCTTCGCGCTCTACGTGGTCGTCTCGACGCTGGCGGGGCGCGAGCTCGAGGCCGGCTGGTCGTCCACCATCGTGGTCGTCCTGCTCTCGTCGGGGGCGATCCTGTTCTCGCTGGGCATCGTCGCCGAGTACATCGGCGTCGCGGTCAACATGGCCATGGGGCGCCCGTCGTACCTGATCGTCAGCGACCCGGGCCGGGGTCCGCTCGGCCGCCGCGGGCGGACCCGGGCGTGATCGGCCAGGCCTGCGCGTGACGCCCGACGCCGACTCCTCGGCCGTACCGCACCGCTGGTTCGTCGTGGGCGCGGGCGGGCTGCTCGGCGGGGCCGTCTCGGCCCTGCTCGAGCGTCGGCCGGGGGGCGAGGTCGTCCGCGCCGTCGTGCCGTGGAGCGACGAGGACGCCTCGGTCGCCGCCCTGACGGAGCAGCTCCGCCCCGTCGTCGACCGCGGCGCCCGGTGGTCGCTCGTGTGGTGCGCGGGGGCCGGCGTGGTCGCGAGCGGGCCCGACGCCCTCGACCGGGAGCGGCGCGTCATCGAGCGCGTCCTCGCGTCGTCGGCCGCCTTCCTGGACGAGGAGGCGGCGGCCCGGGGCACGGCGTTCGTCGCGTCCTCCGCGGGCGGCGTCTACGCCGGCTCCTCCGGTGCTCCCTTCGACGAGGGCACCGAGCCCCGACCGCTCGCGCCCTACGGGTGGAGCAAGCTCGGCGTCGAGGAGCTCTTCCGCTCCTGGGCGGGCCAGACGGGGGTGCCCGTGGTCGTCGGCCGCTTCGCGAACATCTACGGGCCCGGGCAGGACCTCGCCAAGGCCCAGGGGCTCGTCTCGCAGCTGTGCCTGGCGCACCTGCAGGGCCGGCCCTCGTCCATCTACGTGCCGGTCGACACGATCCGCGACTACCTCTTCGTCGACGACGCCGCGGCCCTCACGGTCGCGGCCCTCGACCGGGCGGGCAGCCTCCCGCCGGGGAGCGTCGTGACGAAGATCATGGCCAGCGGCCTGGGCGTCACGATCGGCGCGCTGATCGCGGAGCTGCAGCGGGTCGTCAAGCGCCGGCCGCGCATCGTCTGGGGCAGCCACGCCTCGTCGTCGCGCCAGGCCCTCGACCTGCGCTTCCGGTCGCTCGTCTGGCCCGAGCTCGACCGGCGGTCGCTCACCCCCATCGCCGCCGGCATCCACCGGACGCTGCTGTCGCTCCACCAGGGCGGGAGGCCCCGATGACCACCACCGCGCCTCCCCCGCTCCCCGGCGGCGCCGCCGTCTCCCTGCCGGTGACGGCCTCGCCGACCGTGTCGGTCGTCGTCCTCTCCTGGCGGCTCGGCGCTGAGCTGCTGACCTGCCTCGCGGCCCTCGCCGACCAGGTCGGCGCTCCGCCCTTCGAGGTCGTCCTCGTCCAGAACGGCGCCTCCCCGGCGGCCCGGGCCGCGGCCTCCCAGGTCACGGGCGCGGTCGTCGTCGACCTGCCGGAGAACGCGGGCTTCGGCGGAGGCTGCGCGGCCGGGGCGGCCCGCGCGCGGGGCACCTCGCTCGTCTTCCTCAACGACGACGCCGTGGTCGACCGGGGCTGGCTCGCCGCCCTCGCGGCCCGCGCCCAAGCCCCCGACCGGCCCGTCGCGGTCGGCAGCCTGCTCCTCGACACGGACGGCCAGGTGCAGGAGGCCGGCAGCCGGGTGCTGTCGAGCGCCGGCACCCTGCAGCTCGGCCGCGGGGCGAGCCTCGACGAGGCGAGGGCGGCCGGCCTCCTCGAGTCGCGGCCGGTCGACTACTGCTCCGCCGCCGCCCTCTGGGTCGAGCGCTCGGCGTTCGACCTCGTCGGGGGCTTCGACGAGCTCTTCACCCCGGCCTACTTCGAGGACGTCGACCTGCAGTTCCGGCTCCGGCTGCGCCTCGGGAGGGACGTCGTCGTCGAGCCGTCGGCCGTGGCCCACCACGCGTCCGGCGCCTCCACCGGCTCCGACCCGCTCTACCGCGAGTTCCTCGGGCTCCGCAACGGCCGGGCCTTCAGCGCCCGCTGGGCGGCCACGCTCGCGGACGCCCCCGAGGCCGACGCGCCGCTCGCCGAGCTCTGCACCGTGCGGGAGCCGCTCCTCACGAACCCCTCGACCGACGACGCCGCGGCCGGCGCCACGGGGGTCGGCGGCCCGCACCCCGCGGTCGCGGGCGACTACGTCCGCTGGCTCTCCGGCGAGGTGTCGCGTCTGCGAGCCGATCTCGCCGCCGCCGCCGAGCGCGTCGCGGGCCTCGACGCCCTCCGCGCGGACCACGCGGACCTGCAGGCCGTGCACCACGAGACGCTCCAGACGAGCCACGGGATGATGCTGCACATCCAGCACCTCGAGTCCGAGACGATGCTCGACCACCTCAAGGACGCCATCCGCCACCGAGACCGCGACAAGGACCGCCCGCGCTGAGCGGGTCGGGCCGTGGCGGAACGGCCCCGGCCGGGCCGCCCCGCCGCGGTCGTCAGGCTCCCGCGACCCCGTCGCGCGCCGGGACCACGTCGACCTCCGGGACGGAGGACCCGGCGGACGGGCCGTCGACCAGGGTCCACAGGCGGGCCGCGTAGTCGTCCCAGGTCGGCCGCGGCATGCCCGCCGTGAGCGCGACGAGCTCCTCGCGCAGCTCGTCGTCGACCAGCAGGCGCCCCATGGCGTGAGCGATGTCGGCGGGGGCGTGCGGGTCGACGACGAGTGCGCCGTGGCCCTCGCCGAGCTCGCGCATGCTGCCGAAGTCGCTGGTGACGACGGGCACGCCGCTGACGAGCGACTCGACCACGGGCAGGCCGAAGCCCTCGTTCACGCTGCAGAACACGCTGAAGCGGGCCATCCGGTACAGGCTCCAGACGACGTCGTCGCCGACGCCGGAGAGCATCTGCACCGAGCGGCCCTTGCGCCGGAGGGTCCGCACCATGTGCTGGAACTCGCCGTCGCCCCACGCGTTGCCGCCGACCAGGACGAGGGTGAACTCGTGCCCGGCACGCCAGTTCAGCTCGGCCGCGGTCAGGAGCGCGAGGTGGTTCTTGCGGGGCTCGTGGCTGCCGACGGAGAGGACGACGGGCGTGTCGACGAGGCCGAGCTCGGCCCGGACGCGGTCGACCGTCTCGTCGTCGACGCTCCCGACCTCGGCCGGCAGCGACACGGTCTCGATCCGCGGCGGGGCGAGGCCGGCGCCGGGCAGCATCGCCGCCCAGCCCGAGTACTCGGTGCGCGCGGCGCTCGAGATGGGGGCGACGACGTCGAAGTGCCCGAGGGTCGCGAGGTACTCGGAGAAGGCGCCGGGCATGCCCGGGCCGCTCGTCTCGGCCGTCGTGACCGGGATGCAGTCGTAGCCGATGGCGACCGATCGCGACGTCCCGAAGCGCACGACGGAGCGGACGCTGGCCGTCCGCTCCGCCGCGACCGTGATCTCGGGCAGGACGAAGGTCGCGTCGAACGGGATGACGACGGTGCCGGCGGCCACGGGCACGGTGGCCACCGAGTCGTCGAGGAGCACCCGCCCGGTCTCCTCCGCGGTGAGGGCCCCGAGCTGGCGCCCGGTGACGTCCCACGCGGCGAGGACGACGTCGTGCCCACGGCCCCACCGGGTGACGGTCTCGCGCGCGACGCGCTGGATGCCGGTCGTGAACCGGCTCCGGCTCGTGTCGGTGACGTCCATGATCACGCCGTCGACGATGACGAAGGGCCGGGGCCGGCGCGGGGCCCTGCCCCGCCGGTACTCCGCGGTGAGCGGCGCGGAGAGCCCGTCGACCCGCCAGCGCCGGGTGAACTCGACGACGCGGGCCGTCGAGGGGACGCCCCGGTCGAGCAGCGCGAGGACGAGGTACGACAGACGGTCGCTCGCCTCGCCGAGGTCACGGTCGAGGGCGTCGATGAGCTCGGGCCCCGAGAGGCGCTCCCAGTCGACCGGGGCCGAGGAGGCGCGGCGACCGGCCGCCCGGAGGGCCTCGTCGTGCGCCGGGCGCGCCGTGGTGGCCCGGGATGCCGTGAGGAAGCTCATGCGGTGACCGCCGTCCAGATCTCGTCGGCGTACGAACGCCAGGTCTTGGGGTGCTGGCCGGCGATCTCGCCCAGGAGCTCCCGGTGACGGTCGTCGTCGGTGAGCATGGTGCGCATGGCGTCCACGACGGCCGTGTCGTCGCGGGGGTCGACCTGCAGGCAGCCCCCCTCGCGGGCGATCTCGTCGAGGCTGCCGAAGTCGCTCGTCACGACCGGCACCCCGAGCGCGAGGGACTCCGCCACCGGCAGCCCGAACCCCTCGTGCAGCGAGACGAAGACGGAGAAGCGGGCCGTGCCGAAGAGGGCCCAGAGCTCGTCGTCGCCGAGTCGGCGGTGCGACTCCACCTGCATGCCGGCCGCCGACAGCTTGGCCACGCGGCGGTCGAAGTGCAGGGTCGCCGTCCGGCTCCCGCCGCCCACGAAGACGATCCGGAAGCGGTGCCCCTCGCGGTGCAGGAGCTCGGCCGCGAAGAGGGTGGCGTCCTGGTTCTTGCGGGGCTCGTGGCTGCCGACGCAGAGCACGACGGGGTCGGCGCCCGGCACGGGCGACACGGCGGCGGCCGCCGCGCGGGCCGCGGGCGACACCTCGGTCGCGAGGGTGACGTCGACGACCTCGGGGCCGGTCAGGCCCTGGCTGGGCAGCGCCGCGACGAGACCGCGGAACTCGTCGGCCGCCGAGACGCTGATGCCGTAGACGCGGCGGGCGTGCTTGACGATGGTCAGGTAGTGGGCGAAGCGCTCGGACTCGGCGTTGGGCACGGTGTCGGCGCTGACGAGGGGGATCGCGTCGTAGCCGATGAGGTCGACGTCGGTGCCCGACCAGCGGGCGATCGACGTGAGCGTGTCGCAGACGTGGAAGGCCGGCACCTCGGCGACGAGGAGCGCCGTCCGCCACGGGACGAGGACGTGCTCGCGACGCAGCTCGGCGTCGGTGAGGGACGGGTCGTCGCTCTTCTCGAAGCGCCGGTCGCCCCAGTGCAGGACACGGTCGCGCTGGGTCTCGGTGAGGTCGCGGTAGCCCGTGCTGTCCTGGTTCCAGGCGACGAGACGGTGCTCGTCGGCCCGGTCGGCCCACTCGGGGACCATGTGCCGGACGACGCGCTGGATGCCGGTGTTGTGCTCGTACCGGGCACAGAAGTCGACGTCGACGAGGACCTCGTCGGTCACGAGCTCGAGGGTGCGGAACCCGGAGTGGATGCGCGCCTGGACGTCCATGGTGCGCTCCAGGACGACGAGCATCGCCGTGGCGGGGGTCGCGAGGAGGAGCGCTCGGCGCAGGGCGGCCAGGTCGGTGGTGGACGGGAAGGTCGCGGTCACCCCGACGAACAGGAGCCAGGCTGCGGAGGCGTCGCCGCTCGCGTGCACGGAGCGCGCGAGGCGGTCGAGGGCCTCGGACGGGGTCAGGCCGTCGACGTCGACGCCGAGGGCGGGGGCCACCACGGCGAGACGGGCGCCGAGGGCGGCACGGAGCGCGCCGATCTCGTCGGCGACGAGCTCCGCGGCCGGGGTGCGCCCCGTCATCGGCGGCCCAGGCGACGCGCGACCTCGACGGCCACCAGGCGGCCCGTGGGCACGACGCCGATCTCGCCGGCACGGCGGGAGAGGGTCCGCACCGCCCGGAGGGGGCGGGTGACGCGCCACGAGACGGTCTGCTGGATGCCGCGCAGGGCGTCGGTCACGCTCGACGTCACGGTGAGCCAGTCGTCGAGCACGGCTTCGCGCAGCTCTTCGAGGTCTCTCTCGGCGGTCGACTTCTCTTGGTCCATGGTCCGTTCTCCGTCTCGGCACACCAGACCGACCTCGTGGTGTGCCCCGGGAAGGAGCTGGAGCGACAGACCGGCGTGGCCCTGTCGGGCTGAGTGCGCGGTTAGCCTATCGTGTTGACACGAGGGGCGGAGCAGGGTCTGCCCCGGAATGAGCGGGACATGAAGAGAGCCTCCGTCATCACGTGGAGCGCCGTCGCGGGGATCGTGGTCGTGGGCGGGATCGTCGCCTGGGCGGCCCTCGTCGTCGGCGACGACGGCCCCACGGCCGCCCCCTCGACGCCCGCCGCGAGCGGCGCCCCCACGACCGAGCCCTCCCCGGGGGCCAGCACGACGCCCCCGGCGACGGCCGAGCCCTCCGGCCCCGCGTCCGCCTCCGGGCCCGCGGCGCCCGGCGCGACGACGACGCCCGCCCCGGCCCCGCCCGCCGACCCGGCCTCGGTCGCTCCGCTGGTGACCTTCGACCAGTGGACCGCCTCCACCCGGACCCTCGCCGTGGGCGCGACCGTCCCCGGGGTGGTGGAGACGGGCGGCACCTGCACCCTCTCGGCCACCGACGGCTCGACCACGGTCGAGGGGTCCTTCGCCGCGCTCCCCTCCGCCAGCAGCACCGACTGCGGCTCCATGTCGCTGCAGAGCGACTCCTTCTCTCCCGGGCAGTGGACGGTGAGCGTCACGTACGTGTCCGCCACGTCCGCCGGCTCCGTCGACGACTACGAGGTCACCATCCCATGAGACGCCCCTCCCGACTCCTCGCCCTGACCACCGCCGTGGCCGCCGCGGCGGCCCTCCTCGTCGGCGTCGCCGTCGCGCCCGCCGCCCCGGCCTCCGCCGCCGCCGACGCCAGCCGGTTCGACGCGGGCAACATCATCTCCGACGACACGTTCTTCAACGCCGCGGCGATGACGCCCGAGAGCGTGCAGTCGTTCCTCAACAGCCAGGTGGTCACCTGTCGGGGAGCGAACGGGCAGCCCTGCCTCAAGGACTACTCGCAGGCGACGACGGGCCGGCCCGCCGACGCCTACTGCGCCGCGATCGACGGCCGGGCGTCCGAGAGCGCCGCCTCGATCATCTGGCGCGTGGGCCAGGTCTGCGGCATCAACCCGCAGGTGCTGCTCGTCATGCTCCAGAAGGAGCAGGGCCTCGTCCAGTCGGTGAGCCCGACGGCGACCGCCTACAAGATCGCGATGGGCTACGGCTGCCCCGACACCGCCCCCTGCGACACCGCCTACTACGGCTTCTTCAACCAGGTCTGGAACGCCGCCCACCAGTTCCAGCGCTACACCAAGACGAGCTCGTCCTGGAGCTACCAGCCCGGCCGGAACAACAACGTCTACTACCACCCCAACGCGGCGTGCGGCACCAAGAGCGTCTACATCCAGAACCAGGCGACGGCGAACCTCTACCTCTACACGCCCTACACGCCGAACCCCGCGGCCCTCGCGAGCGGCTACGGCACGGGCGACTCGTGCAGCGCGTACGGCAACAGGAACTTCTACCTCTACTTCACCGACTGGTTCGGTGCGCCGTCCAACTGGCTGCAGTCCGCCTCCTTCGAGGGCGGGTCCGTGTCGGGCTGGGGCTGGAGCAACGGCGCCATCAACCGCGCCGCGGTCGCCTCCCCGTCGGCCAGCCACTCCGGCAACTACTTCCTGGCGATGAACACCGCGGTCACGGGCCGGGCGATCACGCAGGACGTCTCCCGCTCGACCCGCGTCGGCGAACAGGCGACCGCGAACGTCTGGCTGCGGTCGGGCACCTCGGCCCCGTACTCGGGGCAGGTCGTGCTCTGGGGCCTCGGCGGGAGCCAGGAGGTGGCCATCAAGGACTTCACCGTCGGGCCCACCTGGACGAAGGTCACGGTCAAGCTCCCGGTGCGGTCCTCGGCGCACTCCACGATCCGGCTCGACGTCTACATGGGCTCGAACACCGGCGACCTGTGGATGGACGACGCCGAGATGACCTTCGGCGCAGCGCCCCGCCCGCAGAACGAGCTCGCCAACCCCTCGTTCGAGTCGTCCTTCGCGAACTGGGTGCCGGGCAACGGCTTCGTCAACCAGCAGATCTTCCGCGACCCCGGCTCGAGCGTCGACGGCTCCTGGTTCGCCGCCTCCAACACGCCTGTCTCCGGCCGGAGCTTCGCCCAGACCGTGGGCGTCCCCGCCACCGGTGAGAACCAGCGGTACACCTTCTCGGTCTGGCTGCGCTCTGACAGCGCCACGGTGCCCTTCAGCGGCACCCTCGCCCTCTGGGGCCTCGGCGGCCGCTCCCCCGTGGTGCAGCAGACGCCGTTCACCGTCGGCTCGACCTGGCAGGAGGTGCGCGTGACGACCGACACCCTGGCGACGGCGTCCACCCAGCTCAAGGCCGAGGTCTACATGGGGAGCACGAACGCCACCCTCTGGCTCGACGACGCGCGGCTGAGCGACAACCTGCTGACCTCGGGGTCGTTCGAGGGCGGCCGGTCGACCGGCTGGACCCGGGGCACGCCGTCCATGAACCTCGCGGTCTACGGCCGGGCGCAGCTGCCGCCCCAGGACGGCGACTTCCTCGCCGCGACCAACACCTCCGTCGCGTCCTCGCTGTCGCAGACGGTGTCCGTCAAGCCCCTGGCCGGTGAGACGTACACGGCCGAGCTCTGGGTGCGCTCCGGCGGGCCGACGCCGTTCCGCGGGCGTCTCGCCCTGTGGGCGCTGGGCGGCGCGACCGAGGCGGGCAGCACCTCCTTCACGACCACGGGAGAGTGGACCCGGGTCGCGTTCGAGGTGCCGATCACCCACGACGACCACACCCAGCTGAAGTTCGAGATCTACGAGGACTCCACCGACTCGACCCTCCTGATCGACGGCGCCCAGGTCTACTGACCGACGGCGTGCCTCCGATCCCTCCCGGCCCCACGGATATGATGTCGTGTCGGCCGAATCAACCGTTAGGAACCTGAATTGACCAAGCGCGCCCTCATCACCGGAGTCACGGGACAGGACGGCATGTACCTCAGCCGCCTCCTCCTCTCGAAGGGATACGAGGTCTACGGACTCGTCCGCGGACAGAACAACCCCAAGATCCCCGTGATCAACGAGTGGGCGCCCGAGGTCAAGATCCTCACCGGTGACCTCCTCGACCAGTCCAGCCTGCTCCGCGCCCTCAACAGCGCGAAGCCCGACGAGGTCTACAACCTCGGCGCCATCTCCTTCGTGGCCTACTCGTGGGAGAACGCGCAGCTGACCAGCCAGGTCACCGGCCTCGGCGTCCTGAACATCCTCGAGGCGATCCGCCTCTACGCGGGCGACGACATCGGCAAGGTGCGCTTCTACCAGGCCTCCAGCTCGGAGATGTTCGGCCGCGTGCAGGAGGTCCCCCAGAAGGAGACCACCCTCCTCTGGCCGCGCTCGCCCTACGGCGTCGCCAAGGTCTTCGGCCACTACATGACGATCAACTACCGCGAGTCGTACGGCATGCACGCCTCGTCGGGCGTCCTCTTCAACCACGAGTCCCCGCTGCGCGGACCGGAGTTCGTCACCCGCAAGATCAGCGTCGCCGTCGCGCGCATCGCGCTCGGCCTGCAGGACCAGCTCAGCCTCGGCAACCTCGACGCCAAGCGCGACTGGGGCTTCGCGGGCGACTACGTCGAGGCCATGTGGCGCATGCTGCAGCAGGACGAGGCCGACGACT
>Ga0265780_10004560_pt1 | contig 17787 bp, 12 predicted proteins | sample P1T30metagenome_FD_192432 | JGI IMG/M metagenome (GOLD analysis project Ga0265780, IMG submission 192432) | Plant litter microbial communities from East Loma Ridge, Irvine, California - P1 T30 | ecosystem: Environmental > Terrestrial > Plant litter > Unclassified | place: USA: California...
TCCTCGGCCGCGTTCCGGTCGAGGGCGTCGGCGACGCGCTGGTGGAACCAGTCGGCCGAGACCGGGCCCTCGGCCTGCTCTAGGTGCTCGGAGAAGAGGGGGACGACCCAGCGGCTGTTCGTGCTGCGGAGGAGCGTCCAGGTCGGGTCGGCCTCCCACACGTCGCGCACGTCGTCGCGGGTCAGGGGGCCGCCGGGGGCTGTCGCCTCGTCCACCGTGTGTCCCCTCCTGCGCCGTGCCGACCGTGCTCGATGTCGACGGACGACGATACCGTGCGCCGGGGACGCCGTCGGTCCGGGCGGGGCGGGCTCAGCGCCCTCCGGTGGTCCACTCGACGTCGAGCGTCGACTCGGCGCCGGGCTCGAGCACGGTCAGCGGGCCGAGCACCTCGAGCTCGACGAGGTGGGCTGACGGGTGCAGCCCCTCGAGCGCAGCGATGGCCGAGCCGGTGGGGCGCTGCAGCCAGACCTCGACCCGGGACCCTCCGTCGGGCCATGTCCCCTGGGCCGGGGGCGTCGTCGTCAGCCCGATCTCGAGCCCGTCGGCGCCGTGCAGCTCGACCGTGCCCGCCGCACGCGGGTAGCCCCGCTTGGCGACGCCCGTCCCGAGCGGCAGGCGAACGTCCGCGCCCTGCCGGGTGCTGACGACGTCTCCCTCGTAGGAGCCGAGGTCGAGCTCGACTTCGTCGGCCGACTCGCCGACCGCCGCCGCCGAGCGCACGACGACCGCCGCCTCCTCGACGGGACGACCCGCGGCCCGGGCCGTGTCGACCTGGCAGACCTCCCAGATCGACCAGCGACGGGTCGTCGTCGACGTGTTGACGAAGGCCACGTGCTCGGAGAACGAGGGCGACCCGTCGACGACGTCGAACCGACGCACGACGCGCAGGCCCGTCCGCGGGTCGTCGGCGCTGGTCAGGGTGACGGCGGCCGCGGTGTCGGTCGCCGTCCACTCGACCGTCCACGACCCGGAGTCGAGCACGGGGTCCGGCGGACCTGCCCACTCGTCCGGTCCCGACCAGCCCTGAGGCGCGGGCCACGTCTTCGAGCCGCCGAGGTTCGCCCAGGTGTCCATGCCGCCGTCGCTCGCGGGCCAGGAGGCGACGGGCAGCACGGGGGCGAGGTCGGCGTCGACGAGGTCGGGGTTCTGCCAGAGCAGCTCCCGGCCGTCCGCCGTGAGCGACAGCAGGCGGCCGCCGCGCGTCGGGGCGAAGGTCAGCACCAGGCGGTCCGTCGTGACGCGCAGCAGGGGGAGGTCCGGTCGTCCCGTCCGGTCGACGACGACCGTCACGAGACCGGGTGCCCGACCGTCGTCGCGCGGTCGGCCGGCTCGTCGCGCACGGGTGCCCCCGCGGGCACGAGCACGACCTTGCCGGTGGCACCCGCCGCCGCGATCCGGTAGGCCTCGTCGGCGTCGGTCAGGGGGAGGCGGTGCGAGACGACGATCTCGGGGCTGAGGCCGCCCTCGGCGATCATCCGCGCGACGTCCTCCATGCCCTGCAGCGACGTCACCCACGAGGCGGTCAGCGTGAGCTGCTTGTGCAGCAGGGTGTCCGAGACCTCGGTCTCGAGTCGGCCGCCCTCGCCGAGCAGACCGACGCGGCCCCACTCGGCCGCGGCCTCGACGGCCGTCGAGCGGCCGGGGGTGCTGCCCGAGCAGTCGACGGCCACCTGGCAGCCGACGCCGTCGGTGAGGGCGAGCACGGCCGACACCGCGTCGGCGTCGGCGAGGACGACGTCGTCGACGAGGCCCGTGCCGCGGACGAACTCGATGCGCTCGGGCGAGCGCTCGACGCCGATCACGCGGCGGGCGCCGAGCATGCGGCCGAGCATCGCCGCCGCGAGGCCGACCGGCCCGAGACCGACGACGAGCAGGTCCTCGCCGCCGTGCACGCCGGTGCGGCGCAGCCCCTCGTACGCCGTGCCGAAGCCGCAGGCGATGAGGGCGCCGTCGACGAACGACAGCCCCGCGGGCAGCGGCACGCAGGTCGACTCGTCGACGAGCACGTAGTCGGCGTGGCCTCCGTCGCGCTGCCAGCCGTACGACGCCTTGTGCGGCTGGTCGGTGCAGCTGATGAAGTAGCCGGAGCGGCAGTTGCGGCAGCGGCCGCAGCCCTGGATGTGGTAGACGATCACGTCGTCGCCGACGCCGAACCGGGTCACGCCCGGCCCTGCCGAGACGATGCGGCCGCTGGGCTCGTGGCCGGCCACGACGCCCTTGTAGGCGGGCGCCCCGTCGAGGCCCTTGTGCGTCTGGTACCCGTTGTAGATGAAGCCGATGTCGCTGCCGCAGATGCCCGAGGCGCCGACCTGCACGAGCACCTGGCCGGGGCCCGGCGTCGGCACGTCGTGGGTGTGCAGCTCGGCGGTGCCGTCGCCGGGCAGGAACACGCCCTGCATGAACGCGGCCGGGGCCGAGGAGGTGCGGGAGGCGTCGGCGGGGGAGGGTGCGGTGGTGGTCATGGCCTAGCTCTCTTCGATCGACCCGCGCTTGCGGGAGAGGGTGACGTTGAGCAGCACGGCGAGCACGATGATGACACCGCGGACGACGCTCTGCAGGAAGGAGTCGACGCCGAGCAGGACGAGCCCGTTGCCGATCAGGGTGATGAAGATCACGCCGAGGAACGTGCCGATCAGGCTGCCCCGGCCGCCTGACATCGCGGTGCCGCCGATGACGACGGCGGCGATGACGTCGAACTCGAGGCCGTTGGCCGCGCCCGCGTTGCCCGAGCCGAGCCGGGCGGCGAGCAGCACGCCGCTGAGCGCGCCGAGCATGCCCATGATCGCGAACAGGACGACGCGCACCCGGACGACCTTGATGCCGGCCAGCCGGGCCGCCGCGGCGTTGCCGCCGATGGCGAAGACCGAACGCCCGAAGGCGGTCTTGCGGGCGACGAAGGCGAACACGAGGAACGCGAGGATCATCACGACGGCCGGCGTCGGGACGCCGAGCACGGTGCCCGTGAGGAACGGCATCACCGGCTCGTCGAGGGGGAGCGGGACGGGCAGCGCGTCGGTGCCGAACTGTCCGATGCCGCGCAGGACGCTCCAGAGCCCCAGCGTCGCGATGAACGACGGCACGAGGAACCGGGCCCGCAGCAGGCCGGCGAGCGCGCCCCAGCCCGCCCCGACCACGAGCGTGATGAGGATGGCGAGCAGGGCGGGCAGGCCCCACTCCGTCATCGCGACGGCGACGATCACCGACGAGAGCGCCACGGCCGGGCCGGTGCTCACGTCGATCTCGCCGGCGATGATGACGAGGGTCATGCCCGTGGCGGCGATGCCGATCAGGGCAGCGTCGCGGAGCAGCCCGCTCTGGTTGGCCACGGTGAAGAAGCCCACGGCGTTGAACATCAAGTACAGGTAGAGCGCCACGATCGCGACCAACAGGCCGACGATGTTGACGAGGGTCGTGTTGCGGCGGAACGCGTCGCGGACGCGGCCGACGGCGGAGCCGCGGGAGGCGCCTCCTGGTCCGCTGCTCGGGGTGGTGGTCGGGTCGAGTGTCGTGGTCATCGGGTCGTCCTTCTTCAGCTCGAGACCATGGAGGCCTGGAGCAGCACGGGCAGGGAGATGTCGGGGGCGCGGAACTCCTCGCGGAGTCCGCCGTCGCGGAGGACGAGCACGCGGTCGCAGGCGAGGGGGAGCTCCTCGATCTCGCTCGAGACGAAGACGACGAGCTTGCCGGTGTCGGCGACGGCGCGCATGATCTCGTAGATCTGGGCCTTCGCCTCGACGTCGACGCCTCGCGTCGGCTCGTCGAGCAACAACACGCGGCTGTCGGCGTGCAGCCACCGGGCGATCACGGCCTTCTGCTGGTTGCCGCCGCTGAGGGTGCTGATCGGGCGGGACAGGTCGTGCGCCTTGATGTTCAGGCGCTCGGCGAGGGCCTTCGTGGCCGTGGCGATCGCGCCCGACGACAGCGCGCCTCCTCGGGTCACCCGGCCGAAGTCGCTCATGACGATGTTCTCGTCGATGCCGAGACCGGGGACGACGCCGCGTCCCTTGCGGTCCTCCGGGGTCATGCCGACGCCGAGGGCGAGCATGCGGGAGGCCGTGGGCCTGTCGACGACGGATCCCGCGATCGCGATCGTGCCCGCCGTCGCCGGCCGGAAGCCCGCGATCGCCTGCAGCAGCTCGGTGCGGCCCGAGCCGAGCAGCCCGGCGATGCCGAGCACCTCGCCGGCCCGGCCCTCGAACGAGACCCCGGACAGCTTCGGCGCCACCTCGAGGTCGGTGACCGAGAGGAGCACCTCGCCGCTCGTCACGGGACGGGTGGCGACGCCGCGCTCCTCGGGGTCGGAGCCGATCATCAGCTCGATGATGTGGGCGGTGTCGCTGCCCGCGATCGACACCGTCTCGACGATGCGGCCGTTCCGCATGACGGTCGCGGTGTCGGCGATCTGGCGGATCTCGTCCATGCGGTGGCTGACGTAGAGCACGGCGACGCCCTGGGCGGCGAGCCGCTTGACCGTGTCGAGCACGAGGTCGACCTCGGCCGCGGCGAGCGCGCTGGTCGGCTCGTCGAGGATGAGGAGGCGCGGGTCGTCCTGCAGGGCGCGCCCGATCTCGACGATCTGCTGCTGCGCGAGCGTGAGCCCGGCCACCTCGGCGTGCACGTCGATGTCGGCGCCGAGGCGCTCGAACGTGGCGCGGGCCCGGTCGACCATCGCGCGGGTGTCGATGCCGAAGCGGCCGCGCGGCCACCGGCCCATGGCGAGGTTCTCGGCCACGGTGACCCCGGGGACGAGGCTGAGCTCCTGGTAGCAGGTGGCGACGCCCGCCGCCGCGGCCGCGGTCACGCCGCCGGCGCCGAGCGGCACGCCGCCGAGCAGCACCTCGCCGGACGACGGGGTCTCGACGCCGCTCAGCAGGCGGATCAGCGTGGACTTGCCGGCGCCGTTCTGGCCGAGAAGCGCCCGGACCTCGCCGGCGTGCACGGCGAAGTCGACGTCGTCGAGCGCGGTGACGCCGGGGTAGACCCGGCTGACGCCGCGGGCCTCGGCGATCGGGGCGCCGCGGTCACGGGCGGGGTCGGGCGGGACGTCCGGGGCGAGGGGTGTCGACTCTGACAAGGGGATCCTCCTGGGATCGAGGGGACGGGGTGAGGGGCGGCGGGGCCCGGCGTCGTGCCGGGCCCCGGCGCCGATCAGGGCAGGCCGTCGGGGTGGGTCTCCGACCAGCCCGCGGCGTCGGCGGGCAGGTAGAGGTCGATCGGGGCGGCGACGATCTTCTCGTCGGGCGTCGTGCCGTCGATCGCGTCCTGGGCGGCGGCGAAGGCGAGCTTGCCCGCCTCGATGCCGCTGATGTCGACGACGGCCTTGAGCACCGAGCCGTCCTCGAGCTCGGCGGCGATGTCGCTCGTCATGTCGGAGCCGAAGACGGCCACCTGCCCGACGAGGCCGCGCGTCTGCACGGCCTTGTACGCGCCGACGGTGGCGCCGCCGGCCTCTCCGTAGAGCCCGTCGAGGTCCGGGTTCGCGCTGAGCATCTGCTCGGCCGTCGAGACGGCGGTGTCGACCTCGGCGCCCTCCTGGTTGGCGACGAACTCGGTCCCGGGCAGGGCGGCGGTCAGCGCCTCCGAGAAGCCCTTGTAGCGCTGTTGGCACACCTCGTACTGCTCGCAGTTGATGACGCCCATCTTCGGCGCGGTGATCCCGGCCTCGGTGAAGTAGGCCGCGGCCTGCTTCCCGAGGTCGCCGCCGAACGCCAGCGGGTCGCCGAGCACCCAGGCGGTGACGTACTGGTCGACGGCGTCGTCGCTGACGCAGGTGTTGTAGCAGATGACCGGGATGCCGGCCTCGCTGGCCTGGCGCACCGCGGGCACGCTGCCGTCGGTCGAGACCGCCGACAGGATGATCGCGCTGACGGCGGACGAAGTGAGCGTGTTCATGAACGAGCTCTCCTTCGAGACGTCGCCCGCCGAGGTCGACTCGAGGAAGTCGACGTTCTTCGCGTCGGCGTCCGCGGCGCCCTGCACGCCCTTCTTGACGCCGCCGTAGAAGCCCTGCGAGTCGAGGTAGAGGGCGCCGATGCGCTGGGTGCCGCCGTCGCCTCCGTCGGCGCTGGGGATGGAGCAGCCCGCGAGCGGGACCGCCGCGGCGAGCGCGACGGCCACGGCGAGGACGCGCCGTCGGGTCCTGGTGATGGGAGACATGGGTCGGGTTCCTTTCTAGGGGCGCACGGCGTCGTCGCCGGGCGTGGCCGCGGGGGCGGCCGGGTCGGTGGGGGAGCCGGGCAGGGAGGCGTCGCCGGCCTCGAGGGCGGAGACGAGCTGCCGCAGGGCGGCCACCTCGGCGTCGCGGACGTCCTGGGGATCGTCCTGGAACAACAGCATGGTGGGCAGCGACGTCGCGAAGTAATCGATCTCGCCCGGCGTCGCGGCGAGCTCGTCGACCCAGGCAGCGAACCGCCGCAGCAGGTCGTCGGCGGCCTCGGTCTCGCCCAGGCGACGGAGCGCGAGCACCGAGGCCCCGCTGCGCGTGGAGAACTCCTGGGTCGCCATGCCGGCGAAGTCGCCGGTGGCGCTCGCCGCCTCCTGCCACGCGGCCCGCGACCCGTCGGCGTCGCCGTCGTCGAGCGCGTCGAGCACGTCGCCGAGCAGGAGGTGCAGCTCGGCCGTGGTCTGCAGCGGGTGGCGTGCCTCGCCCAGGGTGGCCGGCGGGACGAGCGCCGACTCGGTGAGGGCGAGGGCGTCGGAGGGGCGTCCGTCGGCGAGCGCGCGGCGGGCAGCGGCGACGGAGGCGCGCTCCCAGGCGCCGAGGACGAGTCCCTCGCCGCCCTCCCAGGGCTGGAACCGGCGGGAGGCGAGCGTGACGAGCGCGTCGTCCTCCCGCCCCGCGAGGGTGAGGAGGTCCGCGAGGGCGACGGTCAGGTCGTCCCGCCCGTCGACGAGGTCGGGGCGGTCCTCGAGCGCGGCGAGCCGGTCGAGGGGGTCGACGCCGCGTCGCTCGGCGAGCTGGTCGGCCTCGTGCAGCAGGCGGGCGTCGTCCGGACGTCGCCGACGGGCGGCCTCGTAGTGCGAGGCGGCGAGGTCGGCGTCGTTCAGCACGTTGTACGAGGCCACGCCGAGGTTGCGCTCGACGACCGCGGCCTGCGCGTCGTCGAGGTCGCCGGCGACGGCCCACCGCCAGGCGGCGACGGCGTCGACGCCGCGCCCGTGGGCGTAGAGCCAGCTGCCGAGCAGCGACCAGGCGAGCCCGTCGGTCGAGTCGACCGCGACGGCCTCGCGGAGCACCGCGACGTCGTCGAGCCGCGACGGCAGGCACCGCGTGGCGTCGACGAGGTGCAGGGCGACCTGCGCCCGGCGGGCCTCTCCGTCACGACCGGCTCGTCGGAGCAGGGAGGCGCGGTGGTAGCCGAGCAGGGGACCCACGTTGACCTGCCCGGCGGCGGTGCGCGACAGCTGCGCCTGGGCCAGGTCGAGCACCGAGAGGGCCTCGTCGAGGTAGCCCGCCGAGGCGTACTCGAGCGCGACGTCGAGCAGGGTCGGGGCGTCGTCGGAGAGGACGAGGCCGGCCAGGTGCCGGGCCCACTGGTCGAGCGGGTCGAGGGCGAGCGTGTCGGCGAGGAGCGCGTCGGCCTCGGCCCCGCGGTCGAGGGTCCGCAGGGTCAGGGCCAGCAGGTCGCGGGCCTGGAGGTTGTCCGCGTCGCGGCGGAGGACGTCCCGGAGGAGCGGCTCGGCGGCGGCGGGATCGGCACGACCGGCGAGTCGGGCCCGGGCGAGCGAGGCGGGGGCCGCCCACGCGGCGTTCCAGGCGGACTTGGCCAGCGCCTCCTCGGCCTCTCGTCGCCGTCCGAGCCTGACCAGGGTGAGTCCCAGGCGGTAGAGCGGCTCGCCGTCGGCGGGGTTCGGCGCCCACGTGAGCTGGCGGCGGACGGCCGTCCGGAGCAGCTCGAGTGCCTCGTCGTGCCGCTCGGCGTCGTGCAGGGCCGTGGCGAGCGCCACGTTGGCGCGGACGTCGCCGGGGTCGCGGCGCAGGGCCTCGCGCCAGTACGGCTCGGGGGATCGCGTGGCGTGACGGTACTGGGCGAGGTACTGGCCGACGTGGACGAGCTCGTCGACCGTGCCGACGTCCTGCGGGGCGGGCGGGGCCACGGCGGCGGCGGGGGCGTCCGTGGCGGCGGGCACGTCGGTCGCGTCGGTCTGGGGCTGGCCGCCTGCGTGCTCCGCCTGCGGGTCCCGCTCTTCGCGGTCGAGTCGGTCCTGCACGCGGCGGCCGTCGACGGAGACGAGCGATCGGCCGTCGGCCACGGCGACCGCCTCCACGACGACGTCGGACAGGCGGGTGCCCCGGGGGAGCGGCCGGTCGAGCACGGCGGGCACGCCCGGCTCGGCCGACACGCGGGTCGAGTCGAGCACGGCGCCGTCGAGCGAGCGGACGACGACGTCGACCTGCTCGTGCGGCGCGGTGACCGCGAGCCCGACGCGGAGGACGGTGGTCTCGGTCTCGGTCTCGGTCTCGGTCTCGGTCTCGACGAGGTCGAGGCGCAGCGCGGCGTCCCGGGTGGCCTGGTGGGCAGGGCCGATCTCGGTGATCGGGTACCAGAACTGGCTGAAGGTCTTGGTCTCGCCGGGGACGAGGAACGAGAAGTCGGGCTGGTTGTCGGTGTAGACGCCGGCCATCAGCTCGACGTACGGCCCGTCGCCGTCGGTCAGGTTGGCGTCCCACGCGTGGCCGAAGGGGGCGTCGCCCCAGGTCCACTGCTTCTTGCCGGGCGAGATGGCCCGGTCGGCCCAGTGCACGAAGCCGGCACGGCGGCCGTGGTCGTACCCGCCGAAGAACTCGTCGTCGGTCTTCGTGACCATGTACGACGTGGGGACCGGGATGTTGCGGTACCAGTCGAGCCGGTCCGCGTCGGGGTGCGCGTCGTCGACCCTGGCGGGGTAGTCGACGCCGTAGTACTCGCCCTCGACCCGGGGGAAGTCGACGACGGCGCGCTTGGCGTGGTCGGCGACGTGCCGCACGTCGGTCGGGAAGAACGACTGGTAGTCGTCGTTCACGGCCGCCGCCACGTTCGCCCACCAGAGGAACGTCTGGGTCTCGTCGCTGCGGTTGAAGAGCCGCACGCGCGCCTCGATCAGCGAGGAGTCGGGGCGGAGCCGGATGCCGTGCATGCCCTTCATCCGCGCGAAGGGGTCGTGGTCGGAGCACCAGACGGTGACCGCGCCGTCGGCCTCGCGCTCGATCGACACGTCGGTGGGCAGGAACGTCGCGGGCCGGTGGTGCTGGGGCCAGTTGAACTCCACGCCGCCCGAGATCCACGGGCCGGCGAGCCCGACGAGAGCGGGCTTGACGACGTTGTTGCGGTAGAAGATGTCGTAGTCGGCCGTCTTGTCCCACGCGACGTGGATGCGTCCGCCGAGCTGGGGCAGCACGACGAGCCGCAGCCAGCGGTTCTCGAGGTGGACGGCGTCCCACTCGTGCGGCTGCGCCACCGGCTCGATGTGGTCGTGGAACGGGAGGGGGAAGACCCGCCCGGACGATCCTTGGTACACGCGGGCGTCCAGGAACGCGGGGTACCTGTCTGCCTCGCCCGGCAGGTAGGTGTCGACGACGAGGGGCTCCGACCAGGCGGCGACGCCGGCCTGGGCCTGATCCTGGGGCACGGGAGGGAGAGTCAGCTTCGACTCGACGGTGAGCATGACCTCAGCGTAGGAACGTCGGCGCGCTCGGCGGAACGCCCGATCCTCCGGCATGCCTGGACGAAACGACGATCGGTGACACGATGGCCTCATGACGATCGAAGACGGCTTCCCCGGCCAGCGCCTCCTCGTGATGCCGCGGCCGCGGGTGGCGTCGGCGCTGGCTCGCCCCGGCACCTCGCACCTCGTCGTGACCGACGCCGGGTACTTCCCGGAGGCGCGAGCGCACGGGATGGCCCGACCCGACGGGGTGCCGCAGAGCGTCGTGCTCGTCTGCGTCCGGGGCGCGGGCTGGTGCGTCGTCGACGGCATCCGCCACGAGGTGGCGGCGGGGCAGGTCGTCGTCGTGCCGCCCGACACCCCGCACGAGTACGGGTCGGGCGACGCGGCGCCCTGGACGCTCTGGTGGCTGCACCTCGACGGCCGGGACCTCGCCGAGTTCCTCCGGGTGGCGGGGCTGTCGGCGACGGCCCCCGTGCGGCAGCTGTCGGACGTCTACCGCGTCGTCGCCCTCATCGAGGAGGTCGTGCAGGCGATGGAGCGGGACCAGACCTTCGCGAGCGTCCTGGCCGCCTCGGGCGCGGCCTGGCACCTCATGGCCCTGCTCTGCTCGGAGCGCCGGGTCGGCAGCCCCCGCGAGACGGCGGTCGAGCAGGCGCAGGAGTACCTGCGGCAGCACGTCACCGAGCGCGTCTCCGTCGACGAGCTCGCGGCGATGGCGCGGCTCAGCCCCTCGCACTTCGCCGCCCGCTTCAAGCAGGAGACGGGGTGGACGCCGCTCAGGTACCAGACGCAGCTCCGCATGGCGCGCGCTCGGGAGCTGCTCGACACGAGCGACCTGCCGGTGGGCCTCGTCGCCGACCGGGTGGGCTACGTCGACCCCTTCTACTTCAGTCGGCAGTTCCGTGCGGTCCACGGGATCACGCCCGTCGCCTACCGGGCTCAGCGCAAGGGCTGACCGGGCGCCGGGCTGTGTCGGACGCGGACGATACGGTGACGGGCACGCCCCGACGACACTCGACGTCGCGCCCGGACCGCACGAGGAGACCGCCATCTACATCGACGACGACACCGTGGTCACGAGCCCGACCGACCTGACGACCTGGGCCGCGTGCGAGTGGGCGTTCCTGCGCCGGCTCGACGCCAAGCTGGGCCGGGTCGACGCGGTGGCCGACGAGGCCGACGCGATGCTCGACCGCACGGCGCGGCTGGGCGACGACCACGAGGTGCGGTTCCTCGAGTCGCTGCGCGCGACCCACGACGTCGTCGAGTTCGACCGGCCCTCCCGCGACGAGTACCCCGAAGCCGCGCGTGCCGCCGCCGACGCGATGCGCGCCGGTGCCGACGTCCTGTACCAGGCGACCTTCTTCGACGGGTCGTTCATCGGGTTCAGCGACTTCCTCGTCCGCAACGAGGCCGGCGAGTACGAGGTCTACGACACCAAGCTCGCCCGTCACGCGAAGATCCCCGCGCTGTTGCAGCTCGCGGCCTACGCCGAGCAGATCGAGGCCCTCGGTGTGCCCGTGGGGTCGCAGGTGCACCTCGTGCTCGGCGACGGCTCGCGGTCCACCCACGACCTCGCCGACATCTCACCCGTGTACCGCGCCCAGCAGGCGCAGCTCCGCGCCGTCGTCGCCGAGCGCGTGCGCGCCGACGAGCCGCTCGCGTGGGGCACCCCCGGCGTCACGGCCTGCGGGCGCTGCTCGCCGTGCTCAGCACAGGTCGAGCTGCACCGCGACCTCGTGCTCGTCGCCGGGCTGACCCTCGCGCAGCGCTCGCGGCTCTACGACGCCGGGGTGCACAGCATCGACGAGCTGGCCGCCAGCACCGGCAGCGTGCCCGGGGTGGGCGGCGCCGCCCTCGCGCGCCTCCGCGGCCAGGCCCAGCTGCAGCTCGCGAGCGAGCACGGTCGCCCCGAGGTCCGCCTCGTCGACCCCGGGGCGCTCGCGGCGATCCCCGCGCCCGACCCCGGTGACGTCTTCTTCGACTTCGAGGGCGACCCGCTCTACACCGAGGGCGACAGCAGCGTCTGGGGCCTCGACTACCTCTTCGGGCTCGTCGACGAGGAGGCGCGGTTCACGGCCTTCTGGGCGCACGACTTCCGAGAAGAACGGCGGGCGCTCGTCGAGTTCCTCGCGTGGCTGCGCGAGCGGCGGGCCGCGCACCCGGGCATGCACGTCTACCACTACGCCTCGTACGAGCGGACGCACCTGCTCTCGCTGGCCGCACGGCACGGCGTCGGCGAGGAGGAGGTCGACGACCTGCTGCGCGACGGCGTGCTCGTCGACCTGTACCCGATCGTGCGGAAGGCCCTGCTGGTCGGGTCGCGGAGCTACTCGATCAAGAAGCTCGAGCCGCTCTACATGGGCCCCGACCTGCGCGACGGCGACGGCGTCGTCAACGCCGCCGACAGCATCACGGCCTACGTCGAGGCGATCACCGCGCTGCGCGCCGGCGACCCCACCGGGCAGGCGCGGCTCGACCAGGTCGCCGACTACAACGAGTACGACTGCCGGTCGACGCTGCGCCTCCGCGACTGGCTGCTCGGCTTCGTGACGCCGGGCGAGGCCGACGCCTCCCACGACCTGCTGCCCCTCGTGGACGACGAGCGCGTCAAGGCCGAGCCCGACCCTGTGTTCGTCGAGCTCACGGCCTTGCTCGCCGACGTCGACCCGCTCGACCGCGACGCCGACCAGACGGCGCTGGCGCTCGCCGCGGCCGCGATCGACTACCACCGGCGCGAGGCGAAGACCTTCTGGCAGGAACACTTCGACCGCCTGCGCGGCCCCGTCGACGAGTGGGCCGACACGCGGGACGTGTTCGTCGTCGAGCGGGCCGAGTTCGTCCGCGACTGGGAGAAGCTGCCGCGGGCCCGCACGCTCTCGCGCGACCTGCGCCTCGTCGGCTCGCTCGGGCCGGGCAGCCGGCTCAGCGCGGGCGGCCCGTCGCCCCACCTCGTGTACGACGCACCGCTGCCGCCGACCGTCCGGGCGGCGGGGCCGGGCCTGCGCGGGGCGACCGCCCGGGCCAGGGTGCTCGAGGTCGACGCGGACGGCGACGACGTCGTCCTGCTCGTGAAGGAGTCGCTGGCGAGCGGCGGCGAGCCCCATCACCAGTTCCCGCTCGCGCTCACGCCGGCCGCGCCGCCGCGGGCGGCTCCGCAGCCCGAGGCCATCTCGGAGTGGGGTCGCGCCGTGCTCGACGACCTGCCGGGGATGCTGCCCGACCCTGCCCTCGACCTGCTGCGTCGGGTGCCGCCGCGCGGGGGAGTCGTGCCCGTCGTCGGTGACGACACCGTGGCCGCCGTGACCCGGACGCTGCTCGGCCTCGACCGCTCGTACCTGGCGGTGCAGGGCCCTCCCGGCACGGGCAAGACCTACGTCGGTTCCACGGTCGTCGCCCGCCTCGTGACCGAGCACGGCTGGCGCGTGGGCGTCGTCGGCCAGTCGCACGCGGTGGTCGAGAACTTCCTCGAGGCCGTCGTCGCGAAGGGCGTCGACCCCGAGCGCGTCGTCAAGGTGCCCAAGAAGGGCACCGACGCCGACGCGCTGGAGGCGGCGGCCTGGACCCCGGTCAAGGACGGCGCCGCGGTGGCCGGCTTCCTCGGCGGCCACGGCGAGACCGGCGGGGTCGTCGGCGGCACGGCCTGGACGTTCGCGAACGACGGGACGGTGCCTCGTCGCTCGCTCGACCTGCTCGTGGTCGACGAGGCCGGCCAGTTCTCGCTCGCGCCGACCATCGCCTCCTCGGTGGCGGCGCAGCGCCTGCTGCTGCTCGGCGACCCGCAGCAGCTGCCGCAGGTCAGCCAGGGGTCGCACCCCGAGCCCGTCGACGAGTCCGCGCTCGGCTGGGTGGCGGCCGGCCACGACGTGCTGCCGGCCGAGCTGGGGTACTTCCTGTCTCGCACCTACCGGATGCACGCAGCGGTCACCGCGCCGGTGTCGCGGCTGTCGTATGCGGGCCAGCTCGAGTCACGGGCGCCCGAGCGGCTGCTCGAGGGCGTCGAGCCCGGGCTGCACGTCGCACCCGTCGTGCACGCGGGCGACACGACGTCGTCGGTCGACGAGGCCGAGCGCGTCGTCGAGCTCGTCCGCGGCGTCGTCGGTCGTCGCTGGACCGACGAGCACGGCACGAGGTCGCTCACCGACGACGACGTGATCGTCGTGGCGCCCTACAACGCCCAGGGAGCGGTCGTCCGCGACCTGCTCGGCCGGGCGGGGTTCGCCGGCACGACCGTGGGCACGGTCGACCTGTTCCAGGGCAGGGAGGCGGTGGTCGCGATCGTCTCGCTCGCCGCGTCGTCCGCGGCCGACATCCCGCGCGGTCTCGACTTCCTGCTCATGCCGAACCGCCTCAACGTGGCGATCTCGCGCGCGAAATGGGCTGCGTGGCTCGTGCACTCGCCTGCCCTCCCGTCGTCGATGCCGACGTCGATCGCCGGGCTCGGGCTGTTGTCGCGGTTCATCGAGCTCGTCGAGGGCGGGTCGCCGACGAGCGAAGCGTCGTAGAAGCGACAAGACGACGCGATGTCTCGCGTCGGTTCGTCGCTTCCGCGTGGGGACGTGCGAGGCGGCGCCTCAGGGACCGCCGAGCAGCAGCCCGATGACGCCGACGGCGGGCAGCACCAGCACGACGATCGCCACGTCGACGACGAGCAGCGCCACGTCGACGGCCTCCTGCTCCGTGGGCTCGCTCGAGGGCAGCACCGTCGTCAGCGCCGCGCTGGCCCCGATCGCCCCCGATGTCGGCACCGCGACCGCGAGGGCGTAGACGGCCGGGCCCGGCTCGCCCCACGGCACGCTGACCAGCAGGACCGCCGCGATCACGCCGAGGAGTCCGCCGAGCACGGCCACGACGCGAGCGACGCGTGCACGGCGTGGTCGGGCCACGGCAGGAGGCGCGGTCGGAGATCCCATGACGCGCAACCATACCGACCGGTCGGACCACCGAGCAGGGCTTGCGTCAGGCGCGCGGTGCGGGTCGGACGGCGTGCGACGCGATCCCGACCTCAGTCGCGGGGCGCGGGCGCCACCACGAAGAAGAGCACGGCGGCCACGACGGTCGACAGCGCCGCGACGACGAGCATCAGGGACGACACCGGCGAGGCGAACGACGCGCCGCCCGCGGACGAGGTCACGAGGCGGCCGATGAGCAGGGCCGCTGAGGCGAGGCCGGAGCCGATGAGTCCGACGCGAGCCAGGTCGTGGAGGCGACGGGCGTCGTCCGCCGTGGCGCGCCTCCTCTGCCTCGGCACGACGAGCACGACGGCGAGGACGCCGACGGCGAGCGGCACGACCGCGCCGAGCGTCAGGGCCAGCTGCACGATGCCGAACAGGGCGGGCACGCCCTCAGGCTGGTAGTTCACGACGTCCTCACTCCGGTCACGATCAGGGGGAGCGGCGCCGAGCGCCGCGCGGCCATTCTCTCGTGCCGCCGTGACCGTCGACGTCGACGACGGGTCCGATCGACACGAGGAGGTGCGGGCCGGGCCCCTGGGTTCGCTCTCGGCTGGACAGCAGGGGTCGCCCAGACGACGTCGCTAAGGTCGCTCCGACGAGAGGGGGTCGTGTGTTCGACGCCACCGGCCTCATGGGCCTGCTGCTGATGATCGTGGGGGTCCTGCTCCTCGCGGTCGCGCTGCCCCTGATCGGCTCGTTCCTGCTCGACGGTCTCATCCACATCGTCCGGGGCCAGGGCCTCAAGGTCTTCGGCCTCGCCGCCGTTCTCTCACTGGCGACCGCACTGCTCGGCGTCGCCCTTCTCGTCGGCGCCCGGCAGGTCACCGACGACATGGTCTCGCTGGGCATGCTCGAGAACGGGCTGAGCGGGCTCCTGTCGGTGCTCGTGCCCGCCATGGTCGTGCTCGCCGCCATCCAGTTCGTGCGGCGCCAGGTACGGGCCCGGCGGCAGCGCTCGGCCTAGGGCGGCGCGGCGCGGCCCGGCCCGGCCCGGCCCGGCGGCCCGGCCTAAGGAAGCACGCGAAAAGGGACAAGACACTGCCGGGCCCGGCGGTGTCTTGTCCCTTTTCGCGTGCTTCGCGCGGGCGGCCGCTCGGCGCCGCTCGGCGCCGCTCGGCGCCGCTCGGCGCCGCTCGGCGGCCGCGAGGCGGCCGCCGAGTGGCGCCTAGTGGCGGGGCTTGCGGTCGAATCGGTCGCCGCCGCGATCCGCGCCGCGGTCGGCGGCGTCGCGACGGGGCGCGCCCCCGCTGCGACGGTCGGGCTTGATCTCGATCAGCGTGCCGCTGATGCGCGTGTCGGCCAGGCGGTCGAGCATGTCGCGGCTGATGTCCGACGCGAGCTCGACGATCGAGAAGTCGGGACGGATCTGGATCGCGCCGAAGTCGTCACGGCTGAGCCCTCCCTCGTTGGCCAGGGCGCCGACGATCTGACGGGGCTCGACCCGCTGACGACGGCCGACCTCGATGCGGTAGGCGGTCATCGGCTTCGACGTGCGGGGTCCACGCTCGGCACGGTCACCACGATCGGGGCGTGCACCCCGGTCGTCGCGGGCACCCGAGCTGCGGTCGTCACGGGCCGGTCGGTCGTCGCGACGGGCGGGACGCTCGTCGGCGGGGTCGAGCAGCAGCGGCGTCTCGCCCTGCGCCACGACCGCGAGCGCGGCGGCGACGTCGGCCTCGGGCACGTCGTGGTGCTCCACGTAGTGGCCGATGATGTCGCGGAAGGCGCTGATCCGGGCCTCCTGCGAGAGGGCCTCGGTGATCTGGTCGTCGAAGCGCGCGAGGCGCGTGACGTTCACGTCTTCGAGGGTGGGCAGCTGCATCTGCGTCAGCGGCTGACGGGTCGCCTTCTCGATGGCGCCGAGGAGGCGGCGCTCACGGGGCGTGACGAAGCTGATCGCCGCGCCGCTGCGGCCGGCACGACCGGTGCGGCCGATGCGGTGCACGTACGACTCGGTGTCGATCGGCAGGTCGTAGTTGACGACGTGCGTGATGCGGTCGACGTCGAGACCACGCGCCGCGACGTCGGTCGCGACGAGGATGTCGAGCTTGCCGCTCTTGAGCTGGCCGACCGTGCGCTCGCGCTGGGCCTGGGCCACGTCGCCGCTGATGGCGGCGGCCGTGTAGCCGCGGGCGCGCAGCTTCTCGGCGAGGGTCTCGGTCTCGCTCTTCGTGCGGACGAAGATGATCATGCCCTCGAAGGCCTCGACCTCGAGGATGCGCGTCAGGGCGTCGACCTTCTGCGGGTACGACACCATCAGGTAGCGCTGCGTCGTGTTCACCGACGTGGTGGTCTTCGCCTTGACCGTGATCTCTTCGGCGTCGTTGAGGTACTGCTTCGAGATGCGGCGGATCTGGGGCGGCATGGTCGCGCTGAAGAGGGCGACCTGCTTGTCGTCGGGGGTGTCGGCGAGGATCGTCTCGACGTCCTCCGCGAAGCCCATCTTGAGCATCTCGTCGGCCTCGTCGAGCACGAGGTACTTGAGCTCGCTCAGGTCGAGGGTGCCCTTGGCGAGGTGGTCCATGATGCGGCCGGGCGTGCCGACGACGACGTGGACGCCGCGGCGCAGCGCGCTCAGCTGGACGCCGTAGGCCTGGCCGCCGTAGACGGGCAGCACGTGGACGCCGCGCATGCCGCTGGCGAACTGCTCGAACGCCTCGCAGACCTGCAGGGCCAGCTCGCGCGTGGGGGAGAGGACCAGGGCCTGCGGCTTCTTGGCCGAGACGTCGAGCCGGGACAGGATCGGCAGCGCGAAGGCCGCCGTCTTGCCCGTGCCGGTCTGGGCCAGGCCGACGACGTCGCGCCCGCCGAGCAGGGTGGGGATGGTGGCCGCCTGGATGGCGGAGGGGGTCTCGTAGCCGATCTCCTTGATCGCCTTGAGCACCTGGTCGCTCAGGCCCAGGTCCGAGAACGTCGGACCAACCTCGGGTGCGTCGGCGTCGATCGTGTCGTTCTCGGTGGTGTCGCTCATCCTGCAAGGGTACGGGACGGCGGGGTCCCGCGGCGTCCGCCCGCGCGGGGCGTGCCGCCTCGGGCCCGGCGGTCAGGCGTCCGACGCGGGCCCCGCGGGCCCGACGACGCTGATCGGCGACGTGTCCAGGCGCTCGGACTGGACGACGACGCGCTTGGCCCGGCGCCGCAGCGAGCGTCGCGCCCCCGGGGTCGCGAGGAGGCTGCCGAGCAC
>Ga0265780_10004562_pt1 | contig 17782 bp, 18 predicted proteins | sample P1T30metagenome_FD_192432 | JGI IMG/M metagenome (GOLD analysis project Ga0265780, IMG submission 192432) | Plant litter microbial communities from East Loma Ridge, Irvine, California - P1 T30 | ecosystem: Environmental > Terrestrial > Plant litter > Unclassified | place: USA: California...
ATGATAATACGGCCTCTCACTCCCCACACAAGTCTGCCCGCGACAACTCCCCCCCTTTTTCAACAAAACCACATACACCGGCGCCCCCCTCGCCTTCTCCGCCCGACTCGCCGTATCGAAAATACACATAACCCCACCCTCATCACCAGTCTTTGTCCTCATCCGCCAAATCTGCTTTCTGGGCACTTCTTCAGTCATATTTAATCGCACAAGCGGAGCGCGCATCTTGATCCACGCGTCGCTAACTTCGCCGTACACATCCTCCGTTTTCAGCGTAACCCGACAATCCAGGATCTCAGCGACGTTTCTGAAGTCATCGGCTTTGGCGGAAAATGTACCAAACGGCCCGTCCATACTCGCCCACGACCAACTCGGCGCGCGGTACGCGGATGGCTCGCTCGTCCGCCCTTTCGCGTAGCCGGTCGCTTGCCACGTCAGACCTTCGATGAGTTTGGAGCGCCAGAGACCCGCGACGTATGTGTCGTGGCTTTGCGAGGCGATGTGGCGTGCGATGTTGGATAGGGCGGGGAGTTTATCGCTTGCGCTGGGGAGGGTGCGTTTGCAGTATAGTTGGAGAGTGGTGTGCCACACGCGCGCTGGTTCTCCGGTGAGTGTGTCGCCCCGGCTGGGCATTTTGAAGCCGTCTTCGGAGAGAAAGTGCGTGTTGGATTCGAAGTAGAGTTGCGTGGAGCCGAAGTGCAGGATGCGCAGGGAGAAGAGCCGGTCTTGGAGGGCCCAGGCGATTTGGGAAAGGGGCTCTTTGCTCATGATCATGTAGTTGCTGGGGTAGAGGGTTGGTTCCTTACGGAGAGGGGAGGCGTAGAGCGTTCCGGTGAGGTTGTTGTGCGTGTATTTGAAGAGGTTATCGGAGGGCATTTTGCGTAGGGTGAGGAAGCTGTCGAATGCGCTGGGCCAGCCGAGGGCGGAGAGCGTGAGGTACGCGTTGGATAATATAGATGCGTATCCAGGGGCCGTCCGATGCGAATGCGACGAGTGGTATTCGGAACTACTGCCGTAAGTTAGCAGATAAGCGGTGATGTGGTGCAATGACATGGCTTACCACATGGCATCGATCCATAAGTATCGCATTCCAAGTTTTCGTGTCATTTTGATCGCGTCTTGGAAGGCTTGAGCAAGTCCATATGGATCAATATATTGAATAGTCCCATCGAACTTTTCAACAACCGTGGCATCTGGCGCATAACTCAGTACCGCATACTTCCCCATCTGCCCACCTGGCGAGTACAACGACACTTTACTCTCAGGAGATTGGCCGACATCAATTACTCTCTCCGGTAGCATAGTATCCGCCCATCCGCTTTCTTTATCTTCCTCTCTAATCCAGCCCAACGCACGCCTCACCGTGACATGTCCAGCAGGGCTTCTCATGATCCTCCTGCCACGAACCACGCTGCCTAGTGCATCATCGTCTACGATCATAAGTCCAAGCTCCAAAACAGTATCAGTAACAAACTCACCATCACAACACACCCCCACCGTCGCCAGCACCCAAACATACGCACTCCTCCCCCGATCCTCTGCAACAACCATAAACCCACTCTCCTGATTCTTCCCCCTCGCCACATACATCTCCCACACCGGCCCCTTCATATGCCTATGATCATTTTTCTCCTTTTGCGCAAAAGCTGTCTGGAAGCGCGATACTTGGGGCTCAACGACGTTGCATATCGCGCACGTGGATGCCGCTTCTTGCAGGGCTTCGAGGGATTGGTGGTATGGCAAACCGAGCGGGTCAGATGTTGCGTCGGGACCTCTGCAGCCTACCCAGACGAGGTCGGGGGATGCGTTGCCGACGGGGAAGGCGGTACAGGATGCTAGGAATGGGGGCAGGGAGAGCAGGGGAAGGGAGGTGCAGGTTTTGCAGAGAGACATTTTTGGAGACTCGAAAAGTGTGTGCTTTTTTGCGATTCATTTGCTGTAAGATGTTCACAGGATAGGAAGTAACTTTAGAGATGGAAGCGCATGGTAGTCAGTTCTTTGGTGGCGAATGTTGCCTTGAGAGCATGACGAGGAGGTCAGAAGGATGCGTGGGTTATGGATTTATTGGTAGCAAGTAATCTATTGTGTCGGAGGATGTATAGGTGGTTGGTCGGTGTTCATCCGTGTTGACTGGTTGCCTGATGAGGGTGGCGATTGGGACTAGCCGTGTTTGGACGAGAGGATGAGGTCCAATGAAAACGAAGCGGCGTCTTTTTTAAACGCTGTGTTCCTCCAAGAAGGTTGCACTACTCTGGCGTATGATTATATAAAGTATCGGGATTGGAGGCGAGATGAGTGTATCAGCGGCGTGCTTTATGATAAAGAGGAAATTATATACTGAAAAGCACTAGAGTACTTTAGAAACAGTGAGTTCATGTTGTTTTTAAGCTTTGCAGCTTGGTCTAATGTCTGGCTAGAAGATTTATGTCGACTGTCGTTGGACTCGAGTTTTAGTCTAGCTGTGGTCTAGCGCAGCAGAGATTCGTATTGACGATTGCCACCCACAGCCGCTCTTGCTGAGAACCCACCCAATCCTACTCGATTCTGCCAAATTCTAAGATCTTTACTCAGGGCGTACGCCAGTTCAAGCCTGAAGTCTTCATCCACGCATTGCTCGGTATTTCCCTCTTTCATAGTAATATATGCAATAAGGTCTACTGAGTTGTACGAGAGAAGGAGCTGGGCAGGTCTGAGTTCAACCCACCTTAACAATGTGGTAGTCCAAACCAAGGGCGAGATCTCGCTGCTCCCGATCATTGCCTTGAAGCGTGGTGCTGATGTGCAGAGCTCAACCAGGGGTAGTATGTTTACAGATCTCGTGTACCTGTCCATGTGCTCTATCCGTAGCGCCATGGTACCCATGGCATCTGCTGGTCCCGAAAGCAAATGCTCCGTGTAGCGAGTGAGTTGCTTCGGATGGATTGCAACGGTGTGACTGGAAACATGGAGAGGGAGGACTTCGTCGCGGATCTTCCGGCAGATCTGGGTAAGACCAAGGGCGCATCGTTTTTGATTGTTCCATTCCAGATCTGCGCGGCTTGGATAAAGCGAATTGCTAGAAAGCTGTATGTGCTTGATGTTGAGCTCGCCTTGGAAGTCTGGGACTACGAAACTGTATACGAGGTTTCGAAGCTCTAAAATCGAAGGTCAGTGTTGGTACTTTGGCGCGATAAACAAGTGCTGTTACCTGCGGGAAGATCGAGGAAACGAAAGCAATCGCGGCGCGGGTTGTCCAGAACCAGGGGCGGTGAAGCATGGTCTTGCGCTTCACGCGTAGACTGAAAGGACGTCATGCCAGTCGAGTGGAGTAGGGCCCGATGCAAATCTGACAATGTGGATGTTGAACGATAGTGATGAGGACTCGGGTAAAGAGTGTAGAGCTAGCACCAGGACTAGCTCGTTCTGCTAGCGCCCAATATGGGCAAGAGAGCGCGGAGGCGGGCCTTGGCACTGTGAATGCTTAGTACAGCAACGCAGCGGGATGATTCATAGTTTTCCAAATCTTCGCAGAAAAATGCCCACAGTGAGGTGGAAATACTACGTCAACAGCACGGTCGATCATTACACCTCAGCTCGCCAACTTACGTGAACTCGAAATATCTCGTATTTGTAGAATTCAAAGAATCCCCTCCTCGAGCTGGGTTCGCTGTTGTCTAACGAATCTAGAAATCTAGCAGACGGCAAAGCCTAATCTCACTTCGGCCAACGGCTCCTCGTGATTTAAATCCAGTCCCATCGCAGACGCCCAAGTTTCCATGTCTTTCTCTAAATCGTCAACCACTAAGAAGTTAAGGTGTCCTTTGTGCCATTGGTCGCGGCAGTGCAACTTCACCATGATGAGTATATCTGCGTGGAGTGTGTCGAATCCCGCCATGTCATAGGTAAGTGCATTGAGTTGAATATCAACCAGCTGTCTCCATGTAGCGGTCCAAGCAAGCCGGATGATTTCTGGGGGCTCATCTGCATAAGTCGAGCTCTTGCAAAACCTTGCCTTGAAATGTGGTGCTGTTGTGCAAAGCTCCAGGAGAGGTAGTAGGCTTACGGCTGGTTCAGGGTCGGAGAGGAAGTCATTCGGATCGAGAGGAAGAAGTATGACAATAAGATTACCGACAGCCCGTGATGGTGGGCCATCGATCCTGGATACCACGAGCGCCAGGTAGCGATCCAGATCCTTCCCGGCAAGCTCGATCGTGTGATCAGCAAGATGAAGCGGCAGGAACTCCTTCCGGATCTCTTTACAAACTCTTGTGAGTCCGAGGAAACATCGCTTTTGATGCTTCCATTTTGGATCGGTGCGCCTCATGTAAAGAGGAAGAGGCCTGGCCCGTGACTTGAATTTGATTGCATCTTGAGAGACCGTGACTGCGAAGCTGTAGACGTGATTTCGAAGCTCTGTTGGCTTATTTAAGCGCGAATGCATAATCGAAGGGACACGAGTCTCATACCTGGAGGGAGGTCGAGAAAGCGGAAAGGGCCGTCGCACAACCTAGGGCGAGCCTGTGAAGAGGCGTGGTAGGACTTTGTTGTAGCTCATTGTTGTGGAGCGGATTCGGGTTGCGATTTAGCGGTAGAAAGTGAGATTGATTAAGAGGAATAAAGGTGGGGTGAGAGCAAAGAGGAGAAAATAGGCGCCAAGACTAATCGGATACGCTAGTGCGCCAAACAGTGACCAAAGTGTGGACGCGAGAACACCTGGATCTACAGAATACTCGGGGAGCGGATCGATAGCTCTCGTGAGATGCCATGCTAGAAAGAGCGAAACACGGTGGGCAAGCCGTACCCGGTCATTAGCACGGTTGATCATATCTGCAGCTGCCACCCTTCCGTAAACTCAAAGTCACCCATGACACCATAGTGATCAGTCACCCACCCACCCTCAATCTCTTTCTGCACCATCTCCATATCTTCCTCAGTGACTTTAACGTCTACACCTATCCTCTGAAAGCTCTTCGGCAGTACGTCACCTCGTATTAGTATCTTGTCCATACGACAGCAACCAAACTTATCTCTCAGCCATTGCGGAACTTGGTATCCCCATGTAAAGCCGTCGTCGCTATCTTCTTCGCCACCAAGTTCTAAATACGCATCCTTGAGGTCGTTCTCGGTATGTAATGTTCGGTCAAAGGGCTGGATAGCATTGAAGTCACCGGCGATGAGTGCGCTCGCAACGATATCTTCTTTGAGGATTTTTGACGCTGTAGCAAGTTGCAATGGACGGACCGGAGGATCGGCGACAAGAGATTCGAGGTGTGTGTTACATAGTCTGAGGACCTTTCCAGTTTCAGCACTTGACTGTGTGTTCGTCAAGGCGATGTCGACGAACAGCCCGTCTCGGTCAAATTTGCTGACCCAGGGAACGCGAAAGACATTCTTGATCGTGAGGCGTTGGTCAACAAGAGTAGTGGTTCCATAAAATGGGCCAAGCCAATTTCGATTGTCGAGCTCGGTGATGTTGAAGCGATTCTTGACCCATGCTGCTTCACGTATTTGCACTAGGTCAGACTGGCCCATTTCTTGTAAAAAGACCACAACGGCAGTTTCGGCGGGTGCAGCGGCAATGACTTGATCCAAATATAGTAGGGCGGCGCGCATACGTTCTTTTGCGAACCCGACCAGGACGTCAATATTCCATGATATCAAGCGGATGGTCTTCGGGTCCATGGGACGTCCCTGTCTGGAAAGTGAGGAAGGTTGCAAAGTTGAGTTGGGTTGCCATGTTCCGTCTGTGTCGGCATACCAGTAGTCTTGAGATCTGGGCTGGTAGCTGGCATTGTCAAGCTGCTTTGCTGGACCTGAGCTGAGTGAGGCTTTGAGGGCATGCATGATCACTGACGGCTGGGAACTCTTCTTGGGCTTCAATGCGCGCGGGGTGTAATGAGAGCCACGAGAGGTGATTGCGGACGAGGAAAGGCCACGCAATGTAATGAGTGAACGGCAGGTGACGTTGTTGGCTTTAGGTAGCTTACAACTGAGCTTACCGTGGGTCAGCAGTCCGTAGAACATGACAGCCCGGCTTCATTATGTAACGCACACGGCCTCACTCGTATGCATGGTGAGTAAATGAAAGATGGCGGTTAGTGCTTATTGACGCCGTGATAGGCTTCTGCAGGTCGAGTTGTGGTGGGATGTGGGACGGCACGTGACGTGACCGGGGATCCCTGCAGTAGCTCCGAAAGCGCGTCGTGAACATTCGCGACTTGAGAAGTTGCTGAACAGGAAATGCAATAACACCCGCCATAGCGCCTTCCTCACCACCAACGTCGCCTCCTCCGCACTACAGCTCCCGCGTCATCTCATAAGACAGCCGGAATCTTGGCCGCAGCAGTTCTCCTACCCCACAATGGGCTCCCGACTCCACAATGCGCCCATAGTCATCGACAACGGCAGCGGGACCATACGAGCTGGTTTCGCAGGCGAGGATGTGCCCAAATGCTACTTCCCGTCATATGTCGGACGGCCGAAGCATGTACGGACAATGGCAGGAGCGCTCGAGGGTGACGTGTTCATTGGACCTCAAGCACAGCAGTATAGGGGCCTATTCAAGATCAACTACCCATTGGAGCACGGCATTGTCACAGACTGGGATGATATGGAGAGGATATGGCAATATGTCTACCAGGAAGGCTTGAAGACGGTCAGCGAAGATGTGAGTGCGGGCACTGCATGGCGACATGCACCATTGAGGAAAGTGCTCAGAGCTAATTGCATTCGGTATAGCACCCAGTACTCCTCACAGAACCGCCGCTGAACCCTCGAGAAAACCGCGATGTCGCAGCCCAGATTCTCTTCGAGACCTTCAACGTCCCTGCACTCTACTCCTCGGTCCAGGCTGTGCTCTCACTATACGCCTCAGGAAAGACAACCGGCCTGGTCCTCGACTCTGGAGATGGTGTCTCGCACGCGGTGCCTGTATTCCAGGGATTCGCGATTCCCAACAGCATACGGAGGATAGATGTAGCGGGCAGAGACGTCACAGAGCACTTCCAGCAACTGCTGCGGAAAAGCGGCAGGATATTTCACACAAGCGCGGAGAAGGAGACGGTCAAGAACATCAAAGAGGCGACCGGCTATGTCGCTCTTGATCCCGCGAAAGAGGAAAAGGAGTGGTCCGGCGCAGCGAGGTCAGACGGCAAGAGCGCCGAGTACACGTTACCTGACGGCCAGAAGCTGAAGGTAATGCCGATATGCTGCGCAACGATCGGGGACAAGCTGACGAAATCTAGGTGGGCGCGGAGCGATTTCGAGCACCAGAGATCCTGTTCAACCCCGAGATCATCGGCTTGGAGTACCCTGGCGTGCACCAGATCGTGGTCGAGGCGATCCATCGGACAGACATGGACCTCCGCAAAGCGCTCTACGGCAACATTGTGCTCTCTGGTGGTTCCACACTGACAAAGGGATTTGGTAACAGGCTGCTCCACGAAGTACAGCGACTGGCGGTCAAGGACATGAGGATCAAGATTTTGGCACCACCAGAGCGAATATACACCACGTGGACCGGCGGCAGTATCCTAGCGGGTCTGAGTACCTTCAAGAAGGTAAGTGTCCCCCTTTTCTACCATGTGCGCTGGCGACTGACACATAATTGCAGATGTGGGTGGAAAAGGACGAATGGCAGGAGAATCCAGACATGATCCATACCAAATTCGCATAAGAGCAGTCACGCTGCAGCCTCATTGGCTTGCGACTGGTCTTCTGCGCTACTCCACAGCCGTCTCCCGTCCCCGCAACTTTGAAGACGAGGTGCATGGCGCTTGTGTAGCCGTTAGTCATGGAAACGGATTCCCGGGGCCGGGGTAAGCAGCCAGACAGGAGTCCAGGTCCCTGCACACGTTGATTCCGAGGCCTTTGTTTGCACGATCGGCATACGTGGTCGACCGGTTGGAAGGTGCCGGGGGCACTAAAAGGTAGTCTATTTCCCCGCAAATGCCTGGCGAGATGCCTGTTCGGGGCAGTTTCTGTTACTTAAGCGCGGCACAGTGAGCATGCAAGAATGATGTGTAGATTCCGTTGGGCGGATCGCAGGGAGGGAGAAGAGTGCATCGATGGCGTTTGTGAATGGATACCCCCTATGATTTTGCAGCATATCCAATCGAGCATTTACCCAGTGCAAGGCAAGGGGCACCGAAACGTTCAGTGAAGATTAATCGAGCATGACTCTGACAGAGTGTGTGATGGCTTCACATAAGCTGTAGCTAACAAAGGTTCTGGAGCACAAGTGGATTGCTGAAACGGCCAGCGTGGTCGAGAGCTAGAAGGCGAGAAGTCAGTGCCAAGCATCGTGAGGTGCGCGCGTGCAGGGGGCCGAGTGGGAGCAAGAAGATGGCACAGGGCGCTGCAGCAGATGGCCATGTGCGACGCCAATTGCAAAAGATTGCGACATGTCATGCAGCCAGCTCGCAAGGAGGCGGTCAATTTGCTGGCGGGCATGAGCTCATTTGGGGAACAATGAACGCAATAGACGTGTCAGCGCCCGCGTTGTGCACGTCTGGTGACTGGTCCCTGAGCGTCAACGACTGCGCCGCGCCCAGACCTCACGATGCTCGACGTCATGCGGTCCTCGTCGGTCCGGCAGGATTGCGCGCAATTTCAGCTCGCCGTTGGCGGGTCATGGGGGCTGCGCATGGATTTCGCGTGCGTGTGGCAAAGTGCGCAACGGTACCTGCAGAGTTTACATGGAGATCAGGTGCAAGAATAGCAGTTATGACATGGCCAGGCAAGGACACCAGAATCTTCACAGACTCTGTCGCGTCTCCACGTACCTGAGCCAGCGATGGCAGCGCTTCCCGTCGCGGAAAACTCTGCTTCCCGCCTCCACAGGCCGTCTAGTCAGCGCTCGCCGTCACGCTTTGGCGCGCAATGTCCAGCTGCAAATTTTCACCATGGTCTTTGCAGCATCGTGAAGGTTTCCTGGGGGTAATGGTAAAGAAATTGGCCAATCACGCGCGGGCACGACGGTCAGGTGTGTCGCAGACCAAGCTCGCTATTACGCTATCGAAAGCCGGCCAAGGCGGGCTCGCGTACCACCGACGGCCTTTGTTTGCGACGCCTGCTGGACGCATGATCTGAACATTGCCGTTAACTGGAAAGCGGGTGCCGTTAACTGCAAGGTGCGGGTTTGGAAGCTCGTGCCTGGTTGTCGTAAGTTGGTTTGATGGCGTCGAAATTTCTAATGGACCCCTTGTGCTTGCGTGAGCAGTATAGAGTGGCTTTTTCCTTTCACTCGAGTATTTAAGTGCCTTACCCCAGATGGTTGTGCGCTCACTCACACTTTGATCTACCATCGAGCACTACTTCCCGCATCTACTACTAGTATAACTACTTGATCAACTCTTACCCCGGATTTCCAGAGGTCCAAAGTTCTTCGCCACTCACCTCGCTGCCATCTACATCAACCAATCAACCTCAACAACACTCCCAAACACCACGACCACCAAATAAAATGCCTTCCTTCCGCATCACCGAGCCCCACCCCTCCGTCGGCGGCGGCTACATCTACTCCGGCCGTGGCGGCGCCGGCAACGTTACCCGCGTGAAGCCCACCGACCTCACCAACGGCGCCACAGCCACAGGCCCAGCATCCCGCATCAAGCTCTCCCCTCCTCCCACCACCTCCTACTTCGCCTCAGGCCGCGGAGGAGCCGGCAACATGCACACCGGCAAGGAGCGCGCCATGTTCTCCTTCGACGAGGAGCTCCAGCAGCAAGAGCGCCTGCGCTCCCAGCAAGCACCAGTGTACCACGTTGGCCGCGGCGGCGCGGGAAACCTCGTCGACGAGATGAAGCCCCGCTCCCAGCGCACCAACAGCTCCAGTTCGACGAGCAGCAACGAGAGTGTCAAGGAGGGCGTACGCGGTAGCCTCGACAACGCGTGGCGCCGTCTCAGCAGGACCATTTCCCACAACTAAACGCCATGTGCTGACTCATCTTCACAACTACGACTTTTTAACGACACGACATATGGGAGAGCTGGTTCTGAATCTCTCTTTCCTTTTCGACTTCAACAGGCATTTTCGGCACATCAGCACGGCGCAATTGGAGTCCACACCACATCATTGTAACAACAAACACCCACAACAAAAGTCCCAATTTTCTTTCAGCAAGCGACACAACCATGGACGAACCTTTCCGGTCATCAAAACTCTTACTTGATACCCGGGTTTGGATCCTACCCGAGAGGGCGGTGCATGGCTATGCACAGCGATTACAACCAGCGGCATTGAAGGGGCCGAATATACCCAAGCCGGCGAGGGCATACTACTTTAATCAATTCGAATTCACAATTTCTCAAACAAAGTAACAAACAAATATCTTCACATTGATGCTCGCGTGCCATGCAATCCCACGCCTTCCTACTTTCCCATGTTCCCAATCTACTAACTCATCGATGCAAACAAAACACCAACCCATTGCTACAAGCACCAACCCCTTCCCATACAAAACTCACGCACTCAATGTGTCTGCGACAGAAATCTGGATGTCATGGCTTGGAACGGTGTACATGGCAAAAGGAAGGCCTCACAAATGACACGCTGCAGATCTATCAACGCCCAGAAAGTTTTGCATACTTTTGCGCATTATGGTTTTTCATTCTTCTTTTTTGTTCTAGCTTCATGATTAATACACGCCATGGTATCTCAGCCAAGACTCCTTGAAATGCTTGCTTGCTTGCGTCAATCTAGGTTTTGCACATGCCTTTGAGCCCAGCGCCGCTCAAAGCTCGCCCAAAAACTACACCTGCAACCACCTCAATCAACCGAAAACCTTCAAAACAATTATCAATACACTCGGTCGTTCCAAGTAAGTCCTCATCTCCTCGGAATCGCACCTCCAGGCCCACCACCGGTGCCTGCCACCCTCGCCAACATCTTGAAGCCGTTTTTGAGAGAGACCATGTCGCCATATGCGTGGCCGCGCATCTCGAATTTTCCAGGGCTGATCTTAAACGCCCATGCGCCCTTGGGCTTCTCGTGGCCCAGTTGGAAGCACAGCCAGAAGTGGCCGGGGTACTTGGGCATGCTGCAGAAGGCGTACATGGAGCGGTTGGGATTGGCAGTGCAGTAGTTTTCTAGCCATTGTTCTGTTCTCATGTCAATGTGTCATCATTACAACATCGTATAGGTGTGACTCACCAGTCTCCTCCTTGGTGCCTGTCTGGAAGCGCTCGTCTCGCGTGAGTTCCGTGACCTTGCGCGCCATGGCCTCGATGTGGTTGACGATTAACTCGTCCAGATCGGTGTATGTCGTCTTTCCAATCTTGAGCTGCTTGCCAAGAGTGAACTGGTTGGGCTTGTTCATCTCCAGGACATCGAGATGTTGGTAGGCGTTGTTGCCGACCTTCCAGGTGACAACCAGGTGGTCGAAACCCTTCGACGACGGCCGAATGACAAGCTCACCCACCTCCTTACTACCGAGATACTCCTCTGCCTGAATAGCGTTGAAGGAGAAAAAGAGCGGGTGGTTGACGACACGGTTGGGGCGACCAGACGCGACTTCCTTCTCTTTCTCGGCTGCCTTCTTGTCCGCTGCTTCTTGTAAGTCGTCCCACTCTCCAGGAATGCGGTCGGGCTGTGGTTGGGGTTTGCGGATGATGTCCTCTCGTAACGACAATTGTGCAGTGAGAGCCTTGATGTTCAGGAACATGATGCGACCGCGCACCACTTGGTGCGACTGGTACACGTGGCGAGGCTCTTGTCCGCCATTGCCAACACCTTCGGGAAATTCGGATTCAGAGACACCACCTTCAATACCGCACTCGAGTCGACATTCGATGTGGTCTGGGAATGTGCGCTTGATCGTGACAGGGACGACCATGTGCTCGTACAAGGTCTCCTTGGTCTCACCAGTGAGCATAGTGAAGATTTCATCACTGCTCATGAGAGCAAATGTCTGCCTGATCTCCTCGTACGGGTTTTCCAACTCAGCGCGGATTGTCTCCAGTGTTGCACGCTTGCGCTGTCCGAAATTCCGTTGAATCTCGATGGCGTAGTCCTCCAAAGCCAAGTCATTGACTAGATCGGTGGTTTCCTCGCGAACCATCTTCCTAATGACGGCGCTGGGACCACCTTCGTCCGTCTCGGCCTTCACATCTTCCTCGTCCATGTTCAAAGCGTCTGCAACCATCTTCCGGGCAAGGTCGTAGTCTTCGGGGTGAACACGGGTGTAGTCGAGATAGTCTGAAGATTCTTCGGTCGCGTCGTAAGGAATGTAGAGAAAACTGGCACAGTTCTGATGCACCTTGGGGCCCATAGCCGCCTTCAGGTCGCGAGAACTGTTCTCTGACACACCCAGAAGATCGTATCGAGAGAGGATTTCGTCGCCGTTGGCTTGAATGGCCTTGACAAGCCTATCTGCTTTACGAGGGCCAAGACCGCAGACATAAGGTAGAAGCTTGCCGAGATATTTGTCATCGTAAGACTCGGGTAGGTCGATACCGACGAGATTGACCATATCGACCATGGCAGTCTCAAGCCTATCGAACAGCTTCTCCTGGGGGATGAGGGTCTGGTTGGGAATGAACGGTATCGAAATGATGTCCCTTCCGAGGGAGGCATACTCAGCCAGCGGGTTTTGCAAGTACCTCGCGAGTGAAATGCAGTACCTGACAAGCGGAGCATACTTGGGGAACTCAGCAGCCGCTCGGCCGCTGTTGTAGTACAGTCGAGCGACTTCGTCGTTCACCAGAACGACTTCCAATGGGTCGCTTCTCTCTTGCCCGCTGTTCTCGTCCTCATATGTCGGACCAGTCAGTACGTTCTGTTGGATGATCTCTTGGACGTCCTTGTACAGCTTTCGTGTCTCAACTGACCAGCCACTGATACCAATTACGTCAGGACGACGGCGCTGGGCTGCTTCGACAAATTTGGCAATGTCTTGGCCATCCGCAATACCTCGCTCCTGGTTGCCCAGTCGGAAGTCCACGAATTTGCCATGTTCCAGCACGCGTCCATCGTTTTCCACGTATGCCCACATGATGGCATCTCCACGCTGGCCCTGGCCGTTCGACATACACAGAGCGTTTGGTACCGAGCCAAGTGGGGCGGCCTTGAGCTTGTAAGGTGCTTGGTCAAGCCTGTTGTAATAGCTCTCCCTAGCACGGCTCGCGAGTTCGTCCTCGCAACGCGCGCGCAAGGACTCTTTGACACCAGCCGCAATGACCTTTTGCAGCTTGTCCAAGGCCTCGTGAAGTAGCTCTCGGCGCAAATTGTTCCACGAGTCCGAAACCTCACTGACATTGTCCGATACAATCTTGCCCTGGAGCCGTTTCTTGAATTCCGTGTAGTTAGACATCGAGATCTGAACCTGGACGAGACCTTCACTTTCGGCCTTGAGCATCTTCAGGAAGAGATCTGGTCGGCCGTGTAGATCCATAAATGTCTGTCGTCGTAGATACTTGAACTCGTAGTATGGATGGTCCTCGGTGATCTTGCGCGCGCCCTTGTCTGTTCGTATACAGTCGATCTGTGCGGCTTGGTAGAAGCTGCCACGCAAAAATCTACGTAATCGAGAGCTCATGTTCAAGTCTTGCACAAATAGGATTTTAGCCGACCTGAGCAACGTGGTGCCGGTCTCAGGGGCCTCCGCCAGCTGGTCGGCGTACTCCTGGACCTGGAATGGTGGGTCCTCAATGATTTGCGCGCCTCGATTGGTGCCTTCAGCTGCCTTGGCGAAGTCTTCTGCGGTGATACCAATGGCCTTAACGAGCTGATGCGCCTTGCCACTGCGTAACTTGTCGTAAAAGCTCCGTGCGTTGTTGGCACGCTTCTGAACTCCGTTTGCTTCCTGTCGTACTTCGCTGATCTCCGTAGAGTAGCGGTAGTGGAGGTAGTCCTGCAACTCCTGAATTTCTTCAATAGTGATCGCCTTTGTCGAGAGATCCTCTATCTCAGTGTCAACGATCTCGGGATATACACTTCGGATATTGTCGTAGTTCAGCCGGAGAGCATCCCGCTTCTCAGCAAAGGCCCTGAATTTGAGGTCCAGGTCAAAGACTTCCCACAGATCGCTTTGGTTCAGCAAGCGCTCCGGCCGGACATTCACTGGAGGTAGATTTGCATCGTCCTGGTCGTCGCTGTCACCCGGAGCATGAATAAGATAGTCTTTCCGGTGGTTGAAGATGAACGGGACTTCGTAGTCTTCGATGTTCAAGAATTCGAGGACCTTGAGGACCGCCTTCTCGAATGGCGCATGGAAGTAACCTTCCAACCCCTTCTTTGGCCACAGTAGGGTTGTAATCCAATGCGCTTCTTCCTTCAACCGCTCTTGCAAATCGTCGTCTGTTAGCTCTAGGTCCTTGAAAGGCTTTCGAGCGAGTTGGAGGCGTTCGGGTACATCGGTCTCGCGGATTATGTTGTCGTCGTCTGTCAAGAGGCGCTCCTGTAACTGCGATGGCTCAAACACGTCCTTGAGCTGAAGGTCCCGACCTTCGCCGGCCTGCTCGTCCTCTTCCGCCTCTTGCATATCCAGTGCCCAGTCATAATCCGTGCCATCTCCGAACGCAGCCCTGTAGTCTTCTTCGGCGCCCTCATCGAGTCCAGCAGCTTGCAGTCCTTGTGTTATCAAATTGATGCCCGGTTGTGTTACATCTCGGTCGTCTTCAATCTCATCCTCAAACTGATCGTCCTCGATGAAGTCGTCGAACTCGTTCAGACCGGCTCTTCGTGGCTCATCAATATCGTCATTCGCTTCGTCGTCGGAAAAGATGTCGTCGATACCACGGGCTCGCCCGCGCTCTTTGTGGCCTCGCTTCAGGCGCTTGAATCTGGTCTGCACTCACGTTAGCACACCCTTTAAGCCATCGCGGCCATATGTAATACCTGTGTCTCGTCCGGTCGCTCCACCTCAACACCGATCAAGTCTAAGTCTTCATCGTCGAGGGCTTCGTCGACTTCGCGATTCTTGCGCTTCTTCTTGCGACGTCGCTTGCGCTCAGCTTCCTCGTCTTCTTCATCCTCGTCCACGACAAAGCCTGCGCCTTCCTATTGACAGTCAGTTGAATTGCCAAATCTGTCAAGTATTCGATAACTTGCCTGTGCCAGAAGCTCATCATCGTCCTCGTCCTCCTCCTCGCTCGAGTCGTCTATGCCATTGGCGCCGTTTGTCTTTTTAGGGCGAACTTCACCAGCCTCCTCATCAAAGTCCTCGTCCTCTTCCTCGCTGCCCAATTCGGCAGCAGTGTCGAAGAAGTTCGCTGTAGACATATTCGACTCGGACAAAGGAAACGCGTCTCTGGATAGGTTCTAGGTGATGCGGCGGTCGCGTTAAGCTCGGGGCTACGATGGCGCGATCGGGAGGCGATTGTAGCGGGAGGGAGAAGTAAAGGAGAAGAGGAGAATAGAGGACAAGAAGTCCAAAGGCTGCGGCCATCAAAGGCGGCGCTCGCATCAACAATGTTCCAGCGGCAGGTCCTAGCGCGCCTTGGCTTCGACTTAGTCATCAGCCGCTCTCACCCAGCAACTTGGACCCCGTTTCATTTCACCTCGTTGACGCATGCGTACGCAAAAATGTTTGTCATATGTCACTTTTCAGCGACCCGAAACTGTAGGTGGAGGCTTCATCTCATTCGAAGTGTACTTGGCTGCAGTTCGACCTACCCACGCGCGCGTCTACCTGGCAACACGACGACTTCTTATAAGCATGTAGTGGAGATACATTCACTGCACACGGAAATGTTATTTTGAAATAAAATGTTCGATTTCCTTTACAAACTCAAAGTACCGAATCGTCTGGCAGCAGTCCGTTCCTCCACCTATATGCGGCATGTTTATTTGCCCACTCCAACAAAGCGTCATAGTCCACACACTCGTGCTCACTGCCCTCTCCTGGCCCCAAATCTGTCTTTCCTTCCAAAGTCACATCTGCATTGCACGTAATGCCCTGTCGGATATAGTTGAAGCAATGCGCTGTATGATGCGCCACCTCTTCCGTCAATTCATGGCCTCCGTAGCCGCGCTGGTAGTACTCGGCTAGATAGGACAGGCAGTGCAGCTGGTGGAACACGGACATCATGAAACCCGGACCGTCGTTGTGACGGTCGACTGCGATAGTGTGCGGCTCGGGGAGGTCGTAGGGCCCGTCGAGGTCTGGGATGACGACGTATCCACGCGAGTCGGACGAGAGTGGGATCCAGTTGTGCAGAGTGTGGAGGGTAGTGGTTTCGTTCAAGAACATGTCTTCCCGGGTGTACTTTGGGTCGTTGTGGAAGGTGTAGATCTTGCGCGGGACTTGGCATTGTCAGTAAGTCACCGGTATATGAGTCTTGGAAGTCGTTCACATACAGTCGGGCACAGGTGACCTTCGGATGGTCCTGGATGGAGACCCGCGGAAGAAGAGGAGGAAGACTATGGTGGCTGCCATTGCGATCTCGAGAACTACCCGGATGTACGACCATGATGGCACCCATGTGCTTATCTTTCGGGTCGTGATGGTCGGAGTATTTTCACCATCGTGCGGCTGGTCGAGGAAGGCCTCAGCCTCATCGTTGTGTTCGTGCTTCATTGTGGTAACAATGCAAAAGACAGGATCGAGGTCGAATCGAACAAACCTCGAAAACCATTTGACACCTGGCGGATAAGGCAAAACATATATCTTATTAGGCAGTGGTGCGACGAAGATCCACGGAGCATATCCACAATTGGTTGGCGCGATCATATAGATTAAATTGTGCGGCGAATGGAAAAACGCAAGTCAGGCCATGTGAGCCAAACATGATGGTGCAAGCGATCGGCAGTTGCTTCCCTCCCGAGGCAATCAACTTGATGATAGATGGGCAGATGGTCCTTAGCGCAGCGCACAGGCCTCGGAGGTTTAGGTGAGCAGCACGAAGTACGCCTACGCTGGTCGCGGGTTATCTTCGTGGTGTCCGGATCGGAACGCTGGCCTGACAGCGAGGCTGGACTAGAGGTGCAGGTCCGTCAAGGTACCAAATTACGGATCGATATGTCGTGTGATATAGCATGGTCGTCATACACGTGCGTGGTAAACTCGTGGGCCGGAACAAGCGAAGCATGGGAGGCTGCAAAAGTCTGAAACCTCCTGAGCGATGCATCGTGGGCTGGATCAGTACATAGCCATGAAAGGAGAGACTGCTCTTCGTCATCTGCAGTGTCCTTGGACTATTCTCAGGACCTCCCGTCTTCTATTTTCAGCTCAGGCGCAGCCTTGCAAAAGTCTGTTTGGCCCGCCCGCTTGCCCACCCCCACCAACTCGTGAACGCGCCCCGCTAGAGGGACTGCCCTGCCCAACTTCACGCATCTCTCCTGAGCCCGGCCTCCACCCAACGCACGCCCAAGACACGGCCTTTTGTACATGTCGCCATTCTCCCAATCGAGCCCTGCTGACGTCTGATTGTAAAGATTAGCTACTGCGCTCTCCCGGATCTGGCAATCCAATAAACGCTGTCCTCTATTGGGAGTCCTGCCGTGATTGGCGTACCATCGTTGACCCATCTTCGGCGGCAAATTCGAAACAGCAGGCAGCGCTGCCTTGCGCTCTTACCTTTGCATACAGCGGGGCAGCTTTGCCTTTGTTCTGTACCGCTTCCACTCCCGTTCCGTCACCCTACATACCACGTTTGATCGCGCCCGGCGCACGCAACCGCAACCGCAACCGCAACCATGGGCGACCTCATGAAGCCGAAGACGATGAAGAGGAAGAACCTCAAGGGTCTTGCTCTCAGCGCACCCCCGCCGAAGCCTGCCCCCTCAGCCGGCGACGCGCAAGTTCCCGGCGGCATAGCCAACGACGACAAGCAAGACACGCTGGAAATTGGCGTCGAATTTCAG